>Ga0181600_10000541_pt1 | contig 29005 bp, 13 predicted proteins | sample 041ome_2_FD_132982 | JGI IMG/M metagenome (GOLD analysis project Ga0181600, IMG submission 132982) | Coastal salt marsh microbial communities from the Groves Creek Marsh, Skidaway Island, Georgia - 041406US metaG (megahit assembly) | ecosystem: Environmental > Aquatic > Marine > Intertidal zone... | reverse complement strand
GTCGTCGTCGAAAGTCGTCGTCGCGCACGCACCTGTTCGGCAGCCATGTTTGGTCGCTTCGAACGCGCGTCTAAAAGGCGGAGTCGCTCGAGCGCGAGCGCGGCTTCTTTCCGGTTGCAAAGGAGAGACGCGCGGGCCCGAGGGGCGTGTTTTTTTTATTTCTACCGGGCGAGCTTTTTACACGTACTCAAGAAAAAGAAGACAGATCTAGAACACATTAAACATAGATGAGCATCTATCGGACATTCGATACGTCACTGAAAACACACACACACAATACTCCGAGTCCGAGCCGCGCGCCCCCCCGCCAGCGTCGCCGCATCGCCACTCTGAGAAGGGAGGAAAAAGATTACGTGTAGGATGATCGCCCTCAACGCAACCATCGCGACGCGCGCGACGACGGCCAAGGTGAGCGAGCGAGGAAAACGATAGAAAACGCGACGGGGGATTCGCCTCCCGGGTCGAGTCGGGGAGGCTGCGGGCGAGGAACGCGACCGACTGACTCGGCGTGTTGGTTTTGGTTGGAAAGTTGGTGACGTTGCCGTGACGACGGGGAGGGTGGCTTGGAAACATGGACTGACTTTATTTTTATCCGTGGAATGTCGTCATCGCGCGATAGGTGGCTCGCCAAACTCGCGCTCGAGCGAGCGTGAAAGCCGTGGAACCGGTGCCGGTTAACGAGGTGCGCGGTTCCTGCCAAACGAACACGGACTGCGGCCGGGCTGAAAAGACGGCGGACGAGGCGCGCGTCTTCGAAATGGCCAAGGCCAAGTGCGTTCACCCGGATCGTCCGGTCGCCAAGGCGTGCGGTGATTGCCCGCGTCGTAAGTGATTCGCGAAAAGTAGTTACAATTCTTTGAGACGAGCTATCTGGCATCGTGTGACGTATACTCACGTATTGTTGTAAAACTCACTCAGTCAGCGCTTTTCGTGTCGAACGCACGACACGCCTAGATAGAAGAATGCGAAAAATACCGGTATGGAGCACGCCGCGTAGCCGAGCGAAATGAATTTGTTTCTACTCGTGAGCTCAAACGGGCGTAGTATCGATTCACCGGTTATCGCAGTGCACGCCTGCGTACCCAGCAGCAAGTTGAGGATCCGTCTCGACGACTCTGGAAGCGCAAGCTGATCAAGGAGTTCGTTCGTTCCTTCAGAGTCGCAGTGATCGTAAAACTCGCGTTGGTCGTACTCATTCACCATTAGACAGCTCCAGCTCCATTGAATGTAGGATACAGTGTAGAGCCACTTCCAGACGACATGTAGCGTGCTCGCCCTGATGAAGAAGCCACCGACAAGCATGTAGAGGGTGGAAAAAATGGGTAAAATCGCCGCTGGGCCAACATCACCAGGTATCGAAGCCGCGATTGTCGATCCGATCAACTGCGCGATGGTGAAGTTTGTGAACATTCCGAGACAGAAGAAAGCGAAAGCAGCGGCGGTGTTTTGGAGACCAATGCTATAATACAGAATCGCAGAGTACGTGACAGAGGCCAATATCGTCATCGGTATTTCTGCTAGAATTTTACTCGTCACGTATGTCAAAGGTCGATAGAGCGAATCGTGGAGTTCACGCGTGTAGACTTCTCGCTCAAATTTTACCTCTTCAACGTGAACCTGAGCCATGAACGCAGGGAGGATCGTCGAGATGAAAAGAACTCCATTCCGATTTATGATCCCTGGCGGCGTGTACGTTTGGTTGAAGAAGAATGACGAAAACAGCGCGCCAAGCGTAGAGTACAATCCCAAGCGTGTAAACCAAAAGATGCCACGTCTCCATCTACGCAAATCTTTGTACCTCAACATCACGATGAGCTCTGCGAAGAATGAGTATGCATAAGGCCCAGCTTTACATTCTGCATCGATGGTGTGCACTATCGCTGATAGTTCTTTAACCTCTTTCTTGTTCTCTTCGCAGAGATGGGAATCTGTGTAATACTCAACTGTAGATTCAGATGATATGCAGTCAATCAAATACTCAGCAATGTTGACCCCTGCTTCGTACACAAAGCCTTGCGTCACGAAAAACTCGAGGCTATTGTTCGCTCCACCAAAGAAAACAAGATGACCGCCAGTGCAAAGCAACATTAGCTTATCAAATGATTTGTAAATGTTCATGGACGGTTGATGAATGGTCAAAATAATGGTCCGCCCGTCCTCACACTGGAGCCGCTGAAGAGCGTTCATGACATCGAAAGCCATGCTGCTGTCGAGTCCTGATGTTGGCTCATCTATGAACATGGCGCGTGCATCTGCTGCAAGCAGAGCAACTGCGAGCGCTAGGCGCTTCATCTCTCCGCCAGAGATTCCTCTGATGACATGGTTACCGACGAGAGCATGTCGACACTTATCGAGGTTCATCTGATCTATGACGTGCTCGATCAGTTGTAATTTGTAAGTCGTCGACTCTTGTCTGCGAATCATGACTGAAAACAAAAGCGTCTCAAATACGCTCGCACCACCGAAGAAACTCTCCGTCTGAGGTACGTATGCGGTGTACTTCTTCAGCAAATTTGCGTCGGCGACGCAACCATTGAATAAAACCTTGCCAAAAATGGTTCCTTCAGTCTTTCGACCTGCGATTTTTATTCAGTTGAATGCCGGTAAAACAAAATGTTTTTCCAAACTGACCTGCTACGATGTCGAGAAGAGTAGTCTTCCCGGCACCGGATGGTCCGAGCACCGCACAGAGTTCGCCAGGATAAATTGCTGCATTAACGTGCTGCAAAATTGTCTTGCATTGCATTTCATTGCCGACGTCATCTAAGACGATGGAGAAGCCTCTCTGATCCTGCAACGATTTGGACGACACGTGCGAGCCTGCCTCGGGAACATCGACGGGCCCGTTCTCATCTGGCTCGCCGAGGTCTCGCGCAGTTTCCACGTCTACGGTAAAATCGGAAGTTGGCCTCGGTGCGTTTCCAGACTCTCCACCGTCTTCAAGGCTCGCGCCTCGCGCCGTAGAACTGCGGCCACCCATGTATGCGAGAGGAGGGCGAGACACGAAACGTCGTCGCGATGTGACGTGATGCCTGCCCATTCCTGAGGGAATGGGCGACTTAGACGTCGTCGTAAAACAAAACAAAACATCAACGTATTTAGAACAAACAATAACGTAAGTACGGTGTACGGTAATTACTTAAAAAGGTAAATATGGACACATTTATTCGTTTTTCGTAAACAAAACATACACTCAGACGCTCGTGCCGTAGGATGGCAAGGATGCAACGTTGCTTCGAAGCATCGCAGCCTCGTCATCAGGGAGTTCGTCCTTCTTGGCATCAACAAGGTGCTCATTCAGCGACTGAGAGGCTGACGTGTGTTGTTGCCGTATCTTTGACTTCACGATAAGACCAATAATCACGCTGATTACGGTGAGCACACCGAACGTAAGATCGGGTGCGCTCGACATGGAGCGCAGCGTGGCGTATGCTGACTTTCGCACCGGTGCACCGAGCGCTACAGATGATGGCGTGCGTCCGTGAACTTGTTGCGGTGATATGGGAGACTCCAACTCTGACTCCTCTCCAAGAGCAGCCGTCGTCAAATGACATCGAACGTCCGCGTACATGTACACAACACCTGCAGAGTTACCAGCATTATCTGTGATACCGCTGACGGTGACCTTGTACCGTCCTTGCGCCGGGTACGGGAACTCAATGACCCAGTTACCTTCGTCGACGCCGTTGAAGCAGTTGATATTATACGATTGCAGCTGTTCCGGGGTCACAAGTACGTTCTGAACCGCACCAGTACCGCCACATTGACTGTTCACTTTTTTGACAGTGACACTCGTTGAAGAACAGTCGATGGGTTCGTAAAACTTGACTCCATAGAAACGCTCATCTGAGCTTATGCGCATTTGCTCCATGGGCTTGACAGTGTCAACGGACAGGGTGAGCCTTTGATCGGAAACAAACTCGTGAACGCTTGAGATGGCGAGAGAAGGACCACCAAAGCAGAAATTCTTGACTCGAACTTCATAAGTTCCATCCTTAAAACCGCTCATGAGTTTCTCGTACTGATTGTTCAACTCCCATTCAAAAGTACACCCATCAAGTCGAGAGCTGTCACAGAGCAAGTTTTTCTTCTTGTTCTGCTCATCTGAATCCTCCGCCTTGGCGGTGATCCACTCTCCTGCACCAACCTTCCTATACTGCAGACGTACAAAGCGCAAGCGTTCATTGGCATTCGCTTCTTGTGACCCTGAAGACGGCCATAGATTACTGGCATCAGGATTGAAGACGGTGAGAGGGATTGCATCCTCGGGCTGTGACACTGCGGTGAAAGCGTGGCGAGCCATCGTTGTAGCATCAAAGGCAACTGAGGGGCACTTTGATTCCCAAGTCATTTCCCCTAGCGCGATCCTATCGTTGCTTGGATAACGATAGAGAGAAGACTCAATGTCAGCTTCACACAGAGATAGTAGCTCAAGTTGTGCGTGCTTGATGACACCTCGAGAGCTTGGAGAGACTTTGAGGTACAGCAGTGTTTCCTTCACTCGTTGTTTACCAGCCAAATTATCTCCCTCTACGAGCATGCTGACGGTCCCACTCATATCTAAACTACCAAATCCAACAGAAAAGTCTGAATTGGCAAGTTCATCGCCAACAGGCGGCGCCGTCTGCATTGCGGCAGCTGCTGCGAGAGCGACATGCAAAGCGTCGGCTCCTTGGCCTGCTTTTTTCGCAGCTTCGTCCTTGATGCGCATTATGTGTGATGACAGAGATGCCTGCCCCCATTCAGCGGCAGTATTGTTGACGACTGAAGATACTGAAAGTCCATCAGCACTTGGTCGAGCGGCTTCATTGAACACGGCTTCGTGAAGCGCCTTCATGGCGAGATCTAACCCATCTCTAATGCGCAGTCCAAACTGTCCGCGTTCACGATACGGGGATTCATTGACGACTTTCAGACGGAAAACCGCTTGCTCGTCCGGATTTAAGTGTCGCCTATGTTCGTAATCGAGCTCAATTCGTACTCCAGATTGGCGGTGCATTGTGAGGGGTTCACCTGGGCAAAGACTTCTGCCGCCCTTAGTCACAAACACAGGAGTGCCGAAACGCTTGTCAGTACCTACCGATACGACAAACTTATCCCCAAAGTCGTCATCAGCAAGAGAGTAACTGGCTGTCACAGAGCCCTTTTTGTTCCAAGCAAAGACTCGTTCTGTGGACAGTTGACGCTCCTGCGATGCTGCCAGCTCGATCCCGTATCCGAAGACATTTTTGATTTCGACACCGAGCTTGAATTTATTTTCAGCGGAGCCGTCAAAGGACATACCGAGATTCCAACTTTCTCCGCCGAGTCCTTCCTTGGAAGTGAACGTGAAATCTAGCGTTTGACCTCCTCCGCTGAATGTCAACAAAATGCTTTCCTCCGCCGATTCAGGTGACCCACGAACATGCATCCCTGTTTTTGCCGATGATCCTGTCAATGAAGCCATGATTCTTGACGCATCTGTTGCCGAAAGATCCCTAGTTTCACCAAGACTATCGACAGCGCCATCATAAAGAGAGTGGTCGGAACCTTCGAGTTCACCCGAAACGCACTTCGATCCCCCACACCTCTGAATGTCGCTAGAAAGGTCGGCGGCTGCAGCTGAATTTGAACCCATCTGATAAAGCACATCGTCCGAGGGCGTGTTGAAAATATCATTGAAATGTGCATGAACGGCGTTGTCTTTTGTGTACGAAATACTCAAACCTGGTACGTCATTTTCAATGAAACCTACCAGACGAGCCATATTCAAATACGGCAACTGAATGGCGGGGAAACCCAGAGCCAAGAACCCGAAGTCGAGTAACTGAATCGCACTAGTTCTCATCCATTCGTTTGCCAATTCTGTAGCGAGGCCGGCAGAGTTTGCGTCCAAAGCATCATTGTATTTAGTTTCGCCAGTTTGGAAATCTCGCTGATACAGGGAGTTTTCTCCGAAGTAAGGCGTTTTGATTCTTTCCAACTGGGAGAAGTCTTTTGCGTACTGCCCGTCGACGCCAAGTTCAGGAATCAGATACACCTGCGGTGCTGACCACGCAAGGGTCCTCACCCATGACTCTATGCGAGTCTCTAGTTCGTTCTGCCAACCAAATTTCATCTCTTCCCGAGTACAGTGCTCTGCATCTACGCAGTCATAAACTAAACCCGAATCGTCGTTTTCTACGGCACCAGATTGGACCAACACCTGCAGTGAGCGGAGATTTGGTACCACTTGCGACTCGATTGTGTGTACATTGAACAGGTAGGAGGTTGGCTTTCGAGGGAGCCACGATATGCCTACGTCCGTGTACAAGCACGGTCGGTCAGGAACACCTAGACCAATGTCGTCGCGAAGATCAAGAACATCAGAAAGCTTGTACACAAGTTCTATGCCTCCGCCAAGAATAACATCCCCTGGACGACCAGGAATCGCTGGGTCCTTGCTCGACGTTATAGTTCGCGATGTCGTCGTTGTAAGACTCCAACCGTCGTCTTTCTTGCCTGTCACTGTGAATTTCGGCTGTTCAAGTTCTTGTGCAAACTTAAGCTTCCCTTCGAGTTTGCCTACTTCTACATCGACGCCAAATTCAGCAATCCAGCCAGCGCTGACTTGCGAATCTATTTTCAACTCCAGATCAGTACCAATCTCGCCCGAAGACTTGAACCCAGCGCTGAAAGCTCGCGAATCTGAGACTGTAAATGAAATTTCGATGTCTGTACCAGTGTTCAACGAAGCGTACGAGTTATCACCTGGTGGATCGTGCACGACGGTGTAGACCAATCCATTGATTGGCACTGTTGCCCAAAATTGGTCATCGCTCTCGCCACTTCCTCCGCGCAATTTAGCGCCAAGGATTACAAATTCACGACGACCAGTGACTGTGGTGGCGAAATATCCATCATATCGATCCACCATCACACTGAGCATGCGTCTGTGGTTGCCAGCAAGTCTTGGCGGCCCTGCAGCCACCGTGATTCCGGAAGTTGGATCGACTTCTTCAGCTTGTGGAACCAACAATCGACCATCCTCGTCTAAATTCACCTCAAAATCGCAAGTTTCACCGCCTTTACCGCGGACGTGACACGGTGATTCAGACTCAGCGCCGATATCGTGCCTTATCTGCACCTTTGTAGAACCTGTCTTGTCTTCAGTGTTCGGAAACTTTTGACAGCGGACCAAATCACCCCCAATTCTGTGCAGCTCAAAAACCTTGACATTGACTTGACGCGATTGTCTAACATTCACATAAGAGGACTGCGAAGAGCCGAGGAAATGCACCGCATGAAGAGCTCCTGCTGGTTCAGTCGAGTTGTAACACACATCGTCCTCGTCCGCAATAATCGGAATGTTGACGACCTCGACGCACACAAACCCGTGGTACTTGTACCTGATACTCTGCCAGTCTGAGTTGTCTCGCATCAAAGCTAATCGTTCAAGCGTGTTTCTCCTCCGGAAAAAATGAAGCATGTCGCCCGGACCCTCGTTCGCGCACCCATCCTTCCAAGGCTCGCTGTTGATGAGCTGTGGAACACCACTGACCTGCGAACCCTTGTGCAGTGAGATGGAGTAGTCCATCGCAGCAAACGGCCAAACACGCGCGTTTTCTGGTAGGTAGACATCTTTTGGCACATTCTGCGTATTTGTCATCCAACCATTTATGTCGGCGCTTGACACGATAACTGGAGCATGACAGCCATTGACGGGCGTGATTGAGAAAAGTGCGTCAGTGTACAATGCATCGCATTCTCCCTGATAGAGACCCAAATCGATATTGCCCTTTGTAACATCGGTGAAAAATATGTAACTTTCATCAGTAACTTCGCGTAGGTGCACCATCGTTTCGACACCATCGCAATCGATGACATCAACCGCGTCTGCGATTGTCCTGCCGGTGTAACAAATAGTATGCTTTGGGAATTTTGCTGAGAACATGTATGATTTGCCGCGCGTCACTGCAAATTCAAACCATCCGGTCTCATCAGTCTTGTATTCCTTCTCTTCCGCATTCGGATTCATCGTTTCATACACAGAGATGATCGCTTCAAACAATCCACAGCGCACTGACGAGTCAACCCAGTCTCTCGGGAAAAGTACAGCACCCTTGACAAGCACCACAGTGTCGTCCGAAAATTCTTTTACCACTGAGTTCCTATGTCTTACGCTCACCTGTGTCGCTTCAATTGATGTCATGTTGGAAAAGAGGCGATCATATCTCTGTTGTTGGGCATCTTCATCCTCATTTTGATCGAACACGTGCACGACATCTGGGAACCGTTTTGTTGCGTGTACACGCAAATCAAGATTTCCTCCAAAGACGCGTTGCTCAATATTTGTAGAGGTCAAAGCAGCATATCTCTTCTCAGAATCGATGTCGATTGTTAAAGAATGCTGACCAGGCACGGAAACTGCTATCGGCATGACCCATGTTTGATTATTTTCCGCCAAGATTACAGTTGGTTCCTGATGCATCTGGCGACATTCCACATTTCTCATGCGAGAAAGAATATCAATACCACCATCCTCGAGAGAGTCGTACAAATTTTGCCACGAAGTCGAGTTGGTTGGCAGCGTTGATGAATTTCTATGAAGCAGCAAAATCTTGGTGCAAACCTCGCTGGATGAAGACGACTTGAAATCGTACATGTACTTGATGTCCTTAACCGGATAAATAAGTATGGGCTCTACTCGTAATACGCCCGTTGACATGCGTCGCGAAGCCAATTCAAACTCTTCAAGAGCAAGGGAACCGTCTCCATCGTAGTCAAGCTCGTTCCAAATTTCGTCTGGTATGATGAGTCTCCCCTTTAGTGGAAAGTTCAAAATACCCTCGATAAAAGTTTGAAACTCTTGGCGAGTCACATGTCCAGAGTCATCCAGATCAGAATGTTCAAGTTGGTGAGCCGGCGGTGGTGGGGACGGTGGTGGTGGTGATGGCGGTGGTGATGGCGGTGGTGATGGCGGCGGTGATGGCGACGGTGGGGGCGGATTCGGTGGAGGGGGTCGTTCTGGTGCCGGGGGCGAGAGAGGCGGTGACGGTGGCGCTGCTGGCATCGGTGGTGGTGCTGGAGGAGGAGCTGTGCCGATCAATGCATCTTTCATGTATGCGCTGACTTGTGACATTTCAGAAGCGCTCAGTGCGCGGTCCCAAATCATCACCTCAGCGACCGCCCAATCAGAGCGCTGATTGCCGCAGCATCCACCCGTCGGCGCGGCGTTGATGCTCAATCCGCGGTAGCCAGAACTTCCCTTTCTGTCCGCAATAGCAACATTCACACCGTCAACAAACGCGTTCGCCCCATAATTGGTACCACACATGACTAGCCAATCGGTTGGGTTCCCACGGCTCACCTTCGGCGTGATCCATGCGTCGTAGTACGCCACCCCGCGCTTTCCATGGTGATGACCATGTAAAAAGTTGCCGGGTCCACCAATGAAAATACGATTTCTATGAAGCCCGGTATATCTCGAGAGCGTACAGAGTGTCCATTGTGCTCTGAGAATATAATCACCAAACGTGTAAGAAGAGTCTACGTCACCATAAATCGCGCGAACCTCTCTGTCAGAACCATACCCGGCGTACGAGCTGATGCCAACGTCGCCACTGATCACCTGGGAACGTCGACCATTTACGACGTCTGTCCAACCAAAAATATCTGCGGTGGCACTCGGGAACCAGGCACTTAATCCTGAGACTGGAACACCTTTGGACGAGAGCCCGCGTAGACGTTCAGACTTTCTTTCCTCAGTGTATGCAGAGGTTAAGTCAGCAGCTCCAAGAATTTTCAGTTCGAGGTATTTCGAAGCAACGACCATCTCGGTACTTGTAAGAGCGCGATCCCATGTCATCACCTCGGCCACTGCCCAGTCTGAGGTGAGATCACCGCAACATGCCCCTTCAGGTGCAAAATTAATGGATACATGCTTCGATCCTGAGTATCCTTGTCTGTTCTCAATCGCTATGTTGACACCATCGGCGTAAACTCTCTCGCCATCGTTTGTTCCGCACATGATGAGCCAGTTCAATGGGTCACCTCTGTTCGACTTCGAAGTCATCCACTTGTCGTAGAAGGCAACTCCACGCATGTTGTCGTGATGACCATGGACAAAATTACCAGAACCAAGGAAGATGCGTCGACGGTGTACACCTGTGTAGCGAGAAACTGTGCACATTGACCAAGTTTTGGGTAAAATTTCACCGAAATCATACTGTGCGTTTGTATCCCCAGCAAGGCTATTGACCTCTTGCGACGCACCAAACCCGGCTTGACGAACTACATTTACTTGTCCACCTTCTTTGTCCACCTTCTTCCCGATGAATTCACCGACAGAGCTTTTCCACTCTTCCGCTATTTCATCATTGTCAAAGTGTGAATAAAGCCCGTCTTGCAGCTGCTGCATCAGCTTCGCCTTCATCACGTCCAATTCGTAGGTTTGCATGTCGCTGAGAAGTCTTCTCCTCTGCTCCGACTGGGAGGTATCATTTGTAGCGATTGGTACTTCGGAATCAGTGTGCGGATACTCATTGTCACCTTCATCTTCGAGTTCGTCGGGAAACTCGTTCTGAAGGATGAAAAGTGCCTGCTGAACTCCACTTGCTTCTGAGCTCGTGTCAGACGTGTCCAGTAATTCTTCGACGGATTCCGGATAAATTTCTTCCTTGTAGGCACCAATCGCAATGTACGACTTGACTGGGACACGTTGAGTAAAGTCCCTCAATTCTAACTCGTACCTACCATCCTCATCAGTGGTGGTAGTGTAAGTGCATCGTCCAGGTCTACCCAAACCGTAAACTTCAGTCACGTTCACATTCGCCGACGCTACAACATTCAGGTATCGCCCGTGATACGAGGTTAAGTTCGTTCCAGCGCACGTGAAGAACATGCACTTGTGAGACGATTTCGTCAGCAGTGCAGATGAATCCTCTTTACACATGTGGCCGTACGCATGAGTCTCGACATCCGAGACGTATGCTTTGACAGGGTGGGTTGAGATATCAGTATCGAAAGGCACACACACTTGTACTGAGGACACACCAGACCAAGTCGATAGGTCAATGCGTAAATACTCGTCAGTTTCTAATGAAACTGAGCCCGAAGCGCCGCTCGGATCGCCATCAGTCGCGATAAACGCCAGCTGTTGAGCCGTGCGTGTGGCAGAAGAGGTGTGACTGACCCGCTTGAAAAGCGCCAAGTTGTGCTGTTCATCGTGAACATGTGAAGACTCTCTTATGAGACTACCCGTACGCGTGACGAAGTCTACGCAGATCCGCACATCGTCAACTGGAACAGTTGTTCCACCTGCAAACACATTGCCTTCAACCATCGTAAGCCATGGTGACTTGAACGAATGAGTCAAGGAGATGAAATCAGAATCACCTTCAACTTTTGTGCGTATCGCGTACTTGTACATGAGACCCGGTTTTACCCCAGCTTCTCGATCGATGTAAGTGATTGAACTAAACTCAGCAGCACAACCCTTCAAGCCGCCTTCAATTTTCACAACAGCTGCAAAATTTTCAGCGCTCGAGCCCAAAACGTCTTCGTGACGTAGGATTTCGTAACCAGTTTCTTCCCACGCCGTGTCACGAAAAGTGAAAATCACACCTGACATGTCGAGAGTCGCGAGGACGTCGATAGCTGAGCTATCATAGTATAAGCCGGTGCGACACGCGAACTCATTGTACGTCGAAGGATCCTTCGCTGCCTGCACTGAAGAAACGCATACGACTCTTCTCGAAGACGGCAGAGAGTGTGCGCGGTGCACACAGACTGCGCGATGTCCGCAATTGAAGGCATCTAAAAATGTGGCGAGAGACACGACTCCCGTGTATAGCCGAGCGTCGTCGAATTCAACATCCACCGCTCCGAACATGGTAATCTTGGGCATGAGATGTAGCTTGTCCCGAGCACTCCATTGCTTCGCCTCTACGTAAGTTGAGTCGCTCACTCCTTCCTTGACATTACCATCCGGATTCGCGAACAAAGCAGCGCCTTCTCTGTAACTCATCGAGAAACCTACGTAGTGCCATTTGGCGCACTGTAAAGTCTCTGACACGCGAAGTTCTTCCGTTTCCTCGCTGCCAAGCGTGGAATCCTTTTTGGAAAATCTTAAGATTAAGATCATTCCACTCACTGTGTTTCCATCCTTGACAGGCTCCAAAATGAGATGCATCGAGTACGTCACATGTCCGTGGGTCCCCGAGGTAGATACGATCGACTGACGAAACACTTTTTCATCGGATCTATCACTCTCACACTCGAAGCTAACCCATGATGAAAACGCGATGTCATCTGTGATTACATCGCCAACGTATTTGAATGAAAAATCCACAGTTGACGGAGAATTTTTCGCTGGCCCCAAGCACAGTTTGCCAACGGATCCCGAACACACTGCAACCTGCCTACCGTACTCACCAAGTAGCTCGGAAGGCGTTCGCTGTCCTCCTATCGATGGTGAAGACGAGACGAACGAAGTATGTTCGCCGGTAGTCACTTCGTCAAAAAGGAATTGTGCTACAAGTGACATCTTTGACTCGTCGAAGTCACCAGACACTGGGCGAATATCGATTATTTCTTTGACTGCATAACGCACATCATCGTCAGAACCGAGCGCGCGGTACGATGATCCCGAGTGCTCAGGTAGAGCAGCTCGGACATCCAACTTGTCATAAAGCATACCATCGATGTAAACACAGACAAAGTCACCGACCTCTGGAGCTGGACTCCCGTAAGACCAAGTCATTCGCATTTCTGATGAGTTTCCAGCGCATTCCTTGACAGGTGTCTCTCTTCCAGGCTTATTTGAGGGATAGACAGCATCCTCGAAAACGATGGCATTGCTGCGTCCGCATGCCCCCTTTGTAAAATCAGAAATCATGAACGAGTTGATGTTCAAAGATATCGGGCTTTTGATGGCATTCCATTTTCGTAATATGGACACATCGACACTTTGGCGCTCAGCTGCACTGATCATCTCCTCATAAGACAGCTCGCCATCCGTCGGCGCAACATCGTAGCGACGGAAAAATGCTTCCTTGGCTTGATAGACAGCAACAGCGTCGTCACAGTTGATTGTGACGAATTCGTGCGAGCTAAGCATGAGAAACTTGATCACCTCTTCGTAAGCTTCGGCTACGGTGGATTTACCCATCGGTATTGTCTTTCCGCAGCCATAACCAGACATCGTGAAAGTATGAAGAATGCCACTCGCCGTCGTGTCAGGCATAATTGTTCCGACTCCATCCACAAAGCTACAGCTGTAATGAATCTCGTATTCTCCGGGAACGATGTTCGACTCAGCGTCAGTCAAGCCGACTGTCTTAGGGAAAAAGTCATCCCAACGTTTGCATGGTAGAAAATCACCAGCAGTAGAGAACGTGCACACAGTGCCCTGTTTTTGGATCCGGACTTTGCAACGCAACCCAGCGTCTTCATTCACTTCAGAGTCCGTCTTTGTGAGAAAACAGTCATTTGGATCTGCACAAGATGGATGTTCAACGACTACTGCAAAATCATAAGCGCTCGAAGGTACTGATGCGGCTTTGTTCGCGGCGCGAACCGTTGGCTGAATAAACTTGCCCGGGGGCGGCGGTGAGGGCGGGGGCGGCGGCGGCGGAGCTGGTGGGGTTGGCGGGATGTACTGTCGAAGAAACAACGGTGAAAACATTCGGTATCGCTCACCAGACCATGCATAGTTGAAATTATGATACCCAGACGTTCCACTTGTGTCCAAAACAGCATGATTGGTGCGCATCCATCGATTATTGTGCGGACTGTGCACGCCAACTTGACCATCGCCAAGATCAACGACGCAAAATCTTTCTGATGGCCAGGACGACCAAGATGGAAGCTCTGAATAACCCATGACTGCTGAGGTATCCATGTCTCCACCAATCATTCGTACGTATCGATTTCGCTTGCCGTTATGAAGAGCAATGAGGTCACCACCACCATCGACGATGCGAAATTTCTCTTCATACCAATTCCAGCCAACTTCGCTCCAGGCAGAGTGCCACTTGGTTCCCATGTTCGTGTCGCTTATCATGGCGACAAGACGACTCCTGGCGGGGTTGTGGAATGAGACGATTGCACCGATAGGAGGTTTGACCAGGACGACCCGGAAACGCGCCCAGCTTGGGTTTGCGTGCTCTGGCAGGGCAAAAGCTTCCATGTTTGAAGAGCACGCGACGTAACTTGACGTCACGATGAGGAACCTCCTGACAACATCGTTGTAGAATGCGATTTTACCATCGTTGGCGTCGTACGCTCGCCAAAGTGACGATGAAGTTGGTGTAGTCGACCATCTCACGTCGCAAGTCGTACCGGTGGACATGTACATGAATCCGTTACGTACTGCGTTGTACAGATAAAATTGACCACTTCCATCGTTGCCAACGATGCGCCATCTCTCTGATGGCCATTCCTGTACGTCTGGTAACTCATCCCAGTTTTTTTCTGGTGAGCGCACAATGTCATCTGGATAGCACGCGACGAATCTGTTATGCGCTGGGCTGTGCAAAGCTACGACTGAGCCGCTAGCTACGTTTGGAGAAACATTCACCACTCGGAAACGTTCGTTGAATCTACCTGCTGGTAGATCTGTGTATGCCGTCGGTACAGAAGTTCTCACATTAAGAGAACGATCAATCTGAATGAAGCGGTTATGCCAATCAGAGTGTAAAGCAATCATCCCGTCCCCTGCGTCGACGACACGAAATCTCTCCCTACCCCAACTACTAGGTAGTGCATTCCACGCTTTGGTATCGGACCCGTCTATAGTCCCGTCATCCCTCATGCGCAGGAATCGATTGGCTTTCGCGCTATGCAGAGCGATTCGACCATTGCCTGCATCAACGACTCGGAATCGCTCGAGTGTCCAATCCCAAGGTAAACGTTCCCAGTCCTTCTCAGAGGATACTTGGACAGTGCGATCCGTATTCATTTTCAAATATCGATTATATTTGCCAGAATGTAAAGCAATCTCAGCACCGATTGGCAATCGCGTCATTACCACTCGGAATCTCTCCCAGGTCCATTCGCTCTTCGGGGGCATGTTCATGTCGCTCCAGTAAGGATGAGTTGCATCTGTGCTGGCATCATCACGCATGCGAACGTAGCGCTTATGATGCGGAGAATAGATTCCTATTTCGCCATCCCCAGCGTCGACTATGCGAAAACGTTCCCACGTCCAATCAGCTGGAAATGCATACCAACTTTTCTCCGGAGATGCGTCCAAGCGCGCGTTGTCTCTCATGCGAAGGAACCGATTCGTCGCGGCGCAATGAAACGCAACGTCTCCGTCACCAATATCGACGATGCGAAACCGCTTCCAACTCCAATCTGAAGGCAAAGCGTTCCAATCCTTCTGGTGCGAGCCCGTGACGTAACCTCCGTTTGGTATCGTCAGGAACCGGTTGTGCACTGTTGAGTGAAGCGCCACCTCGGCGCCAATCCACCAACGGTTCGTCCCAGCTGGACCGATGTCCGAACCTGCGAACGCCCCACCTTCCGCTGGAAGAGGTCGAGACGCACCCGCCGCCTCGGCGACGAACCTAGTCCCCGTCGCGATCGCAAACAGGATGGCGACGGCGAGAGCCATGGCGCGCGAGCTTCGGCGTCTCATCTCCCCGCTCGCTCTCGCTCGCTCCCTACGACTCAAGCCCTCTTTCCGCTCGACAACACCGGGCTCGACGAAGCACGAAACCCTCAGACCCTCTTTCGTCACGGTCGTGCGTCCCGTCTCGTCGCAGTCGCTCGTTCGCTGCCGTCCTCGCGTCGCGTTCGAACGATCCTGTTCCCAACACCCAAAGAGAAGGATCCAACACCCAAAGAGAAGGATCCGGATTCGACGTGAACACTCGACCGACGAAATCCGACCTCGGGGTTCGCTCAGCGGTCGACCGCGAGTTTCCGCGTAGCACGTTCGCGCGCCGGCGCCTGGCCGTCTCGCTCGCGAGTCGTCGGGCGTGCGTCGCGCTCTCTCTCTCGCGCCGATTCGCGCCACTGACGCCGGTACTGTACCGCCGGTACATCTACCCAATCGTGTTTGTTCGAGTCACGAGCGGTCAATCTGTTTTTTTCGAGGGTCTAAAAACAGTTGTTACAACAGCTGGCCCACGCGCGGACGACGGGCGAGAATACTGAGACGAGTTGGAGGAAGAATCACTTTTGACGCTCCTTTTTCCACTTAAAGTGCGAAGACGTCGTCCCGTCTGGATTGGTCTTGGTGATTTTCACCTTGTGTCCCTTTGCGTGCGAGACAATCTTTTGCATGGCTAAATCTTGAGACATTTGCTTGAGCTTTTTGGCGCGTTCGTCGTACGCGCTGAGCGTCTTGTACGCGCCGCGTTGCATTCTGGCGAGTTTTTTGACGGAAATCTCAGGAACGATGCCGGCGCTCGTGCCGACGCCGCCGTCTTGATTTCTCACGCCCACGACGGCGTCTTCTGCCTCCAACTGCGATTTTCGCGGGCGATTGAAGGATCGACCGACGAGTTCCGGCGCCGTGTCAAAGTGCTCCGCCGCGTCAAAATTCTTCGCCTCCTCCTCCGTATCCACAAACACGGTGTGCTTGCGCCGTTTATCCCCTATGCCGATACCGTGCAAATTCTTCTTCATCTTTTCCACCCTTTTCGCCTCCACACCAGCCTTCAACTGCACGTACTTGACGTCTTGCGTCTTCATCACTCGCAACTCCTCCTCTGTGTACTTGTTCTGCTCAGAGCTTCTCGCCACGTGCACGCCATCCTCCGTTTTCGACCGCTGCATCGCAAAGTAAAACTCATCCGGGTTTCTATACGCTGCCTTGCGTTTCAACGCGTTGATCGCATCCTCCTTTTTGTGGTAATCCCTCGCTCGAAGCACGTAGTCCTTCTTCTTTTCCAGCAGACCCAAGCGTTTGCGTTCACTCGGTTGCGACCGCTCCTTGTGCGTCTTGCGTTTCACCGCGTTTCGAAGCGCGCTCGACATTGCGCGCCGCTTTCAGTTTTATCTATCGCGCGCTTTCGGCGTCGAATTCCTATTCGTGTTCGCGTCGTCGGGTCGCGTTCTGGTGCCACCGGCGCGCGCGTGCGTCTCGAGCCGCCGCCGCAGTCAGTCACCCCTCGAATTTGTTACGGTTCACGAACCGTCAATTTTCACTCTGATGGATGATTTCTGACTTCCGACGAAGCGTTCGTCGCGCGCAACCAACAGCTCTGCTCTGCACACCGCCACCCCGCGCTCCGTGGGCCCCGTTCGGTCGTCCACCCGGACGCGTCGGCATGACGACGACGACGTCGACGCCGACGCCGACGCCGACGACGGAATCGGAGGCGTACGATGCGTTGGGGCTGCGGCGAGGCGCGGATGCGTCTGAAATCAAAGCAAAGTTTCGAGCGTTGGCGTTAACGACGCACCCGGATGCGGTGTCTGGGGATCGGGAGAGGTTTCGGGCGATCGTTCGCGCGAAAGAAATACTCTTACGTTCGTCGTCTTCGTCGTCTTGGGGCGGGTTCACGGCGGCTGAGACGGCGGCGAGGCGGGCGAGTGAGAATAAACTACCGAGGCACTTTCACGGTTTCGTCTTTGCAACCGTTGCGGTGCTCGTCGGTGTGGCGTACGTTCGGACGCATGCGGAGGACAGGAAAGAGGCGCGGTCACCGCTCGTGCGTCACGCGTTGGGTTTGCCGGAGAGGAAGAGCGCGGATGGCCGGGTTGATGGATGCTGAGGAAAAACTTTTAGAGCGTTTTAGTTGCGTTGTGTATTACCTGTTGTAAAATTGTTCGCGAGAAGAAGACTCAACCTATCAACGCTGCTTCACCTTGACGCTCTTATTCGTCCACCAATCCTCGGCGAGAACGACAATCTTATCACCCTTCCACAACCGAAGCGCGGTGTCCTTTCTCGGGGAAATTTTCAGCATGCCGTTTGAAAGCAAGACGCCGACAGCGATTTCGTCGCGCTCTCGCGCGCGTTCGCAGAGCACGCCCCATGTCAACTCGCCGTCTTCCTCGACGCTGAATTCGTCGTACGGACGAATATAAAGCTCCTTACCATCCTTTTCGAGCAAAAAGTCAAACAAACCGGCCAACTTTGGGTTTGCCGAAACCTGAAGGAGAGCACCGCCGATCAAGTTGTCGTGCAAGATGATGTCGAGCGTGCCAATGTTTGCGTAAACATCCTCCGCCACTCTCTTGGTCACTTCTTCGTCTAATTCCGCCACGATGTGTGGAGCGTGACCCGTGTTCGCGGTCTTTGCTAAGTGAGCGATTTGCATGACCGATGCCAGGGCGTAGCTGCTAGTGGGATCATTCGGACCATCTGGAGGCATAATCAAGACGGAGCCCGCCTCTTGAATCTTGAGCTTTTCAAGAGTCGCTCGTTCCATGGCGTCCGCCTTGATGTGCTTGACGGCGCAGCACTGGTTGCCCTTCAACTCTCGTCCGGGAATGTCAGCGTTCGAAACAACGGTGATTTTCGATCCCGGAGGCGCCAAAGTGAGCATGTCTTGCAGGCAATCTGAGCTGTCAGAGTTCCATCCCAACATGAAAATATTACGAGCCGCGGGAAGTTTGATCGGACACCTCTTCATGATGACCGATTGACTACCAGACTGCGGTATGAAGACGTCTTCCACTCCGTCTTTTCTCTTGCGGAATTCCTTTTCAATGACAGACTTGTTCTCCGCAATCACCACGACTTCGCCTCTCGAGGAGATGAGATGGTCGTCGCCCGGGCCCAAGATGAAGTCACCGCTATCAGAGGTGAGCCCGACGAGCGTGGCGCTGTTAAACATTCTCCACGCCTCTCTGAAGGTTTTCCCAGCGAGAGAAGGATGGGAGAAGGTGTAAAACTCACAGCTTTCGTCAGACTGAAGCATGAGATCTTCGAAGAGTCGACATCCTCCCGGTTGCATGACTGAAAATGCCTTGAGTTTAGAGAGCTCAGAGGTCCCGTTTACAAACGCCACCTTGCCGGCGTTCTTGTCTGATCTGTTCGTCAAGTCAACCGCTAAAGTCACGTGGCTTTCGTGATCACTCAAACGATGAGGCACTTGAACGATGATGTCGGGTTGCTTGCCGCTCGTGTTCACGTCTGACCTCACGTTGAGCACGGTCGCAGCCTTGTTGCTTTCAATCGTGCCTGTGTCGTCTCCGTCCTCGTGCAAGACGACTATGCGTTCGGCGTTCCACGCGTTGACGCGATCCAAATCTTCTGCGTCGTAACCTTGACCCTGTCGAGTCACGATTGTGATTTCAGGGAACTCAGAGAGCTCATCAGCGATGATATTATCCATCTCCCCCTTGTCTCTAGCGGCGAGTAGCACGACGGGCTTTTGGAAACCAATGCCTTCGCTCTTCGCCACGGCAATTTGCTTGAGCAACGGAATCAATTGCTTGTTCCAGTTGACAATCACGGTGTGATCCTTCTCGTAAACCTTGCTGTTTCCATTCTTCACCTCGTCAACCTTGCTCGCGATTTCGTCAGAGACGACACCGATGAGAATGGCAAAGGTAAACATGCCGATGAAGACGATGAGTTGCGCGACGATGATGGTCTTCAGGCTCTCTTCCGCGGTACTATCGGCACCTGGAACGTCATTCATCCAGTAAAACGTCTTTGCGATGGATTCCCCCCACTCTTCTTCGCTCACGTGTTTATATATCGCCGCCGCACCGAGCACGAGCGGCACCATCGCCGTCATGATCACCAGTATCTTACCGTACAGCGGCCACTCAAACACCCGTTGCGCGACGTACACCCCGTTATTCTTAACGTCATCAATCTTCCTCGCCAGGCTCGACCGTCCGTTGGACGCCACCACAGCTTGCGGTCGCATCGCCCATCCACCCCCGAGCGCGAACACCGCGACGCACGCGCTTCCGACAGCGCTCAACCTCAGCGACGGCGATTCCCAACCACTCTTCTTCGTACCCGCGTCCTCGACGACACTCTCCCCGCGCATCACCAACATCGCGCGTTCCGACGTCCTCACCCTTCGTCGCTCCTCGTGACGACGACGACATTCATTCTCTTTATCCCCTTCACCCGTCGTCGCTCCCAACGCTCGGCAGCCGCCGCCGCCGACGCGCGTTCGACGTTGCCGACGCGCGTAATCTTGTTCCCAATTCCCATTCCCACCGACCCGCGGTGTTCTCTTCGTCGTCGTCGTCGTCGTCGTCGTCGTTCGTCGTTCGACGATTCGTCGCACGACGATTCGTCCTCGCGTCGATAACGAACTCGGCGTCGTCGTCATCCTTCGCATCGTCCACGTCGGGACGTTCGACGACTGAGGAGTGGACCGCGTCGCGAAAGGATCGATTCAGTCTCTCAGTCGACCACGCGCGCGTGCGGTTCAACACGGTTGTGGAAATTCCATCTCTTGGTTCGGGACTCGTCGTTGTTAGACATGGGACTCGCACTCGCGCACTCGCGCACTCGCGCACGCAACGAACGATGATGATGTTTGCGCTTCGCGGTGGAGCGGTGTTCCTTCGACGAACCCGGGGGCGAGGGGCGACGACGACGACGACGACGGGGGTATCGACGAGGATGTCGAGCGCGGCGTCGACCGGTGGGAGCGGTGGTGGGTCATCGTCTTCTTCTGGAAAAGTTGAGTTTGAGACGGTCGGGGTCGTTCGAAGGAGACTGCGTGAACTGGAGACGCGCGTGGAAGCGGCGCTGGCGATCGCGGACGTCGCGGGACTTCGGTCGAGGTACGAAGAGTTGGATGCGGCGAGCGGGGCGGGGGATTTGTGGGATGAGCCGAAAAGGGCGAGGACGGTGATGGCGGAGTTGGCGGAGACTAGGGAAGAGTTGGAAGCGGCGAGGGCGTTTGAGACGCACGTGGACGATGCGAGGACGGCGTTGGAGCTAGCAGAGGCTGGAGAGGTGGAGAGTGAGATGGATGAGATGTTGAATGAAGCGGTGGCGAGCGTGGATGCGTTGGATAGCGCGTTGGACGCGTGGGAACTGAGACGGCTATTGGGCGGTAAGTACGACGCATTTGGCGCCGTGGTGCAAATTTACGCCGGGGCTGGCGGATTGGACGCGCAGGATTGGACGGAGATGCTCGAAAAGATGTATTTGGGTTGGTGCGAGAAACGAGGGTTCGGTGTGCGCGTGACGGAGCGACTCGAGGGTGAAGGCGGGGGCTTGAAGACGGCGACGTTGGAGGTGGACGGACGCTATGCGTACGGTTACCTGAGCGCCGAAAAGGGTACACACAGACTCGTCAGACAGAGTCCGTTCAACAAAGACGCGACGAGGCAGACCAGTTTCGCGGCGGTGGACGTCATACCCCTGTTTGAGGATGACATGGATGAGGTGGTGAGTCTGCCGGATAGTGACTTGGAAGTATCGACAATGCGAAGCGGAGGTCCTGGCGGGCAAAATGTCAACAAACTCGAGACTGCCGTGCGAATTAAACACGTTCCGACTGGTATTTCCGTTAAGTGTGATGAGCATAGGACGCAACAGGCTAACAAGCAAGCGGCGATGCTCCGTCTCAAGGCGAAGCTCATCGCAGTCGCTGAAGAGGCGCGCGTGGCGGACATCGCTGCTCTTCGTGGCGATGTCGTCAAGGCGGAATGGGGACAGCAAATACGCAACTACGTACTACACCCGTACAAGCTCGTAAAAGATGTGCGTACCGGTGAGGAGACGAGCGACGTGGCAAAAGTGTTAGGGGGTTCATTGGATGAGTACATGAATTCATACCTGCGATGGAAGGCAGCTTCATCCGAATAGACTAATTCTATGGAGTCTTTATTACAAGTGTAAATATATGTTTGCGTAGAGAGTACACAACAACGCCTCTAGCCCCAGAACGAATCGACAGTCTTTGAGATTTTCTCCTTGTGACCGCGTCCGTGCCTCTCCTTTGAGTGATTCACCTTTGACACGTAATTGCTGTTTCTCGCACTTTTCCGTTGCTTTTCCAGCTTTAAGCGCTGACGAATCGCCTCAGCAGCCGCGACTGGATCGACAGAGAACATTGAAGCCGTCTCCATCTTGAGTCTCCTTTCGGCTTCTTTGCGTTCTTTTCTGAGCTCCGCTTTCGTCGGTGCTGTTGCGGGACTTTTGGGTCTCTTGTCCTCAGCGCTTTCCGAGCCGCTTGCCGACGGTTCATCGTATTTTCTATGATTAAACTTTTGCATCGGGACAACTTCCTCGTCGTAAGTTCCTCGTCGATTGAAATCACCCTCATCATTTATCGCCGCCTGGACTTGCGCCGCTAGTTCCGCAATCTCATCGTCATTGAGCTTCATGTCGTACTGTCGCGTGTCCTCTTCATCAATCTCTTCGCCCTCTTCATCAATCTCGTCGTCCTCTTCTTCCTCCGACTCGTCTTCTGAATCAAAGTCTTCATCCGAATCGTCAGACTCTCTTCCTTTTTCATGAATCGCTTGAGTGTATTCCTCGAGCTGTTGCACTTGGTTTCTTGTGAAACCACTGGCGCGCAACTGCACATCAATCGCTTGACTGGGATCTATGCATGATGTGATCTCCTTGAAATCGGGATCAGGCTCGCCGAGAGGATCCTCCTCCGCGCGATAGTCCCAGTGCCGAAGGAAAAACTTGTGTAAACACTTGACATCGCGCCAGAAGAGCTCTTCGGCGTTGGGGTGGTTCGTGGAGATCATTTGAGGGAAATCGATGATGACGAGCCTTTGCTTGTCGTCGAGCATCAAGTTGAACTCGTTGTAATCGCAGTGAACCAAACCATGCTTCGCGAGCTTGACGATGTTTTGCATACAGTCGCGGTAAATATCACCAGTTCTTTCCGGGTTCCGAATCTGTCTCAAGGGGGCGCCACGGACGATAGACATGAGCACTGCGTGTCTGTTCAAGTCAATGGGTTCCGGAACGGGAAAGCCGTACTCGTGCAAAGCAACCATAAATTGGTGTTCTTTCAGAGCCGCAAGCCTTGACAAATACAACCAATTGTACTGAGTTCGCTTACCGAGGTAGTCTCGCTTACTCTTGACGTCCCGGAAAGACGTTCTCCCCAAGCGGTGGAGCTTGAGTGCCATCTGTCTCCCGTCGCCGTCGATGACCTCGTACACATCGGACTCTTTACCGACACCAATCTTCCTACCCACCCCCGAGATGACTCCTCGATTAACGAACGATTTCAAAGCCAAGAAATCGTACCCGAGCGGTGTCAATCGATACCCATCGTACTCTTTGTTTTCGTGATGCACCAACTTGTGCTTGAGGAGCTCCTTGATGTGCTTGAAGCCACCACCGCGTTTGAGTCCGGCGATGGCGTTGATGAGCTGCACGGGCACAATCTCGTGGTTCTTCATGCCCATCTCTGTCGCGACGAGCACGCGCCATGTGTCCTTCTCGAGGTAGCGCAGAACGTTGACGTCAAACTTCATGACTGGCGGCGGCGGCTGAGGGACGACGCGCTTTCGTGTTCGCTTTCGTCTTCTGGAGAAAGCCGAGCGTTCAAGGCTCTGAAACGCCCACTGAAGGTGTCTTTATCGTCTCCAAGCGAGTCCAGCGCGTGAGAAGAGGGTCGATGAGGCGAACACTGGCGGGAGCTTGGAAAGAGTGGCTTGCGAGCCACGAGCGAGTGCGCGAGTGTGTTTCGGACTCCGAACACAAATGTGTGATGATATTACAACAGGATGTCTGCGTCATGCTTGCGCGCTTCGTCGATGTATCTGCTTAAACTACATTCATATCATCGCTGACTCATCGCGGTTCAGCGCGGACTGCCGCGAGGCGAGCGTCGCTGAAAGTTGTGAGAGTCGGGCGTGCGTGCTGCCATCGATGACGAGCGGCGGTGTGATGTGTAAACTCGGCGCCTCGCCGATCAAAAACTGCAAAAGAGTCTGCGCCCGTCCGTAAATGTCCAAGGCAATTTGTTTGTTTTCCGACAACTCCTCGCGAACGCCCTCTTTCGCGAGCCGGCATATTTTTTCGTACACTAATTCCATTCCATCTGGAAGCGTTGCATCCGTATCGAAACCGGCGGCGCGGCAAGCCGCCGCCGCCTTCTCCGCGCGAGTATGCGCGGCGCAGAACGCTTCCCTGATTCTTACAGTTGCCCTTTTGGCGCTCACAGCCATCGAACTACTACTGGGTGAGTGGTTACTCGATGAAGTACTCGTGCTCGCGCTCGTGCCGCTCATGGCAATTGAGTTCTTCCTTTCCATGGAGAAGATTTCAGATGCGAATTTGTGCGCCGAGCGCAGAGCTTCGAGTGATACGAGCCCGAGCGCCAAGGCTTCAAGTTTATTGCCGAGGTTCCATTGCTCCATCGATGTATCGCGCAAAACAGCGGATGCCTTCTCGAGTACGCCGACGCGCACTCCAAGATGCATAGCTTGTATTTGCGACTGCGTTTGGCATCTCGCCGGCGGCATCAACACCCCTTGTTCTCCGGGAGAGCTGTCGCGAGAGCCGCGCGCTCGGCCACCAAATGTCGCCACTGGGCCATCACTTGGACTCGGCGACATTCGAGAGAGAGGAGACGAGCCCAAAGAGGAAGGGCGAAACGAAGAGGGTCGCATTGAACCTGGAGATGAAACCAAAACATAGTCAGAGCCAATGTTCACTCGTTCAGAGCTATCCATTCGCGCCTTTGACGCAGAGATGGGATAACTCGGACGATTCCAAGATTTTGAACTTGGTGTCGTCGTCGTCCTCGCCGCCGTCCTCGCCGCCGTCGTATCCATTTCATTCGGTGGTGATACACTATTACTTTCAATATCCATGTCAAATGTCATCGTCTCGCTTTCGTCGCTGTGCCCACTTCCCGAAGAGCCGTCGTGTTGCTTTTCAGCGTTCGACGGAGTCTTTGGGATACCGAGACCGACCTCAGTTTTGAAAAACGGATGATTGAAAAACTTGTCAAACGATATTCGGTCCGCAGCGTTTCTGTGCAGCAAACCTCTCAAGAGATTGATGCATTCTGGAGATAACTCCTTCGCGATTTCCATGGGAATTTTGAATTCAGTCTTTTGAATGTTTCGCAAAAGTTGCACTTGGTTTTGTCCCGTGAACGGAACCGTGCCGACCAACATTTCAAACAAAATCGTCCCAACGCTCCACAAATCTGCCTTGGCGTCGTACTTTTGATAGTTTAGAACTTCTGGAGCCATGTAAAGAGGACTACCGCACACGGTGTCCGCCATTCCTTCGCTATCTCTGATGTACCTGGCGAACCCGAAATCTGCAATCTTAAGCTCCGCGTCCAAACCATCCGAACTGAGCAACAAATTCTGTGGTTTGAGATCTCGATGGATGAGTTGAGCCTTGCGCATCGCCCTAAGCCCCTCGGCGAGCTGCTTCATGAAACGTCTCGCTGAGGCTTCGTCCATGCGTCCGTGCTTCTTGATAAACTGGCTCAAATCCCCCCCTCCGCAGTACTCCAAGACGATGTAAACCGTTTCTCCACTCGTCTCCATGTCGATGAATCGCAAAATGTTCTCGTCTCTCATCCTGCGCATCACCTCAACCTCGAGCTTGAGACTCTCCTTGAGTTTTTTGGATAATCTCTCGCACGCAATCTCCTTCACCGCCACGCACTGTCCCGTCTTCGCGCAGCTCCCGCGCCAAACCGTCGCAAAAGACCCTCGCCCTAGTCTTTCACCGAGAACCCACCGTTCTCCGACGACGCGGCGCGTCTCCCCGTTTCCTTCTCGACCAACATCCTCCCCGTCGGTTCTCCCCCTCTCCCGCGCGTCTCGCTTCATCGCCTCCCCACCGCGAGCCAACCCAGTGACCTTTTCCCGGACGTTCTTCGTCAACCACGCCGTCGGCGACATCATCTCGTCTTCCTCTTCACCGTCCGTCCGTCCGTCCGTCCGTCGCCCGCGCGCGCCCCCCCTCTAAAACAATCTAGTCGCACAAGAGCGATGAAAAAAAATCAAAAAAAGACTTCGAACGAGTCGAATCGAATCGACCGCGCCACCGACGAACGAACGACGGAACGAGACCAAGGCGCGGGCGCGCACCCGTCCTCCGTCGTCGCGAGCCACCCCGCGTTTCCGTTCCCGTTCCCGTCGCCGTCGTCGGCGCGCGACTCGAAGTGTCGTCGTTCGCTTTGAAACGACGCGCGTGACGCGGCACGCATCTTTTCAACGACCATTCGGGGTGCCGTTCGATACGTTGACGATTCATGATTCAAAATTTACACACGCGGGGGGGGGGGAAGTCGTTCCGTTCCGTTCCGATTGATGCGTGCTGTGCGTGTATACAGTTCAAAGACACCAGGTGCCGCCTGTTTCATGTACTGTATATGTTTTAAATCTAAATAAACTCTATTTCATATTTTTGATGGCTAAAATCCCGCTCGAGTAGCGTGGACGTCAAAGATGCGCGCGACGACGACGACGACGTCGACGATGCGCGGCGTCGGGACCGGTCGTCCCCGGTTCGCATCGCCCTCCGTCGTTCGCGGGAAGGAAAAGAGGAGGACGCATCGCGGTCGATGGTCGGTAACCGCGGTGTCGTCGCCGTTGTCGTCGTCGTCGTCGTCGTCGGTGAAGGATGGGCGTAATCGTCACTGTAATCTTTTGGTGGCTAACGACGCGGACGACGGGGTCATCGAAGCGGCCGAGCCTCGAGGGGGCGCGGCGGAGACGCGCCGGTCGAGGAAAACGAACGCGGGGATCGAACGGGTCGGGTCGTTCGCGGCGCTCGCCGGGACGACGGCGGTGCCGGGATTGATTGGGACGGATTTCGACCTCGCCGGACCCGGGAGCGTGTTCACGGCGGTGGCCGTCTTGGCTGTGATCATCACCGTGCACGAGTGCGGGCACTTTTTCGCGGCGAGATCGCAAGGGATACACGTGAGTCAGTTTTCTGTTGGCTTTGGACCGAATTTATTCACGTATCGCGGGCCAGAGGTGGAGTACAGCCTCAAGGCGGTTCCGCTCGGGGGGTTCGTGGCGTTTCCGGATGACGACGAGGACTGCCCGTACCCGGAGGATGACCCGGATCTTTTGAGGAATAGGCCGGTGCGAGACCGAGCCATCGTGGTGTCGGCGGGGATAATTGCGAATGTGATTTTTGCGTTCGGAATCTTGTACAATCAGGTGACGACGGTTGGGTTTAATGAACAAAAGTTTGAGCCAGGCGTCGTGGTTCGGGCGTTTACGAATGGCTCCGTCGCGCGCGAAGCCGGCATCGAGGCGGGTGATATCATATTGTCCGTCGACGGTGAAAAGTTACCGGCGGCTCGCAAATCTGTTTCAAAGGTTGTCTCCATGGTGAAGGATTCCCCGAACGCGCTGATGAAGTTTGAAATTATGCATCTCGGCGTGGATGGCGCGCCTGAGGTGAAGACGGTGCAAGTGCGTCCAAACGGCGTCGGCGGCGAAGGAAAAGTTGGGGTTAAACTCGAGTCCAATTCGAGCATCAATAGACACGTGGCGCAAAACCCTTTCGAAGCCGCCCTACTCTCCACGAAGGAGTTCGCTAGACTCTCGTCCATGGTTTGGAACAGCCTGACGGGTCTGTTCACAAACTTTGGCGAGAGCAAGTCTCAGGTGAGCGGCCCGATTGCGATTGTCGCCACTGGGGCTGAGGTGATGCGTAACGACATCAGCGGCCTGTACCAATTCGCCGCAGTCATCAACATCAACCTCGCCATCGTTAACATTCTTCCTTTACCCGCTTTGGATGGTGGTTTCCTTCTTCTCATTGCCATCGAGGCGCTCCGAGGCGGCAAAAAGCTCCCAGTCGAGGTTGAGCAAAGCATCACCGGTGCCGGTGTGCTCTTCCTCTTCATCTCTGGGGCATCCTTGATTCTTCGCGATACGATTAATCTGCTTCCACATTAGTTTGCATTCATTACTGTAGGTGTTATGTTTTAATAAATGTACTGCGTAGAAGTTTTCGAGTGAGTGGCTGCTGGCTCGACGAGCCAAAAGGGTCAAACGCAGTTGCTTGTTTTTCGCATTTCAAGTCTAAAGAATTAAGGCTAAAGAATATAGGAGGGAAACATTTTTAAAGGTAAATGTTCGCCGCGCGCTCTTTGAACTTCAATTCGCGGGATTCGCGCATCGACACACCCTCAGCCACTTCCCTCTCGCGCTTGACAGTGTACAATTGCGCAACCTTGGTCTTCAAGATGCCAAAGTGATGCGGCTTGAACTCCTTGCGCGTGGATTGGCGCATGCGCAACTGGAACAACATCTTCTTGCACTTGGTCACTTCCTCCAAGAGCGCTTCGTTGGACAAATCCTTGAAATCCTTAACCTTGGTCGGCTTGAGCGCGGTAAACTCATCCGCGGCGGCGGCGTCGCCCTCGGCGCGCACCACGACGGAGGCGCGCTTTTGCGTGCGCGCAGTCGGCGCGGAAAGCTGTGTGCGAAGAAATCAGTCGCGCATTCGTCAATCATCTCGTTCGCGTCGTCTATCGCCTCTTCCCAGTCGCACATCCGAATCTACGCGCCGCTCCCCTTCCCTCCCCTCTCACGGCAGCACCCCACCCTTTTTTCCAGGGTTTCGCTTCTCGCCCGCCGGCGTCCATCCACGAACGCGCGACGCCGATACCGTCGACGAGCGCCGGACGGAACCCACGCGAGGGACTACAATTAAAAATAAACGGCGCGTCCCCCGCGCGTCCGCGGTCCCCTCCCCCGGCGCGCCCCCCCAATCCGGCGCGGTCCCGCGAACCCGCCCGCACCCCTCTGCGCGCATCCGCCGGCGCGGCGCCGCGCGCGCGCGTCCCAACCATCCGTCCGAACGTCCGGGTCGACGAACCGTCGACGCCCGGCACACATCCACGCGCGCGCGCACGCGAGAAAACAAACTTCATCGATCGATCCCTACCTTGACGGCGCTCGGCCCGACGGTGTTGACGAAAGAGAGCGCGGCGTGCATGGTTCACTTCCTCGGTGTGACGTCGAGCCGCGCCGCGCCGCGCCGCGTCCGTCCGTCCGTCCGTCCGTCCGTCCGTCCGTCGGTCCGTCGGTCCGTCGGTCCGTCCGATCCCCCCGAAAACGTATCGTATCGATGATTTGGCCATCAGGAAAAATTTATAAAGTACTAACCTCCCTCGCTGTGAAAAGTAATGATACT
>Ga0181600_10000539_pt1 | contig 29041 bp, 29 predicted proteins | sample 041ome_2_FD_132982 | JGI IMG/M metagenome (GOLD analysis project Ga0181600, IMG submission 132982) | Coastal salt marsh microbial communities from the Groves Creek Marsh, Skidaway Island, Georgia - 041406US metaG (megahit assembly) | ecosystem: Environmental > Aquatic > Marine > Intertidal zone... | reverse complement strand
TGCATGAAATCATGGTCAATTTGGCACTGCTTTTGGTGGCGGGCCATGTGGCCGCCGCCTTGTTTCACCAATTCGTTCTGAAAGACAACCTGATGGCCCGTATGCGCCCGGGCGGCGGCGCGCGCTAGGCGCTGGGGTCTGCACCGGTAATTTTTTCCAGCAGGCGCAGCAAATGCGCCTGCTCGCCTTGGCTAAGCGGGGCCAAGATATCGGCCTGCAGTGCTGCCACTTGTGGGCCTGCTTGGGCCAGCAGATTGTGGCCTGCCTCTGTCAAGGCAATCACCCGGGCGCGGCGGTCGGTTGGGCTGATATTTCGGCTGATCAACCCTTTTTTGCACAACCGGTCTATCACACCGCTCATTGTGACCGGGTCATAGGCAATTTGGCGTGCCAATTGCGCCTGATCCACGCCGGGCGTTGCGGCCGCTGCGGATAGGGCTGCAAATTGCACCGGGGTCAGGTCAAACCCGGCGCGGCGCATATGTTCGGCAAAGATCGCAACCGAGATCTGGTGCAGGCGCCGGGCCAGATGGCCGGGCATTTTATGGATATCGTGCATCATCGCCTCCGTTCGCCACAGTTTAGCTGGGGAGGGTCAAGAAGAAAAGAGTTTACACGCATACTAATAATACGTATACGTATTAAAAAGCGAAAAGGAAACCCTATGACCCGTGTTCTGATTGCTGGCGGTGGTATTGGTGGGCTGGCGGCGGCCATCGGGCTGGCCCAGCGTGGTATGCGCAGCCTTGTTTTGGAAAAAGCGCCCCAACTGGGCGAAATCGGGGCGGGCATTCAACTGGGCCCCAACGCCTTTCATGCCTTTGATTATTTGGGTGTGGGCGATACCGCCCGCGCCATGGCGGTGTATATCGACAGTTTGCGATTGATGGATGCGCTGGATGGCAGTGAAATCACGGCCATTCCGCTGGACGAGGGGTTCCGCACGCGGTTTGGCAACCCCTATGCCGTGGTGCATCGGGGGGATTTGCATGGGGTGTTTCTAAAGGCCTGCCTAGAAAACCCGCTGGTCGAACTGCGCACAAATGCGGCTGTGCACTCTTATCGCCAAGAGGGCGGGCAGGTCAGCGTGCAATTGGCCGATGGCAGCCTAGAAACAGGCAGCGTGCTGATCGGTGCCGATGGCCTGTGGTCGAATATTCGCCAGCAATTGGTGGGCGATGGGGCGCCGCGCGTGTCGGGCCACACCACCTATCGCAGCGTGATCCCAACCGAAGATATGCCACAAGACCTGCGCTGGAACGCGGCCACGCTGTGGGCGGGGCCCAAATGCCATATCGTGCATTACCCGTTGCAGGGCTGGAAGGCGTTCAACCTTGTGGTGACATATCACAACGATGCGCCCGAACCCGTGGCCGGCAAGCCGGTGTCGCATGACGAGGTGCGCCGCGGCTTTGAGCATATCGCGCCGCGTGCCCAGCAAATTATCGACAAGGGCAAGGATTGGAAATTATGGGTGCTGTGCGACCGCGATCCGGTGATGAACTGGGTCGATGGGCGGGTGGCGCTGTTGGGCGATGCCGCCCATCCGATGCTGCAATATTTCGCCCAAGGCGCCTGCATGGCCATGGAGGATGCCGTGGCATTGTCGCACTGCCTGTCGCATATCGATGATGTCGAGGCAGCGCTGGATGCCTACCAAAAAATGCGCCAGCTGCGCACGGCGCGGGTGCAGCTGCAATCGCGCGCTATTGGCGAACATGTCTATCACCCGGCGGGCGCGCATGCGGCCCTGCGCAATGCGGTCATGCGCGCGCGCGGCCCCCAAGATTGGTATGATCAGATCGAATGGCTTTATGGCAGCACGGGCCTAGAGGGGGCGGTGTCGCGCGAAACGCGCAGGGGCGCCTCAGCCTAACGCGTAAAGCGACACAACCACCTGCTGTTGCAGCCGTGCGCCGCGCCCCACAAACAGGGTGCGGTTCACCCATTCGTAACGGGGATCGCCACATTCCAGCCGGGCATGGGTGCGCATATAATAGCTGTCCGGGCTGACATCTTGGCCCTGCGCCACCGCCCTCAACACATCTGCGGGGCCATGGCGATAGCCATAGTTGCGAATTTCGATCAAGGCGCCATCGTCGGTTTCCATGGCGTAGCGCGTGTCCAACTCTGCCACGTCATTGGCCCATATTGTTTGCCAATCGGCCCCCAAATGCAAAATGCGCCCATTCAACATCGGGCCGCGCACCTGCCCACCGATGATGGGGATAATCCGCCTTTGGCCTGCCCGGCCATGACCCATTTCGCGGATCGGGTCTAAATCGACAAACAGGTCGCAGACATGGTTCAGCGGGGGTGAGGCCAAATGGGCGGTGGCGGTGTCTGGCATGGAATGGCCCCTGTTTTGCGCGAAAAAAAGGCCGCCAGCGCGGGGCTGGCGGCCAAATTGTGGGCTTAACCGCCGTATTTTTTGATCAGGCCTTTGGCCTGCTCGATCAGCGCGGCACCATCGATACCTTTGCCGCTCATATCGGCCACCCAACGCTCGATCACGGGCTGCGATTTGGCCTTCCAGCGGGCCACTTCTGCCGCGTCCAGCTGGGTGATGGTATTGCCATTCTTTTCGGCAATATCACGGCCGGGCTTGTCGTAGTCATACATGACCTGTGCGGCGAATTCCGCCAATACCATGCCCGATTCTGCGTCGATCGCGGCGCGGATATCGGCGGGCAGGCTGTCGTATTTGGCCTTGTTCATAACCATGATGATCGTGGCGGTATACAGCGCCTCGGAGCCACCAAATTCGGCATGGTTGCCCACCAGTTCCGTCAGTTTGATGGCGGGCGTTACTTCCCACGGGATCACGGTGCCATCAACCACACCCTTTGACAGGGCCTCGGGAATGGCGGGCAGGGGCATGCCCACAGGTGTGGCACCCAATTCAGCCAGCAGGTCTGAAATGACGCGGGTTGGGCCGCGCAGCTTCTTGCCTTCCAGATCTTCCAGTTTGGTGACCGGGTCTTTGGTGTGCACCACGCCGGGGCCATGCACCCATGCGCCCAGCACTTTCACGTCCTTATATTCGCCTGCCTGCAGATCGGTTTCCACCAGCTCTTGAAAGGCTTTGGCGGTGGCGATTGGATCGGTCATCATGAAGGGCAGTTCGAACACTTCGGTTTTGGGGAAGCGCCCGGGGGTATAGCCCACAACGGTCATCACAATATCGGCCACGCCATCCATGGCCTGATCCATCAGGTCCGAGGGGCGGCCGCCCAGCGCCATGGCATCGTAATGTTCGATCTTCAGCGCCCCGCCGGCGCGTTCTTCGACGCGTGCAGCCCAAGGTTTCAAAATATGTTTTGGCACCGTGGCAGGCGGCGGCAAAAACTGGTGCAGGCGCAGGGTAACATCTTGCGCAGCGGCGATGCCCGGTGCCAGACCCAGCGCAAGCGCTGCGGCGGCCACGGTTTTTAAAGCGATACGTCGTTTCATATTTCCTCCCTAGGGTTGGCCTTGTGTTGGCCGGTTCCGGCGCTAGGCCCAGGCGTTCCGGGCTGGCCAAATCATGGGGCTTTTCGCCCTTAATTCAAGGTTACGTGCAAACTGCGTGGCCCGCGAAAGCCAAATCCCCAAAACTGCACGCTGTCCTTGTCGGCCAGTTGCATATTGGGAAAGCGATCAAACAGCATGGGCAGCATGATATTGGCCAGCATGCGCCGGGCAATATGGGTGCCTTGGCAGAAATGCGGCCCATTGCCAAACGCCTGATGTGGGGTGCGGGGGCGGAAGATATTGAACAGATGCGGATCTTCGAACAGGTCTTCGTCCCAGTTGGCGCTGGCCTGCGAGGTCATCACCGTATCGCCCTTGGCGATCAGGTAGCCGCCCACCTCGACATCGTCTTTGGCCACGCGCGAGGATACTTGGATAGGCGCCACCCAGCGCACCCCTTCTTCAAAGGCTTCGGTCCACAGGCCGTCGCGTTTGGCGGCGGTGCATTGATCGGGGTTGCTGAGCAATCCGTAAAGAATGGTCAGCAGGGCATCGCGCGGTTCGTTGATGCCGCCGCCGATGGCGATTTTGATATTGGCGTGAATTTGGCTTTCGGGGATGGGGTTTTCGGCATTCACCATTACCGATAGCGCGCTTTGATCTGGGGTTTCGCGATAGCGGGCGGCGGCGGCACGAAACAGCGCATCCATCTCGTCATTGGCGCGGTCGCATTCGGCAAACAGTTCGGGCGCCCAGCCAAAATTGCCGGCGCCATCGATCAAAATCTGGCTCCAGCGTTGCATATCATCATCGCTGGCCTCGGGGATGCCCAAAAGATGGGTCAGGCAGCGCGCGGCAAAAGGGCCGGCAAGGCCCTGAAACAATTCCACCGTTTCGCCGCGGGGCAGGCGGGCCACGTAGTCTTCGGCGATTTTTGTATAAACGGGTGTCCAGCATTGGGTGATGGTGCGGCCGCTGAAGGCAGGCGCCATGGCACCGCGTTCGGCGGCGTGTTCCTCGCCGTCTTTGCGCATCAATGTATGGGCGCGAAAGGCGCGCTGCATGGGGGTGTTCGGGTCGTTTGCCGAAAACACTGCCGGATTGTCCTTTACCGCCTTGGTATCGGCGGCGCGGGTCAGCAAGGTGCGCCCCAGCGCTTTGACGCGCAGCACCGGCGCTTCGCGGCGCAGGCGCGTATAAACGCTATAGGGATCACGCGTCAGCTGGGCGATGGTGATTGTATCGTCAACTGGGGCGGCGGGTATGCTGGCCAATGGTCCCTCCCTGAACACTGGATGCGGGGCAAACACTAGGGCTGGGTGGTGCATCTGGCAATCCGATTAATTTTATAATATGCATCGGAAAATTTGATGGTGGTTCAAGATGGATGTGCATTCGGTTGATTTTGCTGCGTTGCGGGTGCTGCGTATGGTGCATGCCCATGGCTCGTTCACCCGCGCAGCCGAGGCGCTGGGCAGCACGCAAAGCGCGGTGAGCTACACCATAGATCGTCTGCGCCGCGCCTTTGACGACCCGCTGTTCGTGCGCCAAGGCACCGGCACCGTGCCCACCGAGCGTTGTTTGGAAATCGTGGCCGAGGCCGGGCGCCTGCTGGATAAGTTCTTGGCGCTGGCCGAGCCGCGCGCCTTTGACCCGGCCCATGCCGAAGCCGAGGTCACGCTTAGCTGCAATTATTACGAGCGCGCCACGATGGTGCCGCATCTGATCCGCAATCTGCGCCGCACCGCGCCGGGGCTGCGGCTGAACATCATCGCCTCTAGCGTGCAGGGCAAACAGCAGCTCAGCCGCGGCGAAAGCGATTTGCTGGTTGGGCCGATCCGCATAAAGGAAAGCGGGTTTTATGGGCGGCGCCTGTTAGAAGACCATTATGTCTGCGTGGTAGATGCGCAAAACCCGCTGGCCAATGCCCCGCTTAGCGCCGAAATTTTTGCCGCCACCCCGCAGGTTGTTGTCACCTATGGGGGCAATTGGCGTTCGTCTTATCTGGTAGAGATGGCCGAAGGCGGGTTTGCCCCGCGCGTGGCGCTAGAGGTGCCCAGCCCCGCCAACCTGCCCGAGCTGATCATGGGCACAGATCTGGTGGGCACCGTGCCGCGCCGGGTGGCGCAGGCCTATGGCCCGGGTGTGCGGGTTTTGCCATGCCCGTTTCCTGCAGCATTTGCGATCGATCTATACTGGACGGCCCGCACCCACCACGCCCCCATGCACCGCTGGCTGCGCGGACAGATCGCGCTGGCGGTTGGGGCGCTTTAGCGCCGCGTGTCACGGCTGGGCTGTGCCTGCCTCGGTTGCGGGGCCGGGGAAATGGCAGGCCACTTGGTGCCCCTCGGCGCCAGACAGCGTGGGTTGGGTGCTGCGGCAGATCTGCTGCGCCTTTGGGCAGCGTTCGGCAAAGGCACATCCCTTGGGCGGGTTGATGGGGCTGGGCGGATCCCCACTGATTTTCAACGGCCGCACATAGCCTTGCGATTTGCGCCGCGCCAAGCTGGGTGCGGCGGACAGCAACGCCTGTGTATAGGGGTGTTGGGGCGCGTCAAACAGCTGCGATCGCGCGCCGATTTCCACGATCTTGCCCAGATACATCACCGCCACATCATCACAGACGTGGCGCACCACCCCCAGATCGTGGCTGATAAACAAATACGATAGTCCCAGTTCGGCTTTCAGCTTGGCTAAAAGGTTCAAGATTTGCGCCTGAATGGCAACATCCAGCGCCGATACCGGTTCGTCGCAGACCAAAAGACGCGGGTTTGTGGTCAGCGCGCGGGCGATCGAAATACGCTGGCGCTGGCCGCCGGAAAACTGGTGCGGGAACAGGCTAAGCTGATCGGGGCGCAGGCCCACCAGCTTGAACAATTCCTCGACACGGGCTTGGCGCTGTTCGGGCGTGCCAATGCCCATCAGATCCATCGGTTCGCGCACGATATCGGCCACGCGGGCGCGTGGGTTTAGGCTGGAATAGGGGTCTTGGAAAATCAGCTGCACATCGCGGCGCCGGGCGCGCATGTCGGCCTCGGACAGGGTAAGCAGGTCTTCGCCCTGAAAAATAACCTGCCCCGACGAGGCGGCAACCAGCCGGATGGCGGCCATGGCGGCGGTGGTCTTGCCAGATCCGCTTTCGCCGACAATGCCCAAAGCGCGCCCCTCGTGCAGGGTGAACGACACTTGGCGCACGGCTTCGAGATAGGGGCGGGGGGCAAACATGCTGGGCTTGGGCAAGCCAAATCGCACGGTCAAATCACGGACATCCAAAAGCACACTCATACCCAGCCCTCCTCGGCGCCATGGCAGGCCACGGGATGGGCGCCGTGGTTGCGCAAAAGCGGCTTTTCAACGCCACAGCGCGGCCGGGCATGGGCGCAGCGCGCTTTAAAGGCGCAGCCTTGGCCCAGCATGTGCAGCGGCGGCACCACGCCGGGAATTTCGCGCAGCTCGGTTTCTTGTTTGCCCAAGGCGGGAATGCAATCGATCAGGCCACGGGCATAGGGGTGTTGGGGGCTGTCCAGCACCTGATCGGCGCTGGCCTCTTCGATCACGCGGCCCGCATACATAACGGCCACGCGATCGGCCATTTCGGAAATGGCGCCCATATCATGGGTGATCAGAACGATGGCAGCGCCAAAATCGCGCTGAATTTCATTAAGCAGATCAAAAATTTGCGCCTGCACCGTGACATCCAGCGCGGTTGTAGGTTCGTCTGCGATCAGCACTTTGGGGCGGCAGCTGACCGCCATGGCGATCATCACGCGCTGGCGCATGCCGCCTGACAGCTGATGGGGGTAATCGCGCGCGCGCCTGTCGGGGCTGGGAATGCCCACCCGGTCCAGCAGGGCCACGGCATCTTTGAACGCTTGGTCATAGCTGACATTTTGGTGCAGCATGATGGCCTCGGCGATTTGGTCGCCAATGCTGAACACCGGGTTCAGGCTGGTCATGGGTTCTTGGAAAATCATCGCCACTTCCGAGCCGCGCAGCCCCCGCAAGCGGGCGTCGCTGGCGCCCACCAGCTCTTCGCCATTCAACCGGATCGAGCCACCGGCGATACGCCCCGGCGGCATGGGGATCAGCCCCATCACCGACAGCGCAGTGATCGATTTGCCGCAGCCAGATTCGCCCACCACCCCCAGCGTTTCGCCGGCATTGACAGATAGCGATACGCTGTCCAACGCCGTCACCTGCCCATGGCGGGTGTTAAACGTAACCTGCAGGTTTTCGATCTGCAAAAGTGCGCTCATCTTTCCCTCAACTTCGGGTTAAAGGCATCGTTTAGGCCATCGCCGATCAGGCTGACCGAGAAAACCGTGAAAAAAATTGCCAAGCCGGGGAAGGTAACGGGCCACCACGCATCTAAAATATAGTCGCGATTGGCGCCAATCATCAGCCCCCAGCTCATGACATTGGGGTCGCCCAAGCCCAAAAAGCTAAGCCCCGCTTCAAACAAGATCGCCACACCGATGGTCAGGGTGGCAGACACAATCAGCGGCGGCAGGGCGTTTGGCAAAATCACCCGCCACATAATGCGCCCGTTGCCCGCCCCAATCGCGCGGGCGGCGGTGACATATTCCAGCTCTTTGATTTTCAAAAATTCGGCGCGGGTCAGGCGGGCGGTTTGGGGCCAGCTGACCACACCGATGGCAATGGCGATGGTTATCAACGAGGGGCTGAACAATGTGACCAGCACCATGGCAAACAGCAGCGCGGGCAGAACTTGGAAGAATTCTGTAATGCGCATCAACAGGTTATCCACCCATCCGCCGTAAAACCCTGAAAGCGCACCCATCGAGATGCCAATAACCATGGTCAGCGCCGCCGCCGCGGCCCCCACGGCCAAGGTGGGCCCGCCCCCCGACAACAACCCCGCCATCAGATCGCGGCCCAGATAATCGGTGCCAAGCGGGAAATCGGGCTCGACAAAGGGGGCCTCGTGCGGGGCCCAGACAATATCAAACGGATCACCAGTGTAGATTAGGGTGCCATAAAGGGTCAGCCCGATGATCAGCATCAGCATGGCAGTGCCAACCAAGGCGGGGATGTTGCGGCGAAACATGCGCCATGCCTCGCGCGCGGGGCTTTCGGCCTTGTAGCGGGCCACGAACTGCGCGGCGGCATCGGGGGTATCTGCGGGCATCTCGGGGGCCTTTTGCGGGGTGGGGGTTGGCTGGCTCATGTGCGGCCCCGCAATCTGGGGTCGGCCAAGCGATAGCTCAGATCGGTCAGCAGGTTGGCCACAACCACCATGGCACTGGCAAAGAACAACACACCCATGATGGTGGGGTAGTCGCGGCGCAGGATGGAATCGAAGGCCAGCCGCCCCATGCCGGGCCAGTTGAACACCGTTTCCACCAGCAGCGCGCCTGAAATCAGGTTTCCAAACTGCAGCCCCGCCACCGTCAGAATGGGCAGGGCAGCATTGCGCAGGGCGTGGTGAAACAGCACAGTGCGTTCGCTGGCGCCCTTGGCCCGCGCGGTGCGGATATAATCCGAGCCCAGCACCTCGAGCATCGAGGCGCGGCTAAGCCGGGCGTATTGGGCCAGATAGATCACCGCCAATGTAAAGGCAGGTAAAACCAGATGATGGGCCACATCCAGCACCTGCACATGCCAAGGCGCATCGCGCAGCCGGACCGATTGCATACCCTCGACGGGAAAAATGGGTAAAACGCTGGCAAACAGGATAATCAGCATAATGCCAGTCCAAAACACCGGCACCGCATAGCCCACGGTGGCAAAAACCGAGACAAAGGCGCTCATCAGCCCATTGGGCTTGCGCGCGGCCAACACCCCCAAAAACACGCCCAGAAAGATGGATAAAAGCTGTGCCACGATCACCAACAAAATGGTGGGCCCGATGCGTTGGCTGATCAGTTCGGCCACAGGTTTGTTGAAAAAGAAGCTTTCGCCCAGATTGCCCGAGGCGACATTGCCAATATAGATGGCCAGCTGCGTTAAGACCGGTTTGTTCAGGCCGTATTCTTCGCGGATCTGTTCCAGCATCTCTTCTGTGGCGCCGCCCATTTCCCCTGCAATCACCACCGCCGGGTCGCCGGGGGCCAAGCGGATAAGAAGGAAGTTCAGCACAACCACGAACAGCATCAAAATCAGCCCATAGGCCACGCGTTTAAAGATGTAGGAATTGCTCATATCACCTGCGCCTTAGGGAAACAGGGCCGCGCATGGCGGCCCTGATGTGTTATGTCGTTAAGCCAGGCTTATTTCGACCAAGACACGTTATCCATGGGGTGCATGGTGCCCCAAATGCCTGTGGGCACGTCCTGCAAACCGCTTTTATAGGCGGTGTGGTAGGGCAGCGCGTTGATGAAATAGATCGGCACATCCTGCCCGATGATTTGCTGGAATTCACCATAAAGCGCTGCGCGCTTGGCTTGGTCCAGCTCGACCGCGGCTGCGTTCAGCAGCTCGTCTACCTTCGGGTTGCAATATTGCTGGGTGTTCGACCAGATCACGCCCTTGCGGATATTGTCGCATAGATAGGTGCGGTGCACACCAATCACCGGGTCACCCCAGTTAAAGACAACGTCCATCGACAGCTCGAAATCATGCCCGCCCACGCGGCCCGCCCAAGTGGGGAAATCGGGTGCTGCGCGCACTTCCAGTTCGATACCGATCTTTTTCAGCTGCGATTTCATATATTCCGCAACCGATTGCTGCTGCTCTTTGGGGCCGGGAATGTAATCGATGGTCAGCGACATGCCATCGGCAAAGCCAGCTTCGGCCATCAGCGCCTTGGCTTTGTCCAGATCCACGTTATAGGGCGCGATGCTGGCATCAAAGAACGGGCTGCTTTCGATGATCGGCCCGCGCTGAACCTGCGACACGCCCCGGTGCAGGGCTTTGGTGATGAAATCGCGATCCACCGCATAGGCAATGGCCTGACGTACGCGCACATCTTTCAGCTTGTCCGACTGGGTGTTGAAGGCCAGCCAGTTGATCGGGCCCACACCTGCATAGCCCTCGGCGGTGATGGTCAGCCCATCGACCTTTTCAAGGCGGCGAATTTCTTGGCTGCCAGCCATAAAGGGGTACAGATCCGCATCGCCATTTTCCATGGCGATCAACAGCGCCGATGGGTCTTTGACGATACGTACGATGATTTCGTCCAGCTTCGGGCGCCCTTCGAGAAAGAAATTGGGGTTTTTCTTCATCACAACGGCTTCGCCGGGGGTGAATTCGGTCAAGATAAAGGGCCCCGAACCCACCGGCGCGCTGTTGGCGGGGTGCGATTTGGGATCTTGCCCATCACCGTAGACATGTTTTGGCAGAATCGGTGCCAAAGCCGGGGACAGCGCCAGCATCAATGCCGGGTGCGGTTTGCTAAGCTTGAACACGGCTGTATGCGCGTCGGGCGTTTCGACCGCTTCCACCGGGGCAAACATGGATTGGAAGGGGTGGTTTTCTTTGATCGTCATGATCGAGAAGGCCACATCTTCGGATGTGACGGGTTTGCCATCGTGGAACGTGGCATTGTCCACCAGCTTGAAGGTTACGGTCAGGCCATCGGCGCTGGTTTCCCAGCTTTTTGCCAGATAGGGCTGCGGTTCCCAGCCGTTGTCATAGCGCAAAAGCGAGGCAAAAATCTGCGTCGAAGGCACAGCCGTGGCCGTGCCCGATTGTACGGCGCCGTTCAGGTGGCGCGGTGTTTGGGTTGAGGCAATCACCAGCGTGCCTTCGGCAGCCACTGGCGCGGCCGACATGGCGCTGGCTGCAATCACGGCAGCGCCCAATAGGCGGGTCAGTTGTTTCATCATGGTCTCCCTGTTTGCGGTCTTATTGTTTAGTATTTTGCATTCAGGCTAGCGGTGTGTGAAAATACAGAAAAGCGTGTTTTATACACGGCATTTCACCATTTTATAGTTTTACTTTCACCTGCAGGTCGCAGGACCAAATCGTCAAACGCTTGGGATTGGGCCATTTTTTCACAGATATCCAACACCGCCTGCACAATCGACGACCGGCGCGAGGCGTTTGTGTAGGCCACGCCAAATTCTGGCGTGTGCAGCGCGCCCGAAATCGGGCGGCAGACATAGCCATTGGTGCCTTGCCTGTCTGATGGGCTGCAGATGTTCAAAACCGAATGGCCAAAACCCGCAGCCACCAGCCCGCGCAGCACGGACGAGGATTTGGTGGTATGGGCGATCTGAAATTTCAGTCCGTATTGGCTGAAAACCGCGGCGAAATATTCAACCGTTGTGGGCAAATCCAACATAATCAATGGCTTGGTGGCCAGTTGCGCCAGCGTAACCTCTTCGGCCTGCGCAAAGGGCGAGCTTTCTGGCAACAGCGCATAGGGCCGGGCCTCGAACATTGGCATGAAAGGCAGGGTATCGGGCATGGTGCGCCGATAGGTCAGCGCCAAATCGATACGCCCGTTTTGCAGCAATTGCACCATGGCCGCTAAATCTGTTTCCACCAGATCCACCCGCACTGCCGGATAGGCCTGTGCCAAAATTTTCATCAGTCTGGGCAGAACATGCGGCGCGCTGGGCGCATAGCAGCCCACATGCAGCGTGCCGGTCAGATCGCCCGAGATCGACATCAGATCTGATTCGAAGATACGCGCTTGGTCTAGAAAATCGGCAATCCGCAGGCCCACACGGCGGCCAGCATCGGTGGGCTGCAGCCCCTTTGCGGGAACGCGGCGAAACAGCTCTTGGCCGACGCTTTGTTCGATGGCATCCAGCGCCGCAGTGATCGAGCTTTGCGAAATGTTCATCTCGGCGCTGGCTTTCACGATCGACCCGGTGCGCAGCGCGGCATCATAATAGCGCAGCTGTTTAAGCGTAAAATACATGGTGTTCCCCGCAAAAATGTATTTTTTCTGCACAGTAAATCTATTTTTGATAAAAACAATGCTGCGCTACCCCTTGGGGAAACAGGGGGAAACCATGGCGCAGATCACCGTCTACCACGCCCGAAACATCATCACGATGGACAAAAACCAGCCCAACGCCACCCATGTGGCGGTGCGCGATGGCCGTATTTTGGCGGTTGGCGGCGCCGATTGCGCCGATCAGTGGGGGCCTGTGATCCATGACAGCACCTTTGCCGATGCGGTGCTGATGCCCGGCTTTGTCGAGGGGCATTGCCACATGATGTCGGGCTTTATTTGGGATTACGCCTATGCCGGCTATCACGACCGGATCGACCCCGATGGCAAGCTTTGGCGCGGCAAAACCGATATCGAAACCGTGATCACCGATATGCGCGCCTATGCCAATTCCATGCCCGATGATGAGCCCTTGCTGACGTGGGGGTTTGACCCGATTTTCTTGCAATCAGAACGGCTGAACCGCCATCATCTAGACCAGATCAGCAGCACCCGGCCGGTGGCGTTTTTGTTTTCGTCGGGCCATTTGATGTGCGTCAATTCGGTTGTGCTGGACATGGTGGGCTATGACGCGGCCACCAACGTCGAAGGGGTGATGAAGGGCGCAGACGGCGCCCCAAATGGCGAGCTGCAGGAAATGGCGGCGATGTTTCCGGTGATGCGCCGCCTTGGCATGGATTATCGCACCAAGGCGCACCAAGAAAAATATATCCACCAATTCGCCAAGGTCTGCGTGCGCGCGGGTGTGACCACCGCCACCGATCTTTTTGCCACCATCACCGATCAAGGCTTGGCCGAGCTAAAGCGCGTCACCGCCCAGCCCAGCTATCCGGTGCGCATTGTGCCCACCATCGCGGCCATGAATGCCGCCCCAGAAGAGATTGCCGCCCAAGCCCATGCCGTGGCCGCCCATAGCCACGATAAGCTGCGCTTGGGGGCGGTGAAGCTGATGACCGATGGCTCGATCCAAGGGTGGAGCGCGCGGGTGCGCGCCCCGGGCTATGTGGGCGGCCAGCCCAATGGTCTGTGGAACACCCCGCCCGAAACCATCTTTGCGCTGTGCGAAGTGATGCAGCGCGAGCGCGTTCAAATGCACGCGCACACCAATGGCGACGAGGCCAGCGAAGTTACGCTAAACGCCATCGAAGCGGCGGCGCGCAAACACCCGTGGCCCGGCGCGCGGCATGTGCTGCAACATGCCCAGATGATGGAGGGCGGGCTGTTTCGCCGGGCTGCCGAATTGGGGGTCTGCGTGAATTTGTTTGTCAATCATATCTGGTATTTTGGCGACCAGCACGCCGCGCTGACCATTGGCGAAGACCGTGCAGCGCGCATGGATGGCTGCCGCAGCGCGCTGGATGCGGGCGTGGCGATGGCCATTCATTCCGACGCGCCCGTTACCCCGATGGGCCCGCTATTTACCGCCTCTTGCGCGGTCAATCGCAAAACCATGTCGGGGCGCGTTTTGGGCCCAGCCCAGCGTATCACCGTAGACGAGGCGCTGCGCGCCATCACCTTGGGGGCCGCCTATACGTTGAAAATGGATGCAGAGGTGGGCAGTATCGAGGCAGGAAAGCGCGCCGATTTTGCAGTGTTGGGCCAAGACCCCACCGCAATAGACCCGGCGCATCTGGCCGATGTGCCGGTTTTGGGCACGGTCACAGGTGGCCATGTGACGCTGCTTTAGATTTTGAAAAAGGACGATCAGATGGCGCCAATCACGGTATTTCAGGCCCGAAAAATCATTACCATGGATCCAAACTGCCCCGAGGCCACCCATGTCGCGGTGCGCGATGGGCGTATTCTGGCGGTGGGCGGCGCGGGCTGTGCCGATCAATGGGGCGATGTGGTGCACGATCACAGCTTGGCCGATGCGGTGCTGATGCCCGGCATGGTCGAAGGGCACGCCCATATGATGGCGGGGGCGATGTGGAAATTCGCCTATGCCGGTTTTCACGACAGGATGGACCCGCAGGGCAAATGGTGGCGCGGCAAGCCCGATATCGCCACCGTTGTGCGCGATTTGACAGACTACGCCCAATCCCTGCCCGAGGATCAACCGCTGATTGGCTGGGGGCTGGACCCGATCTTTTTCACTGGCGAGCGCCTAAGCCGTGCCCATCTCGATCAGATCAGCACCACGCGCCCCATCGCCATTATGTTTTCAAACTTTCACTTGATGTGCGTAAACTCGGCCGCTTTGGCGCAGGCGGGCTACGACCACGCCACCAATGTCGAGGGGGTGGTCAAGGGGCCCGATGGCGCGCCTACGGGCGAGTTGCAGGAAATGGCGGCCATGTTCCCGGTGATGCGCCGCTTGGGCATGGATTTTCGCGGCCTGTCGCAAACCGAAGCTGCGATTGAAAGCTATGGTGCCGTCTGCATGCGCGCAGGTGTGACCACGGTGACGGATCTTTATTCGCAAATGGAAGATGCAGATCTGGCCATTTTGCGCCAAGTCACCGCGCGAGCCAGTTATCCCACCCGGTTGGTGCCAGTGCTGGGGGTGGCGGGCGCCGATCCTGAAACGGCGGCCGCGCGCGCCCAGGCTTTGGCGCGCCAAGGCACAGACAAGCTGCGCTTGGGCGCGGTGAAGTTGATGACCGATGGCTCGATCCAAGGGTGGACTGCGCGGGTGAAATGGCCCGGCTATGTGGGCGGCCAGCCCAATGGCATTTGGAACATGGCGCCCGACGAAATTCGCCGCATGGTGGCCACGATGCAGGCGGCTGGTGTGCAAATGCATATTCACGTCAATGGCGACGAGGCCAGCGAGGTGGCCATAGATGCCATTGAACAGGCCGCACGCCACAGCCCTTGGCCGGGCGCGCGCCATGTGCTGCAACATTGCCAGATGATGGGGCCTGATCAATTCGCCCGCTGTGCCGAGTTGGGCATTTGCACCAATATCTTTGCCAATCACATTTGGTATTTTGGTGATCAGCACGCCGCGCTGACCATTGGCGAAGACCGCGCCAAGCGGATGGATGCGCTGCGCGCTGCGCTGGATGCGGGCGTGCATGCCGCCATCCACAGCGATGCGCCCGTCACCCCGCTGGGGCCGCTCTTTACCGCATGGTGCGCGGTGAACCGGCAAACCATGTCGGGCCGGGTCTTGGGCGGGGCGCAATGTGTCAGCGTGGCCGAGGCGTTGCATGCCATCACGCTGGGGGCGGCCTATACGCTGAAAATGGATGGCGAGGTGGGCAGTATCGAGGCTGGTAAATTCGCCGATTTTGCCATTCTGGGCGAGGATCCGCTGGCAGTGCCCGCACAGGCGCTAAAGGATGTGCCGGTGCTGGGCACGGTTTTGGCCGGTCAGGTGCATCTGGCATGAGCGTGCTGCCACGCTTGCCGCTGACGGTGATTGGCGGGTATTTGGGGGCGGGGAAAACCACGCTGCTCAACCGGCTTTTATCTGAACCTCATGGTCAAAAGATCATGGTGATGGTGAATGATTTTGGCGCGATCAATATCGACGCGGCATTGATCGCGCAGGCCGATGGCGACACCATTAGCCTCACCAACGGCTGCGTATGCTGCACGATGGGCAATGATTTGTTCATGGCGCTGGGCGATGCGCTGGATCGCTGCCCGCGGCCAGATCACTTGGTGATCGAGGCGTCGGGCATCGCGGATCCTGCCAAAATCGCCATGGCCGCGCGGGCCGAGCCAGATATGGCCTATGGCGGCATCGCGGTGGTGGTGGATGGGCAAAACTGGCCGAAACTGGCCGATGACCCGCTGATCGGGGCGCAGATGCGCGGGCAGGTTCAGGTGGCCGATGTGCTGTTGGTATCAAAAACCGGCGGGATGGTGCCGCCCAGCTTGGCGGTGCGTTTGGCGGCGCTGTCGCGGGCGCCGTTGATGGATTTGGCGGATCTGCCGCAGGTGGCACCCGTGCTGTTGGGGGGCGTGGCGCCCGCGCCACAGCCGGGGGCGCTGCCGAGGGGGATGGCCGCCCATCCGGCCTATGTGGGCTGGTCCCACCAAGGGGCCGAGCAGTTTGAACGCCGCACGCTTGAGGCGCTACTGGCGGCGCGCCCGGCGGGGATTTATCGGCTAAAGGGGCACGTCTTAAGCCCAGATGGCGCGCTAGAGGTGCATGTTGTGGGCCCAACGGTGGATATCAAACCCGCCCAATCAGACAGCACCCGCATGGTGGCCATTGGGCTGGCAAGCCAGATAAACCGCGAAACCATCGCGGCTTGGTGGGCAAGCGCAGCCGCCTAGCAGCTTAGCAGGAAAATTTGTTTTGGTCTTGGTCAGCGGGGCCGCAAAACAGCCGATACAGCAGGCCGATCACCTCGTAGGTGTTGTTATCGGCCAAGCTGTAATAGATGGTCTTGCCATCGCGCCGGGTGGTGACCAGCCCCTCTTCTCGCAGCCGCGCCAGCATTTGGCTGACCGCGGCTTGGCGAATATCTAACAGGCTTTCCAGCTCGCCCACCGATTTCTCGCCCGAGCCAAGATGGCACAAAATCATCAAGCGCCCTTCATGGGCCAAGGTTTTCAAATACGTCGCAGCAGCTTGGGCGCTGCGGGCCATTTCGCTGGGCGGGGCAGGGGGGGCTTGTGTAGTCACTGGCTTGTTCCGTCGCTTTCCATCCTGTTTAACACCGGCGTGGCAAAAGGGCGAGGGTTACTCGTTTGCCGTGGGGGCACCCCCCTCAAAATGGTTCTCTTTTGCATAATCGCAAGGGGCCTCTTGCATTTGTAGGTGCAGCCCGTCGCCGGTGAATGGGTGGGCGCGTGCCAAATCTTCGTCAACCTCGATACCCAGCCCCGGGGCATCAGACAGGCACACATGGCCCTGTTCGACCTTTATGGTGCTTTTGATCAGCGCGTCATGGAACGGTGTTTCGATGGTTTCGGCCAATAAAATATTGGGAATCGAGGTGGCCAGATGCAGGTTGGCTGCCCATTCCACAGGCCCGGCATAAAGATGGGGGGCCATTTGCGCGCCAAAGCCTTCGGCGATGGCGGCCAGCTTTTTCATCTCCCAAATACCGCCAGCACGGCCCAAGGCCGGCTGCAATATTTCCGCCCCACCCGTGCGCAACAGCGTGGTGAATTCGGTCTTGGTGCTCATCCGCTCGCCCGTGGCAATCGGGATGCGCACGGCTTGGGCGACGCGGGCGAAATCTAGCAGGTTATCTGGGGGAATAGGTTCTTCGTACCACAGCGGGCTATAAGGTTCCAACGCTTGCCCCAAGCGGATAGCGCCTGCGGGGTTAAACTGCCCGTGGGTGCCAAACAGCAGGTCTGCACGATCGCCCACAGCGCTACGAATGGCGCTGCAAAAGGCAACCGATCGTGTGATGTCGCGCATGGCCGGCATATGCCCACCCCGAATGGTATAGGGGCCTGCCGGGTCGAATTTCAGCGCGGTATAGCCTTGATCTACATAATGTTCCGCGGCTTCGGCGTTCATCTCGGGCGAGACCCAAAACTGGGCGATGTCATGATGGGGTAGGGGGTAGAGATAGGTATAGGCGCGGATGCGGTCATTCATGCGCCCGCCCAGCAGCGCATATACCGGGCGGTTTCGCGCTTTGCCCAAAATATCCCAACAGGCAATTTCCAGCCCTGAAAACGCACCAATCACGGTCAGGTCGGGGCGTTGGGTGAAGCCCGAAGAATAGACGCGGCGGAACATCAGCTCGATATCCTCGGGCGAGCTGCCCTGCATATGCCGCTCGAATACATCGCGGATCACCGGCACCATGGCCTGTGGCCCGATGCTAGAGGCATAGCATTCCCCCCAGCCTGTGATCCCGCAGGCGGTGGTCAGCTTGACCAAGATCCAATAGCGCCCCCCCCAGCCCGGCGCAGGGGGGGCAGTGATGATGATGTCAAGATCGCGTAGTTTCATGCGGGCCTCCCCAGCGGATAATCTGCGCCGAAGGTGCATGGGCCGCCCCGCCGGTGCAAGGCCAAATGCGGCAAGATATGCCGCAAGACGGCGCTAGCGCCCCAGCGCCCCGCTGCGTTGACCCAAAAACAACGCCAAACACAGCACCATCAGCGCAGCGGCCAGAAAAAACGGCGCACCGGGCAGGTAAAGGGGGGCGCCGGCGGCGGTGAAATAGGCAAAGACCTGCGTCATCAAAACTGGCGCGGTGGCCATGGCCAAGGCGCTGACCGATGTCAACAACCCCTGCAATTCGCCCTGCGCGGTGGGGGCCACGCTGTCGGACATGGCCGCCTGCAACGCCGGCATCGCCAGCGAGCCAAGCGCGGCAATGGGAATCATCGCCAGCAAAACCCGGCCATCTGTCAGGCTGGCAATCAACACCAAGGTGACGCATTCCATGGCCAAGCCAAAGATCACAGTGCCGCGTGGCCCCAGACGGGCCATGGTGGGCTGTACCAAAAACGCCATGGCCAGCGCATAGGACAGCCCGTAAATGCCCAACGACAGGCCAATCGTGCCCTCGCCCCAGCCAAAGCGCTCGGTCAGGAAAAAGGCCCAAACCGCCGGGTAGACATAGGTTGCCACGTTAAACAGGAAAAACACCGCCAGCAAAGGCGCCACGCCCGCCAAGCGTGCCACCGCGCGAAAGGCGCCAAAGGGGTTGGCGCGGGCCCAAGAAAACCGCCGCCTGCGACGGCGTGGCAGGCTTTCGCCCAACACCGCAAAGCCCAATAGCGCATTTGCCAAGGCCAATGCGCCCGCCGCCCAAAATGGCGCCCGGGTGCCATATTCGGCAAGAAACCCGCCCAAGATTGGCCCCAGAACAAACCCCACCCCAAAGCCCGCCATCAGCAGGCCAAAGCGCTGTGCCTTTTCGTGGGGGGCGGAAATATCGGCCATATAGGCATTTGCCGTGGAATGGGTGGCGGCGGTGATGCCACCTAAGATACGCCCGACCAACAGCAGCCACAGACTGCCCGCAAGCGCCATAATCACGTAATCGGCCGCCATGGCCAGAAGCGAGATCAGCAGCACAGGCCGGCGCCCCCAGCGATCCGAGAGGGCGCCAACCACTGGCCCGAACAAAAACTGCATAACGGCAAAGGCTGCCGACATAATGCCGCCCCATGCCGCCGCCTGTGCCAAGCTGCCGCCGTCGACCTCGCGCAGCAGCGCTGGCATCACCGGCATGATCAGGCCCACGCCCATGGCATCCAGCGTCACGGTTGCGGTGATCACAAAAATCGGCAGGCGCCCGGGTGTTCCCATGCTAGTGGGGGCCTTGGTTTGCGCCTTGGTTTGCGTTTTGGGCAAAGCGCAGGGCGATCTCTGGGGCTTGGCCCATTTGCTGGGCCGGATCGAAAATATCGTCCAGCGCGATATCGGGGTGGGCCGCCTGCGCCAATTGGGCCAGTGGCGTTTGGCTGGCCATGGCGCTTTGGCACAGCGCTTTGACGGCCTCTTGCGCAGCGGGGCGGGGCAGGGTTTCGGCCAGCCGGAAGGACAGCGCCTCGGCGTGGATCAGGCCCAAGCCCTGCGCCAAAGTGGCGTGCATGCGCGCGGGCTGGGGGGCCAAGCTTTGCGCCAACTGGGCGCTTTGGTGCAGGGCACTGGCGGCGCCAAGGCATAGCTGGGGCAGGCACAGCCATTCGGCAAACCACGCCGCGCCATCGCGCGCCTCGCGGTGCAGGCCTGCGCCTTGCAGCACGACGTTCAACGCCACAATCTGATGGGCCAAGGCCACAATCGCCGACGGCGCCACCGGGTTTTGCTTTTGCGGCATGGTCGACGAGCCGCCCGTGCCCCCCAGCACCACCTCGGCCACATCCGAGCGGCACATCACCAACAGATCTTCGGCCATCTTGGCGCAGGCCGTGGCCAGCCGCGTGGCCCAAGCGGCGATGGCTTGAATGCGGCCACGCTCGGCGTGCCAGCTGTCGCCGGGGTCGGCCAAGCCTAGGCTTTTTGCCATATGCGCGCGGATCTGTGGTGCTTTGGGCCCAAGCGCCGCGCTGGTGCCCGCAGCCCCAGACAGCGACACGCATAGCAGCGCGCGTAGCCCTTCAATTTCCTCTCGCAGCGCCAATAGCGGCTGCCCCCATCCCGCCACCACCGCGCCAAAACTGGTGGGGGTGGCATATTGGCCATAGGTGCGCGCGGCCATAGGGGTATGGGCATGGGTTTGGGCCTGTCTGGCCAGATGGGCCAGTGCCGTGTCCAGATCAGCCCCCAGCAGCATCAGCCATTGGCGCAGCCGCAGCATCAGGGCGGTGTCGATAATATCTTGGCTGGTGGCGCCCCAATGCAGGTATTGGGCATATTCTGGCGCTTCCATCGCTTTGCGAAAGGCTGTGACAAGGGCAGGCACGGGCACCCCGTTTTGCCCCGTTGCCTGCGCCAGCGCCGCCGGGTCGATCTGCACCTCCATGGCCGAGCGTTGGATAAAGGCCGCGGCGGTTTCGGGGATCAGCCCCAAGTCGCCTTGGGCGCGGGCCAATGCCCCCTCGACCAGTAACATGGCGCGCAATTCGGCGGCATCGGTAAACAGGCGCCCCACCTCGCCCGTGGCAAACAGGCGGTGATAGAGCGGGCTTTCAAAAACAGATGCAGCCATGCTTAGCGCCCTTTTACAAATTGCGATAAAATATCGGCCAGCCCTTGTGGGTCGGCAAAAAACGGGGAATGCGCGCAGGCCATGGTGGCCACGTGATCTGCGGGCCAATCTTCGGTCATGGTGATCTGAAATTCTGGCGGGATCGTGCGGTCATCTGCGCAGCGCACGTAATAGCGGGGCAGCTTGGGGCTGTGCTGCAGCGGCACGGCCTCGGCTGTGGGCCGGGTGGCCTGAATGCACAGGTTTTCGGCGGCATAGTCTACCGTGCTGGGCGGGCAGTCGTGGTAAAACAGCGCGTGCAGATCATCGCGATCGACGCCCCAGCCTTTGCCATCTTCGCGCATGCGGATGAAGGGCAGCAGGGGTTGGCGCGGGGCCTGCATGCGCATCTGCGACAGGCTAAGCCCCGGCGCGGGCACATAGGCGCAGACATAGATCAGGGCCTGCACCTTTTCCGGGGCCAGTTCAGCGGCCAGCGTGATAGGGTAGCCGCCCATCGAATGGCCCACCAACACGGTGGGTTCGCTGATGGCATCAACGATTGCCTTTGCGTAATCGCCCAAGCCCACTTGGGTATAAGGCGTTTTATCGGCGCCATGGCTGGGCAGGTCGATGGCGCGGGCATTGTGGCCCTTGGCCTGCAACAAAGGCAGCACATCGCGCCAGCACCACGCCCCGTGGGCGGCGCCATGGATCAACAAGAAATTGGTCATCTTTGCCCCTTTCTGGCCAGCCCCAAACCGCCCCGCACTTATGGGCTGGGGGTGGGGGGCTGCACATCTGTTTGTGTCAGCTTATAGGCCTTCCCAAAGCCCGCATTCAACAGCGCGTCGGTGATGGTGAAAACCACGAAATGAAAATCGCCAAAATCGGCGTAAAGGGCGGCTTTTGGGCGTTGGGCCAAGAAACGGCGGCGCGCGGCGTCATGTGCGGGGCTGGGGCGGGCCAAGATCTGGGCGGTTGCATGCAAGGTCAGGCGCGGTTCGGCCAATGGGTCGCCCGTGCCGCTGGGCTGGCCCAGCAGCAGCGCACAGGCCGGATGGGCCCGCAGCGCGGCCTTATGCGGGGCCAGATCTGACAAAAGCGACAAAACCACCCCGCCATCGCCCTGTGCCAGCGCAATACGCGAGACACTGGGCTGCATCCCGTCTGGTGACAGGCTGGCCAAGGCGGCATGATCGGCCTGCGCAATCAGGCCCTGTGCCATCTGGCGGGCCTGCGCGGTGGGGGCAAGAAAGGGCGTTTTTTCGGGCATAGGGGCCATCGTTGCAACTGCCGGCAGGCTGACACTGCCGGCAGTGCGATGCAAGAGGGGCGCGAAAGGCGGCAGGCGCCTAGATGTCCAAAAACACCGTTTCCCCCTCGCCCTGCAGGCGGATGTCAAAGCGGTAGGCGCCTTCGCCCGTTTTGCGCGCGATCAGTGTGGACACGCGGTTGCGCTGTTCGATGCGTGCCAAAAGCGGATCTGCACTGTTGTCTTCATCCTCGAAATAAATGCGGGTGTGCAGCCCCACATTGATGCCGCGTGCGGCGATCCACAGGCTGATATGGGGGGCCTGCATCTGCCCGGTGCGGGCGGGCACGGCACCGGGCTTGACCGTGGTTAGGCAAAATTCGCCGCTGTCTTTATCGGCGGCAAAGCGGCAAAAGCCGCTTACAGCCGGGTCAGCCCCGGGCTGGCCGGCAAAGCGCCCGGCGCTGTCGGGTTGCCAGCTTTCGATCAGCGCGTCGCGCAGCGCCCAGCCGGTGCCATCAATCACCTGCCCGGTGATTGTGATCTGCTGGCCCAAGGCGCCGGGCTGAATGGGCGACAGGCCCAGATCTTGGGGATAAACGCCCTCGATACCCGCAAAGCTGGGGATGCAGCCGATATGCACATAAGGCCCCCCGGTTTGCGAGGCCGTTTCGGTAAGGTTGCTTAGGTGTTGGGGCATGTCACAGGCCCTCCAGACGGTTTTCAAACATGGTTTGGCGCCGCCCGCGCAGCACGATGTCGAATTTATAAGCCAGAAAATCCAGCGGTCGGGCCATGGGCATATCCAGCGGTGCCACCAAGCGATCAAGCTGGCTGCGGTTTTTGATGGTCGCAGCGATTGGGCAGCGCGCGATCAGCGGATCGCCCTCGAAATACATTTGGGTGATCAGCCGCTGGCCAAAGCTGTGGCCAAAGACCGAAAAATGAATATGCATCGGGCGCCATTCATTGCCGCGGTTGGGCCATGGATAGGCGCCGGGGCGAATGGTTAGAAATTGATACCGCCCCTGATCATCCGTCAGGGTGCGCCCGCAGCCGCCAAAATTGGGGTCAAGCGGGGCCAGATAGGTATCTTTAATATGGCGATAGCGCCCCCCGGCATTGGCCTGCCAAATTTCGATCAATGTGTTGGGCACGGGGCGGGCAAATTCATCTAACACCTGCCCATGCACCAAGATACGCTCGCCAATGGCGGGGCTGCCATCGGTGGCGAAATTCAACACCAAGTTATTATCCAATGGCCCGATCACCCCATGGCCAAACCGCGGGCCGGTTTCTTCCGAGGGGGTGGATTCCATCGATAAAAGCGGCCATTTCGGGCTGCGCGGCACCGATGTTTTATAGTCTGGATCATAGGGCACGGGGTGCATATCGCGCTGGCGCGGCACCAAGGGGCCAAGATCTGTCATTGTGATTGCTCCATTTCCGCGTAGGTCTGTTTGGCAAGCTTCAGCGCATGATTTGCCCGCGGCACACCGGCATAGATGGCGACATGCTGAAATGCCTCTAGCACGTCTTGCTTGCTGGCGCCGGTGCGGGCGGTGGCGCGAATATGCATGGGGATTTCCTCGAAATTGCCCGTGGCGGCCAACAACGCCAATGTCAGCATCGAGCGTTCGCGCAGGCTGATCCCATCCGAGGCCCAGACCGTGCCCCAGGCACCTTCGGTGATCAGGGTTTGAAAGGGCGTGTCAAATTCGGTTTTTGCCGCTTCGGCGCGGTCAACATGGGCATCGCCCAGCACCTGCCTGCGCACCTGCATGCCGGTTTCGAAACGGGTGGTTTTTGGGGTTTTCTCAGACATGGCCCACCTCGGCGATAAAGGCGTTGAGGATGCGGGCAAACTCTTGCGGGGCTTCGACGCAAGGCAGATGGCCCACGCCCCGGATCAATTCGAATTTCGAGCCGGGGATCAGGCCCACGGTTTCGCGCACCAGATCTGGCGGGGTCGAGCCATCTTCGCTGCCTGCAATGCCCAAGGTGGGCAGGCGAAGGCCGCTGGTGGGGGTGTAAAAATCGGTGCCGGCAATCGCCGCCGAACAGCCGGCATAACCGCCGGCATCGGTGCGCACCAACATGGTGCGCCATGCCTGCATTTCGTCTGTGTCGCGAAAGGCCTTGGAAAACCACCGCTCCATCACCGCATCGGCCATGGGCGCAATGCCGCCCGCGGCGATGGCATCGACGCGCTGTTGCCACATCTCGCGGGTGCCAATTTTGGCGCCGGTATTTGATAAAACCAAGGCGCGCACCAGATCCATGCGCTTTACCGCCAGCCCTTGGGCGATCATGCCGCCGATCGACAGGCCCACCAGCAAACAGTCTTTGATTTGCAAGTGATCCAACAGTTTTTCCAAATCACCCACCAGCGTGCCCATGGAATAGGGGGCCGGGGTGGCGCTGGTCAGGCCGTGGCCACGCTTGTCATAGCGGATCACGCGCAGCCCGGCGGGCAGCTGTGGCACGATTTTGTCCCACAGCCGCAAATCGGTGCCCAAGGAATTGGCAAAAACAATTGCGGGGCCGTTTTGCGGGCCCGCGTCGGTGTAATGGGTGCAAAGCCCGTCAAGATCGGCGACCAGCATCAGTAGGGTATCCCTGTATAGCATTCAGCAAAGGCTGTTTGTGCGGCGGTATTCTCGCGCAAAAAGGCCAGTTCTGCAGCTTGTATTTTGTGATCAAAGGCATCTTGTTCCGGGAAAGCATGCAAAAGCCGCGTCAGCTGCCAGCTGAACCGCTGGGTTTTCCACACCCGCGCCAAGGCTTTTTCGGAATAGCGATCAATCCCTTCGGCGCAGCCTTCGGCGTAATATTGGACAAGCCCGTTGAACAGGTAATGAATATCCGAGGCCGCGGTATTCAGCCCCTTGGCGCCTGTGGGGGGCACGATATGGGCCGCGTCGCCCGCCAAAAACAACCGGCCCCAGCGCATGGGCTCGCACACGAAGCTGCGCAAGGGGGCAATGGATTTTTCGATCGATGGCCCGGTTACCAACCGGTCTGCCACGGCGCTGGGCAGGCGGCGCCGCAATTCGTCCCAAAAGGCGTCGTCAGACCAGTTTTCCACTTTGTCTTGGGCGTCGCATTGAACGTAGTAGCGCGAAAGCTGGGCATTGCGCATGGAACACAGCGCAAAGCCACGGGCGGAATTGGCGTAGATCAGCTCGTCATTCACGGGGGGCGTATGCGAGAGAATGCCAAGCCAGCCAAAGGGGTAGACGCGTTCATATTCGCGGCGCACGGTGGCGGGTATGCTTTGGCGCGAGGGGCCATGAAACCCGTCGCAGCCAGCGATGAAATCGCAGTTCAGCTGATGGGATGTGCCGTTTTGTTCAAAGGTCACAAAGGGCGCATCGGTTTCCAGATCGTGCAGGGTGACCCCTTCGCAGTCGTGCAAGACCTTGCCGCCGCAGGCATCGCGCGCGGCGTATAAATCGCGCGTCACCTCGGTTTGACCGTAGACCATGACGTGGCGGTTGATCAGCTTGGCAAAATCGATGTGAAACATGTCTTCGCCGCAGGCCAGATGGGTGCCGTCGTGCAAATACCCCTCGGCCTGCATGCGCTGGCCCACGCCGGCCTGTTCCATCAGGCCCACAAAGCCCGTTTCCAACACGCCCGCGCGGATGCGCGACAGCACATGGGCGCGGCTGCGCCGTTCCAACACCACCGTGTCTATGCCGCGGCTATGCAGCAACTGGGCCAGTAACAGCCCGGCTGGCCCCCCCCCGATAATGGCAACCTGTGTGCGCATGAAACCCTCCTGTTCGCTGGGGCAGAGTGCGAAAAGTAGTTTACTTTGTCAATTAAATTTCACGCCCTACCAGTTTGGCGCATGCTTGTGAAAATTCTACGCCGCGATAGGCTGGCCCTATGTGCGGACGTTTTGCCCTGACTTTGCCCAATGATGCGCTGGCGCAGCTGTTTGCCGCCAGCCCGGCCAACACCCTGCCGTTATTGCCAAATTATAATATCTGCCCGACAAACCCGGTGGCCTGCGTGCTGGCATATGCGGGGGGGCGGCGCATTGGCCCTATGCGTTGGGGATTTGTGCCGCATTGGTATGCGCGGCCTGACGCAGGGCCGCTGCTGATCAATGCACGCGCCGAAACGATTGCAACAAAGCCGGCGTTTGCCGCAGCCGCGCGCAAGCGGCGCTGCCTGATTCCCGCCAGCGGGTTTTATGAATGGGAAAAAACCGAAACGGGGGCGCGCCTGCCATGGTACGTAACCCGGGCCGATGGCCAGCCCATGGTTTTTGCAGGTCTTTGGCAAAATTGGGCAGATGACACCGGGCGGCACGCCAGTTGCGCCATTGTCACCACCCCGGCTGGGGCCGATATTGCCGATATTCACCATCGCCAGCCGCTGATTTTGGACGCCAGTGACTGGGCCTTATGGTTGGGCGAGGTAGGCCATGGGGCGGCCCGCCTAATGCAACCCAGCCCGATGGGATATTTGCGGCGGTGGCGGGTCGGGCCAGAGGTGAATTCCAACCGCGCCAGTGGCGCGGGCCTGTGCCAGCCGCTGGCTTAGCGCTGCTCGAAGCTGATACCGCCACGCATGATACGCCCGTCTTGGGCGCTGTCGGCCAGCGTATCCCCCACCAGATCCCCGCTGTCTAATGCCTGCGTTTGATCGCTTGTAAGCCGCTGGCTGCGGCCAAAAAAATCGCCCTGCATTTTGCTTGAAATAACAACAGACCAGCTTTCGTTTTGCGACAGCCGTGGCGAAACAAACCCCGGTTTGGACTTATAAATCTGGCGCAGTGTTTCGTCGAAATTCACGAAAATCAGCCGGTCACCCGGCTGCGCAAAAGTGACTTCTGGAAAAAACGCCCCCGAAACGATGGCAATCTCGTGTTGGGTGGTGTTGCGCTCGGTCGCCATGGCCGGGTGGGCCAAAAGGGCGGCGATTATCCCCGCCAGAACATGGCGGCGCTGGGCGGAAAAAGGGGCGGGCATGTTGGGCCTCTGCGTGTTGTGAAACAAGTGGCCTTAGGGCTAGGGGGCGAATGCGGCAGCATTGCGGCGCCACCGTGGTGGGCTGCGGATTTTTGCTTGCTAAGGGGGGCGTGGCGGCGCTATGACATGCCGCATGCGGGTGTAGCTCAATGGTAGAGCCGCAGCCTTCCAAGCTGAAGACGTGGGTTCGATTCCCATCACCCGCTCCATAATCCCCAAATATTTTTGCCTAACATGATGATTGGCAAGGATATTATTCTTGACCAACAAACGGGTAGACCACATGGTAGACCATTTAAACCACTATCTCTTCTCCAAACGTGGCACTTTTTACTACTCCCGCAGGGTGCCAGCAGCGGTGATTCAGCAATTCGGAAAGTCCCGATTTGTGCGCTGTCTACACACATCGCACAGAGGTAAGGCTGAGCGTCTATCCCTTGAACTCAGCAGTCGACTGGAAAACATCTGGGATCGGCTCAGGCTTGATGTGGTCACATTCGATCAGATGATTGAGCCGCAGGTTGTTACTACTCGGAAAACCTCAGGTCGGCTGAAGGCACCTCCAGGTAAAACGTTGGAGGTTCCACGTGCACCAACTGCCGAGGATGCTCTGGAGCTGTATCTTCGCTTGAAGTCCTCTGGGAAGGGGGCTCTGTTCGAAGCACACGCAAGACGTAACATCGCCTCTTTTGTTGCGGCTGTGGGATTGGTTGGCCTTAGCGATATGCGCAAAGCACATGGCGGTCAGTTTCGTGATCATCTTCTCGCGCAAGGTCTCTCGTCATCTTCGATTAACCGTGTTTTTTCATCTGTGAAGGCTGTCCTGAATCTGGCGCTTCGCGAATGGGACATCGATGCAAGCAACCCGCTAGTTGGAACGTTTATTCCTGATGTTGGCCTGCGCCAGAAACAGGTGCCGTTTGCGGAGGCTGAGATTATTGCAATCCAGCGTGAATGTCGTGATCTTAACGATGACAAAAGGTGGTTGCTCGCCTTGATTTCCGACACTGGGATGCGGCTTGCCGAAGCTGCAGGCATTTTGATCGATGATATTCGCCTAGAAGATCCTGTGCCCCACGTAGTCGTTCGCGACCATCCTTGGCGCAGATTGAAAACAAGCAGCAGCAATCGCGCAATTCCGCTTGTAGGCGCGTCACTGTGTGCTGCAGAACGACTTGTTGCCAGTTCCACCAAGGAAGATGCGTTCGCTTTCCCTCGCTATACGTCGGCGAAAACCACAAATGCCAATTCTGCAAGTGCTGCGCTCAATAAATGGGTAAAAGCTCGAGTATCTTCAGGTGCGGTGGTTCATAGCTTCAGGCACAGTCTTCGTGACAGGCTGCGTGCGGTTGGATGCCCTAGCGACATTGCCGACGCTATAGGTGGATGGACCACTGGCGGCATCGGGAGCTCATATGGCTCCGGGTACGCCCTTGAGATCAAAGCAGACTGGTTGCAGAGGATCGTGCTTAATCCAGATCCGAGGTCCAAGGCGCGATAACCGCTATCCTTGCCAATCAAGACGTTAGACCGTGAACCTTGGTCCTTGATGGAGCGGGTGAAGAGGTTCGATGCCTTGCACAGGCTCCGCGTCTTCGGGCTTAATTAGCAATAACAATATGTTAGCAGATTGAAGGCAGCGTGCAAGTGGTGCGTTACGGTCTACCGATCGGTCTACCGGGGCAGGCCCGAGGTCCAAGGATCACGAGCCGTGCGGTTGGCTTCACGTACCGTGGCCCACGGTCCAAGGCACAGATCGCATCCGGTGCGTGCCAACAATAACAAACCGGGCGCCTTGTGCTTTCCCAATCACGCTCTCGGTCGGAGGGCGCAGAAATCTTAGCCGGGGGTTACTTGGGCTTTTCGCCACCACGCCACGGGTCCTGGGTGGACCCCGTCCCCCTAAATCGCACCCTGCGCCTGGCAAAAGGCCCTTGGTTCATGGTCCCGTAAATTTATTGCCATATAAATT
>Ga0181600_10000537_pt1 | contig 29047 bp, 31 predicted proteins | sample 041ome_2_FD_132982 | JGI IMG/M metagenome (GOLD analysis project Ga0181600, IMG submission 132982) | Coastal salt marsh microbial communities from the Groves Creek Marsh, Skidaway Island, Georgia - 041406US metaG (megahit assembly) | ecosystem: Environmental > Aquatic > Marine > Intertidal zone... | reverse complement strand
CTGATTACTCGACAGCCTTTATCATCTAAAATTACTGGTTCTATACTTTCTGAGATTAAGACTTCCTGTCTAGTGTCTTGGCAGTCCTTGTCTTCGTCAATCCAGTGCTTGTAGAGTTTTCGGTCGTATTCAATATTTGTATGATTATCGTTTGGTTGATTTGTTGTCAGGCGACCTTGGTTGATTTCTATAAGATACGTACAAACGGCAGTAATAATTAAGATAAGTGGTAAACGGTAGCGCAAGTTCATTTTATTAGGCATCTATTATATAGCTGATTATATTACAATTCTTCATACAGCTTCAAGCTGTAAACAATAGGATTAATCGAAAACCGTTTGTTATCAACATTTTTAAAAGGGTTCTTGATTAGCTCTACATTATTTGGTCCTTTTTCCCTTAGTCCTTGTACTAAATACAAATAGTAATAATCTCCGTGTTTTATTGCAGCTTTCCACTCGTTACTTGTAATTTCAATTTGATCTATCGCCATTCGGGTACTTGATTTTACTTCAATACATATTGGATTACCATCATTATCAAAGGATGAGATATCCCATCCTGGTCTGTTCCCTTCTGCTTCTTCATGTATTACTTCTTTTGCTAAGTCGCTACGACCTAAGTCTATTAACTTTTTCTTTTCATATTCAAGAACCCATAATTCCCCAAGGTCACCTATCTTCTTAGCATCTTTAGAATGTCGTGACGAACCAGAGCTTCCAGACCGTCTTCCTTTAGGCTTTCGAGGGATAAAGTCACCAACCATTGCTTTAGGTGAAGGTGCTGTTGGAAATGCTGCCTCTATGGAATCGTTTAATAGTTCACTTACCGTCGGGACAATTGAACTACTGGCAATGGCTTGATATAGCATTATCATTTGCTGATAATCTTCAAATAGAGTTTGGTCCGTTGGCAAGTCTTCAATGTTATAAGATTTACTGTAGATTGATGCTTGTTCATAACCCAATTGCAATTTATCGGATTGTGACGTCCTTAAGTCTGAAGGCTTAGTGCTCAAATTTTCTATAAATTCTGGTTTACACACCTGCTTGAGAATTAATGCAGTTTCACTTTGCATTAACTGCGCTGCAGTTCTTATCTTATGCCTTGTAGTTTTATTATCTCCATAGAATTTAGTGAACTGTGTAGTTCCAAAACCTAACTCAAGCGTTACAGAACTCATATCAACAGCGAACAAATAAACTAGATAGTAGCCCTCTGTAGGCTTAGCAGTAATTCTAGTATCATACGTAGCTGCCCAAGGGCCTCTAGTTATTCTACCAGCACCTCCCGACGAGCCAGATTTTAGGTGTTTATAGCCTTGATTAAATATGTCTAATTGTTTCGGAAACTCATGATAAATTAGCTTGAATGCCGGGTGGTTCTTATCTTCTGTATCACCTTGATAGTATTCATGCCAAATAGCCGCAAGGTTTTTGATTAATTCTCTCATGTCAATATCCCCAATTTCTCGGCGCGAACTTTTATTAGAATAGTATATCCAAACGGTATGAATTAGCAATTCCAATCAAATAGAACATACATCTGAGGAATAGCGCTTGGGAAGGTTTTCCCCCTGCCACCAAACCTCTTTCAAGATTGATGCATACTCTGGAGAAGTTTTTAGGTAAACCTGTGTCAGTCGTTCAAAGGTATCGCCCTTGGCTTTATTGTCCAACAGAGACGCTTTTTGATAGAAGTCTTCCCAAGAAGAACAGCTGGCAATAAAGTCATCACATTGTTTTAAGTTCATAATTCCTCTAAATTACTAATAAGTTAGCAATAGTATATTTTGTACAACCTTTAGTAAGCCTTGTCAAATAAGGGGAAAGACATCAAACGACAAAATGAATGAGTACCACCGCTATACGCGGGAGTGTCTTAAAATGAGTAGGGGGGAGGGTTTTCTGTCGAGTATAGGCGTAGTCAGTCAAAACAAGGAGAGGATGATGATCTTGAGGCCTGAATATAGCAAGCAAAGTGCGAATGAGTAACGATTAATAACAGTAGATACAATAATAGTCCAAACGGTACCCCATATGGTACCCGCAACGGAAAATACAATTTCAAAAATTGCTAAGTCATTGAAATAAGTGGCTCCCCGAGCAGGACTCGAACCTGCGACAAATAGATTAACAGTCTACTGCTCTACCAACTGAGCTATCGGGGATCATCGATCACATATTTTAGGCGCTCGCGCCATTGGTTTGCATCTTATACAGAGACTTTTTTCGCTTGCCAATAGAAAAAATTAAATTTTTTTGACTTATATTTAATTCTATATTTTTTTTACGGAAAGTTTACAGATCTTAGCTATTCTGTTCCTTGAAGTCTTGCCAACTCTTAGGGGTAATTAAGGGTAGGGACAAACAAGATTTTAAACGTTAGCCAAATTTAAAAAAACAAGAATTAGATGTTTGAAAAAGTAATAGATTTTCTTATGGATAAACCTGCGCCAAAGGCGTCGGTGAAAAAAGTTCATAAAAAACAGATAGTTAAGCAAAATGATGATGTTAAAGAGGCGCCAGCAACGCTCGAAGATTTCATCATGGGGAAAACTTATTTTGGGGAAGGTATCCGCATTACCCTGAAATGAGCACCGTTTACCGGAAAATATTCCAAAAATACAATATTGATAATACCAAGGTTATAAAAGTACATGATGCCATTTGCGGCGCTGATATGTGCAGTATTTCGGCGGGATCCGGTCAAAATGTTGAATATTTATGTGACAAAAAATTAACAGGTGTGGTTGATAAGCACATAAAGTTATTGGCATTATCGAAAAAATTTGAACATTTGTCAGAAGATCACAATGCAAAAAAACAAGAATATGCAGCACACGTATATTCATTTTATCCCAAACTTGATGCAGAAAGTCATGTTGATTGGCTAAAGCTTGCCGAGAATACGGCGCCAGGTGGATTTGTTTTTGTGCCAAAGGTGATTACCAATTCAAAAGAAGCATTGAAAAAACCGTCTGAGAAGCTCGCAGATAATATTGAATTTTATTTTTATATTAATCTTGATCATACGGCGCATTGGATAAGCGTGATTGAAAATAAAATCGCGGCATTGGAAACACGCACGGCGGAAAATTTAAAAAAACAACGAAGCATTCATTGTTTGCCTTTAAAGATGAAGTGACAAAATGGGCGTTAGAGTTAAAGCGTCTTAAAACCGGTCAGATTAAAATGATGACAGCCGTCTATAAACGCGATGACGTGTAAGAGGACCATCAATTCATTCTAATCGCGCTTAGAGCGTCCAAAGGATTACGTTTTAAAGGTATAAGTCATATACTGCTTATATAGCATAATAAAAATTTACCATAATATATATTATGCGAATAATATATAGATAAGCCGCTCTATATAAACGGCTTTAAAACTACATCCCCATCATATCTTGTTTGTTGTACCCTTCTGGTGCATTGAATTCATTTTTATCAATGTCTTGTTCGGTTATTGATTTTAGAACTGTTTCTTCTGTTGCAACGCCGTTACTGAATTGGCGGCTCAGGATTGGATAGCCGTCCATTTCTTTTAAATAAGCAAATGGATTATCGTTTGATTGCATCATTGGCGCCATTTGGCTGATTTGTTCTAAAAACCCTTCCATCATTTCACCCATGGCCATAAATGAATTTCTCATATTCTCGCTTGCGTCAATATCGTCCCAATCAGCCACACAGAGCTCCATATCCTTTTCATTGCCTGTATAGGCTTCATAATATTCGCATGAAATCCCGTTAATGGTATCAGAGCGCCCTACTTTTCGAATTTCTGCCTTTGGCATCTCCATTTACATTTGCGGTGCACCGCCATTCATATTTCACATTTGTTGTTTCATGCTGCGTTCGACCATGGCGCGCTGCTCTGGTGGCACTTGTGCGAGTGCTTCTTCCATGGCTTTGTCGATTTCGCTTTTAATGTTGGATGTGGTATTTTCATCAAAAATCATATATGACTTTTCGGCGTGTGAAATAATCATCATATTTCGTGATTGACTGTTAAAAATAACGTCATTTTCTTGATCAGTAGACATTTTCATAAATCCATCAGAAAAGAGGAATTTTAAGGTTTCTTCCGCATTTTCCGATGATGTGAGGTCTTTTGAAATCACTTCGACCACCTCGCCTGCGTATGCGGTTGCGGTCATAATACTTATAAGAAAAAAATTGATACTTTTTTGTGCCCGTGTGTTGATTATTCACAATTACGTTAACCATAACATATTTAATATAGATATCTAGTGTTTCAATTTGATTTTTTATTCTTGTCTTGAAGGAATAATCGAAAAGCCGTACCTTATAAAAAACAAAATACGGGAATGGTTGAAATGAAGAAAAATATCACAAGGCGCGACTTTTTAAACGGCACACAAGTGGCCATTGGGGCGTCGCTTCTTACGCCATGGATGACAGCATGTGGTGATGTGAATACGGGGAATATGCAGAATTTTAAGCTGCCGAATGGCTATTACCCGCCGGAAAAAACAGGACTTCGCGGCAGTCATGATGGTTCATGGGAAAATATGCATGCGCATGTGATGGGCAGCCCTTTTTCAACAGATGTCAGTGTTGAGGAAAACTATGATCTTGTGATTGTTGGTGGCGGCATAAGCGGTCTTGCAAGTGCTTATTTTTACCGAAAAACAAATCCGGATGCGCGTATTTTAATCCTTGATAATCATGATGATTTCGGCGGTAACGCCAAACGCAATGAATTTAAAGTGGGCGGTGAAACGAAAATCGGCTACGGCGGCACCGAAAGCCTTGATACACCATCCGCCTATAGCCCCGCGGCGGCAAGTTTCTTAAAAGAAATCGGTATATTTACCGAACGGTTTTATGATTATTTCCATCAAGAACTCTATAAGGATATGGGATTAAGCAAGGGGATTTTATTTGATAAGGATCATTTCGCCGAAGAAAAGCTCGTGATTGGATACGGTAAAAAGCCGTGGGATCAATTTGTTGCGGAAACGCCCCTTTCCTCAGATGCGAAGAAAGATTTGCTCAGGCTTACCACCGAAGAAATTGATTATATGCCTGGCAAAACATTCGATGAGAAATATGAAATCCTTAGGAAAACAAGTTATGAAACTTTCCTAAGGGATTATTGCAAGGTTCACGAGGAAATAATATCGCTTTATCAACGTTGGGGCATCACATTCTGGGCCGTAGGGATAAAAGATATTCCAACCACATCAGTGCAAGGATATGGAGGTATGCCGGGTGTTGAACACACCCTTCCCCGCACGGGTCATCGCGGTAATGAACCTTATATATTTCATTTTCCTGACGGAAATGCGTCGATTGCGCGCTTAACGGTGCGGGCATTAATGCCGGATGCGGTACCGGGCAACACGATGGAAGATGTGGTCACTGCGAAAATTAATTATTCAATGCTTGATGGCAATGATAAAGGCACCAATATCCGCCTTAGTTCAACGGTAATTAACGCCATCAATACGGCGGACGGGAAAGGCGTTGATGTCACCTATGTCAGGGGTAATAAAACCCATAAACTACGAGGTAAGAAATGCGTGATGGCGTGCTTTAATTATCTGATCCCTCACCTATGTCCTGAACTTCCCGCGGCGCAAAAGGATGATCTTGCCTATAGTGTGCGTGCCCCGATTACATATACTAAGGTGATGGTCAATAACTGGCGTGCGTTTGCGGAACAAAACATGGATTTTGTATATTATACCAATGACTTATATAAACAAGTGGAACTTGATTACCCGGTGTCCATGGGCAATTATGAATTTGGAAAAACGCCCGATGACCCGATGATTTTGCATATGTGCTATGTGCCATGGATGCAGGATCATGAGGGCGCGGAACAATGGCGCGCCGGACGTTATGAAATGTTATCCATGCCGTATCAAAGTTACGAAGATCGCGTGCTCGCGCAGCTTGATCAGGCGCTTGGTCGCGCGGGATTTGATGCGGAACGTGATATCGAAGCCATCACCGTGAACCGCTGGCCGCATGGGTATACCTATAATCCGTCGCTGGTCTGGGAACAGGAATATGCAACGGACGCGGATAAACCATGGGTTAAGGGCCGAAAAACATTCGGCAACATCGCCATCGCCAATTGCGACGCCAACGCAGGATCAAACACCAAATCCGCCATCGATATGGCTTACCGTGCGACGATGGAGATTGTTTAGAATTAGGATTAATCAGTTTTAATATATTTTCGACCGTAAAAAGTTACTGTTTTAGTGCCATTTTTATCTTCACTTAATGTGAATTCGTGTCCAGTTAGAGTGAAAAAACATCATCGTTTTCTTCTTCAATGTCATGAAATAGTTTCATAGATTTTATAAACCCCCCATATGTCATATACATTTCTTGATCTCTGTTTTCGATTTTCAAACTTTTGGTATCTAGTAATGTCACTAAATCTTCTTCTTCAACCAAAAGATAAGTACCATAGTAGGCATTTTTGAAAGAAACTGGTATTTCTTGTACTTGTCTTTCTTCCACAGGAAACTCAGACCAATTTAACAAGTTGCTTACTGAATAAAAAAGTTCATTCATAATTCTTGTACCGTTATCACCATTAGTCATTAATAAAATACCTCGGCCATCAGTTAATCCAAGAAAATTAGCCTTATATCCTTCATTAGAACCTGTATGACTAAAGCTTTTTATTCCATTTTCATGATCTGTGACATCGTATCCAATGCCCCAATCTCCTTTATGAATTTGCAATAACTCCTTCGCAGAATTCGCATTTAATAGCGGTTCATCGATTTGGTGATAAATATTATTTGTGTGAATTACGACTTTCGCCAAGTCTGTAGGAGTGGTCCACAAACTTGCAGCTGCCATTTCGGGATATAGATTATATTTTCCTTCTAGAAGTTTGCCATTTGCATCGTGAGCAAAGGCAAGTTGATTTTGTATTTTTTCTTAATGGATGATTTCATAGCTGCTATGGTTCATTTTGAATGGCTCAAGTACATATTTTTTCATAATTTCAGGATATTTAAGACCAGTTACATCCTCCATTGATAATTGTTCTACTGTATATCCGCCACCTGAATAGCGCCATTCTGTATTAGGTTTAATATCTACGAATACTGCTTCTGTATTAGCTGGAGTTTCACCATTAAGTATTTGAACTGTTGTAGGTATTTTGTCTGTTTGTTTATATCCTGAAAAACCAGTCACTGTTAAACCGCCAGTATGCGTTAATAACATTCTTAATGTAACTGGGGTTTCAATTGTTAATTCATTTTCAAAAATTTTCCATCTTTTTAGATAATTATTTATGGGGGCATCTAAACTGAGTAAGCCTTCTTCTACTAGGCGAAGAGCTGCAATTGCAGATAATGGTTTTGATAATGAAGCAGCTTGAAAAAGGGTTTCATTTGTAACGAGATTTTTTTTTGACGCGTTTTAAATCCCCAAGATTTTGCCCAAGCTAATTTACCATGATTAACAATTGCTATTGAAACGCCAGGAACCTCATGCTCCTTCATTCGATCATAGACGTTAAATTTCTCAGGTTTTTCACCTTTTACGGTTAAATAGTAGGTTAAAGAATTCTCTATTAAAGCATAGTCTTGGGAAAGTGCAGAATTAGTAAATTGCGTCATAGTAAAAAACAAAATGCATGAAAAAAATATTCGCATAATACCCCCTCGTGTTAAAAACTTATAATGACAGTTATATTGAAAAAATGAAACATAAAAGGCCCCATCAAATTGATGGAGTCTTTAAAATTATAAATTATTTAAAGCTTAATGGTGTCCGGCGTCTTTTTTTGCTGAACCGGCGAACCATTCGCGGCCTTTAAGCATGCAGTTCCAATAAACCCACGGCAGAACATCGGCTTTTAGAACCCACGCGAACTTTGTGGCTTTAAGTGTGTTGTTCACCGATTTCGGGAAGGTTGGCATGATTTTGCCGCCGTACCCGAATTCCGCGAGGATAATTCGGTCCTTTGTTACCGTTAACGGGCATGATCCATACCCTTCGTATAAAGACGGAAGATCTTTGCCGTCTTTATGGGCGAGAAGATTTTCAGCAACAACAACTGCTTGTTTACGGGCTGCGGCAGCCGTTTTCGCGTTAAGGGTCGCAACAATGTCCCCTGCACCGAATATATTTTCATATTTCGCGCTTTGCAGCGTATTGATATCAACGGCCATAAAGCCAGTTTCCGCGGCAAGCGGGCTATTTTTCACGAAATCAAGTGAACATTGCGGCGGACATACATGAAGTATATCGAACTTTTCTTCGACATTTGTCACGTTACCGTCGGCGTCAGTAACTGCGAAAGTAGCAACCTGATTTTCACCGTCTACTTTAATCAGGTTTTTGCCAAATGAAAGGTTTGCGCCGTAGCGTTCAACAAATTCCATTAATGGTGGTATATATTCAGCAACACCGAAAAGTGCCGGGCCCGCATTACAAAATTCAACATCCGCGTCTTTTAAAATGCCCTTCTTCTCCCATTCATTACAAGAAAGATACATTGCTTTTTGTGGCGCACCCGCACATTTAAATGGTAGTGGCGGTTGCGTGAAGATGGCTTTGCCGCCTTTAAAGTTTTGCACACATTGCCATGTATAAGGTGCACTTTCACGAACATAATTTGATGTTACACCATTTTTACCAATGGCGTCTTCAAGTCCCTCAACCGCATCAAAATTAAGTTTAAGGCCAGGTGCCACAACCATATGATTATAGGAAATTGTATCACCACGTTCTAACGTGATGTTATTATTATCAGGGTCAAATGTTGCAACCGCATCTTTAATCCATGTGACATCATCTGGCATCACGCTTGCTTCTGGGCGAATTGTTTCTTCTGATGAGAAAATGCCGCCACCAACCATGGTCCATCCCGGTTGATAGAAATGTTCATCCTTTGGTTCGATAATGGCAATATTTAACCAATATTGACGTTTTAGAAGACTTGCTGCGGTTGCGATTCCTGCTGATCCCCCACCAACGATGACAATGTCAAATTTAGATTGTTCGCTCATAAAAATGGCCCCTTTATTATATAATCCTGAAAGACGCGAGCTTACATGAATTACTTTCAATATTAAAGGCAAAAAAAGTGATTATTTACTAGGAATTATAGGATCAACTTTGTATATTTCCTATCTTACACAAAATAAACTATATGGGAGCGAAATTTCATGTTTCGTAATTTAATCGTTTTACTTACATTATGCCTAACCGTTGCATCCATCGGAATGGCACAAGTTCAACAAACTAAAGGCAACTATGTTGATAAATTTCGTCAAATGGACGAAATCTGGCCAACGGCAAACTCTTACCGTACTGCGGGTGGTGAACCGGGTCATGAATATTGGCAACAACGTGCCGATTATAAAATCAATGTAACCCTTGATGAAAAGAAACACCGTATCGAAGGTAATGTGGAAATTACGTACCACAATAATTCGCCTGATACGCTTCGCTTCCTTTGGGTTCAGCTTGATCAAAACCGCTTTAACAAAAATTCTATGCAGCATAAAACGGCAACGTATAATGCACCGGATAGCTTAAAAGGTTTTGATGGTAGCCCTGCCCGCCTTAGTCTTGGTCAACTCCGTCAACAACAATTGATGGAAGATCGCGACTTTGGTTTTGAAATCAACAACGTTTCGCAAGGTGGAAATGAATTAAAGCACACTGTTGTCGGTACAAAGATGCGTGTTGATTTACCAATGCCACTTAAATCTGGTGAAAGCACATCATTTGCTGTTGATTATGCCTTTAACATCATCGAAAGCGATGTGATGGGTGGCCGCGGCGGTTATGAGCATTTCCCTGATGATGAAATTGATGGTGGTGGATACCTTTATGAAATGTCGCAGTGGTACCCAAGAATGGGTGCATACACCGACTATGAAGCCTGGACAGCGAAAGAGTTTTTAGGTTCTGGTGAATTTACCCAAGAATTTGGTAATTTTGATGTGACCTTAACGGTTCCAGCTGATCATGTTGTTGCGGCAACGGGTGAGCTTCAAAATATGAATGATGTTATGACTTCTGAACAGTTAGAACGCTGGGAAGAAGCAAAAACAGCAGTCCGCCCCGTTTATATCGTGACAATGGAAGAAGCCATTGAAAACGAAAAAGAAGGCACAAACGATACAAAAACATGGCATTTCGCAGCGGAAAATGTTCGCGATTTCGCATGGGCATCATCACGCAAATTTGCATGGGATGCGAAAGGATATGACCAAGGTGGTTCTGTTCGTCCGCATGTGATGGCGATGTCATACTTCCCGAAAGAAGGTGGCGAGCTTTGGGAAAAATATTCTACAGAAGTTGTGATCCACACAATGGAAGTTTATAGCCGTGTGTCATTTGAATATCCTTATCCGGTTGCGATTTCTGTTAACGGCCCTGTTGGCGGTATGGAATATCCAATGATCACATTTAATGGTCCACGTACGATCCTTAATGATGATGGAACCCGTACTTATACAATGGCGGAAAAAGAATTCCTTATCGGTGTTGTGATCCATGAAGTTGGTCATTTCTATTTCCCAATGATCGTGAATTCAGATGAGCGTCAATGGACATGGATGGACGAAGGTCTAAACAGTTACCTCGATGGTGTTGCCGGTCGTGAATGGGATTATGATTGGGCGAATTCTGAGCCATCAGATATTATTGATTATATGAAATCACAAAATCAGGTGCCAATTATGACGCAATCTGACAGTGTTCTTCGTCTTGGTCCAAATGCTTATACGAAGCCTGCGACGTCACTTAATATCCTTCGTGAAGTGATCCTTGGTCGTGATCTATTTGATTTCGCCTTTAAAGAATATTCACGTCGTTGGATGTTTAAGCGCCCTACTCCGTCTGATTTCTTCCGTACAATGGAAGAAGCGTCAGGTGTTGATCTGGATTGGTTCTGGCGTGGTTGGTATTATACAACGGATCATGTGGATATTTCACTTGATCATATCTATCAAATGCGTATGGATACTAAAGATCCGGACATTGATTTTGCCCGTCGTCGTGACGAAAATAACATGAAGCCAAAATCGCTTTATGTGACACGCAACGAAGAAGAAGGCATGCGTTCATGGGTGCAGCGTAATCGCGATGTACGTGACTTCCACGATGAAAATGATCAGTTTACGGTCACAAATAAAGAACGTAACGAATATATCGATTTCCTTGATGGACTTGATCCACGTGAACGTCGTGAATTTGAACGCGCGGTTGATGAAGACAAGAATTACTATGTTCTTGAATTTTCAAACCAAGGTGGCCTTGTTATGCCGATCTTGATCGAATTTACATTCACTGACGGTTCAACGGAATTCATGAATATTCCGGCGGAAATTTGGCGCCGTAATCATTTATCGGTTAAGAAGCTTTTCGTATTTGATAAAGAAGTTGAGCGCGTAGAGCTTGACCCTGATTGGTATACGGCTGATACAAATGTGGAAAACAATCATTATCCTCGTCGTATCATTCCAAGCCGTATCGAAGCATATAAAGCGTCGCCACGTACTGGATTAAAACGCCGTAATGTGATGCATGATATGAAGACTGAACTTAAAGAACCAAAAAACGAAAATAGATAATGGTTACGTTAGTTAGAATATTTACTTTATTCGTGATGGCGGGCGTTATGGTAACGTCCGCCCTCGCCCATCAGCAGCGCGCCGCGATTACCAAAGTTTTATTTAATAAAAATACAGGCAATCTCGAAGTGATGCATCGTTTCTTTTTGCATGATACGGAGCATGCCGTTCAAATGCTATTTGATAAAAACGCAGATATCATTAGTTCTGAAAAAACCAAAAAGCAATTCGCTGATTATGTAGCGGAAAGATTTGCCATAAAACCTCTTAATGGCGATGAATTGAAACTTGATATGGTTGGCTATGAAGCGGACCGACAGTTTTTCTGGGTTTATCAAGAAGTAAAAGCACCGGATAGCATTGAAGGGCTTACTATGATCCATAATGCTTTACGTGATATTTGGATTGATCAGGTTAATACCGTGAATGTTGAAGGTCGTGGTGATTTAAGAACCGCAACATTTGAAGGTGATGTTGAACTTCTTTCTGTCGAATTAAAAAATCATAAATAAAATGCTATATTTAGTCAGCTTATTGGTTGACTATTGCTTTCTTTCGATCTATTACTGAACCATATGGTTTAGTAATAGGAGCTATCAATGCAACAACTCGATGTAACTTTTACCGCTTTAGGCGATATAACGCGCCGTGCTATCATTGCAAAATTAGCGGAAGGTGAAACAACATTATCAACTTTGGCAGAACCGTTTGATATGTCTCAAACGGCTGTCTCTAAACACGTTCGCGTCTTATCGGAAGCTGGCTTGGTATTTGTTGAAAAAAGAGGGAGATCCCGTCATTGTCGATTAAATACGACGCCGATGAAAGAAGCGATTGAATGGCTTACTGATTATGAAACCTTCTGGAATGATAATTTCGCCTCTCTCGCTCGCCATTTTGATAAAAAAAAGGATATTGAAAATGAAATATTTAAAAACAGAACTTGGGAGTACACCTGTTATTGTTGAAGGCATTTTTTCCCGTCACGAAAGAAGAGGCTTTTGAAGCATGGACCAATCCTGATGAAGTTGTGCAGTGGCTTGGGGAAAATCCAAATTCAATGATTAATGCAAAGATCGATCTTAAAGTGGGTGGAAGATTAAGTTTACTTTTCATTGATACGGAAGAGAAAACCGGCACGTTAGAGGGAAAGTATTTAGAAATTATAGAAAATGAAAAACTGGTTTTTGATTGGCAATTCTATGAACGTTTTAATGATGGTAATGAAATAATTACTGAAAAATCAGTTGTCACAATAGTATTTAAAGAAGACCCTAAAGGAACAAAAAGTCACATTAACGCATTCAGAAATTGATAACCGTGACGGACGACTTGGTGTTGGTAGTGGTTGGAACGGAACATTTAATAATTATGCAAATAGAATTACAAAAACTTAAGGAGAGAAGTTATGGTTCAAAGAATTGCATCACGAGAAGAGTGGCTTGATGCGCGTAAAGCGCTATTAGAAAAAGAAAAGGCTTTTGACAAAGAACGCGATGCGCTTTCGGCGGCGCGACGTGACCTTCCCATGGTGCGTGTTGATAAAGATTATATTTTTAAAACCAATGACGCTGATAAAAGCCTTTATGAACTTTTTTGGCTATAATACGCAATTGATTGTATATCATTTTATGTTTGGAAAAGATTGGGAAGAAGGCTGCCCAAGTTGTTCTTATCTTGCGGATAATTTTAATGGGATTGATATGTACCTTAATGCGCGTGATGTTAGTCTGGTTGCGATATCAAATGCTCCACTTGAAAAATTAAATGATTATAAGGAACGCCTTGGTTGGTCTTTTAATTGGGCTTCGCAGATGGGAATTCCTTTGGTGAAGATTTCGGTGTGACCTTCCCTAATGGTGAGGTTAAAGACGGAAACGGTTATAATTATACCGATCAAACATTTAATGAAGAAATGCCGGGTGCCAGTGTTTTTGTTAAATTAAATGACGGCACCGTTGCCCATACCTATTCAACATATGGCCGCGGCCTTGATATGTTAATCGGAAGTTATCATTTCATAGATATCACACCAGCAGGTCGTGATAAGGATGATTTTTCCTATCCAATGGAATGGATTAGACGCAATGATAGTTATGACGACTATTCGGGGAATGAAGTATTAATTACTGAGTATTCTTCGCGTTGACGATATTGCCTTCTAGAGGTTCAATTGAGAAGTCGCTAAGGTAAATACGCGCCTTCCCCCAGCCAATAGGAAATTGGGTATAAACTGGGATCATGCCGTCAAAACCCGGCATTTTTCCAAACCATAATCGGCTGTCTTGATCGTCGTCTTCGCGACCGCGTTTGCGCTTCTTGTTAGGATCAGTGCTGCGGATACCACCGGCAAGAAGTTCACCATCAATTTTACATATGGTTGTCTCGCCTTCAAAAACTGAACGGCTTTCTCTGTCGCGGGTTTCATATTCATCGCAAATGAAGCTTTGGCGCGAAACAAATATGCCGCCAAATTGTCTGTCGCTATATTCTGTTTTATAATCACGATTAAAATTTTTATTCATGATCATATTTAGGAATAATGTCATTGGGTCAAAGCCATGTTTATCCAAATCATCAACTGGCACATATTCAGTATCTTCACGTAGTTCCACTTCTTGAACATGATCAGTTACTTTTAGGTTGTCAGGATTAAAAGTCACTTTGTTTAAATACTTAAATTTTCCGAAATTGCCTTGGCTTTGATAATATTCTTGGCGGTATTCACCTGTTCTATGCATGATGCCACGCGCCATAGTATGGTTTTGCATTTTGCCAACAATTGAAGCAATGCCTTTTACTTGGTAATCGGCACTGACTTCATAGTTATCATTATCAATAATTGTATCGCTGTTAATTTCAGCGACAGTAAAACCACCCCAATAGGCTTTATATTTAAGGTTAACTTTATATGACGAACCACTCTGCGCAGCGGCGTAGGCCGTTAATGCAAAAAATAGAACGATTGTCTTATAAAATATACTCATTTTAACCTCAATTCATTAAAGCTAACCGCTCCAATGCTTCTTTAATTTTTACTGCCTTTTGTTCTGCTTCTTCAAGACCCTTTTTATTTTCCGTAATTACATGTGGTGGTGCTTTTGAAACAAAATTTTCGTTATTTAATCTGCCGGATACAGATTTGATTTCCTTTTCAAGCTTTTCAAGCGATTTATTCAGTCTCGCTTTTTCGGCATCGATATCGATCACGTCCGCTAGCGGCAGATAATATGTTGCTTCGCCGACCACGACGGAAATGGCACCATTTGGTGCATCACCGGATAGTTTATCAATATTCTCAAGGCGCGCAAGACGCTTTAAAAGTTCTAACTGACTGTTGATCGCATTTTCCGTATTGTTCGTCGCTCCGGAAACCAACATGTCGATTTTTGTCCCTGCTGGAACATTCATTTCTGAACGTGCAGCACGAATATCGGTTATTAATGTGATTAACCACTCCATTTCTTCGCTAGCGGCGTCATCAACATTTTCAGGGTTATAGGTTGGCCATGTGGCTAAAATAAGGTCGCTATCTCGTGATGTAGAAAGTGAGCCCCATAATTCTTCGGTGATAAATGGCATAAATGGATGAAGCATTTTTAATATGTGATCCATCACCCATGCCGCTGTTTTTCGGCATTCTTGTTTTTCCGCGCCGTCATCTGCATAAAATTGTGGTTTCACAAGTTCAATATACCAGTCGCAGAATGTACCCCATGTGAAATGATATGCGGCAGAGGCAGCTTCGTTATATTTAAATGCTTCTAATGACTGTGTGACTTTTAGTGCGGCTTTTTCTGCTTCGCCGATAATCCATTTATTCAATGTTAATTTCGCATTGGATGGATCGAAATCACCAGTCGTATTAAAACATTCATTCATTTCGCAGAATTTTGCCGCATTCCAGAGTTTAGTCCCAAAATTGCGGTACCCTTCAACGCGTTTATCGGACATTTTGATGTCCCTGCCTTGTGCTTCCATCGCGGCAAGTGTAAAGCGAAGCGCATCTGCGCCATATTTATCCGCAAGCTCTAGCGGGTCGATAACATTGCCTTTAGATTTAGACATTTTGGCACCATGTTCATCACGTACAAGCGCATGAACATAGACGGTTTCAAATGGCACTTCTGGAACGCCATTTTCATCTTTCATGAAATATAGTCCGTCCATCATCATTCTTGCGACCCAGAAGAAAATAATATCAAACCCAGTGACCAAAACATTGGATTTATAGTAACGATTTAATTCTGGTGTATTCTCTGGCCAACCCAGAGTTCCATTTGGCCATAATGCGGAAGAAAACCAAGTATCAAGTACATCTTCATCACGCTTAAGATCTTTTTTCTCACCATAATGAGCATCGGCTAAGCCTTGCGCTTCTTCTTCGGTATTGGCTACAAAGGTTTCACCATCAGGACCATACCATGCAGGAATTTGATGTCCCCACCATAATTGACGAGATACGCACCATGGCTCAATATTACGCATCCATTCGTAATATGTTTTTTCCCATGTCTTTGGCACAAATTTGGTGTCGCCCTTTTCAACTGCTTCAAGGGCCGGTTTTGCCAGTGTTTCTGCGTCTACATACCATTGGTCCGTTAGCCACAGTTCAATGGGAACCCCGGAGCGATCACCGTAAGGCACCATATGAACAGTTGGCTCTACCTTATCTAAAAACCCTAGTTCTTCCATTTGCGCGACGATGGCTTTTCGGGCTTCAAATCGTTCCATGCCGCGATATTTTTCGGGGACATTGTCGTTAAGATGCGCATATTCATCAAAAATATTAATATTTTCCAGATTGTGACGCTTTCCAACCATATGATCATTAAAATCATGGGCTGGGGTAATTTTAACGGCACCAGATCCTTTTTGAGGATCCGCATGTTCATCAGCAATAACGATTAATTTTCTACCGACTATCGGTAAGGTTAGCGTTTTGCCAATAAGATCTTTATAGCGATCATCATCCGCATTAACGGCAACAGCAACATCACCAAGCATGGTTTCAGGACGGGTTGTTGCAACAATAAGAAAACGTCCCTCTTCGCCATCAACGGGATATTTGAAATGCCAGTAATTACCATTCACTTCTTTTTGTTCAACTTCAAGGTCAGAAATAGCTGTGCATAATTTGGGATCCCAATTAACGAGACGTTTTGCTTTGAAAATCAGATCATCATTATAAAGGTCAACGAATTTCTTAAGGACGGCTTTGACGAAACCATCATCCATCGTAAATTTTTGGCGGCTCCAATCGCAACTTTGTCCTAATCGACGCATTTGATTAAAGATGATGCCGCCACTTTCTTCTTTCCATTCCCAAACGCGATTGATGAACCCTTCGCGGCCAAGGTCATGGCGTCGAATGTTTCCAGCATCAAGTTGACGTTCAACGACCATTTGGGTTGCAATACCGGCATGATCCATACCGGGTTGCCACAAGACGTCTTTTCCGCGCATACGTTCAAAACGAATAAGGATATCTTGAAGCGTATGATTAAGGGCATGACCGATATGCAGGCTTCCTGTCACATTTGGTGGTGGTAATATAATTGTATATGGTTCTGCGTCAGAATTTTGACCGCATTTAAAGGCACCAGTGTCATTCCAATGGTCATATATATCTTTTTCGCGTTTCGAAAAATCAAAAGTCTTTTCAAGCATTTTTAAATTCTTTTTCCCAAATAAAAACAGAAGAACCGATTATTGGCTCTTCTGTCTGAAAATATAACTTATTATTCGTTTTGTCTTTAATAAATTAAGGTTTTTTAGTTCTGGCCAATCTCGCTATTTCATTGGCGACCATTCTTTCTGCGATTTCAGGTAGATATGCATCTAGCCATTCTTTTAGCATAGGTCTAAGAAGTTCACGGACCAGGTCTTCGAGGGTATTGCCTGATCCTTGGTAACCGGTAGTTAGTAGCGCGGATAAAGCATCAAACTGTCCCATGATATTGTCACCTGCTTCTGATGACACAAGCGCATCTTCATCAAGGGCTGGATCAACATCATCAATACCCATATCCATTGCTGGGGCTGACGCAACTTGCTCAACTTCAGGTTCTGACTCGGGTTCTGGCTCAGGTTCTTCTTCAGGTTCATCTTCCAAGACGAGTTCATCTTCTTCAAGGTCATCTTCGGTCAATTCCAAAACATCCTCTTCTTCTGCTGGTTCAGCGTCTTTTTCTGGCTCGGGTTCTGGAGCGGGCTCTTTGGCCGGTTTTTCGTCATCCTCGGATATGATCCGGCGAATAGACGCAAGAATTTCTTCCATACTTGGTTCTTCTTCTTTTTCCGGTTCGCTCATTTTTAGGTTCCCGCACTTAAATGTCTATAATTTGTTCAAATATTTTTAGGCAATATATTTATATCTGTTTTTACCATATTTGTTAACCATAATATTTTTATTTAATTTCAAAAGATTATCAATGTTTTTTAACAGAAATATTAAAATATTACGGCACTATATAAATATAGTGCCGTAATATTTAACAAAATTATAAGATTTGGTTAATTAATCCGAATTCTTGAGCTTTATTCTTCAGTACCAAAACCGTAGATTTTATTTTCTACGCTTTTACTTTTTTCTTCTGCATCATAAATATCTACGTTTAATGCTAGGTCTTTTGCATTCAACTTCCCCATTGATGAAAGAAGATTATATGCAGCAACCATTCTATCACGAACGGCAGTGGCGTTATTCACACGTGCGTCCAATAATTCTTGTTCGGCATCAAGCACATCAAGAATAGTACGTGATCCAACATCAGCTTCTTGACGAACGCCTTCAAGGGCTATTTCGTTTGCTTCTAATTGATCCAAAGTTGAAATGATACGCGCACTCGCTTCACGGTAACTTTCCCAAGCATTTCTAACTAACTCGTGAACTTGGCGTTCAGCGGCAATTTCTTGTATACGAAATTGACTGCGACGCTGTTTTGCTTGACGAACAACGGATGCTTGAACGCCAGCTTGATAAATGGGTAGACGAAGATCTGCCCGTATTGCTGTTGCAGATGCTTCATCACCAGGTAAAAAACGATCATAGTTTTTTGTGTAGCTTGCGCCAACCGTTACGGTTGGGCCAAGACCACCATATTGTCTCTTCACTGCGTAATCAGCTGCTTTTTCTGAAGCACTAGCAGCAACGACAAGTGGATGTGTGCGTGATGCAATATCCAGTGCCGCTTCTTCTGAAGCAGGTAAAGGTGGAATTACAATATCACGCTCCAGGGTGCCTGGCTCATTACCGACCACGCGACGGTAAGCCGCACGACTTGCGGTTAAGGTTGCTTCAGCCGCAATTTTTTCGGATTGTGCGCGTGATAGACGCGCACGAGATTGCGCAACATCCGTACGTGTAATTTCACCAACTTCGAAACGATCTTCGCTTGCTTGCAATTGACGTTGAAGTGCGATGACGTTATTTGTTGTAAATTCAAGGAATGCTTCATCACGAATTACATTCGAATAGGCGGAAACTACATTAATAAACACATTTTGTTCTGTGTTTAACAGATCTGCGCGTCCGGCCTCTGCATTTTTACGTGCTTCACCCGTTTGATTTACTGTTTGAAAACTTCTAAATACATTCTGTTCTAGTGATATCCCAAGTGATTTTGGATTCGTTGTCGAGTTTTGGGCAAAAACTCCGGTACTATTATTTTTCTGTTTTGCAATAGATCCTGTCCCCACTATAGTCGGGCGCCAGCCACCTTTTGCTTGGTTAACTGTTTCATCAACGGCACGCTGACTAGCTCTTGCAGCTTCGAGGTCTGGGTTGCTAATATACGCGGTTTCTAATGCCGCCTTTAAATCATCAGCATTCGCGAAAAGCGTGCTACCCATCAAGGCTATTATAGCTGTTGCTGTGCCAAGAACGGGTTTAATTAGTTTAACTTTTTTGGTCATTGGTTGTACCTTTTTGTCTTTATTGCGCCCTAAAGAATCATTAGAACCGTCAAATTCGTAATGGGGCAGAACTTGCCTTGTTATGTTACCACTGTCAACATCAAGTTGTTAGTATGCGATAAACCGTATTAAATTTGCGTTAAAAGACGAATTTTTTCTCTTTTTCAAAACCTTTAAGATTAGGTGCCATTGCATCAAATAAAACTCTAACGCCAAGCATTTTATCATTATATGTAACCAGAGACGCACGGCCAAAACCGTCCTTATTAATGATACATAAAATGCGGCCGCCATCATTAAGTTGTTCAAGCAAAGCTTTGGGCACTTCATCAATCATACCATTAATAAAAATGAGATCATATGGACCCTGCTTTGCTAACCCATCCGTGTGGGTCGAATTTATCACAGCAACATTATCACAATCTTCATCGGCTAAATTTTTTGTTGCTGTTTCTGAAAGTGTTTTATTTTCTTCAATAGCGACGACCGCATCAACAAGTTTGCTGAGAACGGCGGCTGTATAACCAGTGTTGGTTGCAACATCAAGTGCAAGTTCATCAGCTTTAATGTCTGCTTCGCTTAAGAGTTTTGCAAAGGATAATGGGTCCATCATGTAACGACCATCAGCAACTTTTATGCTTTTATCAATATAAGCAACCCCTTTACGTTCCTCAGGGACAAAGCTCTCACGATTTACCTTTTCAATGGCTTCTATTACTCTTTCATCAGTAACATCATTGGGTAAAAGTAGCCCATCAATCATATGCCTTCTATTGGCTTCTTCGTTGGTGGCTTCTGTTATAATGCTCATTTACTGTTTATCCTGTTTTTTCATAAGCGACTTTTATAATATGAATGATACGCTAATTCAATGTGGTCAGTTCACAATATTAATATTTTTTCTATATTTATGAAGTGGTTTCTTCTGATCTGTCCGTAGCCGTTTCTGGGGCATTGGATAGATTTGAAATTTTTTCTCTTAATTCAATGCTCATTTCAATGTCAACAGCATTCAGTGATGCCTTAAGTTGTTCCGCAGAACGCCCGCCAATAATTGGTGCGGAAATAGCAGGATGATGAAGTGTCCATGCAATGGCCAAGCTTATTGGGTCAAAACCGTATTTATTGGCAAAATTGACAAATTTTTCTGCGATATTATCAATATGTTTGGCGCCATATCTGACTTTATACATTTCCATTTCGTTTAAACGACCATCAACTTTATCTTTATTTTTAGTGACATACTTACCAGTGAGGACGCCGCCTGCTAATGGACTATAAGAAAATACACCTACATTTTCGCTTATGGCCATTGGCAGTATTTCGCTTTCGCATTGTCGTTTAAGCAAATTATACATAGGTTGTATGCATGCAATTGGCGCATAATTATGCATTTTCGTGATGCCAACTGCTTTCATATATTGCCAAGCGGCAAAATTACTTAATCCAATATAATTTATTTTTCCCTGATGAACGAAATGATTTAATGTAGATAAGCTTTCTTCTAATGAGCAATCATCATCAAAACGGTGCATGTAATATATATCGATATAGTCGGTATTTAGTCTTTTCAAACTATCATCAAGTGCGCGTATGAGATGGGTACGGTTTAGACCCCTTCCCCATGAAATTGCGCCACCACCAGCATAACTATCAACTGGAAAATAAGCTTTGGTTGTCAAAACGACCTCTTCACGGTGGCTTTTAATGAGCTTGCCAAGAATTTTTTCGGAGTTTCCACCAGCATATAGATTGGCACAGTCAAAAATATTTATGCCTTTATCCTTAGCGGTAGCGTAAATTTTTGAACATTCTTTTTCATCTGCCTCCGCACCAAACGTCATGGTACCTAAACAGAGTTGGGATACCTTAATACCTGTATTGCCTAATCGATTATATTTCATTGTCCCTCATCCTTTTTTATCAATATAATCTTTTTTATTAAGGATTAAAGACATTATAAATATTTAAGCTATTTATTTATGAGCAGACGTGATCAATAAATTCTGCCAATTCTTTATCATAACTTGTTACCCCACCGGCATCATGTGTGGTTAAGGTGATTTCCAAACGGTTATAAACGTTGAACCATTCAGGGTGATGATCCATTTCTTCCGCTTTTTTTGCAATTTCTGTCATTGCAAGAAAAGCAGCCTCAAAATTCGCGAAAGTAAATTTTTTAAAGATGGCTTCTTTTTCTTTGGAAGCTGTCCAGCCCTCTAACTGAGATAGGAGACTGTTAATTTCTAATTTTTGATACATACTCTATCCTCTGAATGTATTTTGTATTTTTTATATTGGCGTTGCGTTTGAAGCATGTCCACCCCTAAGGCAATATTCTTGTGTACCCTTCTGATAAACATGATCAGTTTCAAGAATTGCTGTTGGTGCATATTGAAAGGAAGCGCCGATATTTTGATAAATATAATCAAATGGACGATCCACAGTCATTTTATAGAGCTCTTCAAAACTGTCGATTACAAAATAACTGGCTTGTAAGTCATCAATTTTATAATCGGTACGCATGACGCGATCGACATTTAAATGAATTCTGATTGGTGACTTGGCATTAATTGAATATGGACTTTCTTCTGGAGAAGATAAGATGCCTGCACCATATATGCGCATTCCATCCTTTGTCTTAATAAATCCGAATTCAACTGTATACCAATATAGAGCGCTTAAAGCTTTCAATTGGTTATATTGAAGGGCTTTCCACCCTGCTTTGCCATATGCTTGCATATAATTTGCAAATGATGGATCAGTAAGTAGTGGCACATGACCAAAGACATCATGAAAAACGTCCGGCTCTTCAATATAATCAAAGCATTCTGCTGTTCTAATGAAATTCCCCGCTGGGAAACGTTTATTGGCCAAATGATAAAAGAATACGTGGTCAGGAATGAGCATGGGAACAGGAATGATCGTCCAACCGGTTTTTAATTTTAAGGTTTCATTGGTTTTACGGAAATCGGGAACACCACCTTTATCAAATTCTAGCATTTTCAAACCGTCAAAGAATTGATCGCAGGCTAGCCCCGGTAAAATATCCATTTATCGCCTATATAGTTGATCCCAAATGTTATGTTCTTTGCTTGTATATTCGCGTTGTTTTGGTTCTATCCAATCATCTTTTAGATATTCAGGGTTTTGCAGTTTAGCTGTAAAAACATGGTCGGATACTGTTGGCATTAGTGAGAAATCGTATTCTTGCATCTTTTTATCCATTCATTAGCATTTTACCTATTATGATGCAATATATTGGAATTTTTGCTTTATTTAATGTATTATATTAATAAAAATGACACATTTTTTTTAAAAAAAATTAATAATTGGAACTCCTGATGCAATTAACGGAAATTGATAAAAAAATTATAAGAGTAATTCAAAGGCATCCCCCTCTTGCACAAGCGGAGCTTGTTGGAATGTCCCGATCATCATTTTGGCGCCATCTAAAAGACATGGAAGACGCAGGAGTAATCGGTGCACAAATAACGGAAGTTTCAGCGAAAAAAAATTGGTTTAAAATTGCGCGCTAACTATTTGATATCATTAAATAATCATAGTTTAGAAACGCACCGAAAATTTGAAAAACATATTGAAGAAATGGATAATGTTCTTGAATGTTATGCGACTTCTGGTGGAAAAGATTATATGCTGACCGTCGTTGCAAAGGATATGGATGATTATTATGAAATCATGAGCTCGAGCATTCTGGATCACCCTACAATTGATAGCACGCAAACCAGTTTTTTTATGAAAGAAATAAAATCGACCCGTCGCCTACCCCTCTAAAACGGCACAAAAGATTAGAAAATGTTATATACTTAACAAATAAAGGATTGCTTTTTTAAATAAACGTCTATACGGTACTGTTTGAATTTTAGTTAATGCATCTGTTTGAGGGGGATTGCTTTAGAATATTTAAGAATAAACCTTTTATGGTACGCTCTATAGCGTCTCTTCCTGAATTCCAAAGTTACCGATACTTAAATACCAGCATAATTAGAATCTCTATTCGTCAAGTTGACGAATGTTTTATTAATAATGAAGAAAGTATAAGAAAATGGCTACAGGCACCGTTAAATGGTTCAACCCTAACAAAGGCTACGGTTTTATTGAACCTGATGAAGGGGGAAAAGACGTTTTTGTTCATATTTCAGCTGTTGAAGCTGCTGGTATCGACAGACTAAATGATGGACAAAAAGTTACTTTTGATGTTCAAGAAAGCCGCGGAAAAGAAGCTGCTACTGAACTAAAACTTGTTGACTAAATAGTTTAAAAGTTCTGAATTCTGAAAAGCTGCTTATTTTTTTAAGCGGCTTTTCTTTTGTTTAAAGCATAAAATTCAGTAATACTTGATTTTACAATTTGATCTATTATTTCTAATACGATCAATAATTTTAAGGTAGAAAAATGGCTAAAATACTATTCTTTGCTGGCAGTGCCCGGAAACAATCGACGACAAAAAAACTGTCTAAAGCAGCTTTTAAAATGGCTGAGGAAAAAGGGATCGATGCAACATTTGTTGATTTAAGAGATTATCCAATGCCATTATATGATGGGGATCTTGAAGACGAGCAAGGCATGCCGGAAAATGCAAAAAAACTTAAAAAATTGTTTGTTGAGCATGACGGTTTTTTTATTGTAAGCCCTGAATATAATAGCTCATACCCTCCACTGCTTAAAAATGTCGTCGATTGGATTTCTAGGTCGGATGGTGAAGACCTTGGGGAACCTTATAAAGGTAAAACAATGGCGATTGCTGCTTCTTCACCAGGTGGACTTGGGGGTATGCGCGTTTTGGTTCCGCTACGTATGTTATTTGGAAATCTTGGCGTTCATGTTGTTCCGTCACAAGTATCCGTTAATTTCGTTACGAAAGCATTTGATGAAAATGGCATGCTCGCCATTGATAATCAACGCAACCTAATGGATGCGACACTTGATGAATTAAAATCAACGACGAATGCTCTTAAGGGCTAAAAACCTTCTTTATAAAGTCGTTTAAAGGCTTTTTCGAGTTTATCGATGAATATTTCCGCCTCTGGTAATCCAAATACCATGGGCGGTTTTCCTTTTAAGACATTGTCATAAGGTCCATCCGTGGAAAAGAGCACGGCGTCTTCGCGTAAATATTGCACAATACGGCTGGCTTCTTCAGGAGCAACTTCTTTTGTGCCGCGATCTTTTACAAGTTCCGCACCAAAGAACATGCCTTTGCCACGCACTTGACCGATTAAATCATAACGGTCCATCATATCGCGCATGCCGTCCATGATATAATTTCCTGTAATGATCGCTTTTCCACGTAAGCCATTATTTTCAACTTCATCAAGTACGGCCATACCGATCGCGCAAGATACTGGATTTCCTCCAAAGCTATTGAAATATTCCATTCCATTGGCAAATTTATCGGCTATTTCACGGGTTGTAACAACGGCGGCCATCGGATGGCCATTACCGAATGGTTTCCCGAAGCTGACGATATCGGGAACAACACCTTGCAATTGATAGGCCCACATTTGTTCGCCTGTGCGGCCAAGGCCCGTTTGAACTTCATCAGCGATGCACAGTCCGCCAGATGCACGAATTTTTTCATATGCCGCTTTTAAATAGCCATCTGGATATATAACTTGTCCTCCGACGCCTGCTATACTTTCCGCGATAAAAGCGGCTGGTCCCTCGCCTGTTGTTTTTATTAAATCTGCAATTTGTTCATCAACGCTTGCAGCGTACGCTTTACCACTTTCATCGGAATAGTTATTAAATCGTCCTTGATATGGACAAGGAAATTCGGCCAACCTTGTTTCAGGTGGACAACCATTGCCGCCTTTGCGGTTAAACTTATAAGCACTTATGGCGACGGTCGCATTTGTATTTCCGTGATACCCCCAATCGACAGCTACGGTCGTTTTGCGACCCGTATAATGACGCGCTAACCTTAACGCGAGTTCATTTGCTTCTGATCCGGAATTAACAAAGAACATGACAGATAGCGGATCAGGCATACTATCAATGATGCGTGCCGCCAATTTATTAATCCCATCATATAGATAACGTGAATTGGTATTTAAGCGGGCAGCTTGTGTTTGAATGGCATTAACCACATGCGGATTACAGTGACCAACATGTGTAATATTATTTACGCAATCAAGAAAAGCGCGGCCCGTATTATCATATAAATATGGCCCTTTGCCCCGAACCATGTGGATGTGTTTTTTATAAGCGACGCTCAATGACGGTGCGAGTACTTGTTTTCTCGCTTCTAGCATGTCATTAATCGTTAGGTCGCTATGCTCAAAACTTTCTGGAATAAAGCCAAGAAGTAAATTCGGGTCCGGACATATATCAGACCATGTAGACCAGGTAGCAACTTCGCAAATGCCAGGGAAATTTCCATCTTCATAATCAAGAAGGTCAAGGAGGATTTGAAAATGCAAATGGGGCGTCCAGCCACCATTTTCGTTGATTTCACCGAGTGTGGCGATATGATCACCTGCAGCAACAGTGTCCCCAATATTAAGCTTCTTGACGCTGGCTTTTTCAAGATGGCCGTATAATGTGTAAAATTCTGGTCCCTCATCAACCTGATGGGAGAGGATTAAAACGGTGCCATAATCAAAAGGATCATCATTACTTGCAATTGCTTGCACGACACCATCAAGCGGTGCGTAGATTTTTTCAGGTGCCCTTAGCCAGAAATCAACGGCCATATGAACGGTGCGATCAGCGGGTGATCCATGACTTTTAAAACCAACACCAAGGGTAAAGGACGTACGATTTTCACCGTAGTTCCCAAGACCGTAACGGGATTCATTTTCATCAAGAAGATTTGTAACCCAATTAGAATGTTTTTCAGGATTTAAAATATGTTCTGTGCCAGGGGCACCTGCTGCATTATCGAACAATACACGCGGTTCACTATAAATATCAAAATCAAACATTTTAGAAATTTTAATACCATCAAGCGATGTTTTTAAAGGCGTGAGGTTTCTGTGCGCATCATAGCCCCCTGCTTTTCTTGCAAATGCATTTAAAAAAGACATGCCGATTTTACGCAATTTACGTAATGCTTTAAATGCGGGGGCTTGGGTAATTGTAAGATATTCCCTGTGTTTTTCATCACTTGCGGCACTTGCGCGGTTTGATGAAATACAGACGCTCATGATTAAGCGCATGGCTGCTAAATCAAATAGCACTTCAAGTTCGTCTTCGGATAGCGGAAATTCGCCTGTATATCCGCTGATAAGCGCTTTGGATACGGCAAAGATATCATCCACATCAAGAACCGCATAACCAAGTGCTATGGCAAGTTCATTGACTTGTTTTGCAAACAACATGTCGCCAAAATCAATAAGTCCACTAATTTCATCGCCCTGAACAACAAGATTATATGTGTTTGCATCACTATGAATGACACAAGAACGCATTCTTTCCAATCTTGGAACCACAAGTTTTTCATAGCGGTCGTAAAAATATTCTACTAGCTCTTTATCATCTGACTTTTCAATGTCTGCGATATATTGCTTAGTGAATATAGCATTATCAAGATTCCATAGAAAATCTGGTTGATGAGATTGAGGATGACCAAATCCTTGCATAGCCGTGGAAAAGCGCCCCAAGAATTTACCGAGGTTTTCATAAAGTAAACTACTTTTGGGAGCATCACCAAAAATATCACCTTTTAGGAAAGTAATCAGGCGGATGTTATTATCATTATGCTTAAAAATTTGGCAACCATCTTTGCCAATAATGACTTTTGGGATCGCCAATTCAGGATCAAGTGCAGCAACATGATTTAAGACGGCATTTTGAAATTCAACCAGATTATCGTCTTCTGCACTATTGGCGACTTTGATGACATATTCATCATCACCATCAATTAGACGCGCATTTTGATCCCGCTCGCTCACAAGTGGCTTAATTTTTCCCGTTTTATTGAAATAAGTTTTGGCGATATCCAATAGTTCTTGTTCACTATAGGACGGCGGTGCACTTTCAAAAACTTCCATATTGGAATCCCACTTTTAAGCTATGATTTTCATAGGCTGCATGTTTTTCAGTTAGCGCACAATAACAGGCATTTATTGCCCTGTAAATTTTGAATTTTTATATTGTAGATGATTTTTAAGCTGCATAACTACTTGTTTTATGACAATTATTCATGAACATATATTAGCACGAGAGATGGCATGTTTTTTGCATATAATAATTAAACGACTATGTAGGAAAAAAATATGTCAGACGAAAGCACATTTCAAATCGTTAATTTTGGGGCAGATCTGCTTGGATCCTATTATACAGCAAGGCAAGCGCAAAGTTCTATTTTATCTCTTCCCTCAGTACAATCAAATGTATCACTTAGTGCTGGTAATAGCCGTGCTGAGACACCGTGGGATCAAGATAAATTACTTGAAGCAGAGCGCGCACAAGATAATCCTACATCAAATGCATTATATCGATTGCTTACAAAAGACTATCAGTCAATACAGGATTTAGATGAATTTATAGATTTCCGCGATCCGCTCGTTCGTAATTCTGATCTAGATGATGATAGTAAAGGGTTATTCGTTCTTTATAATGCTTTAAAAAACCTAAGAACGATTGCTCAATATGCTGGCGACCCTCGGACATCTGAAACAAAATTGGAGGCCCTGGAAGTCCATTTTAAAGAAGGTTTAAATCAGGTAAAGGGATATATTAGTGATCAGGAGTTTGAAAAATTAACATTACTATTTGGTGAGAAAAGTAGCGGATTAGTGGCAAAAGCCGGCCTAGGGAAAAAGGAATATGATTATATTGGCCCAATAATTCATGAAGGGGCGGTTGATGATCCGATATCGAGCCTTTCAGGTGGCGAAACTTTTACAATCACATTAACTCGCAAAACCACAGAAAATGGGGTCACTTCTGAAACTTCTCAAAATATTGATATTTCAGTATCAATGCTTGAAGAAAATAGAACTCTTGAAACTTTTACGGCAGCTATTAATGCACAAATTTCAGAAACGAAAACAACAAATGATGATGGTGATGAAGTACCGTTATTCAATACACGATTTTTTGCTGAAGAAATTGAAAAAATAAATTTGGATTAAGGATAAAAACAGATTTTAGTGAAAAAATGACTTTTTCAGCCTATGATGTTGAGCCCGCATTATATGTTGTGGGTAATAGTGAAGTTATTCAAGCTGGTACAAAATTAGTTGATGATAGCGTCCCTTCTACATCTTTTATTGAAAAGCTTGTAAATCTTGATGACTTGGAAGCGGAAAGTGAATTTCATAGAGCTATTTATTCAGATGAAAGTGAACCATTATTAGTAGCAGAAAAATCAGCTTTGAGTTTTGGAGAAAACCCGCTTGAATATGCAGCGCAAACGACATCAAATGCGATTGCAACAGATAGTATTGGTAATGTTTATATTGTCGGTGGTACAGAAGGACGTTTTGCAAATCATATAAATACAGCAGAAAATAGTGACGCATATTTAAACAAATATGATGCAAGCGGCAAATTACTTTGGAGCCGG
>Ga0181600_10000523_pt1 | contig 29465 bp, 27 predicted proteins | sample 041ome_2_FD_132982 | JGI IMG/M metagenome (GOLD analysis project Ga0181600, IMG submission 132982) | Coastal salt marsh microbial communities from the Groves Creek Marsh, Skidaway Island, Georgia - 041406US metaG (megahit assembly) | ecosystem: Environmental > Aquatic > Marine > Intertidal zone... | reverse complement strand
CGGTGCCGCCATCCCTCCCGCCAAAAGACCCACAAGACCCAGCACAACCCCCCCGCCTATGCCTGCCCTTTTCATCTTGCCCAAAATACTCCAGGGGACGCGCCCCCAAGGGGCGCGGGGGGCTGCGCCCCCTGCCACGTTGCAAGCCTATAGCGCCGCTGGGGCGCGTTTTACCAAGCCTAGCTTTTCGCGCACTTGCTGCGGGCCGATAACCCGGGCGCCTAGGTTTTCGGTGATCGTCATCGCCCGCTCGACCAGCTGCGCATTGGTGGCCAGCACGCCTTTGTCCAGCCAAAGGTTGTCTTCCAACCCAACCCGCACATTGCCGCCCGCCAAAATGCTGGCTGCAACATAGGCCATCTGGTTGCGCCCCAGCGAAAAGGCGCTGAATGTCCAATCATCGGGCACGTTGTTGACCATCGCCATGAACGTGTTCAAATCGTCAGGCGCGCCCCATGGCACGCCCATGCACAATTGCACCAAGGCCGGGCTGTCCAGCACGCCGTCTTTGACCAGCTGTTTTGCATACCACAAATGGCCGGTGTCAAAGGCCTCGATCTCGGGTTTTACCCCCAGATGCGTCATCATCCGGCCCATGGCCTGCAGCATGCCGGGCGTATTGGTCATCACGTAATCGGCCTCGGCGAAATTCATCGTGCCACAATCCAGCGTGCAGATTTCGGGCAAGCATTGTTTCACATGCTCGACACGCTCGGCCGCGCCCACCATATCGGTGCCGGCCTCTTTCAGCGGCAAGGGGCGCTCGGGGCTGCCAAAAACCATATCCCCCCCCATGCCGGCGGTCAGGTTCAGCACCACGTCAACCTCGGACTCGCGGATGCGCTCTGTCACCTCGCGATACAGATCCAACCGGCGCGAGGGGGCGCCGGTGTCGGGGTCGCGCACATGGCAATGCACCACCGCCGCGCCGGCGCGGGCGGCATCAATGGCGCTTGCGGCAATCTCTGCGGGGCTGCGCGGCACATGCGGGCTGCGGTCTTGGGTGCTGCCCGAGCCGGTGACGGCGCAGGTGATAAAGACTTCGCGGTTCATTTCTAATGGCATTGGTCCCTCCGGTTCCGGGCGCACCCGGCACATCAATCGCCCCCATCATTGCCAGATTGCATCGGTGCATTTTACATTATACGAGGTATTTATGTCATTATCCGCTGAAAATCTGTGGCACACCGCCCCCGGCCCATTGGATGTGGCGGTTTTGGTTCTGCCCGATAGCAACCTTCTAAGCCTTGCCGCCGCGGTCGATCCAATGCGCGCGGCCAACCGCCGGGCGGGGCGGGCGCTGTTTCGCTGGGCCTATTACAGCCTAGACAGCAGCGGCGCCGAGTTAACCGCAGGGTTTACCCTGCCCGCCCAGCCAGTTGCCGATCTTGACCGCACGCAGTTGCTGATGGTGATCGCGGGTTTCAACCTGCACCGTCATGCCAGCCCCGCGTTGCTGGCCAGCCTGCGCCGCTTGGCGCCACGCTGCTTGGCCGTGGCGGGGGTGGACGGCGGCAGCCAAGTGATGGCCATGGCGGGGCTGCTTGATGGGCATATGGCCACCACCCATTGGGAAGACCGCGATCAGTTCGCCGCCACGTTCGACCGCGTCAGCCTGCGCCCCGACCGGTTTGTTGTTTCGGGCAATCGATTAACGGCCGGCGGTGCGGCCCCCACGATTGATATGATGTTGCACCTGATTGCCCTGCGCCACGGCGCAGACCTATCGGCGCGCGTCGCGGGCGCCTTGATCTACGACCCCGGCCCCGCCGGCACCGCGCCCCAGGCCCTGACCGCCACCGCCCGGCTGGCCCGGCGCCACCCGGTTGTGGCGCGCGCTGTGGCGCTGATGGAGGCGCATCTGGACGAACCATTGCGCGTGGCCACGCTGGCCCAGCGCCTGCGTCTGTCGCTGCGGCATTTAGAAACCCTGTTTCAGCGCGCCTTGGGCCAAAGCCCCAAACAATTTTATCTGGCGCTGCGCCTGTCCGAGGCGCGCCGGATGGCCCAAGACAGCCCCCTGTCCGTGGCAGAAATTGCCCAAGCCACCGGGTTTTCGGGGCAATCCGCCTTTAGCCGCGCCTTTGCCCGCCATTTTGGCATCTCCGTGCGCGACCTGCGCGCCCAGTCCCAGGCCCAACCCCAGGCCCAGCCCGCGCCGCCAACCCCCGGCAGCGCGCCAAGTTAATAGGGCATCGGATGGGCGCGGTGCAGATCGTCGATTTGGGCCAGTATTTCGGCCGAAAGCTGCAGATCGAGACCTTGCAAAATATGGCCCAATTGCGCCTGCGTGGTGGCGCCGAAAATAACCGATGTCATAAAGGGCCGCTGCGCCGCCCATGCCAGCGCCATATGCACCGGATCCAGCCCATGCGCGCGGGCCAAGGCCACATAGGCCGCCGCCGCCGGGCCCACCCGCGGGCTGTTGCGCCCGCCCATTTCCGGAACCAAGCTCATCCGGCTACCGGGCGGCACGGCGCCATTGGCATATTTGCCCGTCAGATACCCCGCCGCCAACGGGGAAAAGGCCAGTAGGCCCACGTTTTCGTTGGCGCTGACCTCGGCCAGATCGGTATCGAACAGGCGGCACAGCAGGGAATATTCGTTTTGAATGCTGACCGGGCGCGGCCCGCCCACACGCTCGGCCGCCATGCACCATTGGGTGGTGCCCCAAGCCGATTCATTGGACAGGCCAAAGGCGCGGATATTGCCCTTTTCCACCTGCAGCTGCAACGCGCCGATGGCCTCTTCCATATGGGCGATCGTTTCCGCGCGGTTCTGGCCAAAGGGGTTATAGGCCCAGTTTTTGCGGAACATGTAACTGCCGCGATTGGGCCAGTGGAATTGATACAGATCGATCACATCACAGCGCAACCGCCGCAGCGAGCCTTCGATGGCCTGCGGAATGCTGGCCGCTGAAATCGGCGCGCCACCGCGCGTGTGGGCCATGCCCTCGCCGGAATGTTTGCTGGCCAAGACCAGCCCCGCGCGCCGCCCCGGATTGGCCGCGATCCATGCGCCGATGATCTCTTCGCTGCGGCCAATGGTTTCGGCGCGCACCGGGTTCACCGGATACATTTCCGCCGTATCCACAAAGGTGATACCAGCGGCCAAAGCTTGGTCTATTTGGGCATGGGCATCGGCCATGTTGGTTTGGCTGCCATAGGTCATGGTGCCAAGGCAAAATTCGCTGACCATCAGGCCGCTGGTGCCAAGCGGGTTCATTTTCATCTGGCGCATTCCTGTCTGTGCGGTGATGCGCCCACCCTATCGGCCGCACCCGGGGGGTAAACCCCCCCGAATGCCGTTTTTCGAGCCTAATCAGGGGCGCACATAGGCAAAGCCTTGTTGCTGCAATTCGACCAAGCGCACCACACCCGAGGGCACGACGCGCGCTTCGTCCAGCAATTTCACCTCTTTGCCCGCTTTCTCGCTCATCTTGCGGTGGGTATTGCCGCAGGCCGAGAATGTGACGCTGTCATTTTCCAAAGACATGGCGGCGATACGATCGGAAACCGGGCTTTTTCCCGCCACATACATCAACAGCCCCGGCCCATAGGCCACCACCTCGACCTCGGCAGTATCGCCTTGGGATTTGTAGTAGCTGATCAGGTTTTGCACGTTATTCAAGGCCATATTGATCACTTGTGGATCGTTTTGATCAACGTGAATGGCCACTTTATGCACCTGCCCCTCGGCCCAAGCCAGCATGGGCGCGCAGGCCAAAACGGCGGCAGCTAAGAATTTTTTCATGACATCCTCCCTAGGTTTGTTTTTATCAGCCCAGACTACCCAAGATACCGGCCCTGTCATCACAAATATTCAATATTCGTGATGAAAAAGGCGCTTGAGAACATTTAGCGAACATATTATTTTGTCTTCATGGTTTTTTCCACACCCAGCCCCCTATCGCAGGCGCAGCGCCCTGCCATTGTGCCCAGCCCCGACAGCGCCCCCGATATCATGCTGGCGCGTGGGCGCACGCACGAGGCCTGTGGCCCTGCCCGCCATAGTTTTGCCATGTGGCTGGCACAGGCGGTGCAGCGGGGCGGGCCGCATCAGGCGGGTATCGGGCAACAGCCGCCCCCGTTGGGCCACGGGCCAGTGCTGTGGATTGGCCTGCGCGCGCCCACATTGGCGCTGAATGCCAGCGGCATGGCGCCTTGGGTGCAGCCGGGGGCGTTTGTTTTTGTGCAAGCCGAAAAACCCGACTTGGCGCTATGGGCCATGGAAGAGGGGCTGCGCAGCGGCGCCGTTCCCTTGGTGGTGGCCGATTTGCCCAGCCCACCGGGCCTGACCCCGGTGCGCCGCCTGCATCTGGCGGCCGAGGCGGCGGGCACCGCCCCCTTGGGCCTGCTGTTATGCCCCGATATTGGCGGTGCGGCGGGCATTGAAACCCGCTGGCACATGGCCCCCGCGCATGAGGGCAGCACCGCCCCCCGCTGGCGGCTGGAACGGTTGCGCGCCCGCGCCCTGCCCCCCAAGGCATGGGTGATGCAGGGGATGGGGGCGCCCGCCCAGCTGCAGCCAGTGCCAGACCACACCGCCATTGGGGCGCGCCCGACATAAACGACAGATCCTGTCGCAGCCAGCATTGCGCCCGCACCCACAACCCGCAACACTGGGGGGGATATGCGCTTGCTTGTTTCCTTCGCCGCCCTTTTCCTTTCGGTCATCCTGTTGCAGCTGTCTTCGGGCGGGGTTGGGGCGTTGGATGCCATTTCGGGCATCGCACTGGGCTTTAGCACCGCGCAGGTGGGCTTGCTGGGCTCGGCGCATTTTTTTGGTTTTTTCATCGGCTGCTGGGTGGCCCCGCGGATGATGGGCAATGTGGGCCATTCGCGCGCCTTTGCGGCCTTTACCGCCACCGGCGCCATCGGGCTATTGGCCCATATGCTGCTGGTGGACCCGCTGGCATGGGCTGGCATGCGCGTGGCGTCGGGGTTTAGCATTGCCGGCTGTTACACGGTGATCGAGGCATGGCTACAAGCCAAAGTCACCAATGAAACCCGTGGCCGCACGATGGCGGCCTATCGGGTGGCAGACATGGGCGCCTCGTTGGTGGCACAATTGATGATCTCGGTGCTCGAACCGGCCTCGTATATTTCGTATAACCTACTGGCCTTGTTATGCTGCGCGGCGCTGTTGCCATTAACGCTGACCAAAACCGCCCAGCCCAGCACCCCCAGCGCCCCACGCCTGCGCCCAATGCTGGCGGTCACCCGGTCGCCTTTGGCGGCGGCGGGGGTGATTGTGGCGGCACTTTCTGCCGCCTCGTTTCGTATGGTGGGGCCAATTTATGGCACGGGCGTAGGCCTGCAAACCAATGAAATTGCGCTATTCTTGGCGGCTTTCGTGGCGGGCGGGGCGCTGGCGCAATACCCTGTGGGTTGGCTGGCCGATAAGTTCGATCGCCGCTGGGTGCTGATCTGGCTATCTGTGGCGGCGATTTGCAGCTGTATGCAAACGGTGTTTTTTACCGGCCAAGGCACCCAAGCCATTTTGCTGACTGCGGCCTTGTTTGGGCTGACCACCTTTCCAATTTATTCCATCGCCGCCGCCCATGCCCATGATTTTGCCAGCGCCGAAGAGCGGGTAGAGCTGTCGGCGGCGCTGATGTTTCACTATGCGTTGGGCGCGATTGCCGCGCCCTTGGTGGCCTCGTGGTTGATCGATGTTTACGGTCCGCCGGCGATGTTTGTAATGATCGCCTGCGGCCATGGCGCTTTGGTGATTTTTGGCCTTGTGCGTATGCGCAGCCGCCCCACGGCACGGCGCACCCGCTATATCTATAGCCCGCGCACCTCGTTCTTGGTGGGGCGTTTGACCAGCCGCGCCCGCGACCAAGGCGAGCCTTAAGCCAACAACACCATAGATACAGCGCCGTAGATACGGTGCCATAGATACTGGCCCTCGCGCAGAAGCTGCGATACATGGGGCCAAACGCAAACATCCAAGGACGCAGCATGGCACGGCACCTGATTACCTCGGCCATTCCCTATATCAATGGCATCAAACATCTGGGCAACCTAGTGGGCAGCCAATTGCCAGCGGATCTTTTTGCGCGCTACCAGCGTGGACGCGGGCACGAGGTGCTGTTTCTATGCGCCACAGACGAACACGGCACCCCCGCCGAACTGGCCGCCGCCAAAGCCGGCCAGCCCGTGGCCGAATATTGCGCACAGATGCACGCGGTGCAGGCTGATATCGCCCAAGGGTTTGGCCTGTCGTTTGATCATTTCGGGCGCTCGTCCTCGCCTGCAAACCACACGCTGACCCAACATTTCGCCGGCAAACTGGCCGAAAATGACCTGATCCGCGAAGTCAGCGAAACGCAGATGTATTCGCATGCCGATGGCCGCTTTTTGCCCGACCGCTACATCGAGGGCACCTGCCCAAATTGTGGCTTTGACAGCGCCCGCGGCGATCAATGCGACAATTGCACAAAGCAGCTTGACCCGGTTGACCTGATCAATCCCCGCTCGGTTATCTCAGGGTCAACCGATCTGGAGATGCGCGAAACAAAGCATCTCTACCTGCGCCAATCCACCATGAAAGACCAGCTTGAAGCGTGGATCGACAGCAAAACCGACTGGCCCGTGCTGACCACCTCGATTGCCAAGAAATGGCTTAACGATGGCGATGGCCTACAAGACCGCGGCATCACCCGCGATCTGGATTGGGGCATTCCTGTAAAACGCGGCCAACAGGATTGGCCCGGCATGGAAGGCAAAGTTTTCTATGTCTGGTTCGATGCGCCCATCGAATATATCGCCTGCGCGCAAGAATGGGTTGATGCAGGCAAGGGCCAAGATTGGCAGCGCTGGTGGCGCACCGATATGGGCGCCGCAGATGTTACCTATACCCAGTTCATGGGCAAAGATAACGTGCCCTTCCACACCCTGTCTTTCCCCGCCACCATCCTTGGCTCGGGCGAGCCGTGGAAGCTGGTGGATTACATCAAATCCTTCAACTACCTCAATTACGATGGCGGCCAGTTCAGCACCTCGCGCGGGCGTGGGGTGTTTATGGACCAAGCGTTGGATATCTTGCCTGCCGATTACTGGCGTTGGTGGTTGCTCAGCCACGCGCCAGAAAGTTCGGATGCGGAATTCACATGGGATAATTTCCAAGCCTCGGTTAACAAAGATCTGGCCGATGTGCTGGGCAATTTCGTCAGCCGTATCACCAAATTCTGCCGCGCAAAATTTGGCGAAACCGTGCCCGAGGGCGGCGCATGGGGCCCCCAAGAGGCCGCGTTGATCGCCGAGCTGGGCCAACGCCTGCGCGCCTACGAGGGGCATATGGAGGCGATGGAGGTGCGCAAATCAGCCCAAGAGCTGCGCGCCATCTGGGTGGCAGGCAACGAGTATCTGCAATCGGCAGCCCCGTGGTCTACCTTTAAGGAAAACCCCGAACAGGCCGCGGCGCAGGTGCGCATGGGGCTGAATTTGGTGCGCCTTTACGCCGTGCTTTCGGCGCCCTTCATTCCCTTTGCAGCGCAGACAATTCTAACTGCAATGAAATGCGACGATCACAGCTGGCCTGACGATATGCAAACCGCGCTGGGTGCCCTGCCCGTGGGCCATGCCTTCGAGGTTCCCGACGTGCTTTTTGCAAAAATCACCGACGAGCAGCGCGAAGATTGGCAAGCCCGCTTTGCCGGGCAGCGCAGCTAAGGCTGGGGGCCAAAGGGCGGGGCCTAGCCCCGCCAAAAGGCGGCTGTAAACAGCACATACACCACAACCAGTTCCAGCCGCCCCACCAACATTGCGAAGATCATGATATATTTGGCGCTGTCGGGAAATCCCACCAGCGCCCCGCTTTCATGCACCATCGGGCCAAAGGCCGGGCCAACATTAAAAACCGACGTCCAAGCGCCGGTTGTTGCTTCGACAAAGGGCAGGCCGGTCAACGACAGGGCCACGGCCACAACGCCATATGTCAAAATGAACATCGAAAACATCAACATGACCGATTCGATCACATCACGCTCGATCGGGCGGCCGCCCAAGCGCACCGAAACCACGCGGTTTGGGCTGCCAATCAGGCGAATTTGCGCCACAACCGCGCGAAACAGCACCAGATAGCGGAAAATCTTGATCGAACAGCCGGTCGAGCCGGTGCACCCACCAATGGCCCCCACCGCCAGCACCACCACCATGCCCAAAGGCCCCCACAGCAGCAAATCGCCGTCGCCATAGCCGGTGCCAGAAAAAATCGACACCACGTTAAAGGCGGTTTGGCGCACCATCTCTTCGTTCAACATCTCGCCCCGGGCAAAGCGGGCCAGCACGATAATGGCAACGGCCCCCACGATCAGCGCGGCATAGACCTGCACCTGAAAGTCGCGCAGCAAGGGCATCACCCGGCCCGTGCCGATCAGCATAAGCCGCACAAACGGCACCGAGGCCAAGAACATAAACAGCATGCAGGCATATTGCAGCGCCGGCCCATAGGCCCCAAACGAGGCGTCAGTGGTGGAAAACCCCCCCGTTGAAACCGAGGTCAAGGCATGCACCGTGGCATCGAACGGATCCATCCCAAGGGCGATATAGGTCAGCGTGCAGATGATCGTCAGCGCCACATAGGTGGCCAGCAAGGCCTTTGAAATATCAATGGCCCGCGGAAATACCTTGCCCAGCGTGTCAAAGCTTTCGCTTTTGAAAAACTGCATGCCCCCCACCCGCATGATGGGCAAAAACAGCAAGGCCACAATCACAATACCCAAACCGCCCAGCCATTGCAGAATGCCGCGCCACAACAACAGCCCCTTGGGCAGCTCGTCGAGGCCATAAAACACGGTCGATCCGGTGGTGGTCATGCCAGACATCGATTCGAAGAAAGCATCGACAAAGCTGGCATCGGTTTGCCCCAGCATAAAGGGCAAAGCCCCAAACAAGGGCAGGCTGACCCATAAGCCCACGGTCAGCAAAAAGCTTTGGCGAATAGACAGCCGGTGGTGGCGGGTGTTGTGGCACGCCAGTGCCACCAAGCTACCCACCAAAAAGGTCAACACTGCGCTTTCGAAAAAAACCGGCCAATGGCCACGGCCCTCGGCCACATCCACCAAAAGCGGCGGCACCATGGTCAAGCCAAGCACCGCAACCAACAAGCCAATCACATATCCGATAGGGCGAAGATCTAACATGGATCGCAGGCTTGGCGGGGTGCTGTGCCGCTGTCAAGCATCAAGCGCCCCTTAACCAGCCTTACCCTTGGCCCCACACGGGCCAAGGATGGGTTTATACGTAGTAAAGATCGCGGAAAACGTGATGTGCGATCATATCGCGGCGAATGCCCATGGCAGCCAATTCGTCATCGGTTTTCGCCTCTAGCGCGGCGATTTGCCCATGACGCGAACGTGCCTCGCCCACGGCGGTCATCCAGTTCAAGATCGCAGCGCCAACCCCTGCAAATGGAGTGCGGATTGCGGCGATATTCGTTGCATGCGTTGCCATTTTTGGAACCTTTCAACATGTGTTTCGGTTCCTCCCCTGACGCTGATCTATGTCATGCGTGCTGACATAAACACAGACAATGCTGCATATCCGCCCTGCGCTTGCTGCAATGCGGCATCAGGCGCTGGGGGCAGCCCCATTGGCCCGCGTTGCAGGGCCGGGCCTGGCACGCCGCGGCGCCGCTGCGCTGGGGCTAGGTGTGGGGCTGGGGGCTGCGGCGGCCTGCACCACGGGCGTCTCGGCCACTGCGGGCGCTGCGGGCGCTGCCTGCAACGGGGGGTGGGGCGGTGCAACGGTGGCTTGGCTTGGCGCGACATCTGCACCCATGTCAGCGGGGGCCACATTTGGGCTGGGTTGGGCTGGTTCTGTGACGCTGCGCGGGGCCAGCGGGTGCAAGGCGACCATCGCCTCGATCAGGGCACGCGACAGGCGGGTTTGATATTTGTACAAGGTGATCATCGCGCTGGCCATGTGCCAGCTGTATTTCACAGGAAAGGGGGTGTTGGGCATCATATCCTCCGTGGCTGCATACCGGAAAATATGGGGGGCTGTGCAACATCTGCACAACAGATCTACAATCCTTGGGCGAAAATCTCGTAAATTTGATCGCCCAAAAGAAAAACGGCATGCCGTATCACCGACATGCCGCTGAATTGGGCACAATAAGAATGGCGCCGGGCGCCTAGCCTACATGGAACAGGCTGGAAAACATCCGCGGGTCGATAGATTGGGCCTGAAAGGTGGGCCCTTCGACCAAAACGCTGATGGCATCGTGGCTGTGCAAGCTTTCTTGGTGGCTGGCCACGACGCGGAAATCGCCAATCCGCAGATCGGGCTGCAGCTGGGCGCAAAACAGCCGCACGGCATCTTCCACGAAAATTGGGTTGGCGGCGTTTAGCTCGGCAAAGGCCTGTTCATCTTCGCGTTTGACCATCACCTGCGTTTCGGTGGGCACCGCACGGCGCGCCATGTCGATCAGGTCTTCGAACCACAGGCACTGGCCATCCAACACCTCGACCGAGATCCGCGCAACCGAGCGCTGCGAATGCGGCGTGGCCAACTGCCCGCGGGTGATGCGCGCATGTTCGGACAATTCCAGCGAGCATGGGCAAGTGGACGAATAAACATAATCCAGATGCACAATCTTTTTACGCACACCCGCCTGTTCCACCAGTTCCAACGCGATGTCGTAATACTGATACCCCTCCAACCCCGAGCGCAGCGATTGCACCTTTAGCGGGTAGGAAAAGCGCATTTGAATGCGGGCATCGAAACTGTCCAGATCGGCGATATAGTCGTCCAGCGCCGCCTCGATCACCTCGAAACTAAAGGTTTTATCAGCATGTTTGTAAAACGAGCGCATGATGCGCGACATGTTGATGCCTTTTTTGTCGGCCTCCAAGCTGACCGAACCGGTCACGCTGGTTTCCAACATCAAATCGCCATTATCGCGGGTGTGAAACCGGATAGGCAGGCGAAAATTCGAGATGCCAACATGCTGGATCTGCTGCTTCGCGCCACGGATCAGGCTGCTGGGGCCGTTTTGCAAATCGGGCATCTGCGCCTTATAGGCGGCATCCACCGCAAAACCCGCGGGGTATTCCCGGCTAAGAACCGGGTAGCTGTCGCCGCTGTCTTGGGGCAAAAGCCGTGCGATGGCTGGGTCCAGCGCTGCCACGTCTTCTGCGCTGGCCGTGCTGGCCCAACGCCGCAAGCGGGCCAATGCCTCGCGTGCATCTTCGCGGTTCAGCTCACGGTCGATTTCGGGCGTGTGCAAATTCATGCCGATTCCCTCGCTTCTGTCGCTTTTTAGCCTAAGTGGCAGGCACAAAGCGTTAATATTCGTATACAAATACGCAAGAAACGACGCCGTGGATCATAATTACCCGCGTGATTATTGACACCGGCACCAGAAAACCCGCAGCCCCCCCCTTATACCTTGTCCAAAGCCTGCCGCAAATCTGCCAGCAGATCATCGGCATCTTCCAGTCCAACACTTAGCCGCACCAAGCCATCGGAAATGCCCAACAGGTCTTTTTGTGCTTGCGGCAGGCGCTGATGGGTGGTGGTGGCGGGATGGGTGGCAATCGATTTTGCATCGGCAAAGTTATTGGAAATTACGAACAATTCCAGCGCGTTGAGAAAACGGAAACACGCCGCCTTGCCGCCTTTGACCTCGATGGTAAAGACCGTGCCCGCCGCCGGTGCCTGCGACAGGGCCAGCGCCTGTTGCGGATGTGCCTGATGGGTGGGATAGCGCAGCGCCTGCAGCGCGGGGTGCCCCACCAACCCATCGGCCAGTTTCATCACCGTTTCCGCCTGCGCCCGCACCCGCAGCTCTAGCGTTTCCATCGCTTTCAAATGGGTCCAGGCGGTGAACGGGTTCATCGCCCCGCCGGTGTGTTTCATATAGGCCTCGACGGGGCCACGGATCAGCGCCTTTGGGCCGCAAATCGCACCGCCCAACATGCGCCCCTGCCCGTCGACATGCTTGGTTGTGGAAATCACCGCCAAATCAGCGCCACACGCGCGGGCATATGAAAATACCGGCGTGGCCATCGCATCGTCGACCACCACCAAAGCGCCCACCGCATGGGCCAGATCGCACACGGCGCGCAGGTCGATCACTTCCAGCGTGGGGTTCGAGATCGATTCCAAAAACACCAGCCGCGTATCGGCGCGCAGCGCCCCCTGCCACGCCTGCAGGTCGCGGCCATCGACCAGCGTAACCTCTACACCAAAGCGGGCCAAAATCTCTTCCAGCACATAAAGACACGAGCCAAACAGCGCCCGAGAGGCAACAACGTGATCGCCCGCTTTCAACAAAGCCATCAGCGCGCCATTGACCGCCGCCATCCCCGAGGCACAGGCAAACGCATCCTCAAACCCCAGATAGGTGGCAATACGGTCTTCAAACATGCGCATCGTAGGGTTGCCATAGCGGGCATAGATAAATTCATCTGCCCCCGCTTGCTCAAAGCGTTGCTCGGCCTGCTCGGCGCTGTCGTAAACAAAGCCTTGGGTCAGAAAAACCGCTTCGCTGAACTCGCCCCATTGGCTGCGGCGGGTGCCACTATGCACCAGTTTTGTGCGTGCTTTCCACTCGTTCGTCATTGCGCATTCCTTTGGCCATAGGGCCCAATAAAAAACCCCCGGTCGCGGCCAAGCGAAAGGGGGTTCCTTACGTCTGACCTTTTAGCGGCATATTTAACGTGGCCCGCAATCCGGTAACAAATCGCCACAGTGCGGATTTACGCCCGCTTTAAAGCCAGGTCAACTGTCGTCGCGCTGGCCGTATTTGCGAAAAATGTCGCCCTGGGTGAGGAAAAACAAAAAGATCGCCGCTGTCAGGCCGAAGGTTTTGAACCATACCCAGTTTTCGGTGCTCATGCTGCGCCAGATGACTTCGTTCAGCAGCGCCAAGCCAAAGAAAAAGAAACACAGGCGGCGCGTCAGCTTCATCCACCCTTCGGGCTGCAGCGGCATCATCTCTTCCATGAGGTGGCGCAAATAGCTTTGCCCCCGCAGCAGGCCAAAGCCTAAGATGCCGCCAAACAACAGGTAAATGATGGTGGGTTTCATTTTGAAAAACCGGTCATCATTCAGCCACACGCTGAGCCCGCCAAACACCACCACCAAAACCAAGGTGATCACCTGCATCTTGGCCAGTTTACCCGTCAGCGCCCAAAGCGCGGCGGTCGAGGCGATCATCACCGGAATGAACCCCGCCGTGACCAGAATAAAGCCGCTATAGTCGCGCCCCGCGATAGAATACGTGCCGTCTTTAAGCAGCAGATAGGCTGCAAAAAACGCCAGCACCGGCCCCAATTCCAAACCGGTCTTCACCAGCGGATTGATCTCTTTTTCTGCCATCACAACGCCCCCTGTCAGCTTACCCACTCAATTCAACTATTACTGCGCCCAGTGCAATCAATGCCATCAGCGCAAAACGCCGCGGCCCGACGGTTTCGTTCAACAAGGCCCAGCCGATAACGGCGGCAAAAACCGTGCTGGTTTCGCGCAAAATTGCTGCCTCGCCCACCTTGTCCAGCCGGGTGGCCATCATGATGGAGCCGAAAGAGGCAAAGGCAATGATCGCCCCCAATAGCCCACGCTGCATCAACGGCCCGGGCGCGGGCCGGTCGGCCATGGCGCGCCACCGCAGCGCTGCGATGATCGGGAACACGATGCCATCGATCATGAAAAACCAGAAGATAAAGGTAAACGGGTTTGGCGTGGCGCGGATGCCATAGGCATCATAGGTGGTATAGATGGCCACAAACAGCCCCGTCACCACCGCATAGGCCAAAGCCACCGACAGCGTATCGCGCCCGCCCTCTAGGTAGCGATAGTTATAGGCGGCCAGACCAAAAATGCCGCTCATCAGCACCAGCACCCCCACCCATTGCAGGGGGGTGAACACCTCGCCAAACACCAGATAGGCGCCGATCACGGTAAAAAACGGCCCCATCCCCCGCACCACAGGATAGACCACGGTAAACGCCCCCCGGCTATAGGCCTTGGCCTGCAGAAATTTATAAACCGTGTGAATAACAAAGGCGCCAGCAAAAATGGGCCACAGATGCGGGGCGGGCCATGGCACCAAAAACAGCGCCACTGGCGCCGCAATCAGACCGTAACAAAAATCAATTGCACCCCGGGTCAGCCAAGGGTCGTGACGCCCCTTTTGCAAGGCTCCGAAAAGGGCATGCAACACCGCCGCGATCAAGGCCAGCGCAAGGGCCACGTCATGGCCTGTCTGTGTGCCCTCGATCGAGACAAGCCATTGCGTCATGCGCGCGGGCGCCGACTGCCTGCGTAAACCGCCTGCCGCCCCTCGCGGCCAAGGATGCGTGTAATATCGATCACCCGCCCATCATGGCCTTGGATGAATTCACCCCCCTCGGCCTCTTGGGCGTATTCGGCGATCAATTCCTGTTCCAGCGAATCCAAAAAGAAATCAGACCAGCAGTGCCCGGCCAAGGCCACATCCACCACCCGCGGCATGTCTTCGGTATGGGCGTCCCAAACAATGCGGCCAAAGCCCACGGCGCGCGCGTCTTGCAAAATCACGCATTCGCCCAGCACTTGGCGGTCCTCGGGCCAGCACTCGTCGGCGTGGTCGGGGTAAATGCGGTGGCGCTCCATCAGGTCAGACAGGCCGTCTGGTTCGTGCTCTACCTCGATTGTGCGGCACAACACGGGCATAGAAGTATTTGAAGACAAATGGAAACTCCGTGGTCTGGCGCAGGCTATTCGGTAGAATCGCCCCCAAAAGGGGCTGCCACAAGGCAGCCAGAAACTCCCAAGCCGCAGCAAAGGTCAACCCTTGGCTGGTGCCTTGGCGTTTTGCGCCTAGCGCGGCGCATCCAGCCCGGTCAGGGCTTGGGCAAATTCCTGCGGGTCAAAGGGGGCCAAATCATCGATCTGCTCGCCCACCCCAATGGCATGAATGGGCAGGCCAAAACGATCGGCCAAGGCCACCAACACCCCGCCCTTGGCGGTGCCATCCAGCTTGGTCATGACCAAGCCAGAAACATCGGCAATCTGGCGGAAAATATCCACTTGGCTTAGGGCATTTTGGCCCGTCGTCGCATCAAGCACCAACAAGGTGTTATGCGGCGCCTCTGGGTCTTTTTTGCGGATCACACGGACGATTTTGGCCAGTTCTTCCATCAGATCCTTGCGGTTTTGCAACCGCCCTGCGGTATCGATCAGCAACAGATCTGCGCCTTCGGCCTCGGCTTTGGTCATGGCATCAAAGGCCAGGCTGGCGGGGTCGCTGCCCTCGGGGGCGGTTAACACCGGCACGCCGGCACGCTGGCCCCAAACCTGCAGCTGGGCCACGGCAGCGGCGCGAAACGTATCGCCAGCCGCGATCACAACGGTTTTTCCAGCGGCGCGGAATTGGCTGGCCAATTTGCCAATGGTCGTGGTTTTGCCCGAGCCATTGACCCCCACCACCAACACCACCTGTGGGCGTTTGGGATAAAGCGGCATGGGCCGGGCCACAGGTTCCAAAATGCGGGCCAATTCGGCGGCCAGCAGGGCTTTGATCTCGTCAGTGGACAGGCGCTTGCCAAACCGGCCCTCGGCAATATTGGCGCTGACACGCAGGGCGGTATCCACGCCCATATCCGAGGCGATCAACAGCTCTTCTAGCTGCTCTAACATCGCGTCATCCAACACGCGGCGCACCACATCGGGCGGGGTACGCCCCATAAGCCGGCCCAAAATACCCGGGCGCGCAGGGGTTTGCGCGGTGGGCTGCGGGTCTAGCTGGGGTTCAGCCTCGCGCTGGGGCTGCGGCGGCGTGGCCTGCACGGCGGCATCTGTTGCGACGTTTTGCGCGGGGACGGCAGGGGCTGGCGCGTCATGCTCTGGTGCGGCAGGTTCGGCGGTGCCGCCCTCTTGAACGATGGCATCCAACCCCTCTTCCAGCTTGGTCGAGGATTTGAACAGGCGCTCTTTCAGCTTTCCAAACAGCGACATGCAGTGCGTCCTTTCGGGCTTTCCCCTGACCTAGACGCTTGCGCAGCATTTTGAAAGCCCCCACCGCGCCCAAGCGCATTGCAAAGACTGGCGCAACGCGCCGAATCTGGGCAAAGTGGCGCCATGAAGCCCGTGTTTTTCGCCCTTGCCCTATGCACCAGCCTACCCGCGCAGGCCGAAACGGCACTGGATGCGCAGGCCTTTGAACAGCTGACATTGGGGCGCACCTTTACGTATGCCGAAAATGGCACGGCCTATGGCGCCGAAGAATATCTGCCCGGGCGCAGGGTGCGCTGGTCGTTTTTGGATGGGCAATGCAAAAGCGGGTTTTGGTGGGAAGAGGCGGGCGAGATATGCTTTGCCTATGAAGACAATCCCGAGCCGCAATGCTGGCGCTTTTTCAAGGGCGAAACCGGGCTTGTGGCCCATTACACCAGCGCCGCCGATGCCTCGCCCCTATACGAGGTTGGGCAATCGAGCGACCCGTTGTTGTGCCTTGGGCCCGAAACCGGGGTTTAGCCCTGCTTGGCCGGCATGATGATGCAGGTGGTCGAGCCGGTGGCATAAAGCCGCCCGTCATCGGCACCGCGAATTTCCCCCACCGCAACCCCGGTGGACCGGCCCGCATGCTGGCTGGTGCCAATGGCCTGAATGCGCGTGCCCAGCTTGATTGAGCGGATGATATTCACCTTATATTCCAAGGTTGTATACACAAACCCCTGTGGCACGCAGGTCATAACCGCGCAGGCCATGCAGCTGTCTAGCAAGGTGCCATACCAGCCACCATGAACCGTCCCCATTGGGTTTGTATAGGCAAAGACCGGCGTGCCCTCGAACACGCAGTGCCCCTGCGACACCTCGGCCAGGGTATAGTTCAGCACGTCAGAAATGGGGGGGCCGGCAAATTCGCCGGCCAGCATTGCTTGCATAAATTCCAAACCCGATTTCTGCAGCACCTCTTCGGGCTTGGGCAGATCGGCGGGGCTTTTGGCAATGCGGCGGGTGCTCATGCGGCTATCCTTGCTTGGCGGTTTGGCCCATCTTTCGCCGCCGCCAAAAGCCACGCAAGCTTTACGCTACGTTTTCCAACCGCACTTTGGGCTGCACCCCCAACGCATGGCACACATCCCGCGTCAGTTCGGGGCGGTTGAGGGTGTAAAAATGCAGCCTGCTTACGCCTTCATCCATCAAGTCGCTGCACAATTCGGTGCACAACGCCGTAGACAGCAATTCGGCGCGATTGTCGCGGGTGGCTTTTTCAAAGGCATCATCCAGCCAGCCCGGAATGCTGGTGCCGCAGCGGGCGGCAAAATTGCGCGCGCCTTTCCAGTTTTCAATCGGCAAAATACCTGGGGTTAGACGATCGGCATCGATTCCAGCCTTGGCGCAGGCATCGCGAAAACGCAGGAAGGTTTCCGCCTCGAAAAAGAACTGGGTCAGTGCCTCGGTGGCGCCGGCATCCAGCTTGCGCTTTAGCCAATCAATATCGGCTTGGGTGCTGGCCGCCTCGGGGTGGCGTTCGGGGTAGGCGCCCACACGAATGGTAAAGCGCCCGGTTTCGGCCAAGGCCGAAATCAACGCGACCGAGCTGTCAAACCCCTCGGGGTGGGGCACAAAACCCGCGCTGCCCTTGGGCGGATCGCCCCGCAGCGCCACGATATCGCTAACCCCTGCGGCGGCAAAATCATTGGCAATGGCCATGGTTTCCGCCCGGCTGGCGTTTACGCAGGTCAGATGCGCCGCCACTTTCAATCCGCTGGTTTTATGCAAGGTGGCCACTGCGTCGCGGGTCAAATCGCGGGTGGTGCCACCGGCACCATAGGTCACAGACACAAACCGCGGGGCCATGGGCGCCAAGACCTGCACCGTATCCCACAGGCGAAACGCGCCTTCCAAATTCTGCGGCGGGAAAAACTCGAACGAAATTTGCGGATTAGCCATGTCAAAGACCCCAATAAAACCTGTCCCCTTGTGACAGGCCCACAAACATGAGACAACTTCATTAAATCGAAGATCAACATGAGTATGTTTAAACTATGCATATCGAGTTTCGCCACCTTCGCACGATCAAGGCCATTCACGAATTCGGCGGGCTGGCCCGCGCGGCCGAGCAGTTGAACATCACGCAATCGGCCCTGTCGCATCAAATCAAGGGCATCGAAGACCAAGCCGGGATCGAGCTGTTCGTGCGCCGCTCGAAGCCATTGAAACTATCGGCGGCCGGTCTGCGCCTGCTGCGCGCCGCCGAGCGGATTTTGCCCGAAATCGACGCGCTGCAAGCTGAATTCAGCGGCTTGCGCGCCGGCCATAGCGGGCGCATGCATATCGCCATTGAATGCCATGCCTGTTTTGAATGGCTGTTTCCGGTTTTGGAAAACTTTCGCAAAACATGGGGCGATGTCGATGTCGATATTCGTCCCGGTCTGGCCTTTGACGCCCTGCCCGCGCTGATGAAAGAAGAGGTCGATCTGGTGGTGTCTTCCGACCCAGAGGATTTGCCCGGCGTCACCTTTACGCCCCTGTTCGATTACAGCCCGGTTTTCGTGGCCTCCAGCCAGCACCCTTTGGCGCAAAAACCCTATATCCAAGCCGAAGATTTTCGCGGTGAAACGCTGATCACCTACCCGGTCGAACGCGCGCGGCTGGATATTTTCAGCCAATTGCTGACCCCTGCCAAGGTCGAGCCGGCCGCCATCCGCCAAGCCGAATTAACCGCTGTTATCTTGCTGCTGGTGGCCTCGAACCGCGGGATTACCGTGCTGCCCGATTGGGTGGTGCGCGAGGTGAAATATTCCTCTGATTATATCACCCGCCCGCTGACCAAGGCCGGCATCACCCGCCGCCTTTACGCCGCCACCCGCAGCGATGATTTGCAAAAGCCCTTTGTGCGCGACCTGATCGGTCTTGCCGGAACCGAGGCCAAGCGCCTGCAATCGGCCTAAAAGCCGCCCAAACCTGCCCCCAAGCCGGGGCGCAGGGCCTAGGCCAAGCGCGACACCGCCCATGGCCTGCCAAATCAGGCGGCGCGGGCTGCGTTCAGCAGCGCCCAAACCCGATGCGGGGTAAAGGGCATATCGGCTTGGCGCACGCCCCGTTCCCACAGCGCGTCCAGCACCGCGTTGGCCGTGGCCGCCATCGACCCCACGGTGCCCGCCTCGCCACAGCCTTTCATGCCCATCGCGTTGGCGGTGGACGGCACAGCCTCGGTTTCAAAGGCAATCATCGGCACGTCAGCGGCGCGCGGCATGGCGTAATCCATGAATGTGGCGGTCAGCAGCTGGCCGTCTTCGTCATAGACCACATGCTCCATCAGCGCTTGGCCAACACCTTGCACCACCCCGCCATGCACCTGCCCCTCGGCCAGCATCGGGTTGATTAGGTTGCCAAAATCATCCACCACCGCATAGCGATCCAGCCGCACATGGCCTGTATCTGGGTCTATTTCCACCTCGGCCACATGGGCACCATTGGGGAACGAGCGCGCCTCTAGCGTGGCGCGTGCCTCGTGCACCAACAAATCAGTTCGGCCATCGGCGCGCGCCATTTCGGCCGCCTCCAAGAATGTGGGTGTCAGGTTCGAGCCGGGGGCGCGGAAGGTTTCGTCATCAAAGGTCACTTGCCCCGCATCCACGCCCATTTTCTCGGCCAGGTAGGGGGTGAAGGCCTCGACCATCTTGGAAACAGTGGCCAAGGTGGCATTGGTTTGCACCGTTACCGAGCGCGAGCCACCAGTGCCGCCGCCCTTGGCGATCTTATCGCTATCGCCTTGCACCACGGTGATTTTATCGGCCGGAATACCGGTTTGATCGCTGAGAAACTTGGCATAAACCGTTTCATGCCCCTGCCCGTTTGACTGGGTGCCAACAAAGATGCACACGGTGCCATCCTCGTTAAATTCCACCCGCGCCCCTTCGGACGGATCGCCCAAAATGCTTTCGATGTAATAGCACAGGCCCATGCCGCGCAGCTTGCCCTGCGCGGCAGATTTGGCACGCCGCGCGGCATAGCCCGCCAGATCTGCGGTTTCGGCGCAATGGGCCAAAACGCGGTGGAAATCGCCCACGTCATAGGTTTCGCCAGTGGCTGTGGCATAAGGAAAGCTGGCCGCTGGAATAAAGCTGCGGCGGCGCAATTCCCAAGGGTCTAGGCCCAGCTGGCGCGCGGCCATATCCATGGCGCGTTCCAACACATAAATCGCCTCGGGGCGGCCCGCACCACGATAGGCATCAACCTGCGTGGTGTTGGTGTAATAGCCTTCGACCTGCAGATAGGTGGCTTGCACATCATAGACGCCGGTCAACACGCGGCTGAACAGCTGGGTTTGAATGGGCTGGCCAAATTGGCTGTTATAGGCGCCAAGGTTGCATTTGGTATGCACGCTGTAGCCGACGATCTTTTTGGTTTCGTCAAAGGCCAAGGCCACGTCATGCCATAAATCGCGCCCCGCGTTATCGCTGAGCATGGCTTCGGTGCGTTCCGACATCCAGCGCACTGGGCGGCCCAGCTGCATGGCGGCATGGGCGCATAGGAAATATTCAGGATAGGTCATGGCCTTCATGCCAAAACCACCGCCCACATCGGGGTTGGTGACGCGCACATTTTCCTCGGCCAGCCCCAAAATTTTCGACAGCTGCCCCTTGGGGCCCCACACCCCCTGCCCGTTCACCGACAGATGCAGCCGGGTGCCATCGAATTCGGCAAAACAGCCGCGCGGCTCCATCGCGTTTACGATGACGCGGTTGTCTTCAACGCGCAGGCGCACAACATGCGCCGCGCCCGCAAAAGCCGCCTCACATGCCCCCTTATCGCCCATCGACCAATCAAACGCGCGGTTTTCCGGCGCCTCGGCGTGCAAGGTTTCGCCACCGGGGGCCAGATCCAGCTTGGCGGGCAGCTCGTCGATATCCAGCACGATCAGCTCGGCGGCATCGCGGGCCTGTTCTGGGGTTTGGGCAAAAATCATCGCCACAGGTTCGCCCACGAACCGCACGCGCCCCTCGGCCAGCAAGGGGCGGCGGGGCGCGGCACCATCGGTGCCATCGCTATTTTTCACCACCGTGGCCACCATGCCCTCGGTCACGCCATTGGCTTTCAGGTCATCCGCTGTCAGCACCAAATGCACGCCCGGGGCTGTGCGCGCCTCGCTGACATCAAGCATGCTGATCGTGCCATGGGCCATGGGCGAGCGGAAAACATAGCCCACCAGCGCCTCGGCTGGCGCGATATCATCTACGTATTGGCCCTGCCCGGTGAGAAAACGAATATCCTCAACCCGTTTTACCGACTGACTTTTGCCAAACTTATCCATCGCGTTATCCCCTCGCGTCGCTTCGGGCCAAAGACTAACCGCTGCGGCCCCACTGTCCAGCCCCGTTTCAACAAGGCACTTGATCAAGGTCAAGGCGCAAAGCCCATTGCAGTGCAAACTAGCGGCCATGACCGAAAGGGAAAGGATAACAGCGATGTTTGGGAAAATGGAAAAGCACGCCGATCTGGTCCATGCCATGGCCGACAAAGCAGGCGTGGATTTGGGCGAAAACATTCTGCAGGGGCGGTTGGGTGCCACCAAACTGCGCGAGGCGGTGATGCTATGCACGCATTGCCGCAACGTAGGCGCGTGCGAGGCCGCATTGGCCGATCAAAACCGCCACAGCGTGCCCGAATTCTGCCTGAACAAACCCATCTTCGACGCGCTGGCGCCGTAGTAACACCCCGCTGGGGCCAAGCGCTGCTAGCCTTGCAACAGCGCGCGGGCGGCGGCGCGGGCCTCGTCGGTGATGGTATCGCCCGACACCATGCGCGCGATTTCGTCGATGCGCGCCCCATCGGCCAATGGGGTGATGGTGGACAGGGTCAGATCGTTCACAACCCGTTTTTCCACCCGCCAGTGATGCGCCCCCAAGGCCGCCACCTGCGGCGAATGCGTCACCACCAGCACCTGCCCGCCCTCGGCCAGCGCGGCCAATCGGCGGCCCACAGCATCGGCGGTGGCCCCACCTACGCCGCGGTCGATTTCGTCGAAAATCATCGTGGCGCTAGAGTGTTCGCCAACCAAACACACCTTTAGCGCCAGCATAAAGCGGCTCAATTCGCCCCCCGAGGCGATTTTGCCCAAGGGCCCAGCGGGAGCCCCGGGGTTTGTGGCCACGGAAAACGCCACCATATCGCGCCCCTCGGGGCCGGGATCGGCCGGGCTGATTTGGGTCTCGAACACTGCGCGTTCCATGCGCAGCGGCGCCAATTCGCCCATCACCGCCTGATCCAGACGCAACGCCGCAGCACTGCGCGCCGCGCTGAGGGCCTGCGCCGCGTGCTCATACTGGGCCTCGGCCTGCGCCACAGCTTGGCTCAACGCGGCCAAATCGCCCGCGCCCGCATCGAGGCGGGCCAAACGCATGCGCAGATCTTCGGCAAAGGCAGGCAAATCTTCGGGCGCGATCTGGTGCTTGCGGGCCAGCCCGCGAATGGCAAAAAGCCGCTCTTCCAGCTCTTCTAATTCATGCGCATTAAAGGCCAGCTGATCCAAAGCCGCCTCAAGCCCGGCGATGGCATCGGCCACCTCGCCCAAGGCGCGGCCCAGCGCATCAATGGGGGCGTTGAGCACATCGCCCGCCCGGTCGGCCACCCCTTCCACCCAGCGCAGCGCATTGCCCATCGCCGCCTCGGCACCATCGCTGGACAGCGCGGCATGCGCGCGGGTGATATCCTCGCGGATACGCGCCGCCGATTGCATCAGCCTGCGGCGGCTGTCCAGCGCTTCTTCTTCGCCCGGTTGCGGGGCCAGCTTGTCCAGCTCGGCCACCGCATGGCGCAAAAATTCTTCTTCTGCCGCCACTTGTGCCAAGGCAGCCTGCGCGGCATCCAGCGCGGTTTGGGCCTGCCGCAGCGCCCGCCAGCGGCTGCGCGTGGCATCAACCAGCGGGTCCAGCTGGCCAAACGTATCCAAAAGCCGCCGATGGCCGCGCGCATCAAGCAGCCCACGGTCGTCGTGCTGGCCATGCAATTCCACCAAGCTTTCCGACAATTGCCGCAGCACATCGCCCGAGCAGCGGCGATCATTCACCCACGCGGTTTTGCGCCCGTCAACCGTGTTCACCCGGCGCAATAACAAGCTGTCTTCTTCGGGCAACCCAGCCTCGCGCAGCACCGCGCGCGCCGGGTGGCCTGCGGGCAAATCAAACTCGGCCAAAACCTCGCCTTGGCTGGCCCCCTTGCGCACCAGTTCCGCCCGCCCGCGCCAACCCAGCACAAAGCCCAAACTATCCAACAAAATGGATTTTCCCGCCCCGGTTTCACCGGTCAGCACGTTCAGGCCCGGTTGAAACCGCAGTTCCAACCGGTCGATGATTAGAATGTCACGTATTTCTAACCCACGCAGCATCTGGCCCCCGCAAGATTACCGGCCAAACGCTGCCGTTACAGCCACTTGCCTTGGATCGTCTGGCGATAGACCTGCGCCAGCCACCCATCGCCCACCGCTTCCAGTTCCAATCCGCGCCCGTTCAGCAGCTTGTAGCTGTCTTCATACCAGCTGGTGGCCCTGAAATTGTGGCCCAGAATGGCGCCGGCGGTTTGTGCCTCGCCCACAAGGCCCAGCGACAGATAGGCCTCGACCAAGCGGTGCAGCGCCTCGGCGGTGTGGGTTGTGGTTTGGAAATCTTCTACCACGGTGCGGAAACGGTTTATGGCCGCGGTGTAATGCCCGCGGCGCAAATAATAGCGGCCCACTTCCATTTCCTTGGCGGCCAGATGATCAAAGGCCAGATCGAATTTCAAGATCGCCGAGCGCGCATAGTCGCTTTCGGGGTAGCGTTCGATCACGGTGCGCAGCTCTTGCAGGGCCTCGAATGTCAGCTTTTGGTCGCGGCCCACGTCATCGATCTGGTCATAATAGCTGAGCGCCAGCAAATATTGCGCATAAGCGGCATCTTCATCGGCTGGGTAGAAATCAAGGAACCGCTTCGCAGCCGAACGGCTTTCCAGATAATTCTTGGCCTTGTGATTGGCATAGGCCTGCATAATCAGCCCACGTTTGGCCCAATCGGAATAGGGATAAAGGCGCTCGACCTCGGAGAAATAGAAGCTGGCTTGCTTTTCGTCGTTGCGCTGCAACTCGAATTCGCCACGCTCGAAAATTTGCTTGGCCGAAAATGTGTCAATCGGAATGTCGCCACTGCGCACGCGTTCCGCTGTGCTGCAGGCCGATAGCCCCGCAACAGCCAGAACAAGCATGATATTTTTCACACGTGATCCCCCGACGGCCATGCCCGAACTCGCTTTCCTTTGCCTCAAATCAGCAGTCATCACACCGCTATTTGCATCGGTCCTAGCACAGAAAATTCCGGTGCAAAACGCCTTACGCACAAAATCTGGCACCAAGCGGTTTTAGGCCACCGCAGAGAGTTCGCCCAGATGCACGCCAGCGCCGGGCAGGCGCCCGGCCATAGCGCTGTCGCAGCTGACATGGCACCATGCATCGGGCGTGTCAAAAAGCGCGCGCAACAGATCGTTGGTCAGGGCGTGGCCTGCGCGGTGGCCGGTGTAACGGGCCAGCAAAGGCGCCCCTGCCAAGGCCAAATCCCCCAATGCATCCAGCATCTTATGGCGCACGGCCTCGTCTGCGTGGCGCAGCCCACCGGGGCTAAGCACCGCATCGCCATCCACCACCACAGCGTTTTCCAAAGTGCCCCCCAAGGCCAAGCCATTGGCGCGCATCGTGTCCACATCGGCCTTGCGGCAAAATGTGCGGCTGTCGCAAAGTTCGCGCACGAACGAGCCATTGGCCATGTTCAGCACCTTGCGCTGAACACCAATGGCGGCATCGTCAAAATCGATGCTGAAATCAATCTCTAGCGTCTCGGCCGGGTCCAAGCGGGCCCATGCATCGCCGCGGCGCACCTCGACACGCTGAAGCACCTTGATGGCGCGCAGCGGGGCGGGATGGGCTTGCAGGCCCGTTTGCAAAATTTTGCGCACGAATTGCACCGCGCTGCCATCCATGATGGGCACTTCGGGCCCATCCAACTGCACCAGCGCATTATGCACCCCACAGCCCACAAGCGCGGCCATGATATGTTCGATCGTGGAAACGCTGGCGCCATCGCTGTTGCGCAACAAGGTGCACAGCGGCGATTGCGTGACCGCATCAAAGCGCGCCGGCAGCAGCGCCGGGCCACCGGCCAGATCTAGGCGTTGAAACACGATTCCATGGTCTGGCGCGGCCGGGCATATCACCATGCGCGCAGGTTGGCCGGAATGCAGCCCAACCCCAATAAACGTGACCGAATTCTTTACAGTGCTTTGCAAGCTGTTCCCCAAGGGGCTTTGGGCCCCGCTATCAAAGGTGTTACTTATTCACTTTCGATGTCTCAACTCACTCTTTGTAACGTGTTGAAACATCTGCAATCAGGATGGGCAGGGTTTTGCCACCCCCTGGCCTGAACGCCCATAACCCTTTGATATAATGGAAAAAGGGGCCGCATTTCTGCAGCCCCTTTTGACCAGATAGTTGATCGCGTCAATTGGCCTGACGGCGCAGGAACGCGGGAATTTCGATACGGTCTTGTTCGGCATCGGCCTCGTCACGCGGCAGGGCGTTGGCCTGCTGGCCGCGCATGGGGGGCTGGTGACGCGCGGCAGGCGCCTCGGGGGCGGCATTGCCAGTCATCCGGTTGATCAGCGAATTGATCCCAAAGCGCGAGCGCTCGGGCTCGGGTTTGGCGGCCATGGTGCGCTGGGGTTGGGGCTCGGCGCCGCCCTGCACCCGACCAACGGCTGCCTGCAACCGCTCCATCGTGGCGGGGCTGGGGGTGCCGGGTGCGGGGGCGCGCGGCGGCATATAGGCTGCGGCCTCGTCTTCGTCATCATAGGCCTCGACCGGGCGCGGCTCGAATTGTGCCACCTGCGGGCGATAGGCGGGCGGCGGCATATCATCTGCGCCATGCTGGGCCGGGGCCTCGGATTCGAAGATGTCTTCCATCTGCTCTTGGGCCGCGGTGCGCTGCACATCCATCTGCTCGAACAGGCTGGGCTCGGCGGTGTGTTGGGCGGCAACCGCAGGCTGCGGCGGCGCTACGGGTGCCGGCTCGCGCTGGGCCGAAACGGTTTGGGTCAGCGGTTCGGACATTTTGCGGCGCGGCAGCGGCATATCGTTATGCGCCTCGTTCGCGTCGATCCCGGTGGCGACAACGCTGACGCGCATAAAGCCTTCCATATCGGTATCCAAGGTCGAACCGACGATGATGTTTGCGTCCGGGTCCACCTCTTCGCGAATGCGGTTGGCGGCCTCGTCCAGTTCAAACAGCGTCAGATCGTGGCCGCCGGTGATGTTGATCAACACCCCTTTGGCGCCTTTCAGGCTGATTTCGTCCAGCAGCGGGTTGGCGATGGCTTTCTCTGCCGCCTGAATGGCGCGATCTTCGCCCTCGGCCTCGCCGGTGCCCATCATGGCTTTGCCCATCTCGTCCATCACGGCGCGCACATCGGCGAAATCAAGGTTGATCAAGCCGGGGCGCACCATCAGGTCGGTGACGCCTTTCACCCCTTGGTAAAGCACGTCATCGGCCATGCTGAAGGCCTCGGTGAAGGTGGTTTTTTCATTGGCAAGGCGGAACAGGTTCTGGTTGGGAATGATAATCAGGGTATCCACAACCTTTTGCAGCGCTTCCACGCCTTCCTCGGCCTGGCGCATGCGCTTTTGGCCTTCGAATTGGAACGGCTTGGTCACAACGCCCACCGTCAACACGCCCAATTCACGCGCCGCCTGTGCGATGATCGGCGCTGCACCCGTGCCGGTGCCGCCCCCCATGCCCGCAGTGATAAAGCACATATGCGCGCCGGCCAGATGATCGACGATCTGTTCGATCGACTCTTCCGCCGCGGCGGCCCCGATGCTGGCCTTTGCGCCAGCCCCCAACCCTTCGGTTACTTTTACGCCCAGCTGGATGCGATGGCCCGATTTGCTTTGCTGCAGGGCCTGCGCATCGGTGTTGGCCACAACGAAATCACAGCCCGAAAGCTGTTTGTCGATCATGTTGTTGACCGCATTGCCGCCTGCGCCCCCAACACCAAACACGGTGATACGGGGTTTCAGATCGTCATGTCCGGGCACCGAAAGGTTCAATGTCATGGTGTATCCGCCTGTGCTTTAGCCCGCCTGACCGGGCGTGTTTTTTACTTTTGCCTGCTGCAGTATTACCCGTTGAAGGCCAGATCGTCACGAGAAAAACGCAAATTCCCCACAAAATATAGCCAAATTCCGCCGAAAATCTGCCCGATCTTGCTGGCGCTTCCAAATATAGCGGATTTCTGCCGACAAAGCCCTGCGCCGCAGCCCCGATTGGGGCGCGGTGACGCGAAAACAGCGGGTTTGGCGGGGCGTGCCCCTACCAGTTATCCTTGAACCATTTCATCGCGCGCCGCAGCGAACGGGCGGGGTAGCGATCAACGGGAATTTCAAAATCCCACCACTCGTCTTGCGGATGGGCCGCAAACAGGCACAGCCCCACAGCGGCCGAGAAGGCCGGGCCAGTGGCGGCCTGCGGCAAGCCATGCACGCGCAACGGGCGGCCCAAACGCACCTGTTGGCCCAAGATGCGGCTGGCCAGCCCATCAAGCCCCGGAATTTGGCTGCCCCCGCCCGTCAACACGATCTGCTGACTGGGCAAGTGTTCGAACCCGGCAGCATCAAGGCGCGCGCGCACCTCTTCCAAAATTTCTTCCACCCGCGGGCGCATGATGCCAATCAGCTCGGCGCGGCTGACGGTGCGGCGATCGTGCTCCCAATCGCCGGTTTCGCTGCGCATTTCGATCATTTCGCTGTCATCGCGGCCAGTGGCCACAACGCCACCGAACAATGTCTTGATACGCTCAGCCGCGTGCGAGGGCACCTGCAGCCCCATCGAGATGTCGCTGGTCACATGATCGCCACCCATGGTGACGGTGTCGGCAAAGATCATGTGCTTTTTCATAAACACCGAAATGCTGGTGGCGCCGCCCCCCATATCGATACAGGCGGCCCCCAGTTCCAACTCGTCCTCGACCAGCGCCGACAAGCCGCTGACATAGGCCGAACTGGCCACACCGGCCAATTCCAAATCGCACCGCTTCACGCAATAGGCCAAGTTTTGGATGGCGATTTCATCCACCGTCAGCATATGCATATCGACCGACAGCTGCTGGCCCACTTGGCCGCGCGGGTCGCCCAAGCCGCTGCGATGATCCAGCGCAAAATTCACCGGATGGGCATGCAGCACCTCGCGGCCTTGCCCAAAATCTGGAATGTCGCAGGCCGACAAAACCCGCCCGATATCTTGCTCGCTGACCAAATTGCCTTGCAAGTCCAGCTGCCCCGCCACGCCATAGCTGCGCGGCTCGGCGCCTGAAAAGCAGGCGATCACGTGATCGACACGGATATTGGCCATTTTCTGGGCCGCCTGCACCGCTGTGCGGATGGCGCGTTCGGTTTCGGCCATGGCGTGAATTTCGCCAAAGCGCACCCCGCGCGACCGGGTGGTTGCGGCACCAATCACCCGAAACCCGGCCTGCCCCGCCATCGGGCCCACGCCTTCGACCTCTAACTTGTCTGCGCCATCAAAACGCAAAACCAAACAGCCAATTTTAGAGGTGCCCACATCCAAAATGGCCACCACCCCCCGCTGCATGGCCGCCTTGCGCATGTTGCGCATGGCGCGCTGGGATTCGTATAGCTCGATCATAATTGCTAGTCTCCCAAAGCCGCATTGCGAACCCGCCACCATTCATCAACGGCCGCTTCGCTCATTCGAATTGTTGGCCGGTCGGCCAAGCGCATATCAACCAGCGCCAAATCACGTTCCAAAAGATCTTGTGCCTTGTGCATCAACAGCACCCGTTCCAGCGCTTGAACGGGCTGTTTTTGGGGCAGTTGAATGCGTTGCCCACGATCCAGCACCAGATCCCAGCGGCGCTGACTGATGCGCACCAAGCCGCGCACCCGGCTGCCCAAGGGGCCCGCCGCACGCAATAGGGCCAAGGCCTCGGCCGCCGCCTGATCGGCACCCTCGCCCGCCACCAAGGGCAATTCGGGGTGGGCCGCGCGTGTTTCTGCCGGGCGCACAACGGCGCCGGTCTCGTCTAGCAATTCCAGCCCGTCGCGGGTGCGCCACACCAAGGCGGGCGCGCGTTCGACAACGCTGATTTGCAAAATCCCGCCATTGCGCACGAAAACGCGCGCCTCTTTGATCGCGGGCAATTCGCGCAAGGTTTGCAAAATTAGCGGCAAATCCAACCCGAACGAAGATACCGGCAGATCCACTGGCATGATTTCGCGGATGTCGGCATCGACCGAGTCGCTGGCCCCGTCGATCACCATGGCTTGCACCATGAATTCGGGGCGGTTGACCACCTGATCGCGCAGATCCAAGGCAAACAGGCGCAGCGCATCGCGGCGCTCTTCGTTGGCCAGATAGCCCGCGCTTAGCGCTGTCACCACAACAAGCGGCAGCCCTGCGCGCAAAAACAGCCGAAACGCCG
>Ga0181600_10000519_pt1 | contig 29577 bp, 26 predicted proteins | sample 041ome_2_FD_132982 | JGI IMG/M metagenome (GOLD analysis project Ga0181600, IMG submission 132982) | Coastal salt marsh microbial communities from the Groves Creek Marsh, Skidaway Island, Georgia - 041406US metaG (megahit assembly) | ecosystem: Environmental > Aquatic > Marine > Intertidal zone... | reverse complement strand
CGGGTTATGTTGAGGTGAATACGCCTGATGTCATGGATCGAAGTCTCTGGGAGACCTCTGGCCACTGGTTCAACTACCGCGAGAACATGTTCTCCACGCAAACCGAAGACGAGCGCATTTTTGCGCTGAAGCCTATGAACTGCCCGGGCTCCGTATCGATGTTTGCGCAAGGGCTGAAGAGCTATCGCGACCTTCCGCTACGCATGGCTGAGTTCGGCAAAGTACACCGCTACGAACCTTCTGGTGCCCTCCATGGTCTCATGCGCGTGCGCCACTTCACGCAGGACGACGCGCACATTTACTGCACCGAGCAGCAGATGGAGCAAGAGTGTATCGACGTTGTAAAACTGGTACTCGATATCTATAAAGATTTTGGTTTTGACGATGTCATTATCAAGTTGTCGACGCGACCTGAGAACCGCATTGGAAGCGACGAGGTATGGGATAAGCTCGAGGGCGCTCTGAGTAACGCACTCGACGTGATGGGCTTGGACTACATCCTGTTCCCTGGCGAGGGCGCCTTCTATGGTCCCAAACTCGAGTTCGTACTGCGCGATGCGATTGGTCGTGATTGGCAGTGCGGCACCCTACAGGTCGATATGAACCTGCCAGAGCGCTTTGACATTAGCTATGTCGATGAGGACGGCAGCCGGGATAAGCGGCCGGTGATGTTGCATCGTGCACTCTTTGGCTCTCTGGAGCGCTTTATCGGGATTCTCATTGAGCACTACGAGGGCAAGTTCCCCGTTTGGCTATCTCCCGTTCAAGCGGTGCTCATGACGATTACTGACAAGCAGGATGACTACGTTAAGGACGTCGAGAAGCGGTTGAAGGCGCGAGGTATTCGCGTCGTTTCTGATCTGCGAAACGAGAAGATCGGTTTCAAGATCCGCGAGCACACGCTGCAGGCGACGCCTTATTTACTAGTGGCAGGTCACCGCGAAATGGATAACGGCGAGATTGCTGTGAGAACCCAGAAGGGCGATGATCTTGGCGTCATGTCTGTCGATGACTTTATCGATCACTTAAGCAACGACATCGCAGCACTTCGTTAAGTTACCGATATTGGCCTAGGGTTTTGGACGGTTACCTCTTTCCGGTGGGTAACCGTTCATCATTGCTTCTTATCATCCCCCTTTATTGTCGATACCACTGCCTCAACGTAATCTGACCGGGCTTATATCGCTCCTGTCCTGGAGTTCCTCGAGATATTCATAGCTCGCTCTGGTGTTGGTGATGACGAAATGGACGCACTCAAGGCGTGGCTTGAGGACGAGCACCTTAGCAAGTTAGTAAATTAGCGCCTGTTGTCCCACTACCAAATCGGCCAGTGCGAGTCGCGTTGTCACTCGCCGGCTTCTGTTGCCAATCCGCGCTTAGTTTCAAGGTACGTAGCAAAACTTCCGAGCCAATGACTTCCCATATAATGCATGTCGCCTAGAACAGCATCGAGGCCTGCTTTGCGATGTGCGGCAACGGCAGCTTCCAGTGGTCTGCGACGGGTGTCGTTCATGGGTAGCGCACTGATAATTCCCTCGAGCATCCATGCACGACTGGTGTTTAGACCATCCAGATGCGCGAGCTTGCCATCAGATTTATCCGTAACCATGGCAGGTGCCAGCCAATCGAATCCTGTATTTGCAGCGAGGGTTGGAAAGAAGTCGGTCAGCCAGGACGGAAACTCTGATTGCGTGAGGACGCGGCGCATGAGGTCGGCTTCGGCAATGCAGGGCGACAAAAAGTCTTGTCCCGAGGGCTCGTAAGCTAGCGGGCAATTGACATCGTCAGCGTAGAGTTCACGTGCGCGTGATTTCAGTAGGGCCTCGAATTTTCGATCACCTGCTATTTGCGCCCAGTCCAACATGAGGCCGAAAGCAAAGGCAGTTTGGCTGTGCTCCCCCGTTCGAATTGGGAAGGAGAGTTTGGGGAGCCAATCGCTGATATTAGAGACAGCCTGTTGCTCGAGTGGCAATAGGTGATTTAGCCATCGCTGGGACTCCGCTCCTGAGGATTGCCGTAACTCAGCCGTGAGCTGCAGCAACCAGGCAATTCCATAAGGCCGCTCGAAGGACTTCATTCCAGGCCGTGTGTAACTCGCAAGTTCGCCGGCGATGTTCTCTGCAGTGAAGCTCTTATTCAGCATCTGCCTGATCGCAGCGCTATCGACTTCGCTCTCGTGGGTATTGAGTAACCTCACTAAAAGCCAGTGACCGTGTACTGATGAATGCCAATCGAAGCAGCCATAGAAGGCTGGATAGAGTTCTCGAGGTGGTTTTGAGTCTTCGTCGCTGTTCATGTAGTGAGCAATTTTGTTGCTATATTCTTTATGGATACAGTCCATGGCGAGACCCGAAAATACCTGTGCATAGGTCGGCTTTGTGTCGGTTTCACTTGCAAATGCGACCCCGCTGGAAAGTAAAAAACTGAGTAAAACGATTATTTGTGTGTGTAAGGCGTTCACTTTGGCTCGCTCGCTAGGAAATCTCGCCCCGAGCCTACCGCATCTGAACTGCATTGGGCCACGAGCAATGTGGCATGGGCGGTAGGCTGGCATCACCTCTCAGTTCGGATTGTCCGAGAGCAGAGAGCAGAGAGCAGAATAGCGATAGGCGTCGAGGCACAAAGAGGTGTACCAACGTGTTACTCGCACACTAGAGTTGAGGGGCCACACAAGAGGGCAATGAGTGCCGCATTTAGCTCTGCGGCAAACAGGTTCGGCGGGCTAACTAATCTGATCTGACACGCTTTTGGTGTTTTAGGTAACAGACCACATGGCTAGTACCGAGCGAAGGGCACTCACAAAGGCGATGGGTTCGTCGAGCATGAGGTGATGGCGAGCGCCGGGTATACCAATAAAAGGTATATCGGTGCCGCCCATTTCACGTACGTAATCTGCGGAGTCATCGTCAAAGAGCAGGCTATCTTGACCGTAGATATAGGCCTTGCGACCGGGTGCCGCAACGACCGCTTCGGCTTGATGCAAGATTCTATCGTGGACCGAAAAGTCGCTATCAAAAACACTGGTATCGAATTTCCACGTCCAGCCGCCTTCAACTTTTTTTAAGGAGTGATAAGCCATGTAGTCGAAGAGATAGGGCTCGCCGCACGGTTGATTGGGTGAGAGTACAAAGCGCGACTTTGCCGCCGCGTAGTCCGGGTACACTTTGTTCGGTCGGCTCGTATCTGAGCGAAGCGGTTTTCCGCCGGCAAAGTGTGCCTTAAGCCGTTCGAGTCGCAAGACAAGCAAGTCGCAAATGATGAGACCACCGAACAGATCATGGTACTCGTTCATCGCAGTTATGCCCACGTGGCCGCCGTAAGAGTGCGCGATAACAATTGGCTTTTGCACGTGGTTAAACAGGCCGGTTTTTTGTGCGACGTCGACAACTTCCTGCGCTCGAACCTTATCGGGATATGCTTCACGAACGCCGGAATCGCCCATGCCCGTTAGGTCGTAGGCAACGACGTGGTACTTCTCTGCGAGGAAGGGAGCGATGAACGCCATACAGCGGGCGTGTGCCAAAAACCCATGCATTAGCAATAGCGGTGGATTCTCAGGGTTCCCCCACCGAAAGTAATGAACGTCACAGCCCTGCGACTCAATGAAGCCCTCTTCGCGAGGCACTTGCAGCGCCCCAACCAACCACTCGGGCGCATTGGGGGCGTCCGGTGGTAGTTCCTTTTCGAGATCGCAAACTGTTGTTACCTGAGTTTTCATAGACATCCGTGCGAGTCTTGCGAATCGCATAACTTCACTGGGGTTAATTAAATGTGCTTCCTATACGAGTGAAGTTCTGTTTTGAGATCGCACATCATATAGAAAAATGCGATTAAAGATTGTCATGGGTGTCATTCACTCATTCTATGACAGTGGCGGTTTAGCTTTAGGCCCTTTTGGTCACCTTGTTTCTCTGTGTGCACCCACCATACAACCAATCATAATGAGACCTGTACCCAAGAGTGTCTGCGCGGTAACTGTTTCACCAAAGAACCACCATCCGAACATGGCTGCCCATACGAACGCGGTGTACTCCGTGGAGATAAGTCGTTGCGCTTCGGCGCGACGGTAGGCGATTGACACCAGTATGAGCGAGCCGATGGCCGCTGATCCGGCCAGCACTGCGCCTCCCCATTGCCATTCATTGGCGGGCATTAACAGAAAGAACGGCGCAAAGGGTGTGATGAATAGCAGTACAAAGGAGTTTTGGTAAAACGTGATTTCCATAGGTTTGGCGATGAGTGCCAACTTCCGCTGGAGGATTAAATTTACGGCATACATCACCGCGAAAGCCAGCAGGGCACTCACGCCCAGAAAGTCAGTCTCCGCGTTCATGCTCAGGAGATCTCCACCAACGACCACCATGACCCCACCGAAGCCCAAAAGAGCTGAGAGTTTCGAATGTGCGCCAATACGCTCACCCAAAAATGGTGCGGCGAGAAACAGGGCGATGATCGGCGCGATAAAGGTGAGTCCGATTGCTTGTGCGAGCGGAACGCGGGTGAGACCAAAAAAGAAGCAGTACATCATGACTGCAGTCAGTGCAGAGCGAATCATGTGTAACTTGAAAGCGGGGCGACTGGGTCTTGGTGGTCTGACTGGCAAATAGAGTGCTGCTGCTAAAACCGCGCCCGTCACGTTTCGCCAATACATAGCACTGTAGGCACCCATGGCAAGTCCTTGGGCTTTCATCACTGCATCCAAAACCGAATAGAGAAAAACTCCCCCCAGTGCGAGTCCAATCGGTAGATAGGGGTTCTGGTTTAAAGACATAGCGAGTGCGTAACCTTGGGTATAGATATGCGAGTCTGTCAGATCGCGAAAAACCCATCACAGGGGTGAACGGTAGTCTGAGGGTTGTCGGTTACTACGTCACTACCTCAAACACGTATTGTTTAGCGTTGGATCACCTCTTTTTAACCCCTGAATGGTGGTTGGGGCTCAGCCCTGATTGGGTCTTAATGGATATTGCGTCTGACGGATTAGCGGCGCTGAATGCGCATGAGACGGGTTGTGACTCTCACTACTATTTTTTCTGTTTCTGGTCTTGGATCTTTACTCCAGCGGAGTTGACCAGCGCTCATTGCGTTACTGGGACTGCCAGTACGCGACGCACGCCCTTTCTTGCACATAGGCCGTAAGGCTAAAGTGTGGCATCTCAGCTTATCAAGCTTTTAGCTTTACCGATCGGTGGGTTAAATACTCAAGTCATCGCGGTTGTAATCATGCAGGTCTTGGCGTGCTGCATCGTTCCACTCAAATGTAAGTCCTGTCGTTTCAAAGGGTTGGTAGGTGTAGGCCACTTCATCAGGATAACGCTCCTTACGTGCGGCGATTGCATAACCTAGTACCTTTGAACGTCGCGCAATGATTTCATCATCGAATACTTGCGCGTCGCTATGGATCCCCCCTCCTTTAACACCGAGAACCGAGGACCGTTTATGGAAACCGAAGTTAACAGTGAGACGAGGCTCGAAACCACTATTTGGGAAGGAGCCGTGCAGCGCCTGACGATTACAAATGACGACATCGCCACGGTCACACACTAAGGGGACCGCGCCTTCAATGCGCTCGCTTTTGGACTCTGAGACTAGGCCGGCAATGTCGATTTTGCCCAGCTTGTGACTTCCGGGCAGGACCCATACACCGTTGACCGCAGTGCTGCCGTATAGCTGCGCCATGAAGTTAAAGCCATGAATGTTCTCGTCAAAGTCCGGGCTGTCCCAATGGGTTACGCCGTCTTGGTGCCAGGATACGGCGGCACCAATGCCGGGCTCTTTGATAAAAAGCGCTTCGTTAAAGGGTGCAAAGTCCGACCCGTTAATCGCCTCGGCGACTCGGAGAAGCTCAGGGTGGGCGTAGGTCCGTAAGCAGGCATCAGAGAAACGCAGCGAGCCGAGTAAGATGAAGGGCGATGCGAGGGGTGTGTCAGCGGTGGCCTCAGGCTCGAACATTTTTACCTGGTGCCTTCCGTTGGCGAGCTGCGTACCACCCAGTGGGTCTCCCAGTGGCTTAGACCAAACGAGGTGCGGGGTACTGGAATCGACCCCGAGTGCGGGTCTGCCAAACTCGTCTACTGCGCTGTCGGGTGATATTGGAAACGTTTCTTTTAGCTCGACAATGTCGGTCTCGATGTCCAGACACTCGGTTTCCGAAAGTACTTGAGTGAAGATGTAAAATCCGTATTTGGAGTACGCCTCTGCGATGTGTTGAGCGAGCTTGCCCGACGCATCGAATTCGATCGGACCTCGATTGTCGAGTGCAAGTGCAGCAGCTTGTCCGGCTAGCAGGTATTCGCGCATTGCCTCCGCTTGCTCGCCGTAGCGTGCCGCGCAGGCGTCAATCGATTTTGAAATGTCTTGCATGCAATTCTTCCCCAGGGCTATTTTTCTTTGAAGTGGGTCATGTCGATAACATAATGGGCAGCGATGACCACGAACTTGGCAATTTAGGCTTCCCCCAATTCGTTGTGCAGTTGCTGATGAAAACTGACAATGGCTTTCTCAAAATAGCCAAAAGTTAGATGAGAATTGGCGCAGGTAGTAACTGTCTCTTGAATATCTCTAGCTGCAGCGCGATCCTCTTCCTGACCAGATTGATTTACAAAGTGGACATCGCGAATGGCCTCGTCGTGGCTAATTTCCGAACCATTTTTAGTCGCGTGCTTAATGTAGTAGGAAAACATCTGGGTTCGTGTGGGCGACAGAGGCTCGATGATCGTGACACTGGTATGTTTGGAGAGAACGGCGACACTGACGTTGGGGAATAGGTGATAAACCAGCGTTGCAAAACCCTCGATCTCTCGCTCGTTGCTGGGTAGAGATCGCAGCTTTTCAATGCGTTTGAAGGGGTAAACAACCCGCGAGTTCTGACCGAATGATTCCACCACGTTTACGTTGTCCAGACCGAAGGGATAAAAACTCTCCCGATGCAGTGACTTGATGTGATAGCCCTCGAGTAACGTCTCGGTGAGTAGTTTCCAGTTGGCCTCGTCCACCGTATCGCTTTGAAAGAACAGGGGCTGGGAGGGCTCAAAAAAATCGAGCGCCGTATCTAGTGTTTCGAGTTTTGGCTCACCTTCCTGTTGGACGTAAATTAGCCCGCCTTTTTCAACGGCAAACACTTCTTTGAGCCCTGAGGTCTCTTTGTCGAGATCAGGGAATGCGGATTCACCGGGGACGCCTCGGAGCGATCCATCGAGGTTGTATGTCCACCCATGGTAGGGACAGGAGAAGGTTCGAGCACATCCCTCGCCCGATGCGACCTTCATGCCGCGGTGGCGGCAGGCGTTGATGAACGCGCGAACCGTTAAATCATTGTCTCGAACCACCAGTAAAGGTGTTCCAGCCGCAGTGCGCGAGACATAACTACCCGCTTCAGGGATGGCTGCTGATGGGCAAAATACAACCGGTCTCTGTCGCAGCAGCGCAATCTCCTGCGCGAAGCGGCTTTCGCTTGTGTAGTGCTCTACTGGCTCACGCCACTGCACCGTACCAAGGTCGGTCGTACCATTATCAATATGATCAAAAATGCGATCAATAATGTCAGGAACGTCGAGTAGACCGACGGTGTTGCTATTCATATGTTGGAGCGCTCTATTTTTCTAAGCTCAGGACGCCGCCGTTTCATTACCAGACGCATCTCTGGGTATTCGTTAGCTTGGGTCGGCTAGCTTAAGTAGCTGCTTACCATGGTTTTCACCGGTATACAGCCGACGTAGCGTGCTGGGGATGTTTTCAAAGCCTTCCTGCACATCCACCTGAAACTTCAAATCACCGGCCATTACCCAGCCCATAAGATCTTGAATCGCCTCCATTGCTCTTGGCATGTAATCGAGGATGATAAAACCTTCCATACGCGCGCGGTTGGTGACCAAATTCATAAGATTTGAAGGACCGGGGATCGGGTCCTCGGCGTTGTAACCGGAAATGCCCCCACACAAGACAACACGGGAATAGAGATCCAAGTGGTTTAGCGCCGCCTCGAGTGTGTCGCCGCCCACGTTGTCGAAAAAGACATTCCATTTATCGGAGCAGGCATTTGCAATTTGTGCATCCAAATCACCTTGTTTGTAGTCGATGGCTGCGTCCAAGCCCGCAACCTCGGTAAGCCATCCACATTTCTCTGGTCCGCCAGCGATACCGACGACACGGCAGCCTTTGATCTTGGCGATTTGAGCAGCGACCGAACCGGTCGCACCCGCAGCTCCAGAGACTAATACGGTTTCTCCGGTTTTTGGTTGTCCTAGTTCTAGCATGCCGAAGTAAGCGGTGATGCCTGTCAGCCCGATAACAGAAAGCATCATCTCAGGCGTCACACCCTCGGGTATTTTGGTGACTCCTGTGACGCCCTCGCCGGGTGTGATGACAGCATAATCCTGCCAGCCACCCATGGTTTGTACGAGATCGCCTTCTGCATAATCCCTGTGATTAGATAGCACCACCTGACCTACGGTGCCTCCGCGCATTACTTCCCCAATTGCGACAGGGGGAAGGTAACTTGGTCGATCGACCATCCAGCCGCGCTGGGTGGGGTCGAAAGAAAAGTACAGATTTTTGATAAGTATCTGTTGATCTTGAACCTTGGGAACCGTGGTCTCTACGAATTCGAAGTTGTCTTGCCCGACCATGCCCACGGGGCGTTTTGCTAAGCGCCATTGCCGATTAATTGTCATTAACGTTTACCTTACCTACCTTTTTGTGAGTTGCTCGATACCAGCAATAATGTAGTCCACTGTCATTTCAATCATCTCGTCTTGATCTATTTTATGCTTGCCCGACCACTCGGCTGCTGCCCAAGCAGCACCTCTTGAAAGTTGAACGATTAGCCGAGCACGAATGAGATCTAATTCATATTGCTTTGCTGTGCGTTCGATCAGAAAATTAGCGGTGTTTTGGCTGTTTCGCTTGAGTTCGTCTTGAATCACACAAGCAATTTCCGGTTGAGTAATAAGCATCGGAAGGACAGTGCCTGGCGCGTTGTGTTCGAAATTACTGCGCACCGATACCCGCACGATGTCCCTAAATGTCTTTGCCTCCGCTGCAGCTCTCCCTGTTCTCGCACCAAAGCGTTGGTATTCACGTTTCAAGAGAGCCTGAAGCAGCAACACTCGGCTTGAGAAGTAGTTGTAGACCAATGGCACTGAGACAGATGCCTCTGCCGCAAGGTTTTCCATGGTAAAGGTGGCGAGGCCACCCCGACAAATCAGCACTGCCGCTGTATCAAGCAGTTGGTCCATTCGCGCCGCAGGTGTTAATCGGGTTCGTTTTCGCTGCAAGGTATGTGTTCTCGCAATTATTTTATGTGATCTATAATAGAGAGATGTACTTATGAGTAAAGAGGTCAGGCTGCAACCAGCGCGGAATCAGTGCAAATACGCTCACCGCTTTGCTGTTTCAGGGTGCTGTCGAAGCAGCTATCCCGGTAAATCGAGCTCAATCAGAGATAAACGTGGGAAAGTCAGCGGAGACACCCTCGTAAATGTACTCCCAGCTCCCGTTCTGCATAACGGCTCTGTGTCTGGCCCCGGGCGTTGTACTTTGTCCGTTGTCATACCCCGCATCACCCTCAAACATGACTAGGAAGGTTTCTGCTTCTTTTGCAAACAGAGGTAGCACCTCCGGCGGCTTGATCTGCCGCTCACCGGCGATCATTTCTTCCGTATTTTTGTAGCGCATCAGGCTGCATAGTGTCACGTATGTTGGCGGCATCATGCCCATATCGCCTGCTTTGTGTGCGGCTACGACATCAGCAATCCGCATCCATTGATGGTCATGAATCTCACCACCATCAATCTTCACAGTATCGTTGTGAGCCACGGGAGCTGCGTAAATCCAGGTTTTAAAACGCTTTGGCTCGGCAACTGGTGTCGTCCACTGGCTTAGTTGAACCATGTTGTCGAGATCCGGTGTGAGGCCACACTCTTCTTCAGCTTCGCGTGCCGCTGCAAACCGTGCAGCAGCATCGGTGTCGCCGCCAGCCGCCGCCATGTCTGCTTGATCAATCGCACCTCCAGGAAAAACCCACAATCCACCAGCGAACATAAGCGCTTTATTTCTCTTGAGCATGAGTGTCTCCATGCCATTGTCGGTATCGCGAAGAAGAACGACGGTGCTTGCGGGGCGGATGGCTGTAACTGCGGTCATGTCTTAGTCTCTTTTGATTTTTCTTGGTGTTGAATCGCTATTGCATTCTGACACTTGCTATCGCACGGGTAGAGGATTCATTCCGGCTTTGTGACGGCTCCGTTTTAACCGATGTAAAGGAGGCACCTTCTTCTTAGGTCACTGGTTACCGCGAGTTCTCATTTGTTAGCATGTGCAAAAGTCTGCAACTTGTCCACGTTTGAAAGTCGCTAATAGCAAGTGCGAGATGTTATCTGCACTATCTTTACTTAGGGGGTTAGCGCCCAACAATAATGTCGGTGGTGGAGCCGTTACTCGCGATTCGTTGGCTAGAAAGTTCCCTCGATGGTGAGCGTATACGAATAGCCAAAGCTTCGACTGCGCCGCTCTGTAAACGCAACATCACCGGTAAGGCGGTCGTTGAAAATTGTGCGTTCAAGCCTGTTCTTGGCGCCCAGTAGATTCCACAGGTTGGCTCTTACCGTGAGGCCGAAGACATCCTTATTTTCTACATAGAAGTTCACCATTTCGGGGCTTTGGTTGTAGAAGCTTACCTCGTCAATTCGCACGGACGGGTAGGTTTCGTTGTAATCAATTGCGCCCCCAATCGCCCAAGACGATTGCTCGAAATCTTGTCTTAAATCCAGTCGATATGACGTACGAAAATCATTTCCGATGGCGCGATTTGTTCCCAAAATTGGATCGAGCACGCTCGAGTTTGAATAGGCAAACGAGAGATCTGCACGACCACCTTTCCAAAGTATGTCATCCGATAACAGCGTGGCATCAAAAGAGCCGCCGTAGCGCTCCGCTGAATCGATATTACCCGGCGCCTGTCCGCCGCCCTCGATAGGGATACGGTCGACAATATCCTCAATATCCTCGTAGAACAGGTTGAAGGTTGCACTGCCCACTTTCCCTAGAGACGTTTGTGCTTCTAACTCGAGAAACCAACTTTGTGGTGGGACAAGATTTACATTGGTGACATCTTCGCGCTCTTGATTAACGTCGACTGAGGCAATGAAATCGAAAAAGCGAAGTTGACCGACGTAGCGCTCTAGCTTTGCTGACAAGAACAACACGTCGCTGGGCTTCCAGTTGAGCGACACAAAGCCCTTGGGGCGAAGGAAATCACGTACAACATCTCTGCTGCCTGACTGGCGGATTTCCGAATACTCCGCTCCTATTGTTGTTTGGAGAGTAATTTTCTCGTTGAGTTTGCGAGTAAAGTTAAGCGTTGTTTCCGCGCGAGTTTCCTCGACGCGAGAACTGGCACCTTCAAGCGCGACCGGAACAAAGTCGCCTTGTGAATTGCGTTCAGCGAGGCGCCCGTCGATGTCGAGATAATTTTCTGCCCCCTCTATCGCCCAGCGCCACTGACTATCGAATGCCGTGAACCCGTACTCTGTGCGCACTATGGACTCGGCTTCATCAGCGATGCGATCAAAGCGTGAACCCTCGATCCTTCCTTCAATGAAGCGGGTATCGGCGCGATCTAACGTCGGGCTGTGTTCAAATCGATGTAGCGCCATGAGTTTAAGTTGTCCCGAACCTACTGCGAATTCATAGTCCGCGCCGATCTCGAAGTTATATTCATCCTCTGACTGCTTAAGTTCGCGAGTGTTCTCATCTGGTGTGCCCTCAGCGCGCCCAGAAGTTTCTGTTTCATCTGAGTAAAACCCGCTGATCTCCCCCACGATATTGAAAGTGTTGCCCGCTTCAGTTTGTCGGGAGTAAGAGCCGGAAAGGTTTGGTCGATCAAAAAAGCGTCGCCGTTTTTCATGCCGAAACTCGATGGCGTTACCAGTCGAGTCGATGACGAATTCAGGCCCAGAATCACCAAATGCGCGCTGCTCATTAGCAATGTTCATTGTCCATTCGGAATTTTCGCTACCGCCGGTAACCGCAACGCTGAACTCGCGCCATCGCTCTTCTGAGTTCGCGCCCGTGGGGCGAATTCTTGGAGAATAACTGTAGCGCCCTGTCAGCTCGCTGTCTGATGCGGTAACCACGTTGAGCACTTGGCCGGACATGCCGCCAATGTCGAGGCTTGCACCGTCAAGAACCTCAAGCCGAATAACGCTCTCCACCGAAAGACGCTCTAACGCTTGTTTCGGGCCATTTGACTTTCCTGAAATTCGTCGTCCATTGATCAATAGGTTCGTATCAGCCTGACCAAAACCTCGGTTACCGTCACCTTCGTTTATGCTAAAGCCCGGCACTTGCTGAACTAAATCAAGTGCCGAGCGCGGGGCAAACTGTGCAAAATCAGCGGGGGAGTAAGTCTGACGGACGCTATCGGCGGTCGCCGCGTTCGACAGGCTTGCACTCACCGCACTTGCTACGCATAGCACGGTGAGTATTGGGCCTAGGTAGGGATTCAGGTTTCGGGGGCTAAAGGACATATTGACTACTAGTTAACTCGATCCTGATTCTACAGGATTTTCGCTGGCCAACTCACCTGATGGCGCACCTATTAGCCAGTTTCTAGAAGCTTTACACACTCTTTTTTTTCTTGCAGTTGACACAGGTTAAGCTGATGCCCTGTGTTTCTGAGCAGACATCGATGGTAACGGTCGAATTCGCTAGGCGTACCTAACTGTTTGAAGTTGTAGTGTGAAACCTGTGGCTCGCATGCTCACATCCAGTTGATCTGTGCTCGGACCTCATTAGACCAAATCACATACAGTAACCCCGCCATAGCACTCACTGATTAACGTGAGTGGAGACTGTCAGCAACATCCAGACAAACGGTTGGTCATTTAATGCCAATGTAGTTCAGAAAATTTATCCCGCATCTGTCGCAACCCGCTTTTTTAATGATGCGTTGCGGACTAATCTCTAAGCAAATTAGGGGAGATGCGGACGATGGCGCCTAAACGGTTGATTGAAAAAATTCTGTTAGTTGGGTTGGTTATATGGCCGTGCTGGGTTACCGCACAAGATGCGGCTCAAACTGCACGTGCTTACCACCAGAAACAGTCTTCTCGTATCGTGTCTGACTTCCGGGCACTACTGAGCTTGCCTAATGTAGCTACGAATCACGTAGATATGCAGGCAAATGCGGAGTTTATTCAAGCGTACATTGGGAAGCGCGGGTTCACGTCGAAAGTGGTCTCAGCGGGCGGTGCGCCTTATGTTATCGCGGAGCGCCCAGGTGCTGAGGGAGCGCCTACAGTTCTGATTTATGCTCACTTCGATGGTCAGCCGGTCATTCCCAGCCAGTGGTCTTCACCTCCATTTGAACCTACGTTATGGAGCGATAATCCCCTATCAGCCGGCGCTCAGAAGCTGTCTTGGGATCAGGAGAAGTTTGATCCAAATTGGCGTGTCGTTGCGCGCTCAGCTGGAGACGATAAGGCCCCTGTTATTGCCCTGATGGCCGCAATTGATGCATTGATCGCGGCTGGCGCCATGCCTGATATTACTATCAAGTTATTCCTGGACGGCGAGGAGGAACGTGGTAGTCCGACCCTGGCAGGCGTATTGGACAAGGTTGCAGAAGACCTAAAAGCCGATCTCATGCTGTTCTGCGATGGCCCGATGCATCAGTCGGGGCGTCGTCAGTTGGTGCTCGGCGTGAGAGGGAGCATGACCGTGGATCTGACGACCTACGGACCTAACCGGCCACTGCACTCTGGACATTATGGTAACTGGGCCTCTAACCCAACCGAGACGTTGATGCGATTACTCCTGTCGCTAAAGGATGATGTCGGTCGTGTTTCGGTGAATGGGTACTTAGACAATGTGAGGCCCATTTCGGCCGATGAAAGAGCGGCAGTGGACGCAATGCCCTCGGTTGACGCGTTAGTAAAACGCAACCTAGGCTTGAGTGAGAGTGAAGTCCCGGGAGAGCGGTTGGAAGACGCTATTATGCGGCCCGCCATTGTTGTACGGGGGATATCAGGCGGTGGCGTAGGCGCAAAGGCGAGAAATATTATCGAGCCCTCTGCGGACGCATCATTAAATCTGCGGCTTGTTCCTGGACAAAAACCTGAGGCATTGCTTGCAGCGCTTAAAGCACATTTTGAGAGCATGGGTATGACCGTGTCGACAGAGGAACCTGCGCCCAACGCCGCACGCGAGAAACACCTGAGGATGGTTGCGCGTCGTGGCGGGTATCGGGCTTTCAGAACACCCAGTGACACGCCTGTGGTGGTAAAGTTAAAGGGTATTTTGGATCGCCTGGGAGAGGGGGAGACGCTAATTACGCCTACGATGGGCGGCTCCCTACCGATCTATCTATTCGAAGATAATTTGGACGCACCTATTGTCATTCTGCCGGTTGCAAACCACGACAATAATCAACACGGTCGCGATGAAAATCTGCGACTTGAGAATCTTTTTAGCGCTATAGAGATGTATGCAGAAGTGCTTGACGGATTGGCGCAAGAGCCACTGTAGGGTCGGTTTACTTGCGCCATTACATTGCTTTGGCTGTGTGATGGCCGTCTCACGGTTTGAATGACGGTTTTATAGCGCGAGCGACTTAACGCTAAGGCCGTATTCGTTTAAGGGACAGGCTGAACCAGCATGACAAGCGGCCAGTGATCCGATACGCCTGAGACCTCGGGGAGTTGGAAGCGTTTTGGTGTTCCATTGGGTAGTATCTGTTCTGGCGTTTGGTTCGCCAGGAAGCTTCCTGTCATTTGCCAGCCCGTTGTCTCACGCCACAACACCATGTCGAGAAATGACCAATCGTCTTTTGGCGCGTAATAGCTCGTACCCGGGCACGCTTCACAGAGATCATGGGCGATCTGCCACGTTGGGCGCACCCATCGAGTGAGCATGTCTTTATTGGCATCTTCTTCTCGCGTCGTATTGAAGTCACCCGCTGCAAAGACAGCTTGGCTATTAGGTAACGAAGCGACAACAGCATTCAGTTTCGTGTACGCCACCTCGCGCATTTCAGTCGGATGGTATGGGGCCGGGAAATGGACGCTGAAGCCCACGATGGATTCTCCGTTAGGAAGATCAAACGTGGTCTGCAGAATAGGGCGCGTATCACCAGCGCGTTTTTTTAACGACTTCGGAAATGTAATAGGGTGTAGCTTCGCATCTCTCGTCGGGAATTTAGATAAAAAAGCGACATCGATGCCGCGACTATCTCTGCCCTCGAGCAGGACTGCCCGCTTGTACCCAAGGCCTTTGAGATTCTCGACACGAAGGCGCTCTAGGATGCTGATGTTCTCCACCTCCTGCAACGCGATGATGTCAGGCCCTTGACCATTATTGACCTGCTTTATGGCTGCACTGACCACCTCAAGCTTTCGCGCGACGACCGTTTCACTCCAATCCCAATACAAGCACTGGTCTCGCCAGCGTTTTACGGAGATCTTGTTACACTTTTCGATATGAGCTGAGTCTTTCTTGGTTACCAAGGGGAGGTAGGTCTCGTCGTTTTTACCCGCGTCGTGCGTTGCGTCGAACAGATTTTCCACGTTGAACGTCATGATGCTAATGGGGGTTGCGGCTACGGGTGTTGTAAACAAGAACAGTGAAGCGGTAGTGAAGAATGCCGCAGCGAGGGCCAGCGATCGAGCGCGCATGCGTAATACTCGTCAAAAATTTAGAAGGTGGCACGTTAGCAGGACTTATGTGACACAGCTATCTCAGCGATCGATAAGTGTGCAAGTCAAACCACAATTTTGCGACGACGCAAATTCGTCTGAGTTAAGTCGCTAGATGGTTGTGGCGTTGTTGCCTCGAACGTACGAAGAGAGTGAAGTCCTGATACCAACGAGCTTTGGTGGACAATGAGTCTCCATCCATCACCCTCACAACCCATCATTCGAGGGTGTCCAAGGCGATATTATCGGACTTCGTCACGATGTTTTCAGTCGTTCGTGCGCCTAAGCGTCATTGCGTGAGTGGGAATAGGTTACGACACCGTTATTAGCGGTAAAACGTTGATGCGTCCCATGCGATGGGAGTTTGGCCAGCGACCCAATCATTGAGCTGTACCACCAATGCCTCGTAAAACACCCCGTTAGCCATGAGGAAAGCCGTGGCAATTGCGGCTATGAGGAGCGCACTCATACACTTGCCTATAGCTTCCATTGGCATACGGCGTCGCGTGTTATCGATACGCATATTTCTCATTGTGTTCTGCATCACAGTGCCTATTTATTTTTATGGCATCGCTACATTCAACCTTTTTTATCAGGCGAGTGCAAATGCGGGCGCCGCAGCGCCCGCTGAGTTGTTTTAGAGGGCTTCTATGATGGTGACGTTAGCAATGCCGCCGCCTTCGCACATAGTTTGGAGGCCCCACTTTTTACCTCGCGCATGAAGCGCATGGATAAGTGTCGTCATAAGCTTCGTGCCTGTAGCACCCAGTGGGTGACCCAGTGCGATCGCACCGCCATTGACGTTGAGCTTGTCTGGGTCGGCACCCGTGTGCTCGAGCCATGCCATCGGAACGGGTGCAAATGCTTCGTTGACTTCGTAAAGGTCTATATCGTTGATGCTCATACCCGCACGCTTGAGTGCACGGTCCGTTGCAAAGAGCGGCTCCTCAAGCATGATAACGGGGTCGCCCGCTGTCACTGTGAGGTTATGAATGCGGGCGAGTGGTGTGAGATTGTGGTCTTTCAACGCTTGCTCAGACGCGATCATCACCGCCGAAGAACCGTCGCATATTTGACTTGCGTTAGCCGCCGTTAGCGCACCGTCTTCCATCAATATCTTGAGCTGCGCCATTGCTTCCATACTCGCGTCGTCGCGAATACCTTCGTCATGCTTATGTATGGCAGTGCCGCCGTCCGCAGTGCGCCCCATAATCGCAACGATTTCTTTATCGAAGGCACCTGCATCGCGCGCATCACGACCGCGCTGATGGCTTCGTACTGAGTACGCATCGAGTGCTTCTTTGCTGTGACCCCATTTCTTGGCAATCATTTCCGCACCAATGAACTGGCTAAACTGGCGAATGCCGTAGTGATCTTTGACCGACTGGGGCGTTGGGTCGGTGGGTACGTCGAATACTTTGCCCGCGCGCGCATTAATGCCCATTGGGCAACGGGACATGCTCTCGATACCCGCTGCAATGACGAGGTCTTGTGTTCCCGACATGATCGCTTGCGCAGCAAACTGAATACTTTGTTGCGATGAACCACACTGTCTGTCGATGGTTACCGCAGGAACGCTCTGCGGGAGGTTTGAGGCGAGCACCGCAGTGCGACCAATTTGATTGGACTGTTCGCCGGCTTGCGAAACACAGCCAACAATTACGTCTTCGATCGCTGCGGGGTCGACTGTGCTGTCATCTACGATAGCATTGAGGGTTTGTGCACCGAGATCTCCCGGATGCCAATCTGCGAGTGCGCCGCCTTTACGTCCACCCGCGGTTCGCTTTGCGGCGACGATGTATGCTTCTGCCATAGTGAATATCCTTTTTCTCTCTGGGTTACTCGGTTTGTGGTTTCGACGTTATCACAAAGTGGTTATTTTGGTACGCGATCATGAGTCGCATCTGGTGACACTGGTAAGCGAGTTCTATCCACGGTTCACAGCCGAAAACTCGCTCAGGAACCGCTCAGATCATCAGACCATGATTTCAGCACGACCACGCAGAGCGCCAGAAAAGAGTTGCTCCAAGTGCCTCACAACAAATTAAGAGAGGCCATTAGATTTGATCGGGTGGCGATTAGACGCAGTCACTCCAGCGGCGATTTTCTTCAAAGCTGCTCAGAAGCGCGTGCGGAGGTAGTCTGACATTACCTCAAGTCCTGCAGTTAGCGTCTCTTTGTCGTTGGCAAACCCAATGCGTGCGTAACCCTCCATGTCGAAAGCGTCACCGGGCGTTAGCATCACGCCCCGTGTCTGAACTAAGTCGACGCAAAACTCTCGGTCGGTCACTGGGATATCGAGTTTGAGCATGGCGGTGGTGCCTGCACGCGGTTTGACCCAGCTAATTCTGGGTTCGTTGGCAATCCACGCGTCGAGAATCGCAAGATTGCCACGTGTGATTTCTTGACTACGTGCTAGCACCTTGTCTGCATGCTCGAGCGCGATCGCCGCAAAATGATCGTTAATCATGCCCACTGAAATCGTATCGTAATCTCGGTGGATAAGGATTTGCTCTCTCACCTCTTTGGGGGCTGCTACCCAACCGACGCGCAAGCCCGCTAGTGAAAAGACCTTGGACATGCCGGCAGTACTAATGCCTTTTGTGTATAAGTCTGCGATCGAGGGTGATGTGCCATCACCCGTTTGTGCAGTCCCGCGATAGACCTCATCGCAAAGCAAATAAGCACCGACTGAGTCCCCAATAGCCGCGATTGCTTCGAGCATAGGCTGCTCGATCAGCGCCCCCGTGGGGTTGTTGGGGTTGGTAAAGGCAATCAGTTTGGTGTCGGGCCTGATCGCCGCCTTCAATGCCTCAAGGTTGGGGAGAAACCGGTCCTCCTCGCGAAGCGCCACCGTGGTGACGTCCGCCTGAATGCTCGTAGGAATTGAGTAGTGCTGCTGGTATGTTGGCACGATGGATACCACGTGATCACCGGGCTCAACGATGGCTTTATGTACCAGCATATTTGCAGCGATAGTGCCGTGAGTAACGGTAATGGCCTCGGTGCTTTGGTTGGCGTAGAGGCTGGCTATAGCCGTTCGTAACCGTGGTGACCCTTCGATATCACCATAGGTTAATTTCATTGAGAGTAGTGCAGTTAGATCGTCAGCACTGCCACCCGCGATTGTCAGCAGTTCCTCAACCGTGATACTGGCGACGCAGGTCTCCGCCAAGTTATAGGCGCAGCGGGTCTCCCACTCGTTCATCCATATTTCGACTTTGAATGGCTCTATCTGCACCTTTAGCCTCGCTGATTATCTTACGGTTTTTTGTGCTGCCCACCAGGGGCGCTGGTCCTAATTTATCGAATACAGCCGTGAAAGGACATGTAAAAGCAGACACGTAACTTGGAGACTTTCGATAGCGGGCTTGTGAGGGATATGGTTTAAGACAGAACATTGGAGCCACGAGCGAGAAATGACAGTTATCGAGAACTTCATTGCACCGGGGTGCTCAGGTCCCTGCTCTTGAAAACTGCGATGGGTGCTAACACTGAGCGCTCGATGATTCATTGTCTCGTACTTACTCGCTTCCCTATACTCGGTCGAGCGCTTACCAATAGATGTATTGCGAGGTATGACATTGCACAGTGAATCGGCTTTAAGCCTGCCAATCGCTCAAATTGCTGATTTGAACCGACTGACCTTTGAGTGCGCCGAAGACCAGAGCCTCGCGTGGAAGCTCGGAGTTTTTTATTTAAAGGCGCCGGATTCGCTCGATTTGGCAGGGGCGCGTCAGTTTGGTCGCGGGATCTTAGATTTGCAGAGTCCGTACCGTGATATCCCTCAATACGGCGAATTGGAGGGTTTTATCTCACTCGAAAACAATCAGCAGACTAAGCTATCCCTGCAACGCCATCGCTGGGACGATCACTACCCCGCAGAGGTGGCGGATTTTGGCCATCATTTGGATGAGATAGGAATCGCTATTATCCGAGAGGTCTTTGCCCAGTCTGGGATCCCTGAGCGCCTCTGGGGTGAGGCCTCGGGTGGGTACGCTACAGGTGAGGGCACGGCATTTTTAAACTTCGTGCACTACGACACAAAAGAGCCTAACTTGGGGTTGCGGCCACACACAGACTATGGGTTTGTGACCATCCTTGATGCGACGGCCCCGGGGCTTCAAATTGAGCTCGGAGGGGACTTCGCAGACGTACCCGTTCTGCAAGATCATTTGGTGATCAACTTCGGTGAGGCCCTTAACTTTGTTACGCAACAGTCTAATCGATCGGTTGCCGCAATCATGCACCGGGTTACTCGCCAGCTAACCTCTAATCCGACTCGTAATGCCATTGTGTATTTTGCGAATCCCGACCTCGACGGCGCAGTTAAGCAATTCAATGCGCTAGGGCAAGAGGTGGCCAGTTCGTCGGTTACCGCACTTTTTTCGCGGCTTGAGCAAGATCTAACGGAGTAGAGCCGTAGTCAAGGCTCTCCGTGCTATGACTGTGCGTAGTCGCTCGCTCAATCGATGACTACAAAGACTGCTTTCTTAGTTTGAGTAGCTGCTTCCCAAAGTTTGCGCCTGTTTGCAATCGCTGCGGGGTGCTGAGAATATTCTCAAACCCTTCTTGAATGTGAAACTCGTACACAATATCGCCCGCGCTTACCCAGCCAATCAAGGCCTCGATGTGCGAGAATTTGGCTGATAAACCTTTGAAAGCGCACTAACACTAGCCGCCTTAAATCTTGATTACTTCAAGATTCCGCGCCCTAGAACTGGCGTAGGGTTAACTTACCTTACTCAACTGAACTCCGAATAATTTTGAGTTCCGGGGTGATAACGGATCCAACCGCTGCATGCGAAATTTGCGGCCTCGGCAGGCGTAACGTTGACGCAATGTTTTCTGCTGCTGCAATGCCCGTGCAATGACCACCCATCATCATTGTCAGGCCCGCTTTTTGAAGCCATCTCGCCGTCTTGTCCAAGGTTGAGTTTTCTGCTTGCCAAAGATGGAACCCCCCCATAATCGAATAGATTGGTGCATCCTTGATTTTTTTCAGCGCCTCACCTGTATTCATGAGGCCCGCGTGGCCGCATCCCGAGGTCATCATCCATCCCCTGTCGGTGAGGTAGCCCAAGGATTGATCGTCATGAATAATGTCGGGTATTGGGCCATGTGTCGTTTCGATAAACAGTCCTTTCGGGCCGTTATACGATTCAATCTCACGAGGCACTGGACCCGTGATCCACAAAGCAGGCGCGATTTGGGTGGGTGAGTCCACTACGATAAAAGTGATACCAGCGGCTTCAGCGGCCTCCTTGAACTCAGCGGTGGTATCAAAGTCTCCCGGCCCAACTAAACGTCCTTCTGCCGTTCGACGTTGATCAAAAAAGCCCTTAGCGACATAAACCTTACTCAACGCGGCGGGATTCTCTCTTCTAAAGTGCTCCCTAAGAACCAATAACCCACCGGTGTGATCGCTGTGGTAGTGACTTAGAACGACCTTCTCAACAGACGAGAGGTCCAAGCCAAGGTGCAAAACATTGTGCAGGACGGTGTCACGCTTAAAGCCTGTATCAAATAGAACCGAGTCGTCTTCGCCTTCGAAGAGGGCTGAGAAGCTCCACTCACCGAGACCTCCGTAGTTTGCAATGTTCGTCGAGAGCACAGTGACTTTATAGGCGTTCTCGGCGAGGGTCGTTGAAGAGAAGATGAGTAAGAAGGCTAGTAGTCTTTTCATGCCAGTATCCTCTACGGTGTCTTATAACCCGATTTTGACTAATCTATGTGCGCACAAATCGGGTGGGTGCAAGCGGGGTTCAGTTGCTTCAGGCGGCGACCGACCGCAGCATTCATTCTCTAGTTCGAGGAGGGCGGATTCGGGTCCAGTTTGTCCTGCGTGCGCAACTCAAAATCACTGGCGTCATGTCGCTCCAGTAGCTGTGACGATTTAGCACCGTAGGGGCGGTTAACCATACGACCCCGTTTCACGGCGGGCCTTTGAGATATCTCATCCGTATACCGCTTCAGATTGGTGTAGGTGTGTGCTTCCAGAAACTCAGCGGCGTTATACGCTTTTCCCTCAATTACTGAACCGTACCAGGGGTAGATCGCCATATCGGCAATCGTATACTCGTCACCACAGATATACCGGTTATCTGCTAGTCGCTGATCCAACAGGTCGAGCTGACGCTTAACTTCCATGGCGTATCGATCAATGGCGTATTCAATCTTCACCGGAGCGTAGGCGTAGAAGTGCCCGAATCCACCACCCAGCAGGGGTGTCGCACCCATTTGCCAGAACAACCAGTTCAAACACTCGGTTCGTCCTGCGTGATCTTGGGGAATGAATTCGCCAAACTTATCTGCAAGGTAGAGAAGAATCGAGCCCGACTCGAACACTCTCAGAGGCGTACCTTCACTGTGATCCATGAGCGCAGGGATCTTCGAGTTAGGGTTGGCCGCAACAAAACCACTGCCGAACTGTGAGCCATCGCCAATGTTAATTAGCCAGGCGTCATACTCTGCGCCGCTATGTCCTTTTGCTAGGAGCTCCTCTAGCATGATGGTGACTTTGACGCCGTTGGGTGTCCCCAATGAGTAGAGCTGCAACGGGTGCTTGCCAATCGGTAGCTCTTTCTCTTGCTGAGCACCAGCGGTCGGGCGATTAATGTTGGCAAAGGCTTGGTTGCTATTTTGGTTCCACTTCCAAACCTTGGGTGGCTCGTAGGTATCGCTCATGCGGGATCAATCCGTGGCATTAATGGACTTCCTAAGGTCTCAGGTATGAGAGTTCGGTGTCAATCCGCGGAGCATAGCGTCGATAATTGGCTGGATTTTCTCGGTCGCCTCTAAGACGCCAACTAAAACTTAGTCAAAATCACTGCGGTCGCACAGTGGATTAAATGTGGCACTGACGGCTTCGGAGGGTGTTATGCGGAGATTGGGTAGGGGATGGGTGTTGTGTCTTTTACCCGAGACCGCATGGTGGGAATTGCCTGAAGCTGCAGAAGCTTCAGGCAAGAGAGTTGCTTAGTCGTTAGAACCCATCGCAGAGTCTTTAACGGCAAGCAAGAAATTCGCGACGACCATACCCGCGAGCATGACAGCGAGATTGTCGATAATGGCATTTAAAGGCGCGCCCACCGCGGGAATAGCATCCATAGAGTTGGCTAACGTAGGCATTGCCACTGCCGCCACCGTAAAGGCCATTCTTCCTGCCATATCAGCGATTGGGTTCATGAATCCATTTATGAGACCCAAGACAACCAAGACGAGTCCAGCGTGAGCCCCTACCTGCTCAACGAAGACAGCCAAGATGGCGACGAGGATACCTAGGATGGTAATTATTTGATTAGCGTTCATTTGTTAATCCTTATTGTAGTATTTTCGTTTGCGTAAGCCCTACCTCACCTTGCCGATAAAGCGGTTGGCAAGCGCTACAGTTCTACGCACCAAATTTGACAAAAAAAATCTAAGAAAGTTCTAGTCTCGTCAAAGTGACTACAGGGTGAATAGTTCTGCCAGCTGAAATCAGTAGGTGCCGCCTACAATAGCCGCCGCCTAATTGAGCCGGCGAGCCCTGCTCGTATTCATTTGACAGTTAGGGAGCGGCGTCATTAAAGGAGGGGGCGCGGGTTTGTATTGGGGCGTTTTAATGATAGCCCGCTTATCAACAGCGTGTTGCTTCTAGGTCCCTAAGTTGCAGTTAGGTCTGACGGGTATGCCGTATTAATTGAAGTAAAAGATCGACAAGCTCACCGTACTCCAACTCGGAACCACCATGGCTATCGCCATGAAGACGGCTGCTGACCCCATGTCCTTCGCGCGCCCGGACAGCTCATGGTATTCCTTACCCACGCGATCTACGGTTGCTTCGATGGCGCTGTTAGCCATGTCTGCACACATGAGGAGAAGCAGGGGGAGGGCGAGTAGGAGTCTTGCTTCGTCGCCGGACTTATCCCGATTGACCGGGCTACTTAATTCCTTAAAGCCCCTTTCAATGCTGGGGTTGCTGGCCACGGTTGTGCTTTTGTTCGGTTTTCAAGCTGAAACGATTCTGGCAGAGCCGGTCGCTATCGTGCTCAGTGCCATACCTTTGTTAATACAGACTTACGGCATCTTTGCTATCGCTTATGGCGCTGCCAAATATCTTCGTCTTCCCCATAATATTGCGGCCCCGGCTTGCATGATTGGTACATCCAACTTTTTTGAACTTGCGGTTGCGGTGGCTATCTCGCTATTTGGACTGCAATCTGGCGCGGCTCTGGCCACCGTGGTGGGTGTATTGGTAGAGGTGCCCGTGATGCTGTCACTAGTGGCAATAGCTAATCGCACACGCCATTGGTTTCCCGGTACAGCACAGGCCGAATAGACTTATAAAGGTCATAATTACTCGGTCACTGGCACCACACAGTGAGGCAATACTCAACATGACAGAGATTATTCTGCACTGTAGTGATTTCATTGCCTTTTCCCATATTAAGGGTGGGGGGGTGCCCCCACCTAATACGGCTCGGCTCAAGACTTACTTTAGAACGTAAGCGCGGACAACTAGCTCTCTATCAACGGGTCGGAAAGTGACAATATCAAGGTTAAAGGTGCCATCATTTAAAGCCACCACATGTCGCATCGTGACCGTACCGTCGATAACTTCCCAGCGACCTGAGAAATTGCCCACCGCGATGTCATTACCTGCTGCGCCACGACCAGAGCCGTAGACAGTTCCGCTGGCGCGGTCTTCATCATAACTAAGCCTAAAGGTCACGTAGACACGACCATAGACCCCCATATCACCCTCCGCATTAATCACGGATTCCTCATCTCCAAGTGTCAGAGATGTAATGTTCATTACGGTGTCTGGCTGACGCTTCTCCAGAGGTAATGGATCCGCATTCGCAGTCAGTGACAGCAAGCTCGTTACTATAGAAAAAATTAAATATTTCATTGGATTTATCTCCTTTTTAACAATATGTATTGCCTTGGACTCATGGATTGGTTGTTCAAGTCTTACCAATTGTTAAACGTCATTTCTCCCACGAACGAGCGAGAGCTATGACAGTCAACAAGCTCTGCCATACGGCCCTCGATCTGAGGATTCTTTTCGACAAAGTCAGTCCATTTATTAGCCATATCCCCTCTGGCTTCGAAGGAATACCAGTGGTTCATCTGTACAAAGTCATATGACAGATCACTGTCAAACCCTAGGTAAGGGAAAAAGTAGTGAATACCCCACCCTTTGAAGCCTGCCTCGTCCATCTGCTTCTTGTTTTGCTCCGCTGCTGCGTACACTGCATCCATTGATGCTCCGTCCTTTAGCGAGCAACGAGCAAACTGATGTGGTTGTCTCCGGTCTCGCTCTTCATTAGGAATGCGAGTGTGTGTTACACCTGCGTTGAAGACAGCGACGGATGTATGACACGTTCCCGCCGCTGATGCGTCCGGATGGTTCTCAGCCAAGTAATTAGGATAATCGTTGGCATAGCTACCCCATTCCTCGTACATCCCTGAGCCGTCAGGCCAGCTACCCCAAACTATGTAATCGTAGTCACTGACGTTGCCGGCATGCATAGGTGTAAGAATCGCCTGCATATATTTGCTGCCCGCTGACTTTGAGAACTCTCCATACCTTTTGGAATCCGCCACAGCATCGGCGATAGACTTTCCCTCATTTAATTTGCAGTACATGAACTCGGATCTAACTTCGTACTCCTGGGCGCTCACCGGAAGTGAAACTACGGCGAGCAATATAGATAAACCTAGGTATTTCATTTGCGTCCCCTCTATTGTTTTAGGTGTTGGGCCGTTGATTGCCCATCCGTACCCTAGGGCACAACGTCAAATAAATGTCCATATTTTGTCCGCTTTGTCGCAATTAACCGGTTAATTTTTGTTTTATGTGAGTTCCAGCACGCAATTGGGTAGCCTGATTTTTGTCGGGAGAGCCTGACTGATCTAAAAAAATCATTAGGGGGCAGTGATGACTAGCAGAATTGGAGCAGTGCTCGTGCTGAGTGCGACTTTGGTAGGGGTATCCGCGTGCAGTAATTTAGAGGCAGGATCGTCCAATGTAGAAACGGTCGAAGCTTGGCTTGCTGCCGGACAGGCGGGTCAGGAGGAGACAATCAGCGCGGTGGAAGAGTATATGGCGGATGACGGCCTTTTTTATCGGCCTCGCTATGTGGGATTTGGCTTCACCTACGACAATACAGACGAGTCCGGTAAGATGGTGGTGGAGACTATCGTCCCCGGCGGCCCAGCTTCGACCGTTTTGCAGGTGGGCGACGAATTCATGTCCGTGCGTGGTGTGGAAGTCAGTATTGATAATCGAGACTCAGGAAAATTGAGCTTCCGCGGAGCGCCTGGCGAAGAAGTGTCTGCAGTTATCAAGCGTGGAGATGAATTGATGGACATCGCTGTGACGCGTGGCACGGTTGAGTCCACGATTTCCAAGTCCGACATGATCGAGTGGATGTCGTCCGCAGATGGAGACGATTGGGGTGACGACTCGTTTACTTTGCATGAAGTCGTAGCAAGCGGTGACGTTGCCTATGCTTGGACCACTATAGCTAATGCTGACGATGTGACTGGCAAAACTGTCGAGACTCACGTTGTAACGCGCTTCAGATTTAATGAAGACGGTAAGGTGGTCGCGGTGAGTAATTTGCGCGAAAGCCGATTCATCCTAGAGCAGCAAGGCTTCTCGATTACTAGATAACACGAATTGAAAAGGCGCTTATTAAGCGCCTTTTTTTTGGATCAAATATAGGAACCACTCTCTGGTTTCTATTCTAAGCAAGTGGAAATACACAATGTACGAGGCAAAGGAGCAGTAAATGAAAATTCTAAAGTTCTTAGTAGTTGCAGCGGTATTGGTCGTATCACCCCTGTCCTTAGGTCAGGATCTCAAGTTTGGTGAGTCGTTTGTCGGGGATTTCACCATCGATTCGGTCTCAACGACTGATGGCGTCAATTATCACCTGACCGCCTCAGGTGAGGCAGGCCCCTATGGCCGTGTTTACGGCAATTGGTTTTTTACTAACAAACTTGGGCTTGAAAATATGGGTGAGTTCACAGGTTATGGTTGGACTCAGAGTGGCGAAGATGTCGTTACCGCGACCCTTCAAGGTGTTTGGAAGAAAAACGGGAAGGTCTTCGATTTATATACTTTCGATGCGGTTTCGAATGGCCTCATTAATGTAGCGACTGGTGAACTTGATATGGTCAATAAGACCCTTAGGTTCAACGTTGCGCCAGTCGAGTAATTAGTGGAGACAGTCATTATGAAAACCCCCATTATTTTTGTGAGCTTCCTTGTTACATGTATTTCGGCCTTTTCATTGGCTGATGACCAAATGAGGGAGGTAAAAACGGCTAATCCTTTTGTCGCACTGCACCCTGAAGCCCAGCAAGAAGCAACGGCAGAATATTACGAAGCGGTAGAAAAAAATGTTTTTAATGGTGCTATCCCACTTAAGTACGCGCAGCTTGCAGCGCTCTCGGCATCCGTCGCGATAAGGTGTGAGTATTGCATCCCTGCGCATACTGCCTTTGCCAAAGCGGCGGGCGCAACCGACGAGGAGATTAAAACGGCGGTTGCTATTGCAGCCGATGTCTCGCTAAACAGTTCGATGCTGTATGGCAATCAATTCGACATGGATGCGTTCTTGAAAATGTTTGAGTAGGGGCGCCCCCCTTTACTCGGCTGTCTATATTCCAAGGGGTTTTTTGGTAGAAAGAAATAATCAGCATTTAAGTAGTAATTGTGTTTAAACAAAATGAAACCGTAAGGAGAAATTTATGAACCGCATATTACGAATTTTTTTATGTTTGGCTGTATTAGGTGCTCCCCTGAGCGCTGTTGCAGAGCGATTGGAAGTATTTCGATGGCAGGCTCTTGATGGGAAAACCGAGCAATTAGTCTCTTCGCTCATTGAGGCAGCAAAGCTTCATGAGAAATCTGGAGCGTCGGTAGGTATTTTTCAAATGGATGTTGGCGTTCCAGGAAACGCTACCTTTGACTACGTACTGAGGTGGGATACGAGTTCAGATTGGGCTAAAACGAAGTCATATAACGCCAGTGATGAGTGGCTGAAATTTTTCAGCGAGGCCACTGAGAACCCTTCAGGTCAGCTGATGATGTCGCTAGAGGGGATCAACTGGGACGCGGAAGTGACCGGAGCGAGTTTTGCAGATGATGGACCTTTTCGCGTCTTTATATGGCGACCAACGCCGGGGATGATGCCCGATATCTACAAGACCTTCATGGCGGCTAAGGGTATCCATGAAAAGTTGGGCGCCAAAGTTAATATTTACAACGAAGGCATTGGCGGTACGGGGAATATTCATTACGTCATGTCTTGGGATGACTGGGAAGCTATGGCAAAGTCCGGTGACGCAATAGCGGCGAGTAAGGAGTTTATGGCTCTTCAGATGTCAGCTGCGGGTCAAGTGACACCCGTCGCTTCAATTCAGGGTGTGCCTGTTTATTATTCGAAATAAGAGTATTGATCAGGGAGTAAACCTGTCCTGGCGACTGGCTTCACCAGTCCTATAGTGCGGTAAACCTCCACGCACAAAAAAGCCCGCTCTGAGCGGGCTCTTTTATGTTTGGTAGGACCAGCCAGATTGTCTTCAATCGCCATTGCCTGTGGCGATCGAAGCCTGCGGGCGCCTTCGTGTTGCTCTGGCGGACGAAACGCTCCTAAGGTCGCGTTTTTCGAACTGGCGACCTCTACCATGTCAATATAAACGCGTGCTCAAACGTACACGGCTACCCACCCATCCCTCTCGTAACGCGGGGCTGCCCAAGGTGTCAGGATTTTTTACACATCTCTGGTAGCGGACATTCGCGAATGCAGCTCAAAACAGCTGATTTAGACGCAGAGATGACGTAGATTTAGTCTACTATCTGTTCACAGAACGGTTTGATCCGACTGACCGGCTGGAACATTTCCCGACCAACCGTAATCTACTCAAACGAATATGCCGAAGTCGATAACCACGGTTCAAGAATATATAGCGGCACAACCCGAAGGAACGCGGGAGAGGCTGGAACAACTCCGAAGCTGCCTGAGGAGTGTTGTTCCCCACGCGACTGAAGAGCTGAGATGGGGTAAGCCCGCGTTCGTAGACAATGGCATTCTTTTTATCTATGCGGCCCACAAAAATCACCTCAGCCTCCACCCGACGCCCAACGTTATTCAGGCTTTGCACCATGAAATGAGCGAGTACATATCGTCGGAAAATACGATCCGGTTTTCCTTGGATTGCCCCATCCCCGAAGCGATAGTCATTAAGATTTCCAATTTACGTGTCATTCATAAAGAAAACGGAATTGGCTGGAAATGACCGAGAGCACGCAGAACAAGGCTCCAGATTTCGCTGCTTACGATGCTCGCCTGCTTCTCTGCCTTCTCTGATTTCAGCGAAGAGGCGACGAGCTTCTTTTCTCGCGGTTTCGTAGCTTGCGTTGCTTTCTTCGTAATCAAGAAATAAAGCGGCCTCTTTGTATCTTCGGTATTGCGGGTAATAAATACGGACCCACCATTTCTTTTTGGTGTTCTTGCAGTCGCGATAACCAATCTTCACGCCAGGTTCTATTTCTTCAACCCAAACCCAAGATATAAGCCAGCGTCCAAGGAAATGGTCTAAAACCCGTGGTCTAAAAAATCAATAAGCATTTGATTTATTTAAAGATTATTTTACTGATCTAATTTTGGTCTAACAGTGGTATGTAGTGCGGTTTTTTGAGATTTTGTTCATAAAGCCGCATAAACATTGGGAGATTTGGTAGGACCAGCCAGATTCGAACTGGCGACCTCTACCATGTCAAGGCCGATTGGCCGCACCAAGACGCGCGTGGACGCCCAGAACTTAACCCCTTTCTATTTTGTTTTCACGCCGCGTTTGTGTTTGTTTTAAGCGCCATTGGCTGGCG
>Ga0181600_10000518_pt1 | contig 29601 bp, 33 predicted proteins | sample 041ome_2_FD_132982 | JGI IMG/M metagenome (GOLD analysis project Ga0181600, IMG submission 132982) | Coastal salt marsh microbial communities from the Groves Creek Marsh, Skidaway Island, Georgia - 041406US metaG (megahit assembly) | ecosystem: Environmental > Aquatic > Marine > Intertidal zone... | reverse complement strand
CTTACAATTTCAATTGATTGCTCTAGTGCGTTTTTTTTAATTAAGTTTAATAAATCGTTAGTAAATTTAATAACAGCTTCATTTTCATTAACGCTGATCAAAAGTTCTTTCCCAGAAGGACCAATATTATTATTTATAGTATTGTCCGAAAGTAAATTATTAAGTGCAGATTTTTGCTTATTGTCAAAATTAAATGATAAAGAATCTTTACCAACTTTAAAATTATTGTAGCTAATATTATTCTTTCTTAACTCTCTTCTTAATTCAAGGCTTTTGCTTTGAATTTTTTGATCAATCAAAGGCTTGGCATCAATCTCAAGCAGTATGTAAGACCCACCCTGTAAATCTAGACCTAAATTAACTTTTTGATCACTTAAAAAAAAATTTTTATTTAAAGAAAAAAAATTTGGAATAAAGAAATAAATACCAACAAGAAGAACTAAAAAAATTGAAAATACTTTAAAACGAGAAAAGTATAACACAAAATTTTACTTTGGTTCAGTTTTGCTAAGAACTGCTGAAATCGAAGATTTTATAATTTTTATTGTGATGTTATCTGCTATCTCTAGTTCGGCTCTGTCATCTTCTAATACCCTAACAACTTTTCCAATTAAACCACCACTAGCAACAACGGTATCTCCCCGTCCAACAGCATCAATCATGGCTTTGTGCTCTTTTACTTTCCTTTGTTGAGGACGTATTAACAAAAAGTAAAAAATAACAAAAATAAGAATTAACGGTATAAATTGACCTATAGCTTTTGAATCCATGGTAATCTTTTAGACTAAATGTTGAAAATTAACAACATTATTTGATTAAAGAATTTGAGTTTACAAATTCTTTAATTTTTTTGGATACTCCAATCTTTTCAATAGACTCTGAGACCTTATCCATAATTAACCAGTCTGAAAGGACCTTATCTGTTAATTCTAAAAGAGACTGAAATTCCAGTAGTTCAGACTCGTCTAAAGAATTCGCAAATTCTTTAAAAAAACCTCCTAATAAAATATCCATTTCTTTAGTTCCTCTGTGTGATGACCGGAACAAAAGTTTTTTTCTAAAGTTGTCTGTGTTAGAGATCATTAATTACTTTTAATATTTATAAATTAAATTTCAAATGAATTTTACCGACCTTTTCTCATCTATAAATAAAATCAAAGGAGTTGGACCCGTCATTTCAAAAAAATTATCCGAGAAAGGTATCGACAATAAGATTGACTTATTTTTAAATTTGCCAACAGGAGCAATAGATCGTAGCTTTTGTCCTAAATTAGATCAGCTAGAGGTAGGAAAAATTTCTTCTATCTTCGTAAGACCTACAAAGTATTATTTTCCTCGTTTTAGAAATTTGCCGAATAAAGTTATTTGCAAAGATGAATTTGGCAGTATTGATATTATTTTTTTTAACTCTAGAGAAAATTATATTAAACAAATTTTACCCCTAGATCAGGAAGTTATAATCAGTGGCAAAGTAGGTTTTTATAAAAATAAATTTCAAATAACTAATCCCGACTATGTTCAATCAATTGATAAGGAAAAAGATATAACTAAAATTATGGCAAAATACCCCTCGATTGCTGGTATTTCTCCCAAAACTTTGCAAAAAATTTATCAGGAAGAAATTGATATTTTAAAGCAACTTAGAGAATGGCATAGAGCTGATTTTTTAAAAGAAATGAATTGGCCAACTTGGTATGAGGCTATTTACAATTTGCACAATCCCAAACATATTCAAGATGTCGACAAAGAGTCCAAATATTACAGACGCTTAGCATTTGATGAAATATTTAGTAATTTATTAATCTTCTCAGAAATAAAAAAAAGAATTCAAAAATTAAACAAAGAATCAAAAAATATTGATTATCAATTTCTGTCAAAAATTTATCAAAATATACCATTTGAACTTACTAATTCACAAAAAAAGGTTTGTGATGAAATTTTAGGAGACATAAACTCTAGAAAGAAAATGCTAAGAGTTCTTCAAGGAGATGTTGGAAGTGGAAAAACAATTGTATCCTTAATAGCTGCATATGCAGTAGTGAAGTCAGGTTATCAAGTTGCTTTTTTATGTCCAACAGAACTTCTTGCCAAACAACATTTTTTATTAAGTCAAAAAATTTTTAATAATTTAGGTTATAAAATTGAATTATTATCTGGAAAAATAAAAATTTCTGAACAAAAAAATATTCGTTCTGCATTGGCAAATGGTGATATCAATATCATCATTGGTACTCACTCGTTATTTCAAGAAAAAACACTATTTCAAAACTTAGGACTAATTATCATTGATGAGCAACATAAATTTGGAGTTCAGCAAAGAATTAACTTATCTTTAAAGGGAGGCATAAATACAGATGTATTGCTTATGACAGCAACCCCTATTCCACGAACATTAATTCTGACAAATTATGGTGACATGGATATTTCAACCATTGATGAAAAACCTTTTAATAACACAAATATTATTACGCTATCCAAACAAGTGGAAAAAATTGATGAAGTTTTAGATTTTGTAAATAAACGTCTGGCCGAAAATGATCAAATTTATTGGGTTACACCACTGATTGAAGAGAGTGAAAAATTAAAACTATCAGCTGCTATTAAAAGATTTGAATACCTAAAGAACAAATTAAATATTGAAGTAGGTTTAGTTCATGGATCAATGAAAAATGAAGAAAAGGACAAAATTATGAATGAATTTATTTCTGGTAAAATTAAAGTAATTGTCTCTACTACAGTAATTGAGGTTGGAATTGATAATCAGAATGCAAATACAATGATAATAGAAAACTGTGAAAGATTTGGACTATCTCAACTTCACCAACTTAGAGGACGTGTTGGAAGAGGAACTAAAAATGCTTACTGTATCTTACTATATTCAAAAAATATAAGTCAAAATGGAAAAAGAAGAATTCAAATATTAAAATCGTCTTTAGATGGCTTTTATATTTCAGAAGAAGATCTAAAACTTAGAGGTTTTGGCGATATTGTTGGGTACAAACAAAGTGGGGAAAAAGATTTTTTAATTGCAGATCCCATTTATCATTCGGACTTATTTGAAGTTGCCAAAAAAGAAATTGAAGCATTAGAACTAATTCTACCAAATATGCACAATAAATTTTCTGACCTTTTGAAAATTTTCAAAAAAGATAAAATTTTAAATATTATTGATACAGGCTGATTATTTATAACCAATAGCCAATTCAAACTCTTTCAGTCGTTTATGAATTGATCTTAACTCTGTAATCGTTGTCCAGTTATGTGTAAAAAGTGAAAAACTATTATGAACTCTTTGAAATGCATTCGATACTTGAATGACAAAGCCCAAAGTAATTGCTCCTGTAAATAATCCGGGTGCCATCACTAAATACGGCACAATAACCATAAATTGATCGTAAATATTCACCCAAATATCAAAATATCCATAATGCAAATACAAACGATGATAATTAAATTTAATTCCTGTGAAAAGCTCAAACACTGTGTCCGGTTTTGCGTAAATAACTCTATTATCTTCGCCATACACGAGTTCTTTTCTAAATTTTGCTTCTACTTTTTGATTATTGTATTCAAGTCCAGGAAGTTTCCAACCAACTAACCAACTAATTAACAAACTACCTAAACTGGTAGCAAATGCTACCCAGACCAAAGATCCCGGTATGTCTTTAAAAAAAGATACTACTACTTTATCAGAAAGGCTCCATAATATAGGAGTAAATGCAACTAATGTCATAAGCGCTCTAACAATTTGCAATCCTAAACTTTCAACTATTCTTGCAAACCTCATCGTATCTTCTTGGATACGTTGGGCAGATCCTTCAACTATAGCATTGCTGGACGTCCAATAAGGCAAATAATCAAAGGTAATCGCTTCTCTCCATCTAAATGCATATAATCTAGTGAAGTAAGCTGTAAAAGTTGCAAGAACAACATATGGTAATGCTAAATAAGTAAATTCAAAAATTTTTTCCCAAAATATTGCGATCGAGTGATCCATCGGCTTCTGTAAAACGTCATAAAAACCTTTGTACCACTGATTAATTTTAACAGTAATGGTAACCTGAATTAACAATGATAAAATTAATAAAAGACCCCCACCCCATGACCATAGCAACCATTTTTTTTTTAAAAAAAAACTTTTAAGCATTTATTGCTTTAAAAAATTATCAGCATAAGATTTTATAATAATCTTATGTTTCCTTGGCTCAATAATATCAAATTCAATATTATTCTTTTCGGCGTAAGCAATAGCCTCATCTTTGGTATTAAAAAAAATTTTTACTTGTTTGTTTGTGTCAATTGATGAATTCCATCCCATGACAAAATCTTTGCTTATATTTTCTCTTATAAATTCTAAAACCCAAGATTTATTTTTTGCTTGACCTGACTGCATTGCAGTTTTTGATGGAACAAAAATTTTTGCTTTTTTCATAACTATTAGTGGTCGGGGCAGTAAGATTCGAACTTACGACCCTCTGGTCCCAAACCAGATGCGCTACCAGGCTGCGCTATGCCCCGACTTCTAAGGAGGTATATACAAGATTTCTCAAATTATTAAAGAAATTCAATTTATTTTTATGTAAATAAGTGTTAAGAAAAGAGCCCATGATTACTAATACAAAGTCTTTTATTAAGTGGTTTATAAAGCATGAAACTTCTGCTGGTATTGTCCTTCTTGTAATGACAATTTTGGCATTAATTGTAAGTAACTCACCATTATCAGCAGAATATTTTGATATATTAGGTAAATACTTATCTTTAGGTATTGGAGATTTTAAATTAAAATTAACAGTTTTTCATTGGATAAATGACGCCTTAATGGCTATATTTTTTTTAGTAGTTGGACTTGAAATAAAGAGAGAATTTCTTGAGGGAGAGTTATCAAGACCAAAACAAGCATCCCTGCCAATTATTGCTGCTATCGGAGGTATGCTAGTTCCTGCTTTAATATACGTTTTTTTTAATTACGAAACTCCCGAGACACTAAGGGGATGGGCAATACCATCTGCTACTGATATTGCTTTTTCAATTGGGGTTTTGTCATTATTAGGAAAACGAGTTCCTTTATCTTTAAAAGTTTTTTTAGTTGCTTTAGCCATTATAGATGATTTGGGAGCGATAGTAATAATCGCTCTTTTTTATTCTACAGATCTTCATCTTTCTTATTTATTTTTAATGTTTGTTGCTTTTGCAATTTTATACCTTTTTAATAGAAATGGAGTTAAGAGCTATATTCCTTACATAGTAGTTGGTCTATTTATGTGGTTTTTCACCCACGAATCTGGAATTCACGCAACCATTTCAGGAGTTCTATTAGCGATGACTATTCCTCATAAAAAAGGAGGAAGTCACAGAAATTCCATGCTTAAAATGATTGAACATTCCGTAGCTCCTTATGTATCTTTTATAATTATGCCAATTTTTGCCTTTGCAAACGCTGGGGTTAATTTAGATGGGGTTAAATTCTATCAACTCTTAGACAAAGTAACGTTAGGAGTTTTGGTTGGTTTATTTGTTGGTAAACAAGTTGGAGTTTTTTTATTCTCAATTATTTCCATCAAATTTGGCTGGGCAGATAAACCAAAAAACTGCAGTTGGATAAGTTTTTATGCTGTTGGAATTTTAACGGGAATTGGTTTTACTATGAGCTTATTTGTTGGAAACTTAGCTTTTGCAAATAATAATACTTATATGGATGAAGTAAAAATTGGTGTTTTATTAGGATCTTTATTATCAACAATTTTTGGTTATACATTGTGCAGATTGTCTACAAAAAAAAATGCCAATAATTAATAAAAAAATTTTAATATTAATTTTAATGTTTTCTTTTTTTTCTGTAAATGCGAATGCTAACTATAAAGATTTAGCTTATAATTTTTCTTTCAAAGATATTAATAATCAGGAATATTCTCTTCAACAGCACAAAGGCAAAGTACTGCTTATTGTTAACGTAGCAAGTCAATGTGGTTTTACAAAACAATATGCGGATCTGCAAAAACTTCACGAAGAATATAAAAATGAGGGTCTTGTTCTGATTGGTATACCTTCTAATGACTTTGGAAATCAAGAACCAGGTTCTAATAGTGAAATAAAATCTTTTTGTGAAACAAATTTTGGAATCACATTTCCTATTATGGGAAAAACTTTAGTTCTTGGTAAAGATCAACATCCTTTCTACAAATGGGTTGCGGATAATTATGGTAAGTCAGGTATTCCAAAATGGAATTTTTATAAAATATTAATAAACAAAGATGGAAAAATTGAAGAAGTTTATAATTCGTTGACAAATCCAAAAAGTTCAAAAATTGTCAAAAAAATAAAAGACATTCTTTAATTCTTGAACTCATATTGGCGGTCCCTAGGGGAATCGAACCCCTCTTTTATGGATGAAAACCACATGTCCTAACCGATAGACGAAGGGACCATTCAGGTGGTTTTTAGTGATAATTGGTTAATTAATCAATCAAAAAGTAATCTAATTATTAAATAAAGATAAATCATCAAGAAGGAACTGAACTTCTTTTTTACCATTCCATTCATTTAAAGATAATCGTCCAGCAAGATTAAATTTTTTATTTTTATGATTTTCTAAGTAGGTACCAATTACAGTATCAGCGCTATTAAAAGAAACTACATTTATAGTATTGTTTCCAACTTTTGAAATAGCTTTTAAGTGATTATTTTTTAGTTTTATAGTCTTTATAATTGAAACATTTTCAAGCATAAACCGTGGCTCTAGATTGGCAGATCCAAAGGGAGCCAATTGATTTATTTCATCATAAAAGTCCTCGTTAAGTGCGCTTGGAGATATTATACTATCAATAAATAAATCATTCTCTTTAGATGAAATGCATTCACTTTTATCAAACAACTCAATCATTAATTTTTCAAATCTATCAATATTTTCTTTTTTGATGGAAAAACCAGCAGCCATTTTATGGCCACCGCCCCGAGAAATTATATTTAATTGTTTACTACGAACGATGGCAGTACCGATATCAAAACCTGGAACTGATCTAGCAGAACCTTTACCCTCATTTCCATCAAAACAAACTATAAATATTGGTTTATTAAATTTATCCTTTAAACGACTAGCTATAATTCCAATAACACCTTCATGCCAAGCATTTGATGTTAAAACTATAACAGGATTATTATCTTTAAATTTTGCTAAGTTTATAGCCTCATCAAGCATAATGTTTTCAATATTTTTTCTTTTTTCATTAAATTCTTCAAGTTCTTTGGAAATTAAAAAAGCTTTTTCTGCATCATTACTTAATAATAAATTAGTACCATGTTCAGACTTCCCAATTCTACCACCAGCATTAATCTTGGGTCCCAAAATATACCCAATATGATAAGTGGATATTTTGGAATTTATATTTGATAAATCAGCTAAAGTTTTTATTCCAATATTTTGCCTCTTTGCTATAATTTTTAATCCTTGTGTGACGAATGCCCTGTTTAATCCACGCAAGGGAACAACATCACAAACGGTTCCTAATGTAACTAAATCTAGATAATTAAGAATATCTGGTTCAGTAATTTGATTTAAATTAAAAAATTGCTCTTTTCTTAACTTTGTTAGAATAGCTGCAAGAAATAAAAAAGTTACACCAGCAGCGCATAAATAAGTTAATTCTGAATTTTCATCAAATCTATTAGGATTAACAATTGCTTTTGCTTTTGGAAGAATTTCAGTTGATTGATGATGGTCGACAATAACAACGTCAACATCTTTATCGTTTGCAAAATCAATTGCATCAAAGGCTGTTGTACCACAATCAACTGCTATTATTAGTTTAACACCTTTATTTATAATATTAGAAAAAGTTTTTACAGTTGGACCATAACCATCCTTAATTCGATCTGGTATGAAAATTATAAATTCTAAACCAATCTGGTTAAAAAATTTCCCTAATATAGAACTTGATGAAGCCCCATCTACGTCATAATCGCCAAAAATACAAATTTTACTTTTTCTTTTAATGTGCTCTATTACAGTATCACTAGCCTCAGTCATTGACTTTAATGAATAAGGATTGGGCATCAAATCTTTTATTTTTGGATTTAAAAAGCTTAAACAATCTTTTTCATCGATTCCTCTTATAGACAACAATCTTGATAAAAGTTCACTTATACCAATGCTTTGAGAAATTCTTTTTACTTTATTTTCGTCAAATTTTCTTAATATCCAATTCCTATCAGAAACTGAACGACTTATCATATTTCAAGAGTTTCAGTATAAATTTTACTTATTTTAGCTTCAGAATGCAGTACTAACAAATCAGCCAAAAAATTATTTCCATCAATTCTTATACCTTTGAGCATTTCACCATCAGTCACACCTGCTGCGCAAAAAATAACGTCACCTTTAACTAAATCATTAAGATAGTATTTTTTTTTCATATCGCTGATGCCTAGTTTGGTAGCTCTTAATTTTTCATCATTATTAGATATTATTAATCGGCCCTGAAACTGACCGCCAAAACATTTAATAGCAGCCGCAGCCAATACTCCCTCTGGAGCACCTCCTATACCAACGTACATATCAACATTAAATCTATCAACGCAGGTATATATTGCACCCAAAACGTCCCCATCAGAAATAAATTTGGTTTTGGCTGAGAGTTTGTTTAATACTTTAACTATAGGTTCGTGCCTTTCTCTTTCCAATAAACAAACTGTTAAATCTGACGTTTTAACAGATTTAAACTCTGCAATATTTTTTAAGTTTGTTTCGATAGTGTTATCCAAATCAATTATATTCTCAGGGTATCCTGGACCAATTGCAATTTTTTCCATGTAAGTGTCAGGTGCTTTTAATAAATTTCCATTTTCTGAAACAGCAATAACTGATATTGCGTCAGGCAAATTTTTTGCTGTAAGGGTAGTTCCATCCAATGGATCTACAGCAATATCTAAAATTTCACCTTCACCTGTACCAAGCTTTTCTCCTATAAATAGCATAGGTGCCTCGTCCATTTCTCCCTCACCTATAACTATTTGTCCATTCATATCAATTTTATTTAAATAATTTCGCATTGAGTCTACGGCTGCTTGGTCAGCAGCAATCTTATCGTTTTTACCTTTTAATAATGATGATGAATAAGCTGCTCTCGCAGCTACTACTGAGAATTGTTGTAAAAGTTTTTGATCTAACACTAAAGTTTGCTTTCGTCTCTTATTCTAATTAAAACAATTTTTTTAAAAATTTTTTTATTTTTGGATAGAATTGCTATACTTTTTTGAATTTGATACTCAATTGCTTTGTGCGTAACAATGATAACATTTGATAATTTATTTTTATCAGGATCCTGAATTAAATTTTGAATAGAGATCTTATTTTTAGCTAGCACAGAAGTAATAGCAGATAAAACTCCTGGCTTGTCATGAACTAAAAATCTAATGTAATATTTACTAACGTGCTTGTTAAAATTAAATAATTTATATGATTTTTTGGCCTTTGGAGACAGTCCAAAAGAAAAATCATCATTACCCACCATGATTGAAGCAATATCTGAAATAATAGAAGAAGAAGTCGGTCCTTTACCAGCGCCCGCACCCTCATATATAGTTCTCCCTATTGGCTCGCCATCAACTACTACTGCATTAGTTACTCCATTAATATTAGCTATGTCTAGGTCTAAAGGAATTAATGCAGGATGGACTCTTTGTTTAATTTGATTATTAATAATTTCTGAAATAGCTAAAAGTTTAATTTTATAACCGAGATTTTTTGCACATTGAATATCTAGAAGATCTATATTTGAAATACCCTCCACCAAAAATTGCTTATTTATAATCTTAGATCCAAAACAAATAGAACTTAAAATTGATATTTTTGCAGCAACATCGGAGCCACTAATATCAGCATGGGGGTTACTTTCAGCATATCCTTTGTTTTGAGCAATCTTTAAAATTTCATCAAAATTGGCTTGTTTTTTTTCCATCTCAGATAAAATAAAGTTTGTGGTTCCATTAAGTATTCCATAAACGTGCTTAATTTTATTGGCTATTAGTCCTTGCTTGATTGATTGAATAATCGGAATACCTCCACCAACAGATGCTTCAAACAATAAATTTACCGATTTTTTTTCTGCCAAAATAGACAGTAAATCTCCATACTTTGCGATCAAAGCTTTGTTAGCAGTGACTATGTGCTTGCCGTTTTTAATTGATTCAAAAACTAATTTTTTAGCAATACCATCACTACCACCAATAAGTTCAACTACAATATCTATTTCTTTAATCTTTGGTAGCTGTAATGGATTAGTAACCCAAATTTTTTTAGATATAGAAACTCCTCTATTTTTTTTAATATTCTTAGCACAAACATGAGATATGTTAATTTTAAAGCCGGTTTTATTATAAATATTTTTTTTATTTTTAATTAAGTTTTTATATACTTCGAGACCGATGTTACCCAAACCAGCGATAGCGATATTAAAAGTTTTCATTTAAATTTAATTTAAAGCTAAATCTTCCTTAAAACCAAACCTTATATTAAAGTTTTGTACGGCCTGACCAGCAGCACCTTTGATCAGATTATCTATACTACTCGCAATTATAATTTTATTTTTAAATCTATTATTATAAACAGATATATTGCATAGATTTGAATTTATAACATTATTCGTATTAATCATATTTTTAGGATCAATAATTTTAACAAATTTTTCTTTCTTATAAAATTTAATTAAACATTTGATTATCTGTTCTATTTTGACATTTTTGCTTAACTCTAAATATATAGTTGACAAAATACCTCTAAATGTTGGAATTAAATGTGGTGTAAATGAAATACTAATTTTTTTCTTAGAATTCTCCGATAAAACTTGGTCAATTTCTGGCATATGCCTATGATATCCAACTCCATAAATTGCAATATTCTGGTTAATATTAGGATAAAGTTTTTTGTCTTCGGTTTTTTTACCAGCACCTGAATATCCAGATTTTGCATCAACAATGATATTATCAAGTTTAATTAAATTATTTTTAACAAGAGGTATCAATGGTAATAAAATTGATGTTGGGTAACATCCAGGACAAGAAATAATATTAGTTTTTTTAATTAATTTTCTATTAATTTCACTCAAACCATAAATGGCTGTTTGTTGTTGCTCCACTGCTAAATGAGGTACTTTGTACCAATGTTCAAAAATCTCTTTATCTTTAATTCTAAAATCTGCAGAGAGATCTATTAACACAGAATTTTTTTTTATTTTGTTTGAAATTAAATGAGCTTCTCCGTGGGGTAAGGCTGTAAAAATAACATCTATATTGTCAAAATCCCTATCCTGTAACAAGGAAACTTTCGGAAAATTTTTATCTTTACTAAATCTTTGATCAAAAAAAGAAATAGATTTTCCGAGGTTTGATTGTGCATACAATCTGTAAATGTTTACATTAGGATGTTTTTTTAAAATATTAAGCAATTCCAAACCAACAAAACCAGTTGCACCTGCAATAGCAATATTTATTTTTTTCATTATTAATTAGTACATATATTTACTTTTGAATTAAAGAGTAAATAAAATATTAAGGTTATGCGATTATCGTTTAGAAAATTGAAAGCGTCTTCTTGCTTTCTTTTGTCCGTATTTTTTTCTCTCTACAGATCTTGAGTCTCTCGTTAGTAATTTATCTTTTTTTATAGACTTTCTTATCGTTGAGTCAGATATAACTAGTGCTTTAGAAATTCCATGGGTTACAGCCCCAGCTTGACCTGACATTCCTCCACCTTTAACTGTGCAAAAAATATCAACTAAATTTTTTTTATCTGTAATATTTAATGGTTTCTCAATAGCTAATTGATGAACTGGTCTTTTAAAATATTCCGTATAAAGCTTTCCATTAACAGAAATTTTTCCTGAACCTGATAATAACCAAACACGAGCTACAGCGTCTTTTCGTTTACCAGTGGCATAGTGAGCTTCTTTTGTTATTTTGATATCTAGAGACATTAATTTAATACCGTATTCTTTTTGTTTAAAGATGCAAAATTTACCTCTTTAAGCTTTTGTGCAGTATGTGGATGTGATTCCTCTTTATACATTTTTAACTTCGTTAATTGCTTTTTTGCCAATGGACCGCCTGGCAACATACGCTTAACAGCTAATTTTAAAATTTCTTCTGGTTTTTTGTTCATAAGTAATTTGGGGGAAGTTTCTTTAATTCCACCTGGGTGTCCTGTATGTCTATAATATCTTTTGTTATTAAATTTGTTTCCTGTGAATTTAATCTTAGAAACGTTTGTTACTACCACGAAATCTCCATCATCCATATGTGGAGTAAAAGTTGCTTTATTTTTTCCTCTTAAAATTTTAGCAATTTCAGATGCAAGTCTTCCCACTACTGCGTTAGTAGCGTCAATATGTATCCAGTTATTCTTAATTTCGCTTTTTTTAATAAAATTAGTCATGAAAGATGCAGTAATTACTGTTTGCTAAGTTAAAAGTCAACATCTGAAATTACAATTTAACCCTGTAAATCAAGGATAAAATTGACATTACTAGAAGTATTGAAGTCAATTGATGTAGTGCAGCAACATAAATGTTTAATCCTGAAATAAGGGTAAATATTCCTAAGACTATCTGAATTACTAAAAACAGGAAAACAATATTTAAATTATAAATATATTGATTTTTTCTCTTTAAATTAAAAAAGTAAATAAAAATAAATAATACAAAAATTATATATGCGTTTAAACGATGAATTAATTGAACATGTGATTGATCATAAAAAGCCAAACTTGAAAAAAAAGTATTAGTAGTAATATAATTAGGAATAAATGAATTATTCATATATGGCCAGGTTTGATAAATTAATCCCGCATCAAGACCCGATGTAAATGCTCCAAATATAATTTGAAAATAAACTAAAAATAAAAAAATTAAAAATAAAATAGAAGTTTTGGAAATGCTAATGCTTAAATCTTGATTATTTAAATTAATAGTTGACCAATATATTAATGAAATAATTACTATGGCCATTAATAAATGAGCAGCTAATCTAAAATGACTTACATCTGTATTTACCGACAAGCCACTTTTAACCATAAACCATCCAAGAAAACCTTGAAATAAAAAAAGAAGAAAAATAAATAAATAATAAATTATATTTTGTTTAATTATATTTTTTTTTAAAATAAAATAAAGAAGTGGTAAAAAATAAACCAAACTAACAAATCTCGCCAACAATCTATGTATATATTCCCACCAAAAAATATATTTAAATTCAGCCAATGACATTCCGTAATTTAACACCTTATATTGTGGTATTGATTTATATAATGAAAAGTATTCTTCCCATTTTGAATTGTTCAATGGTGGCAAAATGCCTTTAAATACATCCCAATTAGTAATTGAAAGACCAGAATTTGTTAATCTGGTAAAACCACCAACAGAAACAAGTAAAATAAGTAAAAATAGAACTGAGTAATGCCAAAATATTAAAGCTTTATTTTGTTGAATGTTGCTCATGATATTTTATATAATTTTATACACATGAATAAAAAAGCTAAATTGTCACTTCAAAACAAAAACAAAAATATTCAAAATATCAGGAACAATATTGATAAAATTGATACACAAATACTTAAGTATTTAAGTTTAAGGAGAAAAGAAGTTTTAAAGATAACAAAATACAAAACCAGAAGTGAGATTGTTGACAAAAAAAGAATTTATCAAATAATTAGAATTTTAACAAAAAAAGGAAAAAAGTATAAAATCGAACCATTCATAATTAAAAATATCTGGGGTTCAATGATTAAGTCTTTTATAGCTTTAGAAAAAAAGAAAATTTAACTATTTGCTGTGTGGTGGAAGTTTTTTTTCAACAAACCACTCATGCTTTCTAGTTGCTGGATTATACTTTTTCATCTTTAGCTTGTCTTTAGCCTTGTCGCCAGCAGTAGGTTTTTTAACATAATAATTGAAAGAGCTATTAGGTTTATCCTCAGGAACTAATCTTACCTTAACTGTAGATTTTTTTGCCATTATAATATTTTTTTAATATCTTTAATTATTTTTTTTAACTTAATTAATTTGTTGTTCGCACTTATATTATTCAAATTTTTATAGTCAACAGAATATTCTTTATTTAATAAATTATTAGCACCCTTTATGGTCATGCCTTTGTCTTTAAGCAGATATTTTACCCTTTTAAAAATTTGTATGTCGGTATCGCTGTAATACCTATGTTTTTTTATGACAATACTTGGTTTTAATATATTAAAATTTTTTTCCCAAAACCTAATAACGTGAGTTTTGGCCTTTCCTGTTGTTTTATCAATAAGATCTAACTCTTTTGCTAATTCTCCAATTGTTTTAAAAGCTTCGACCGATTTATTTAGCATTAAGAAAATTTATTTATTTTCTTTAATAAAAATTTTGAAGGCTTAAAAGTGACCACATTTCTAGAGGAAATAATTTTTTCTTCTTTAGTTTTAGGATTTCTACCAATTCTACTTTTTTTTTCTTTATTAACAAAAGTTCCAAACAAAGAAATTTTAACCTTTTTTTCGTTTTGTAATCCAGAAATAATAGTGGAAAAGATGTCATCAACAAAATTAGAACAATGATTTTTTGACAATCCCAGTTCTGTGTAAACTAAATCATAAATATTTTGTCTGGTGATATTGTCAATTTTATTCATTTATTTATTCTTTTTAATACAATTGTTCTAATTTTATTCTGAACCTCATTTTTTGACAAGTTGTTAGATACTAGAAAGACTCTTTTTATATTATTTTTGTATATTTTTAAAAAAGCATTTCTAATTAAAATCATTTTTTTTACTGATTCACTATCAAATCTATCTAATTTTTTTTTTCTTTGTGCAATTCTTTTTTTGCCAATACTAGGATGTAAATCTATAAGAATTGTAAAATTTGGCTTTTGACCTTTATCAATAAATAATTGCAAATAATTAATATATTTAAGTTTAATCTTACCCGTATAATGCTGATAAGCGATTGTTGAGTCTATATATCGGTCACACAAAACAATATATCCATCTTTTAATTTTTTTTTTATTAAATCAAAATGTTCTGCTCTAGCAGCAAAAAGCAAAAATAATTCAGTTAAAGGATTTGATTTTTCATTTAAATCATTAATAACTAATGATCTTATTTTTTCAGAAATTTTGGTCCCCCCGGGCTCTCTAGTTAAAAAAACTTTTTCAGAAATATTTTTTTTTAAAAAAGAATAAAGTAACTTAATATGGGTCGATTTACCCGATCCTTCAATTCCTTCAAAAGTAATAAAAATTCCATTTTTTATCCCCATATTAAAAAATTAATTGTATTTATAAATTTTTTAATAAAATTAATATCTTTATAATCATCAGAGGCAAATAAGGGATATTCTTTTGAAAACCCATTTTTATCTTGAATTCTTATTTTTGCTAACTCATCATTTTTTTTAAAGCTTTTTTTAATTGGAAACTCACCAATAATAGCAATGCTCAAATCTTTTGATCTTCTTTTAGGATAAGTAAAAAAAACATCTTCCTTTAAATGAAGATTTATCTTATTTATCTTACCATTCCAAAAATCAGCTACTAATAATTCATTATTTTTTTTGATTGAAATTAAATCAGTAGAAATTAAAGCATAGTTTAAAAGCTTTAAAGACTCTCTTGTCCTTTCAGCATTGGATACTGTTCCACTTATTACGCTTATTAATCTTCGTTCACCATTCTTTAATGATGCAGCTAATGCATATCCAGAATCATCCAAATGGCCTGTTTTAATTCCATCCACATTTGAATTTCTAAACAAAAGAGAGTTTCTGTTAGATTGACTAATTGGCTTTCCACCGGTCCTCTCCCAGGTAAAAGTTTTTAGTGCATATATTTTGTACAATTCAGGATAATTTTTAATTAAATAAGATGACATTAAGGCAATATCTTCAACTGTAGAAAAATTACTTTCAGAAAAAATTCCTGATGAATTAGAAAAATTAGTATTTTTCATTCCAATATCTTTTGCTTTTTCATTCATCATTAAAGCAAAAGATTCCTCCGAACCTGCAATACCTTCCGCAAGCGCTATACAAGCGTCATTACCAGAAGCCACAATTATACCCTTGAGCAAATTTTCAACTGTTATCTTATCATTAGGCATAATAAACATAGAGGAATATCCTGATTTTGACATTCTCCAAGCTTTCGTGGATACGATTATTTTCTCATCTAATTTTAACTCTCCTTTCTTAATTAACTCAAATGCAATAATAGAGGTCATGATTTTAGTTAATGAAGCTGGAGATATTTTGAGATTCTCATTTTTTTTAAATAAGATTTCATTAGAATTGTAATCAAGAAGAATAGCTTCTTTTGCTGTCGTCTCTATTGCTTGAGCGTTGCCAGAAATAGCTAAGATAAAGATGAGTATATTTAAAATTTTTTTCATTGAACTATAATTTCATAACCTTCATAATCATTGTTTTTTAATAATTTAAATATTTCATCAAATTTCTTAATATTTAAAATGGGCCCTATTGTGACGTAATAACCTTTCTTTTTAGAACCGTACATAGAAATATTAGTAGAAATTAGAAATTTTTTTAAATTTTTGTTTAATTCATTAGCATAATCGCTGTAATAGAAAGATCCATACTGAAGGTAAATTTTATTTTTTATTTTACTACTTTCGATTTTAGATTTTTTGCTTAAAGAAACAACTTCTACATTACTCACTCTCGATGTGTTTGGAACTTTTTGTTCCTCTTTAAAAATTTTAGCCTTATTGGCTACAAAAGTTGGGTTCAGTTTGGAATTTTCTATTTTTATGTAAGGAAAATCATTATTTACATCAAGGCTAGTTTTGATTGAGTCAGATACATAAACAATTCGCGAACCATCAAGTTCTTTCTTTTGGATATTGGAAATTGTTTCTGTTTTGTTGTTAATTAAATTAGTAATTTTAATTGTATTACCTGGAAACTGCTTATCCACAATTACATTTATTTTGCTATCAGATATTTTTAAATCAATTAAGTAACCCAGAAATCCAATTTTTTCATAGGTTTCATTAGTGAAACTTTGATTTTTCTCAACACTTGTGCAAGAAAAAGCTAACGATGACAATAATATAATTAAAACTTTTTTAAGCATTACATTTTTAAAATATCAGAGAATAAACCAATTGAAATTGCAAATCTTAATGACCTATTCCAATTTAATAATTTCTCATAATTCATACTTACCAAGTATATTGGCCCATCATCACCATCAGGCCTTACAAGTCTAAAATTGTTCTTTAAAGGTAAGTTTTGTTTACTTTTAATGCCAAGATGCGCCCAATTCTTATAGGACATCTCTTTTTGCAGCTTTCTAGCATCAGTAGTAAATAAATTTTTATTTATTTTTTTTTCCTGAATGGCTTCTGAACCCCAAGGCATGTTTTTATTCCATCCAATAGAGCTTAAATAATTTGCGGCAGAGGCAAAAGAATCCTCTAGAGAATTTACCAAGTCTATTTTGCCATCATTATCATAATCAATTGCGTAATTGTTAATTGAAGATGGCATAAATTGAAAATTTCCGTGAGCACCTGCCCACGATCCATACATGCTATTCATATCAATGATATTTTTATCAATCAGTCTTAACAAAATAATTAGTTCATTTGTAAAATAAGCAGATCTTCTCTTATCGAAAGACAAGGTTGCCAATGCAGAAATAATATCGACTTTACCTTTGTGCACACCAAAATTGGTTTCTATACCCCAGAGAGATAATAAGATTTCTTTGGGAACTCCAAATTCTTTTTCAACCTTTTCTAATAAGTATTTTTTTTCAATCAGAAGTTTTTTTGCAGTAGCAATTCGCAAACCGCTGACTCTTTTACTCACATAGACATCTGTTTTTTCAATAAATTCTGGCTGTCTCTTATCATAAATTAGCAATTTTTCTAAAAAAACAACTCTTTGAAAAGCTTTTTCAACGGTAGTTTTGCTAATTCCTTGCGTTAATGCTTTTTTTTTAAAATTTTTTACCCAATCATCAAACTCAGGGCTATTGGCAAAAACATTTGTGGTAAATGCTAATACAGCAAAGAAATATATAATCTTTAAAAAACGAAGCATATTTTTTGATAACATAAATTAAAATTTAAGTCATATGAGCAATATTGTAAAATGCTAAGATATTTAGATAATTTTGCTTATAAATATTGCTGAAAGTCGAGATAATGCTTATAACCCATCAATCTGGAGAGGTGGCTGAGCGGTTGAAAGCACTGGTCTTGAAAACCAGCAGTGGGGCAACTCACTCGTGGGTTCAAATCCCACCCTCTCCGCCATTTAAAATAATTTAATTAGTTTTTTTATAAACATAAGAGATTGCTGCAAAAATAACTAAATAATTTAAATAAGATATATAAAAAGAAATAAAATCAAACATTGGTTTAATAACTAGATACAATTGAGAATTACTATTAAGTATAGATACTTGAAAAGACAGTACAAATACTGAAGGTATAAAAAAAATAATAGTTATAATTATAAATATTAAAAACAATTTAAAACCAAAATTATTTAACTCTTGAATTGAGTAAGAAAAGTTTTTATTGAGAGCAACTTTTGGTAAAATAAAAATTAATTTTAAAGCAAACACACAACTAAGTATCCATAAAAAAAATAAATAAGAAATATTAAAACCAAAAAAATTTATTTTATTAAAAAATTTAAAAAAAAAATGAATAAGAAGTGGAGATATTGCGATTAGTGATATCAATGTAATATTGAAAAAATATTTTAAATTTATTAATGATAAGAAATGAGATAAAAAATTTTGTCTAAAATTTGTTATTATTTCTTTATGTACGCTTATGCCAACACAACTGGTTAATAACATAGAAAACAAAACAAATAATATTATGGTAAAATTACTCGCTAGAGAGTTCGACATCAAAAAATTTAAACCATTAAATGCGACTGTAATAAGTATTACAATTGGAAAACCATCTTTAATTCTTGCCGTAAAATTAGCCGATACGAATTGAAAAGATAATTTTAGAATTTCTGGAATAGCAAAATCTTTTTTTATCATAAATTATGGCGGTCAGGGAGGGATTCGAACCCTCGCTACGATTTTACTCGTAGGGTCATTTAGCAAACGACTGGTTTCAGCCTCTCACCCACCTGACCATAATAAATTATCTTCGATATATCTTATTTATTTTAATGTTGCAAAAAAAGACTCATAAATAAATTATTTAAAATAGTCCCACAATTTCATCTTTTGAATAATCAATTTTTTCAGCAGCAGGTTTTTTTGGCAATCCCGGTAAGGTCATAATATTTCCGCATATAACAACAATAAACTCGGCACCAGCAGCTAATCTTATTTCACGTATTGATATGGAGTGATTTATTGGTGCTCCTCTTAATTTAGGGTCAGTAGAAAAAGATGACTGTGTCTTTGCGATACATACTGGGTAATGACCAAAACCAGCTTTTTGAAGATTGGTAATTTCATCGATTATCTTTTTTTCAGCTATAACTTCTTTAGCATGATAGATTTTTTTTGCTATTTTGTTAATTTTTTCCAATATGCTATCATTAATATTATAAACAAATTTCATTCCTTTTTTTTTATTTTTGCATATTTTAATGACTTCGTTAGCCAAGTTTATCGCCCCCTTCCCTCCTTTTGCCCAATGATCAGACAGAACTACATTAACCTTTAATTCCTTTACCTTATCAATTATCAATTTGATTTCATTGTTTGTGTCATTAGAAAATTTATTAATTACCACAACGCAAGGTAAATTATAAATTTTAACAATATTGCTCACGTGACGTTCTAAATTTGGCAAACCCCTTTTAATTGCTAAACAATCTTCTTTTGTTAAGCTTTCTAATTCTGCGCCTCCATGATATTTAATTGCTCGCACTGTGGCCACAACCACTACAGCTGATGGTCTCAAGCCCGATTTACGACATTTTATATCAATAAATTTTTCTGCACCAAGGTCTGATCCAAAACCTGCTTCCGTAACTACGTAATCTGCAAGTTTTAATGCCGCTTTAGTTGCTACTATTGAATTGCAACCATGGGCAATATTTGCAAATGGACCACCATGAACAAAAGAAGGATTGTTCTCTAAAGTTTGAACCAAATTTGGAGAAATGGCATCTTTTAACAAAACTGTCATAGCTCCATGTGCTTTTAGATCTTTAGCTGTAACTGGATCTCCATGATTATTGTAAGCTACTATAATTTGACCTAGACGTTTTTTTAAATCATGTATTGAAGATGACAAACAAAGAATTGCCATCACTTCAGATGCAGCAACAATTTCAAAACCGTTATCATAAGGAAAACCTTTCTTAACCTCTTTTAAACCAACGGTAATTTTTCTTAACGATCGATCATTCATATCAACAACTCTTTTCCATTGAATGGTGGAAACATCGATTTCCAGTGAATTTCCATGATAAATGTGATTATCAAGCATCGCTGACAATAAATTGTGAGCAAGAGCAATAGCTGAAAAATCTCCAGTGAAATGAAGATTTATATCTTCCATGGGAATTATTTGGGCATACCCTCCACCCGCAGCTCCACCTTTTATGCCAAAAACAGGTCCTAATGAAGGCTCACGTAAACAGATAATCGTTTTCTTTCCAATTCGATTTAAAGCGTCCCCTAGTCCTACAGTTGTGGTGGTTTTTCCTTCTCCCGCAGGAGTGGGGCTAATGGCTGTAACCAAAATTAGCTTGCTATTTTTTTTTTCTGTTAATTTTTCTAAGTATGATAATGAAACTTTAGCTTTAAAGTGACCAAATGATTGAATTTGATTTTCCGGTATATTAAGAAAATTCTTTGCAATTTTAGAAATTTTCTTAATTTTTGCTGACTTGGCAATTTCTATATCACTAGGCATTTGTTATTTTTCTGTAAAAATCTAAACATTCAGGATTGGCTATTGAATTTAGATTATTAATTTTTTCACCATTAATTAATTTTTGAACGGCAATTTCAACAATCTTACCACTTTTGGTTCTTGGGATATCTGGACATTCGATAATAAGAGATGGTACATGTCGAGGAGAACAATTGTCTCTGATAGTGTTTTTTAAATTTTCAACTAATGATTCTGTAAAAGAATATTTTGTATTAATTTTTACAAACAAAACTATTCTTACATCATTGTCAAAATTTTGACCAACTACAATTGATTCTGCAACTTCATCAAAAGCCTCAACCTGTCTATAAATCTCTGCTGTTCCAATTCTTACACCTCCAGGTTTTAACGTTGCGTCAGATCTTCCCTGTATAATAAACCCAGCGTTAGATGTTTTTTGAATATAGTCACCGTGATACCAAATATTAGAATATTTATTAAAATATGCATCTTTAATTTTTTTTCTGTCATCGTCATTCCAAAATTTTACAGGCATAGAAGGAAATGGATTTTTAACAACAAGTTCACCTTTCTCAAAATCATTAATTGCCTTACCTGTTTCGTCAAAAACATCAACATCAATAGCCAAACTAGCACCCTGTATCTCTCCTGCAAAAACTTTTCCAAATAAATTTCCCATTAATAAACAACCTACCACATCAGTTCCGCCACTAATAGAAGAAAGCAAAACTTGATTCTTAATATTTTTATAAACGTATTCCCAGCTCTCCTTCATAAGGGGAGAGCCTGTGGAAGTTATTATTTTTAGATTATCTAAATTGTATTTGTTTGCAGAAAAATTATTCTTTTTTAAAAAATCAATATACTTTGCACTTAAACCGAATAATGAGAAATTGTGATCCTCGCAGTATTGAAAAAGAACTTCTTTATTGGGGTAAAATGGAGATCCATCGTATAATTTTACACTAGCACCACATGAAAGACTTGCAACCAACCAATTCCACATCATCCATCCAGTAGTAGTAAAATAGAAAATATTGTCATTTTCTTTAACATCACAATGTAAAAATAATTCTTTTTTCTGCTCAATTAAAGATCCGCCAGCACCATGCACAATACACTTAGGAACTCCAGTTGTGCCACTTGAATATAGAATATACAAAGGATGATTAAATTCAAATTCTTCGAAAACTTCATCAATAAAACCGTCCTCTATAATTTTATCAAAAGATATAAATTCTTCTGTAAAAAAATTATTATTTTCATAAGAGCAAATTATAATTTTTTCAATTGAGGGTATTAATTTCTGTATGGAATAAATTCTATCAATTAAACTTATTTTTTTCCCATTATAATAATAATAATCACAAGTGATTAAAACTTTTGGAGATATTTGCAAAAAACGATCTACAACTCCTTGGACACCAAAATCCGGAGAGCATGAAGACCATATATGTCCATTTTTTGATGATGCTAACAGTCCAATAATTGCTTCAATATTATTAGGCAAATATGCTGCCACTCTATCATTTTTTTTTAAACCATTTTTTTTAAAAAAATTAGATAATTTACAAACATCATTATATAATTTTTTCCAAGTAATAGATTTTTCATATCCATTCTCCCCTCTAAAATGTATTGCAACTTCATTAGTTTTTTTTTTTAATAAGTTTAAAGCAAAATTTATTTTTGAGTCTTCAAAAAAACGACAATCTAAAAATTCAGTATTTTTAGAAATTATTTTTTTTCCCTTCGTGCCTTTAATATTAGAAAAATCCCAAAAAGCAGACCAGAATATATCAGGTTTTTGTATCGACCACTTCCAAAGTTTTTGATAATCAGTTGTTAAAGGGAAAAATTTTTCTTCATCAAGATATTCGCAAAATAAGTATAAATTTGATTTTTCTATTTGTTCTTTTGTGGCTTGCCATAAAAAAATATCATTCATTCTAAAAAAAAGTTTTTAAAATCACTTTAAATTTTATTTTTATCCAATAATTTTTTTGGACATGTATTTTTGCAAAACTTCAGGTATTGAAATAGTGCCATCTTTATTTTGATAGTTTTCCAAAATAGCTATAATTGTTCTTCCTATGGCTAATCCCGAACCATTTAAAGTAGCTAGTAATTCATTTTTATTATCAACTGTTTTATACCTAGCTTTCATTCTATTAGCTTGAAATGTGGAGCAAGATGAACAGCTGGAAATTTCTCTGTACTTATTTTGAGATGGTATCCAAACTTCAATATCATAAGTTTTTTCAGCACTAAAACCCATGTCACCGCTTGATAAAAGCATCACTCTATAAGGTAATTTTAATAATTCTAAAACTTTTTCCGCACAAGAAAGCATTCTCTCTAATTCATTCATTCTAAATTCTGGTTGAATTATTGATACTAACTCCACTTTTGAAAACTGATGCTGTCTCATCATACCTTGAGTGTCTTTTCCTGCTGCACCAGCTTCTAATCTAAAACATGGAGTGCAGGTTACATAACGTAATGGCAGATCCTCATATTTTATAATTTTATCCGAAACAATATTTGTTAAAGAGACTTCACCTGTAGGAATTAGCCAAAGATTATTATTAGTTTGAAATTGTTCATCTTTAAATTTAGGTAACTGCCCAGTTCCAAACATAGATTTTTCGTTCACTAAAATTGGCACATTGTGCTCTATATAACCATTTTCACCTGTATGAAGATCAAGCATAAAATTGATCAAAGCTCTCTCTAGTTTAGCCAGATCTTTTTTAAGTATCACAAATCTGGATCCAGACATATTTGCAGCTGTTTCAAAATCTATAAGATTCAAATTTTTAGCTAAAAGATCATGACTTAAAGGCTCAAAGTCAAAATGTCTTATAGTTCCAGACTTTTTTATCTCTACGTTTCCCTTCTCATCCTCTGAAATTGGAACTTCATCTAATGGAATATTTGGTATCGTATGCAATATTCTATTGATATCTATATTTAATTTTGTAACTTCCGTTTCTAAAGCTGAAATTGAGGTTTTGATAGTAGAAACTTCAGATGAAAGATTTTTAAATTTTTCAGAATTTTTATCTTTTTCAATTGAAAGATTTTTAGAGATTGAATTTCTTTGATTTTGCAATTCTTGTTGCTTTTCAAGATTTTTTCTAAGCTCTTCATCTAATTTAATCAGTTGATCAAAAATTAGGTCGGAATTATTTACAAACCTAGATTTAATTTTTTGTTTAAAAGTATTTAAATCTTTTCTTATGTCTTTAATATTTAGCATTATTTTCTTTCTACAGTTTTAACTGTTAAAATAGAAATTTCATACAAAAGAAGTAATGGCAAAGCTAGTCCAATTTGAGTAATTGGATCAGGAGGTGTTAAAATTGCTGCTACTGCAAAAATTATCACAATCACATACCTTCTTCTTTTTTTTAAATCATCCGCTGTTAAAAAACCAACTTTTCCTAATAAAGTTAATAATACAGGTAATTGAAAACTTAAACCAAAAGCAAAAATTAATTTGGTTATCAAAGATAAATACTCATCAACCTTTGCCTCTAATTGAATGGGCATGCCTGACATTGCACTAGTTGTCTCAAATGATAAAAAAAACTTTACTGCAAGCGGCATGATCAAATAATAAACTAGCATTCCACCTAAAATAAAAAGTATTGGTGTTGCAATTAAAAAGGGTAAAAGGGCCATTTTTTCATTTTTATATAAACCCGGAGCAATAAACTTCCAAATTTGAATTAATATGACAGGAAACGAAAGACAAAAAGATGCAAAAAAAGCTAATTTTAAATAAGTTAAAAAAGTTTCGTGCAGTGCTGTAAAAATCATTCTTCTTTGTACGGGATCATCTTTCGTAGCTTGAACATAAGGATCAAGTAAAAAAGCATAAATACTATCCGCAAATACAAAACATACAACAAAAGCACAAAGCAAAAAAATTACAGATTTGATTAGACGCGACCTTAGTTCTTTAAGGTGACCAGTAATCGTTGTTGTTTTTGTCGCCATCTATAATCAAGAATTAACTTCTTTTTTTTTTTGATTTTTTGATGTTGTTTGTTTTCTTTTAGGTTTGTCTAAATCAATGGTTTCAACATCTTCTATATTTTCTAAAGTATTTTGAAATTGATTGGCATAACCTTTAATAGTTCTCATCCAACTACCAATTTTTTTCATGATGATAGGAAGGTCTTTTGGTCCAATTACTAATATGGCAATAACAGCTATGACTAGAAGTTCAGACCACCCAATTTGTGGCATTAGAAATTAACTTTCTGAATTTTTGTTATCTTTATTGCTATTGGTAAGGTTTTTATCATCAATTTCCTCAGTTGAAGACATACCTTTTTTAAAACTCTTAATTCCTTTGGCAACATCGCCCATTAATTCAGAAATTTTACCTCTTCCAAAAAGTAAAACAACTAAGGCCACAACAATAACTATTTGCCAAAAACCAATGCTCATATCTAAATCTTATCCATTATTTATATAAAAAACAATAATTATTTTTCTTTATCATCTTCTTCGTCTTCCTCGTCGTCGTCTTCATCCTCGTCATCGTCATAGTCATCATCCTCCTCATTATCTTCATAAGGCTCATCTAAATTTTGATCAGCTTCTTCCTTATTTTCATTATTCTCTGCATCTTTATTATCCAATGTATCACTAATCATTTCATCAATATTACTAAATATATTTTCTTTTATGCTACTATCATCTTCTTTAGTAAACTTAGAAGTTCCAAAAATTGAACTATCAACTCTGCTATCTATTAAACCAGCAGCCATTAATTCATCAGAGTTAGGTAGATCTTCAAGACTATTTAAATTAAAATGACTTAAAAAAGAATCCGTGGTTCCATAAGCTAGAGGCTTACCTGGTATATCCTTTCTTCCTGCTGGTTTAACCCACCCCAATTCAAATAGAACTTCCATTGTGCCTGTAGAAAAAGATACGCCTCTAATTTCCTCAATTTCAGATCTAGTAACTGGTTGATGGTACGCAATAATCGCCAATGTTTCAATTGCAGCTTTTGATAGTTTTTTTTGACCTGTTATTTCTTCTCTGAGTTGATCAGCTAGATCAATTGAGGTCCTAAATGACCAGCGATTTGCTAATTTAATTAAATTTATACCTCTTTCTTGATATTCCTTTTGCAATTCATTTAAAATTTCCAAAACATCAGTATTTTTTTTTACTTTTGATTGCAACGTTGCGAGATCTAGAGGCTCGTCAGCTGCAAATAAAAAAGCCTCGATTATTTTTTTTTCTTTTTTGTCAATACTAGGCATAAATTTTTAATTTTTTGATTTTATATAAATATCTTCAAACATCTGTTCTTGTTTAATCAAAAGTTTCCCCTCACGTACTAATTCTAAACTTGCAGCAAAAGTACCCGATAGACCTGATTTTTTTAATTTTTTATTTTTTAAAAAATTCTTGGGTATAATAGTGTTTATATCGCACCATTCTTTTATCTGATCAAACATTTTAGTAATCATTTTTATAGCTTCTTCCATGGTATAAACGGGTAATTTTTTTATATTAATAGAAGAAAAATTTTCTTTTCTTTTAAAGTCAGCATAAGCTTTTATTAGTTCATACAAAGAAACACTATACTCAGATTTATTGATTGGTTTAATTCCCTCTCTCATTGCTCTCATAAAAACTTCATGACCTAATTTAGGTTTGCTCATTAATTGATCTGATAACAATCTAATACTCTCTAACTTTCTAAGCTGAAGTTTAAGTTTTTCAGCCATTTTAATAGCAGAGAAATCATCATCAAATTCATCTGGTAACAATAGTCTTGATTTCAAATAAGCAAGCCAAGATGCCATTACTAAAAAATCAGCTGCCAATTCTAGATTATCTTTTAACTCAGAAATATAATTAATGTACTGATCGGCAAGTTGAACTATGGAAATTTGCATCAAATCAACTTTTTGTGCCTTGGCAAGATCTAGCAACAGGTCCAAGGGACCTTCGTAATTATCTACCTGTAATTTAAAATTATCTGTTAAAACTTCAGCATGATTCTCTTGCATAAAAAATCGTACTAAATTATTGGCTATAATTAAAGATTTTAATCGTTTTTGCTAACAACTTCTTATCCGCATAGCCAGTAATGGCAAACAAACGTGTCATTTCATTCAAATTTCCATTGCAATGTAAAACAATATCGCATCCAGCATCAAACGACTTAACAGCCCTACTTTGAATAGATCCATTAAGTGCCTTCATGCATATATCATCTGACATTATTAGGCCTTTAAATTTCAATTTTTTCTTTAAAATTTTTTTTATTATTATCGATGAAAAAGTTGCAGGGTTAATATGATCAATATTTTTATAAAGAATATGTGCGGTCATTAAAAATTGAGACTTTAAATTATTAAAGCATTTAAAATCATTATTATACAAGTATTCCTTGCTTTCATTTATTATTGGTAAATGATAATGGCTATCTAGCATAGATAAGCCATGACCTGGAGCATGTTTGCCAATAGTCATAAGCCGTTTCTTTAAATATTTCTTTACGATTGTATTACCAATATTAATAATATCAGTATTTTTATCAGAATACGCCCTATCAGATATGACGCTAGATTTATTGGGATAAAATAAATCTAATACTGGGGTTGCGATTAAATTAATTCCTAAATAATTAAACAGATTAGAATTAAAATTGATAAATTTATTTAATTCTTGGTTAAATTGTTTTTTGTCATTTTTAAAATAATTACCAAATATTTTAGCAGATTGGTGTCTTTGATCAAAAAATTTTGAAAAACGATTTACTCTTCCACCCTCGTGATCAATCATAATTAAGGTTTTTTGATATGGATTAAGGGATTTTAATTCTGAAATTAAATTTTTTAATTGAAAAAAATTTTTTATATTTCTTGAAAAAATAATATACCCAATAGGTAAGTGTTTTTTAAATAAAAAATATTCTTCTTTGGAAATACAATGTCCGGATAATCCTACGATAACTGGTTTAAAAGCAATATTCATTTTACAAGTTCCCAAAACTTTGGTTCATCATCAATTTTTTTAAAATAGTCAGAATTGTCAATGAATATCTTAAAGTTTTTATTTACCTCAGTTTTTGGTAGCTTCATACCGTAGCTAAATAACAATGAGTCATGTAACTTTCTACTTTGCAAAATTTTTGCTTTAAAGTTTTCAGATAAATAAAATAATATAGTGAAATAAAAAAAAATAAAAATTAAGATAATGGATGTTGTTTTTAATAATAATAATCTCATTACATAGACTCGGGTGCGCTAACACCAAGTATTAACAGCCCAGACTTTATTACTCCCAAAACCTTTTCTAATAAATAAACTCTAGCCTTAATTAATTCACTATTTTCATTTTCAATAATCCTATACTCTGGATATTCTTTTCCTAAATTCCAATAAGAGTGAAATATTGATGCAAGATCATATAGGTAATAAGGTATTCGATGCGGTTCTAAGTTTTTTGCTGAAAGATCCATACATTTAGACCACAAGGACAATTTTTTAATTATTTCAATTTCAATTTCCGCATCTAATAAACGTAAACACTTCTTATCAATATTTGTTAAATCTAATGATGTTTTCCTTAAGATTGAATGAATTCTTGCACTGGCATACTGTACATAAAAAACAGGGTTTTCTTTAGTTTTTTCTGTAACTAGGTCAAAATCAAAATCTAATTGGCTATCATTGCTTCTATAGATCATCATAAATCTAACCGCATCTACTCCTACAGATTCTACCAATTCTTTAGCAGTGATAAAATCACCCGCTCTTTTCGACATCTTGTAGGGTTCTCCAGATTTAAATAACTTTACCAACTGGCATACTTTGCATTCAAAATCTGCTTTGAAATCAGATAGTGCATCAACACAGGCTTTTAATCTTTTAAGGTAACCCGCATGATCGGCTCCTAACACGTTAATATATTTATCAAATTTTCTATCAAGTTTGTATGAATGATAGGCCACATCATTAGCAAAATAAGTCCATGTGCCATCTGATTTTTTTAAAGCTCTATCTACATCATCACCAAACTTGGTGGACTTGAATAATAATTGCTCTCTTGGTTCCCAATCTTCATTTTCATTACCCTTAGGTTTAGGCAGTACACCTTCGTAGATACAGTTTTTTCTTTCTAATATTTTTAAAGTTTTAGATACAAGGTTGTTTTTTACCAATTCTTTTTCTGAAATAAATAAATCATGCTTAATACCAAGCGAAAGCAAGTCATTTTTAATCATAACCATGGCTTCGTCCATAGCCATTTCACCAAGTTCATTTTTAATAGAATCGTAATTAGAAAAATTAGAAATTTTATTTTTTTTTATTAAACTTTGTGCAATTTCCTTTAAATATTCACCTGGATAAAGACCCTCATTTACAGGAAATTCTTTTCCTTCTTTAATTTCAAGAACTCGAGCATACACAGATTTGGCAAACATGTGAATTTGATTACCATAATCATTAATATAATATTCTTTAATAACTTTGTGTCCTACAAAATTTAAAAGGTTTCCTAAAACATCTCCATAGACCGCTCCTCGACAATGCCCCACGTGCAACGGACCTGTAGGATTAGCCGAAACATATTCTAAATTAATAGTTTTAGATGTATTTACAATTTTTCCTTTGCTATCATCAAATGAAAATAAAAAATTATACCAAAATTCTTTTTTAAACTTTAAATTTACAAAT
>Ga0181600_10000515_pt1 | contig 29642 bp, 30 predicted proteins | sample 041ome_2_FD_132982 | JGI IMG/M metagenome (GOLD analysis project Ga0181600, IMG submission 132982) | Coastal salt marsh microbial communities from the Groves Creek Marsh, Skidaway Island, Georgia - 041406US metaG (megahit assembly) | ecosystem: Environmental > Aquatic > Marine > Intertidal zone... | reverse complement strand
GGCGCCACCTATGTGCTGCAAGAGCTGTGCAATGGCCTGTTTGACGCGCTGTTTCACATCTTGCCCTTGGCCAGCCAAATGGATGCAGCCCCCGCCACGCCCAGCCGCATGACGCGCAGCCTGCCGTGGTCAGAGCAGGCGCAAACCGAATTGGACCGGATCGTTGCAAAACACCCGATCTTAACCCGCATTTCCGCCGCCCGCCAACTGCGCGACGCCATAGAGCGCGCCGCGTTGGATGCCGGGGCCGAGGAAATCAGCAGCGATCTGGTGCGCGGCGCAAGCCTCGCCTCAGCCGCGCCATGAGAGGAGAAGAAAAATGACTGATCTCCGCGTAAACGGGGCCCGGCCCCGGGGCGTGCCAACGCACAGCCTGGAATACGATTTCTATTTCGCAACCGTCTTTGTGGTAGCGCTGTTTGTCGGGGTGCAAACCTGGACTTGGCGGCTGATCACCCAGCGCCGGTTGCCGAAAAACGGGCCGATCAAGCGGGCTTTGAAAGACGCCCATGTGATCGCCCCGATCATATTCCGCAGCTGACACTGCGGGATGCAAGTTCCCGTGGGCCAGGGTCTGCGGGAGAGGTGCCCGGCGCAAGCCGGGGCCATCCCAGCCGCAGGGGGTGCGGCGCAGTCTGATATCCGGAGGTTATTATGACTGGAAAATCTGATCTGTCCTTCACAGGTCTTACCGATGAGCAGGCCCAGGAACTGCACTCGGTCTATATGAGCGGGCTTTGGCTGTTCGTCACCATCGCGGTGATCGCTCACTTGGCCGTGTTCATCTGGCGTCCTTGGTTCTGAGAGGATTGAAGCATGAGCAAGTTCTATAAAATTTGGCTGATCTTCGACCCTCGCCGCGTTTTCGTGGCCCAAGGCGTCTTCCTGTTCCTTCTGGCAGCGATGATCCATCTCGTGCTGTTGTCCAACGACGGCTACAACTGGTTCGAAATCGCAGCGCAGAAATACGGCCGCTAATAGCGCCAAGCGCGCTCTTTCTGCGGGCGAAATTTGTCCCGATTTCGCCCGCAGATTCCCATTAAACCCTGACGGCCCTTTGGCCGGCAAGCTTACGCGGAGGGAAGCATGGCACTGCTGAGCTTCGAGCGGAAATACCGCGTGCCAGGCGGCACGTTGGTCGGCGGGAACCTGTTCGACTTTTGGGTCGGGCCCTTCTACGTCGGTTTTTTCGGGGTCACGACGATCTTTTTCGCCGTCCTCGGAACGCTCTTGATACTTTGGGGGGCCGTGCTGCAAGGCACTTGGAACCCCTGGTTGATATCAATCAACCCGCCCGCCCTGGAATATGGGTTGGGCATGGCACCTTTGAAAGAGGGTGGTCTATGGCAAATCATCACGATTTGCGCTGTGGGGGCCTTTGTTTCTTGGGCCCTACGCGAGGTAGAGATTTCGCGCAAACTGGGGATGGGGCTGCATGTGCCCTTTGCCTTTGGCGTGGCAATTTTTGCCTATGTGACACTGGTCGTTATTCGCCCACTGCTTATGGGGGCTTGGGGCTATGCCTTTCCCTATGGGATTTGGACGCATCTCGATTGGGTGTCTAACACTGGCTATACTTATGGCAATTTCCACTACAACCCTGCCCATATGATCGCGGTAAGTTTCTTCTTCACCACGACACTGGCGCTGGCCCTGCATGGCGCGCTGATCTTGTCTGCCGCCAACCCCAAGGACGGCGAAAAGATGAAGACCCCAGATCACGAAGACACCTTCTTCCGCGATCTTATCGGGTATTCGGTGGGCACGCTGGGCATTCACCGTGTGGGCCTATTGCTGGCTTTGAACGCAGGCTTTTGGTCGGCTGTTTGTATCGTCATCTCGGGCACCATCTGGTTCGACCAATGGGTTTATTGGTGGGATTGGTGGCTGGAACTGCCTTGGTGGGCAGATATCGCAGGAGGCGTAAATGGCTGAGTATCAGAACATATTTACCCAAGTGCAGGTTCGTGCCGCGCCCGAAATGGGCATGGTAGAAGATGTAGACCTAAGCAACCGCACCAAAAGCGCCAGCTTTTCCAACCTCATGGGTTGGATCGGCAACGCGCAGCTTGGCCCCGTTTATCTGGGTGCCATGGGTGTGCTTAGCCTTGCGGCCGGTGCCGTTTGGTTTGTGATGGTTGGCATGTGGTTTTGGTATCAGGCGGGTTTTAACCCGGCGGTATTTATGCGCGATCTTTTCTGGTTGTCGCTAGATCCACCGGCACCCGGCTATGGCCTGTCGATCCCGCCCATGGCGGAAGGCGGCTATTACCTGATTGCCTCGTTCTTTTTGCTGATCTCTGTGCTCAGCTGGTGGGTGCGCACATGGTTGCGTGCCGAGGCACTGGGCATGGGCAAACACGTGGCTTGGGCATTTTTATCGGCGATCTGGCTGTTCATGGTGTTGGGCTTTTTCCGCCCCATCTTGATGGGCTCGTGGTCCGAGGCCGTGCCCTATGGCATCTTCACCCATCTCGACTGGACCAACCTGTTCAGCCTGCAATATGGCAACCTGTTCTATAACCCGTTCCACGCCCTTTCGATTGCCTTCCTTTATGGCTCGGCCCTGCTGTTTGCGATGCATGGCGCGACCATTCTGGCAGTTAGTCGGTTTGGCGGCGACCGCGAGTTAGAACAGATCGTAGACCGGGGCACCGCCTCGGAACGCGCGGCGCTGTTTTGGCGCTGGACCATGGGCTTTAACGCCTCGATGGAAGGTATTCACCGCTGGGCGTGGTGGTTTGCAGTGCTGTGCACCCTAACGGGCGGCATCGGCATTCTGCTGACGGGCACTGTTGTGGATAACTGGTCGGACTGGGCAGCCATTCATGGCTATCGCCCCACCTACTAAGAGGATCAAGACATGGCTGAACATGACTATATCCAAGAAACACCCACCCAGCGGCTAAGCCGGTGGATCTTTTCCGAGATGATGCGCGGGGCGGCCTATGCGGCAGTGTTCGTGCTGGGGCTTGGGCTGCTGTTGTGGGGGATTTATCTGGTTGGGTTGCTGCTGCCGGAAGACAGCAAAACCGCACCTGGCCCAATGCCTTATAGCGCCATCAGCGCCCCCGTTGACAGCGCCAAGGCATAAGCGATTGGCCCCCGCCCGACGCAGCAGTTTCGGGCGGGGCCCACAGAACCGGGGACACCGGCCCTTTGGCCCGCCCCCAAACCAGGTTTGGCCTGTCAACAGGGCCAAACACCCGGGCGAGTGACGCCCGGCTCCCTTCCTGGTCTCCAGGAACTGGTGCCGTGCGGTTTTGCCCACGGCACCATTTTTTTGGCGCTTTGCCAGCCAAGGCCGCCAACACCAGACCCAAAAGGAACCGCGCCATGACTGCACAGGCCCAAAACAGCCCGACACCGCACCTAGACCGGGTGGCAGGCCCCGCCGATCTGCGCGATTTCACCGATATCGAATTGGCCCATCTGGCCCGCGAACTGCGCGACGAGACCATCGAAACCGTCAGCCGCACTGGCGGGCATTTGGGCTCGTCTTTAGGGGTGGTGGAATTAACCGTGGCCCTGCATGCCGTGTTTCGCACCCCCTTTGACAAGCTGATCTGGGATGTGGGGCACCAATGCTACCCGCATAAAATATTGACCGGCCGGCGCCACAAAATGGCCAGCCTGCGCCAAGAGGGTGGGATTTCCGGCTTTACCAAACGCACCGAAAGCCCGTTTGACCCATTTGGCGCGGCCCATAGCTCGACCTCGATTTCCGCGGCCTTGGGCTTTACCATAGGCCGCGACATGGGCCAGCCGACAGGCGATGCGATTGCCGTGATCGGCGATGGTTCGATCACCGCGGGCATGGCCTACGAGGCGCTCAACAATGCCGGCGCCGAAGGGCGGCGGCTGTTTGTCGTGCTCAACGACAATGCCATGTCCATCGCCCCGCCAGTGGGCGCGCTGAGCCATCATTTAACCCATATCGACAGCCCCGCCGAAAAGCTGCGCGACATCGCCGAAGGGCTGGTGTCCACCCTGCCCAGCCCGCTGCGCGACTTGGCCCGCCACGCCCGCGAAACCGCCTTTGGCCAGCGCCCGCCCGCCACCATGTTTGAACATCTAGGTTTTACCTATGTCGGGCCCATCGATGGCCACAGCATGCCAGATTTGCTGGCCACGTTCCGCGCCGTGCGCAACCGCGCCGAGGGGCCGGTTTTGATCCATGTGCGCACCCAAAAAGGCAAGGGTTATGCCCCTGCCGAACAGGCCGATTGCAAATATCACGGCGTTGCAAAATTTGACGTTCAATCAGGCAACCAACGTAAATCCAACAGCAGTGCCCCCAGCTACACCGCCGTCTTTGGCCAAGCCCTGACACAGGCCGCCGCCCAAGATCCGTTGATTGTGGGGGTGACCGCAGCCATGCCCAGCGGCACCGGGCTGGATATTATGGCCCGCCGCTTTCCCAGCCGTGTCTATGATGTAGGCATCGCCGAACAACACGCCGTCACCTTTGCAGCCGGGATGGCCGCCAGCGGGCTAAAGCCATTTTGCGCCATCTATTCCACCTTCTTGCAACGCGCCTATGACCAGATCGTTCACGATGTGGCGCTGCAGGGCCTGCCTGTGCGCTTTGCCATCGACCGCGCCGGGCTGGTGGGTGCCGATGGCGCCACCCATGCCGGCAGTTTCGATATTGCCTATCTGGCCAATTTGCCCGGCATGGTGGTGATGGCCGCAGGCGACGAGGCAGAATTGCAGCGCATGGTGGCCACAGCCGCCGCCCATGATAGCGGGCCCATTGCCTTTCGTTACCCCCGTGGCGAGGGCAGCGGCGCCAGCCTAGAGGGCCCCGCCCTGCCCTTGACCATCGGCAAAGGCCGGGTGCTGTGCGAGGGCACGCAGGTGGCGCTGTTGTCCTTTGGCGCCCACCTGCCCGAGGTGCTGGCCGCTGCCACGCTGCTGGAACGCCAAGGCGTGTCATGCACCGTGGCCGATGCCCGGTTTGCCAAGCCGCTTGACCATGACTTGATCGATCAACTGGTGGCCCACCACCGCGCGGTGCTGACCATTGAACAGGGGGCAGTGGGCGGGTTTGGCGCACAAGTCTTGCATTATCTGGCCGAAACCGGGCAATTGCAAAGCGGCGCAGCCCTGCGCAGCCTTGTGCTGCCTGATCAGTTCATCGACCAAGCCAGCCCCGAGGCGATGTATGCCGCAGCCGGGCTGACAGCCGATAAAATTGCCGTCCATGCGCTGCGCATGATTGGGGTGGAAAGCCTGCAAATGCACCGCGGCGGCGCGATGTAACACCCTGTGCCACCCAAGCCACCGCTTAGGCACCGCTCAGCCAACGAGGTGCCAGCGTGGTGCCAGCGCGTGGCGCTATAGGCGGCTGTGTAACGCGGGGTTTGCGCGCAGGCTAAAGACGGTGGGTATAGGGCTGAATAATGGCCAGCACGCAATCGCTGCCATCTTCGCCCAATTCCAGCCGCGCCATGCGAATATCGCACATGGCATAGTGATCTGGCAGGCTGTCACATAAGCTGACCGCCCGCACATCGGCGCTGGCGCCCAGCCGACAATCGGCCAGAGCCAGCGAAATGCGGTCTTGATCGATGCGGTTTTCGCCAAAATGCCGGATATAGCGCACCGTTGCGGTTTCGCTAAAACGCTGGGGAAAAAGGCTGCGGAATTTGTGGTTTTCTGCCGTCAACACACCGCTGCCCAAATCGATCAGCCCGGCGGCCACAGGCATGTGGAAAAATATCTGTTCGAACTTGCGGCGCTCGGCCTCTAGCGCGGCGTTTGCCTCGCGCAGCTGTTCGGCCTGCACCTCGATTTCGACCTGATGGGTTAGCAGATCTAGCGACAATTCGTTCAGGTCCAGAACCTCGCGTTTCAGCAAGGTTTCCAGCGTGGGCAGCTTGCCCTCTTTCAACAACGCCTCGATCCGGGTGCGTGCAATTTCTTCTGGCGCGCGTGCCCTGCCCTTGTCGGTCATGGCTGTTCCTTCGTCTTGCGGGCCTGCCGCAGGTTTGTGACATCGAGATGTGTTACCACACAGCCACCGTCACGTAGGCTGGAACTGTGCATTAAAAACCACCGTTTTTCCCGCTTCGAGTGGCATGGATACAGGGTGGAAAACTGATCTTTTTCCCCAGAAAGCACGCTTTGCAACCCCTCTAACACCCTAAGTTGACCTGGCTCAGAGGTAGCAGCCTTCTTCAAGACCTCAAGATAATTGATGTTACGCCCGTTTATCAGCGCGGCATTTGCGCCGTTCTCTTCGGCAAAGCGGCGCCAGCTTTCGTTGACAATCACGATCGTGCCCGCCAGGTCGAGCACGGCCAAATTCTGCGGCGTCGCATCAACCACAGACTGCAAAAACCGCATATCCTGAACGCTAGAGACATCAATGAACGACAGCACCACCCGCGCCTCGTGGGCGTTGCGGCCCATAAAGGGCTGGACAGAAACCAGCCAACTGCGGTTCTGGCGATCCGTTGTTTCCAGCTGCAGCGGCTTTTGGCCATCCAGCGCTTGGGCGATCAAGGCTTCAAGATCCAGTTGATGCAGCGTGTTCGTGATATCGGCCAGCGGGCGGCCAATATCTTGGTCGCGCAGGCGGAAAATTTCGGTGGCTTGGGCCGAAAACCGGGTGATCGTGCCGGCGCTGTCCAAAAACACCAGCGGAATGCGCGCCGCCCGCGACAGCCCTTCCAGATCGGCATAGGCCTCGTTGAGCTGTAAGATCTTTTCCTGCAATTCGGCATTTACCGTGTGCAGTTCTTCGTTCACCGATTGCAGCTCTTCGTTGGTGCTTTGCAGCTCTTCGATCGAGGCCATCAGCTCTTCGTTGCTGGCTTGCAATTCTTCGTTGGCGCTGCCCAGTTCTTCGACCGTGGATTTCAGCGTGGCGCGGACCCGGGCCAATTCGCCTTCTAATTCCGTGGCGCGGCTGGCCGAAAGCGTGGCCAGATCGCGCGCCTCGGGCGGCAGCGCCGCTTCGGCAGGTACGGTTTGCATGGGCACGAATGACAACAACACCATCGGCTGGCTTAAATGGGCGGTTTCCGGTAAGCGCCGCGTTTCAATTTTTACCGCCATATCAAAGGGCAAATCGGGGTCGTCTTCGGGGTGCAAAATAATTGGATGCAGGACTTCGGTGTGGCGAAACGCGGCCATCACCACGGTCGAGACAATCGCCGCCGATTGAATAGGAAGCAGCTGCATCAGGTCCAACGAGGCCCCCCCGTCGCGAAAGCGCAAATACGGGGTGACATCGCCAAACACGTGGCGCACTTCGCGGTTGTTATCCACCACCACCGAGGGCGGCACAAAGGCACCCATCAACGCATCAGACAGCCCCCGCGACAGCATATCATCGCCATGCAAAACGCTTTGTGCAGCCGCACTGGGGCTTGGGTCGGTCATCACCGGAATGGGGCGGCGTTTCATCAACACCTCGCCGCCAGACAGATGCCGCATGCGCCCCGGTGCACGATATAATTTATTGCGGCTCGACAGGGTTTCCAAATGCCCCGCCAAGGGGCCCAGCGCCTCGGAACTGCCCAAAAACAGCCCGCCGCCAGCCTGCAGCCCAAACAACATACGCCGCAATGCGCGGTCTTGGGCCTCGGCCCGGAAATAGATCAGCAGGTTGCGGCACACCACCAAATCCAGATCCAAAAATGGCGGGTCGCCTAAAACATCGTGCTGCGAAAACACGATGGCGCGCCGCAGCGTGGCATTGACCTGATACTGGCGGTCCTCGGTTGGGATGAAATAGCGCGCCAAAATATCAGGCGGCAGCGATTGCAACAGCCGTTCGGGGTATTTCCCGGCCGAGGCAACATCGAGATAAGAGCGTTCGATATCGGTGGCAAACAGCTTGAATTCTAAATCCAGCCCCGTCTCGCGCATGGCTTCAAGAACGGTAATGGCCAGCGAATAGGCCTCTTGGCCCGTGGCGCAGCCCACCGACCACGCCCGAAACATGGGCCGTTTGCCCTGCGCGGCGGCCTGCAGGCGGGGTTTGATCACCTCCGATGTCAGGGCTTGAAAGGCATCAGCATCGCGAAAAAAGGCGGTGACCGGGATCAACATCTCGCGCCGCAGCAATATGGCCTCTTTGCCACCCTCATCTAACTGCGCCAGATAGGCGGGCAAATCGTGCTTACCGGTGGCCAACATCCGCCGTTCAAGCCGGCGCAAAATTGTGTGGGGTTTGTAATTGTCCAGATTGATCTGCACCTTATCGCTGATCTCTTGCAGCAGATTTTGGTAATCATCGGCAATATTGTCCGGGGTGGTCATCAAAACCGGGCGCGCCCCCTCGCGCACGATCTGTTCAACCGTGGCAGCCAATTCCGTCGGGTTTCCCGATTTATGCACCAAACCCGTGGCCATCGCATTGAGCGGCATGCCATCAAAGGCGGCGGTATCGGGGCTTTGCGCCAAGGCCCAGCCACCCGCCTCGACCACCGATTTCAGCCCCGCCGACCCATCAGAGCCCGTGCCAGACAGAACCACGCCAATCAACCTGTCATAGCCAGATTGTGGCAAACTGTCGAAAAACGCATTGATCGGGTGCGGCGCCCCTTTTACCGGCCGCGGATCAAGGTGAAACCGCTTGTCTGACACTGTCAAAGTGACGCCCGCCGGGATCACATAGACATGCCCCAATTCCAGCGCCATGCCCTCTTTCACAATATGCACAGGCATGCGCGTATGGCGCCCCAGCAGCGTATCCATCATGGTTTCATGGCTGGGCGAAAGGTGCTGAATAACCACAAAGGCCGCAGGCAAAGATTGGTCGAGGGCGCTGAAAAACCCATCCAACGCCTCTAGCCCGCCGGCCGATGCGCCCAATGCAACGATTGCCTCTATTTTCGGATCCGGTCCCGCGGATGACGACATAGTTTTAAACTCGCTGTTTGCGCCAAGATAAAAACAGGCGGCCCAGAAAGAAACTGAAATTTTTACGCACCGTATTCGGCCTTGGCCGGGTAGGCCAATTTGGGCCCCGCACCAGCGGCCTTGCCTTTTGCTGCGGGCTGGCACAGCATCACCGCAAAGGGAGGCCCGCATGATTTATCCACAAGATCTAGACAGCTGGCACGCGCAAATCGCCGAACCTGTCTTGGACCCAGACCGCGAAATCGTGGATCCGCACCACCACCTGTGGCCCGATCGTTTGGGCAGCCAATACGAGCTGGCGCAGCTTTGGGCCGACACTGGGTGCGGGCATAATGTGCGCCAAACGGTCTTTATTGAATGTGGCGCCGCCTATGACCGCGAGGCGGTGGGGCGCGACCCGTTCGCGCCCGTGAATGAAACCCGCTATGTGCAAGGCTTGGCCGAACAGGCGCAAACACAGCCCCAAAATGCCCAGATTGCCGCCATCGTCGCCCATGCAGATCTGCGCCTGCCCCCAGACACGCTGGCCCAAGTTTTGGCCGCCCATCAGGCCGCCTCGCCGCTGTTTCGCGGCATCCGCCATGCCGGCGCCTTTGATCCGCAGCGCGATCAGATCATGTTTAAGGGCGGGCTGGATGCAGGCCTGTATCTTGACCCAGATTTCCAGCGCGGCCTGCGCATTTTGGGCGCGCATGGGCTTAGCTATGACACATGGCATTTCCACCCCCAAAACGCCGAATTTCTGGCCTTGGCGCAGGCCTGCCCCGATACCACGATCGTTCTAAATCACTTCGGCACCCCCATGGGCACCGTGCGATTTGCAGGCCAGCGCGAGGCGCGCTTCGCCCAGTGGCAACGCGAGATGGAGGCCATCGCGGCTTGCCCCAATGTGGTGGCCAAGCTGGGTGGGCTGGCCATGCCGGTCAATGGGTTTGGCTGGGACGGACGGGCCAAACCGCCCACATCAGACGAGGTGGTGGCGGCACAGGGCCATTATTACCAGCATATGCTGCAAGTCTTCGGGCCCGAACGGTGTATGTTTGAATCGAACTTTCCGGTCGATAAACTGTCGGTGGGATATCGCGTGTATTGGAACGCGATGAAGAAGATCGCAGCCCCCCTACCCGAACCCGCGCAAGAGGCGCTGTTTGCCGGCACGGCACGGCGGATTTACCGGCTTTAGCTGCGGCGCCCGGTCTGTAGCGCCATCAGCGCCACGAACGAGGCCACGCCCAAACCGCCAGTGACCCACAGCGCGCCCAGGCCCCATGCCGCCAAGGCGCTGCCAAAAATCAACGGGGCCGCCGCCTGAACCACCCGTGCCGGTGCGTTCAGCCAGCCCAGCCGCTGGCCATAGCCGCCCGCGCCAAACAGCGCCAAGGGCAATGTCCCTTTGGCAATCGTCAACACCCCGTTTCCCGCCCCATGCAGCAGCGCAAACCCATAGGCCGCGGGCCCGCCAAAAAGCGCCAGCAACAGCGCCGCCGCCGGGTGGGTGGCGGCGGCCAACCGCGCCGATACCAGCGGGTGAAAGCGGTGCAACACCCCAAATTCCAGCAACCGCGCGGCCACTTGGGCCGGGCCGATCAAGGCCCCGGCCGCAATCGCCACGCCCAAACTGGCCCCACCCGCCTGCAACACCGCAGGCAAGTGGGCGGCCATGGCAGTGGCGTTAAACCACGTCACCGCAAACACAAAGGCCAGCAAGGCCATCGCCCCGTTGCCGGGGGGGGCGGCATCTGCCTGCGCTTGGGCCGGAGGGGCCAAGCTGGGGCTGGCGCTGGGGGGCGGGTCTTGGGTGTGGGCTGCGGGCTGGGCTGCGGCTGGCTTTGGCAGGCAGGCGTTCAGCGGCAAGGCCACGCCGATCTGCAAGATCGCCCAACCAAAACACGCCCCGCGCCAGCCCCATTCGGCCAGCATCAGCCCCGACAATGGCCAGCCAATGGTGCTGGCAAAGCCTGCAATCAAGGTGATGCCGGTGATTGGGCCACGCGCCTTGGCGCCATAGATGCCTGCCAAACTGGCAAAACCTGCCTCGTATAGGCCAATGCCCATGCCAAGGCCCATCACAGCCCAGCCAAGATACAACACCGCCACATGCGGCGACAGTGCCAGCAGGCACAGCCCTGCCGCAAAAATCAGGTTCGACAGCATCAGCACGCCGCGCCCGCCCAGCCCATCGATACGCGCCCCCGCCCAAGGCCCCACCATGGCCGAGACCACCAAAGCCAGCGAAAAGGCGGCAAACACCCAAACCGGCGATTGGCCGAAACTGGCGGCCATGGGCGCAGCCAGCACCGCCGGCAGATAATAGCTGCACGCCCAACTGATGGTCAGCGCGCTACCCAGCGCCCCCACCACCCAATTTTTCTGGCCTGCCTGCAGACGCGCCAGCATGGGTTAAACGTGGCTGGTCAACGGGCTGACATGGCCTTCTTGAATGACCGCCGGGTCATAAGCTTTGCGCCCAAACACCTCGCGCACCATTGGCTCGAATGTCGTCAAAGGCTCGGTGGGATAGTCGGGATCGAAACTGGATTGGTCCCAGCGTTCGCAAAATTCGGCGCAACTGTCAAAACAGGGATGGTCGCGGAATTGATCGCGGGCGTTTCGGTCCCAGCCATAATGGTGGCCGTAGTAAAGCATCTGGAAAATACCGTGATGTTCCACCACCCATGATACATCCCAGCGCACAAAGGGGCGTATCACCTCGGCTGACATGCGATCGTGGTTTTGCGGGGCCAGCCCATCGCCGATATCGTGCAGCAGCGCGCCCACCACCCAATCGATATCGGCCCCATCGCGCAGCGCCCGCGTGCCAGATTGCAGCCCATGCTGCAGGCGGGTGATGCGATACCCCTCTAGCGTGGCCTCGCCCGCGCGGCGCAGCTCCTCTAGCACCCGCTCAGCGGTTAGGGCCAAAAACGGCTTTTCCAGCTTGGCCAGCAGCTGATATTCTTCGCGGGTGCCATCCTTCATCGCGGTAAAGCTGACGGTTTCGCTCATGTCGCGGATCCTTTTTCATAAAGCGCCACCTTCCCCGTGGCCCCGGCCGATAATGCTGCAGACTGGCCCATCAGGATGCGGTCGTAAAGGGCCAGATCGGCGGGATCAAACAGGCCGCGGGCCCCGGCAATGCAATCCCAGCCGCCGCGGGGCACCTCGCCACGCACGGGCATGGCCCAATCGCGGCCCGGCGCATGATCGCGCACCGCTGGCGTCACATAGCGAATGGCCAGCCCAATACGCCGGTCGGTGCCCTGATTTGGCCCCGAGGCATGAAAACACCGCCCGTGATGCAGCGACATTTGCCCCGGCGCCAAGGGGCCATACACCGCGCGTGCCTCGTCTACCCCGGCAATTTCCTGCCCCCGCGAAAGCAGGTTATCTTCGGCAAACGTATCGGTATGGGGCACGACACCGCCCAGATGGCTGCCGGGCAAAAACCGCATGCAGCCCGCCGCTTGGCTGATATCAGACAGCGGCACCCAAGCGGTGACCTCGTCGTTGGTTTCCCCCATGCCCCAATACGTGATGTCTTGGTGCCACGACACGGTTTTTGCGCTGCCCGGCTCTTTGATGAACAATTCCACCGACCATGCCAATAAATTGGGGCCCAAAATGGCCTCGACCGCCGCCAAAATCGTGGGGTGGCGGGCCGCTTGGGCCAAGGCGGGTATCACCACATGGCCATTCACCCTGAAAAACTGCGCCAAACTGTGGCCGCCCGCACCGGGGGCATGGCGGGCCTCTAGCCATTCGATATAGGCGCGCATTTCTTCCACCTCGGACAGCGACAGCGCGGGCAGCCCCGCCACAAACCCATCTGCGTTATAGGTGGCCACAACCTTGTCTAATTGATCCAACATCTGTGCCTCGTTGATTGCCAAGCTCAGGCTACTGCGGCGCAAAGAGTGGCGGTAACGCTTTCTCTTGACCGCGAGGATAAGAAAAACTTAGCCTGCCTCATGGCCAAGGGAACCCCATCGCTGAACCTGATCCGCGTCTTTGATGCCGCTGCGCGCACCGGCAGTTTTGCCCGCGCGGCCCAGCGGTTGGCCATGTCGGCCCCCGCGGTCAGCCAGCAAATCCGCGCGCTAGAGCAGCATTTGGGCCGCCAGCTGTTTCACCGTGACGCGGCCGGCGTTCGCCTGACCGACGAGGGGCGCGCCCTGCTGTCGGCCTGCACTGCGCCCCTGGCCCAGATCGAAAGCGCCACAGCCGAATTCGCCCGCCCACGGCAAAAAACCTTGGTCATCGGTGCATCGCTGATGTTTTCCGTGGCGTGGCTGGCCCCGCGCCTGCCGCAGTTCTTGGCGGCAAACCCGGGCCTGCGGCTGGATCTGCGCGCGCTGCATGGCCGCCCCGAACAGGCCGGGCACGACGTGGATATCTGGGTGGCTTTTGGCCCCTTTGGCCCCGGGCTGGTGGCGCAGCGTTTGTTTGGTGAAAGGCTGACACCCGTGGCCACGCCAGAATTGGCCCAGACGATCCGCACCCGCGACGCGCTGCTGGCCCAACATCTGATCGAACCCTCGGCCCATGAAACCACATGGGCGCATGTGCTGGGCCTGCAGGTGTTGCCCACGGGCACGCGCACCACCAAGGTCGATAATTCGCTGGCCGCGCTGCATCTGGCTGCCGCCGGGGGCGGCGTGGCACTGGCGCGCGCGCCTGCCACCGATGGGCTGGTGGCGCAGCTGGGCTTGCAGCCCTGCGCCGGGCCGGAATGCAGCATTATCGGCGCCGAAGCCTACCATGTTCTTCACCCCGAAAGCCCCACACCGCGCCCAGAAACACGCCGTTTTCGCGATTGGCTGCTGGCCCAAGCCGCCACTGCCGCCTTGCCCGATTGACCGGCCAAAGATGGCGGTGCAGGGTGGGTGCAAAACCAGCCACAGGGGGGCAAGATGACAGATTTCAGCGCAGGTGCTGCATGGATGCGCGGGCAGGTGATGCCCATCGACCAAGCCTCGATTGGGGTGCTAGATTGGGGGCTGACCCATAGTGACATCACCTATGACGTTGTGCCCGTGTGGCGGGGCGGCTTTTTCCGGCTAGAGGATTATCTGGATCGTTTCATGGCCTCGATGGCCGATCTGCGCCTTGATCCGGCAATGACCCGGGCCGAAATCCGCGCGGCGCTGGTGCAGATGGTGGCCACATCCGGCCTGCGCGATGCCTATGTTGCCATGGTCTGCGCACGCGGCGCGCCGCTGATCCCGGGCACCCGCGACCCGCGCTATTGTGCCAACCATTTCTTCGCGTGGTGCGTGCCTTATGTGAATATCATCCCGCTGGACCGGGTGGCGGCTGGCGTCAGCGTCTACGTGCCCGACGATATTTTCCGCATCCCCGAAGATTGCGTAAACCCGCGCGCCAAGAATTATCACTGGGGCGATTTCACCCAAGGGCTGTTTGCCGCCAAAGATCGCGGTTTTGATACCGTGCTGCTGACCGATCATCAGGGCAATATTACCGAAGGGCCCGGCTTTAACGCCTTTATCATCAAGGATGGCCAGGTTGTGACATCGGATCACGGCGTGTTGCATGGGCTCACGCGCCGCACCGCCATCGAGATGTGCCAAGAGCAGGGCTATAGCGTGCAAACCCGCCCCCTGCCACTGGCCGAATTTCTAGAGGCAGACGAGGTGTTCCTAACAACATCCTCGGGTGGGGTGTTGCCCGTGGTGCAAGTAAACGAACGCCACTTCAGCAATGGCGCGCCGGGGCCGCAGGCACTGGCCTTGCGCAGCACCTACGAAGCATGGATGCAGCGCGCCGATTTCCGCACCGAACTGGCCTATACGCCAACCCCATAGGCATAGCTGCCCTGAAACGCGCCGCGCCACCGACGAAACCCTTGCAAAACAGCGGCGAAATCGCCCTAATTGCGGCTATGACGCTGCCAAGGGGGAAAAGGGGTAGAAAATGACCTTGCAATCAAAGACCAAGGCGCAATTGCTGGACATGCTTGCCAGCCGTGGCACACCTGCCAGCGCCAGCTTGAAAAAGGCCGATCTGATCGCGCTGGTCGAGGGGCAAACCGCAGCACCCGAACCGGCCGCACCAGTGCAAGCCGCGCCAGCGCAAGCCGCAGAGCCACAGGCCGCGCCAGCCCAGCCAAGCCCTGCCGCGCCCACAGCGCCCACAGCGCAGGCCCCAGCCGAGGCGCCCAGCGCTTGGCCGGCTGTTGCTGTGGTGGTGGGCGGCTTTGCGCTATTGGCGGTGCTCGGCGCGATTTTGTTTCGGGGATAAGCACCGCCCATAGGCATTGTTTATTTCAGGATCGGTGGGCGTTTCCACGCGGCGGGGCCGCTTTTGTGGATGGAATTGCCTTGCGTATCCACCGCCACCATCACCGGCATATCCTGCACTTGCAGCTTGTAAATTGCCTCCATGCCCAAGTCGGTGAAGGCCACCGGCTCGGCCGATTTGATGGCTTTTGACACCAGATAGGCCGCGCCGCCCACGGCGATCAGATAGGCCGCCTTGTGCCGCGCAATCGCCTCTAGGCCTGCCGGGCCACGCTCGGCCTTGCCGATCATCACTTTCAGCCCGGTATCGGCCAAGATCCGGTCGGTAAACTTATCCATCCGGGTCGAGGTGGTGGGGCCCGCCGGGCCAATCACCTCGTCACCAACCGCATCCACGGGGCCCACGTAGTAAATGGCGCGCCCCTTCAGATCGACCGGCAGGGCGTTGCCCTTGTCCAACATGTCGATCATCCGCTTATGGGCGGCGTCGCGCCCGGTATAAAGCGTGCCAGACACCAGCAAGGTTTGCCCCGGCTTGAGATTGGCCAAGGCCTGATCGTTCAAATCGTCTAGATCCAGACGGTGAATATCGGCGCTGGCCTGATCCAACAGGATTTCAGGATAATCCGCCAGATCCGGCGGGGTAAAACTGGCCGGGCCGCTGCCATCCAGCGTGAAATGCGCGTGCCGCGTGGCCGCGCAATTGGGGATCAAGCCCACGGGCAACGAGGCGGCATGGGTGGGGAAGCTGCGGATTTTTACATCCAACACCGTGGTCACACCGCCCAAGCCCTGCGCGCCGATGCCCAGCGCATTTACCCGCTCGGCGATTTCAAGGCGCAGCTCTTCGGTGCGGTTCGATGGGCCGCGGCGCTGCAAGTCGTGCAAATCAATGGGATCAGACAGTGCCGCCTTGGCCATCGCCATGGCGCGATCGGCATTGCCACCCACGCCAATGCCCAAAATACCCGGCGGGCACCAACCCGCGCCCAAGGTTTCGACGGTTTCCACCACCCAATCGGCCACCGAGCCCGAGGGGTTGAGCGTGGTAAACTTGGCTTTGTTTTCAGACCCGCCCCCCTTGGCGGCCACTTCCACCTCGATCTTGTCGCCTGCCACCATTTCCACGGTCAGCATGCAGGGCGTGTTGTCGCCCGAATTCTTACGCGCGCCAAAGGGATCAACCACGACCGAGGCGCGCAACGGGTTGGTATCGCGCAAATACCCCTGCCGCGTGCCTTCGTCGCAAATCTCTTGCAGGCTGCGGCGGAAATCGGTTTTGGCCTGAACACCATATTTGATATGAATATTGGCGGCGCCGGTGTCTTGGCAAATCGGGCGGCGGCCCATCGCACACATGCGCGAATTGACCAGAATTTGCGCCATCGCCTGCTTGGCGCTGGGGTTTTCCTCGCGCTCCCATGCCGATGACATCGCTTGGATAAAATCTGGCGGATGAAAATAAGAGATATATTGCAATGCCTCGGCAATGGAGGCGATCAGGTCGTCTTCGCGGATCAGGGTCATAGGGGGCCTCGTTTATGCGCCATATACCTTCGCATACAGGCTATGTTTGCATAAGCCAAGACCAGCGCGCCACGCGCCTAAACCGATCTGGGCAAAAAAACGCGCGCGGCAAGAATGAGTATTTGGAGCAAGATGAAAGGCGCGGGCGCGCCGAGGCGCCACAACCGGCGGCGGCGTGGCCGGTTAGGCCTGCGTGGCGTGAGGATCTGCGAGATCTGCCAAGATCGGGCAATCGGGGCGGTGATCGCCCGCGCATTGCTGCACCAAGGCCGATAGCGTTTCTTTCATCGTGATGAGCTTGGCGATTTTTTCATCTATTTGGCGCAGGTGCTCTTCGGCCACCGCTTTGACCTGTGCGCTTTGGCGGCTGTCATCGCTGTAAAGCGCCAGCAGGGTGCGGCAATCTTCGATGGTAAAGCCCAAGGCGCGCGCGCGGCCGATGAAGGCCAATTTATGCAGATCTACCGCGCGGAAATGGCGATAGCCATTGGCCGCGCGTTGCAGTGTCACAAGCCCGATTTCTTCTTAATAGCGGATCGTTTTGGCCGGCACGCCGGCGCGTTGTGCAACATCGCCGATATTCATCAAAGATCTCCTTTACGCCGGGGGTGACGCTCGTCCATGGCCGGGGCGATGCGGCGCAAACGCAAGGCATTGCTGAGCACAAACACCGAGCTGAGCGCCATGGCAGCGGCGGCGAAAACGGGCGATAACAGCAGGCCAAAGGCCGGGTAAAACACCCCCGCCGCCACGGGAATAAGCGCCACGTTGTAGCCAAAGGCCCAGCCCAGGTTTTGCCGGATATTGCGCATGGTTTTGCGCGAGATTTCAAAGGCATTGACCACGCCGCGCAGATCGCCCGACATAAGCACAACATCGGCGCTTTCAATGGCCACATCCGTGCCTGTGCCGATGGCAATGCCCACATCGGCATGGGCCAAGGCGGGGGCGTCGTTTATTCCGTCACCCACGAAGGCCAAGCGCCCATGGGCACGCAGCTGTGCAAGTGCGGCGACTTTGCCGCTGGGCAGCACCCCAGCAATAACATGATCAATCCCGGTTTCATCGGCAATCACCCGCGCAGTGGCGGCTTTGTCGCCGGTGATCATCGCCACCTGCAGCCCCATCGCCTTGAGCGCGGCCACGGCGGCGCGGCTGGCGGGTTTGACCGGATCGCTGACGCCCAGAACGGCCACCAAACGCCCATCGATGGCAGCAAAAAGCGCGGTGCGCCCTTGGGCGGCCAAGCGGGCTTCGGCCTGGGCCAGCGGGCCCGTGTCTATGCCCTCGCGCGCCATCAAGCGATCGGCCCCGACGATCACCTGCTGGCCCGCCACATTGGCCAAGACACCAAACCCCGGTTCGGCACGAAAATCTTGGGCCATGGGCAGGGCCAAATTTTCGGCCTGCGCGGCGCGCAAAATCGCCTGCGCCACGGGGTGTTCTGATCGGGCTTCGGCGGCGGCAATGGCGGCCAAAACCGCCCCGCGCTGCGCGGTATCCGCCAGCACCAGATCTGTTAGTTCGGGCTGGCCTGCGGTAATGGTGCCCGTTTTATCCAGCGCCACAACCCGCACACCGCCCAGCGCTTGCAGCGCATCGCCTTTGCGAAACAATACCCCCAGTTCCGCCGCGCGGCCCGTGCCCACCATGATCGAGGTGGGTGTGGCCAAGCCCATGGCGCAGGGGCAGGCGATGATCAACACCGACACGCCCGCCACCAAGGCATAGCTAAGCCCACCCTCGGCGCCAAGGGCCAGCCAAGCCAGCACCGTCAGCGCAGACAGCGCCATAACGGCAGGCACGAACCACAGCGTGACCCGGTCGACCAAGCCCTGAATGGGCAGTTTCGCCCCTTGGGCCTGTTCCACCATGCGGATGATTTGCGCCAGCGTGCTATCGGCGCCCACGCGCGTGGCCTGTACCGTTAGGCTGCCCGCGCCATTGACCGTGCCCCCTGTCACTGGGTCGCCCGGTGCCTTGGCCACCGGCAATGGCTCGCCTGTGATCATGCTTTCATCGACAAAGCTTGTGCCCTCGCTGACCACACCATCGACGGCCAGCCGTTCACCGGGGCGCACCAGCACCAGATCATCGGTGCGCAGCGCCTCGATCTGGATCTCGGTGGGTTGGCCTGCGCGCAAGACATGGGCCGTGCGCACCTGCAGCCCCAAAAGCGCCGCGATGGCCGCCCCGGTGCGGCCCTTGGCCCGCGCCTCGAGCCAGCGGCCCAGCAAGATAAGCACCACGATCACCGCGGCCGCCTCGAAATAGACCACGCGCGCCGTTTGTGGCAGCAGCGCGGGCCAAAAAGTGGCGACAAGCGAATACAGATACGCCGCCCCCGTGCCCACCGCGACAAGGCTGTTCATATCTGGCGCGCCCTTGGCCAAGGCCGGCAGCCCCTTGGTGTAAAACGCCCGCCCCGGCCCTGCCAGCACCGCGCTGGTCAGCAGCCATTGCAGCAGCCAGCTGGTCTGTTGGCCGATGCTGTTTTCGATGGCCATATGCAACGCCGGTATCAGGTGGCCGCCCATTTCGATCAAAAAGACCGGCAGCGCCAGGGCCGTGGCCAGCAGGACGGTGCGCGCCAAATCATGCGCTTCTTGGGCTTTTCGGGTGGTGCGGTCCTGCGTTGCGGTGGCGCTGGCCTGACGCGCCGGATAGCCGGCCTTGGATAGCACATCGACCAATTGGGCGGGGGTGGTCGCCCCGTCAAGATAGGTGATATGGGCGCTTTCAGAGGCCAAGTTGACCGAGGCGGCCAAGACCCCGGGTTGCGCGGCCAAGGCCCGCTGGGCCCGCCCCACGCACGAGGCGCAAGTCATCTCTGACACGGCCAGTTCCACCGTTGATTGCCGGGCGGGATAACCTTGGTCTTGTAGCTTTTGCACCGCTTGGGCCAGGGTGGCGGGGGTGTCGGCGTTGAAGCTGGCGGTTTCAGCCGCCAAGTTTACCGCCACATCCGACAGGCCCGGCAGTGCGCCCAGCGCCCGGCCTACCCGCGAAGAACAGGCCCCGCAGGACATGCCTTCGATGGATAGGGTAAAACGGTGTTGGCTGTGCATATCGCCCCCTTTGGTGCTGTGTTAGGCCTACATAGGGATTCCAGCAACTGGAAGGTCAAGGCGTTTGTGCCGTTTTCCACCACAAAGCCGCACCCCTGCAGTGCGCCCTTGACCTTCCCCCTGGGGGAAGCCCCAAGTATAAAGGCAAAACGGCCAGCAAGGAGTTTTGGCATGAAATTCACCGTCCCCGATATGAGCTGTGGCCATTGCACCAGCGCCATTGAAAAAGCCATCAAGGCCGCGGATGCAGGCGCTGATGTGCACTGCGATCTTGGCACGCATACCGTTTCGGTTTCTGGCAGCCTGTCCGCCAACCAGCTGGGCGATATCTTGCGCGCGGCGGGCTATGACAACAGCCCAGCGGCCTAAACCGCCCGCGGCCTGACCCAGATCAAAGACGCAAGAGCACAGGCGCCTAGCATGGCCATGGTGGTGCCCGCCACCTTAGGCAAAAACAGGAGGCAAAGCCATGGATCTGGCCGCAACAAAGCAAAATCTTCAGGCGCGTTTGGCCCAGCTGAACGCCCATATCCACCAGATCGAAGACACGCTGGACGCCCATCACAACCCCGATTGGAGCGAACTGGCCATCGAACGCGAAGGCGACGAGGTGCTCGAGGGGCTTGGGCTGCAAAACCAGCACGAGATGGCCCAGATCAAGGCTGCCCTAGCCCGGATCGAGGCCGGCAGTTACGGGCAATGCACGAAATGCGGCGGCGATATCCAGCCAAAGCGCCTTGCGCTACTGCCCCATACCCCATTTTGTGCCAGCTGCGCCTAAGCGCCCAGCAGGCGGCGCAGCTGCGCCGTTAAAATTTCCTTGCAACACACGCAAAAGGTGTATTCACTGACAGCCGTAGCTGTATCCGTGGGGCGCCTTTGCGCAGGTTTATCAGACAGATAGCAGATGCAGGCCTGGGGCTGGGGCTGGCGCTTTTTCTGGGGCTTGCGGGGGCCGCACAGGCCGATTTTCACGATCTAACGCGGCTGGGTGGGTTCAAGAAAATCTACCTTTTGCCGGCCCCGAACGCGCCTGAGATTGATGTTTATGTGATACTCCCCGTGGGCGAGGCCAATGCCACCGGCCCCGAGGGGCTGGCCCATTACCTAGAGCATCTGGTGGCCAGTTCCGCCGATCAGGCCCATGGCACGGGCCTGCGCCAGCGCAGCCACAACGCGTGGACATCGCCATTTTGGACCGTTTATTGGAACCGCGCACCCATTGGCCAAATGGATGACATGCTGCGCTATGCCACAACGCTGTTTCAGCCACCCAGCCTAAGCGATGCCTTCATGCGCTCGGACCGCGACATTATCGCGCGCGAATTTGATCTGCGCATCCGTGCCAACCCAAGCGCCAGCTTTGCCAAAGCCGCCTATCGCCATCTTTATGGCGCCCATGGCTATGGCCGGGCGGTGATTGGCACGCCAGACAGCATCGCCCGCCTGACGCCCGCCAAGGCGCTGGCCTTTCACGCCCGCCATTACACCCCGCACAACGCATATTTGGTGATTTTTGGCCCAATCACCCTGCAGCAGGCCACCCCGCTGCTGGCCCAGCATCTGGCAGATCTGCCCGCAAACCCCAGCCCACAACCCCAACATGACCAGCCCCAGCTGCACCAGCCCCTACCCGCCGCCCCCAAATCAGGCTTGCAGATGCACCTGCCCACGCTGGCCCGCGATCAGGTGTTGATTTTGGGCCATGCCCCAGCACCGCCCAACATGCCCCGCCGCACCCTTTTCTACGCAAAGATCTTGTTGGAAAGCATATTGAATTCGGGCCAACCCGGCGGCTTGGGCAAACCGCTTTACTATGACGATTTCGTTGTTTCCAACATCTCGATCGCCCTGCAGCTGTTGCCGGGTGGCCAGATTGCCTTTGAGTTGGCCTTCTCGCCAGATGCCGAAATGCCAATCGCCCAAGCCACCCAGCGGGTGCAGCAGGTGATGCAGGATCTGGCACAAAATGGCCTGCCGGAAAGCACGGTGGAAAGCCAGCGCAGCATTTTGCAAATCAACAGCCGCATCGCACAGCAGGCCAACGCCCGCTATGCCCTAGGCGTGGCCATGGATAGCCTGCGGAATTTGGGCGAGGCACTGGATGCAGACAGCCACCATATGGCCCTGCACCGGCCCTGCACCGCAGATCTGAACGCGCTGCTGCGCGCGCTATTCACCAGCCCAAGCATCATAACTGCCACTGCGACGAAGGATAAACCATAATGACTGCCCCCCCTGCGCCTTTGTGCTGCCACCCTTTGTGCCCTGCTTGCCATGGCCCTGCCAGCTGCAGCTTTTGACGTGCAAAGCCACAAAAGCCCCAATGGCCACAGTTTTTCGTTGCTGCCCATGCGTGAGGCGGCGCAAACGGTGGTGCATTTCGTCTGGCGCGGCGGCGATGCCTATCTGCCCACAGAAAAGGGCAACCTGCCCGAACTGGCCCCGGTGCTGTTGGCGCAAAGCGGCAGCACTGACATGCCAATCACCGATCTGGGAACGCAGCTGAATGCCATTTGCGGGGGCTTGCTGTTTTACAGCGGCACCGATGCCCTGCATGGGCTGTTGATTGGTGTGGCAGGTAAAATGGTGCCCGCAGCCCAGCTGATGAACGCCGTTATGGCGCGGCCCAAGTTCGATGAAAGGTGGCTGAAACGGCTGCAACGCAACTTCGTGGAAAATGTCACGAAAGATCAGGCCACGACAGGCGGCCAAGCTTGGCGTGCGCTGCGCGAGGCCGGTATGGGCAACCACCCGTTGATACAAGTGCGCAGCAAAACCCCGGCCGAAAACATCAACAAAATCACCATCGCCGATATAAAAGACTGGCACCGCCGCAGCCTAAGCACTGGTAATTTGGGCATTTTTGCTGCAGGCCCCGCCACTGCCGCCGAAATAGGCCAAGCCATCGATGCCGCCTTGCAGGGCCTGCCCGCCCAAAACAAGCGCAAAGATTATGCCCCTCTGGCCATGCGCTACCCCGGCAAAACCATTTTGCTGCACGACCCAAAGCTGGCGAAATCATATATTCTGGTCGCCGGGCCGGTGCCCAAAAACTATGCCCCCAGCCAAGAAGAGCGCGAATTGGGCATGGCGGTTTTGGGCGTGTCTGACCAATCGCGCCTGCATACCGCGCTGCGCACCGAGCTGCGCGCCACCTATGCCTTTAGCGCTTGGATGAGCGAATATTCCCGCGACAGCGCCGTTTTGTATTTTCAGGGCGAGGTTGACACCGCGCAGGTGGCCAAGGCACTGCAAACCATCGAAACCACCTATGCCACCCTGCGCCAAGAGGGTATTAGCGCGGTGGAATTTCCCTTTGCCAAACGCCTTTATGCCAACCGCGCAAAAACCATGGTATCCCAGCCAAAAGATGCCGCAAATATGATGGCCGAGGCATGGTTGACCAACCGCAGCCCTGTTCAGGGGCTGGGCTATGCCCAGCGCGCCACCGCCCTACAGCGCGCGGCGGTAAACCGCGTGATCGCAACCCAGTTTCCAAGCTTTGACAGCATGACAAAAATCGTGGTCAGCCCCGATGCCAAGGCCGTGCAGGCCGATTGCGTGATCACCCATTTCACCCAAGCGGCCCGCTGCTGGTAATGCGGGCCTCAAGCGCCGTCAAAGCCCAGGAAACGGGTCACGTTTTCCACCGGGCGGCGGCGCGACACCACGGCATTGGCCTCGAACGTGTCATCGGGCCAACCCAGGGCCACGCAGGTTAAAATGACCTGATCATCGGGGATCTGCGCCACTTCGCGCACCACCGGGCTTTGCATAATGCCCTGCCCGTTGATCACCGCGCCCAGCCCCTTGGCCCATGCCGCCAGAACCAAGCCATAGGTCATGGCCCCGGTATCGAAATGCGCGATGGTGTTGTTCAGCAAATCGCGGTCAAAGCACACGACCACCGAAACCGGCGCATCAAATTGGCGAAAGCCGCGCATCACCCAATCTTGGCGGCGTTCCGCGTCGTGGCGTTCGATGCCCATCGCCTGAAACAGCTGCACGGCAATCTCGATCTGGCGGGCGCGGTGCGCGCCGTCGTAGGCGGCGTAATCTTCGATTTCCCGGCTGGGTGGAATGCCTGCCAACATACGTTCGGTATTGCCCTGGCGCACCGCCTCTAGCGGCGCACCGGTCAGCACATGCAGGTGCCAAGGCTGCGTATTCATCGACGAGGGCGCGCGATTGGCCAAGGCGATGATCTCTTCCAGCAGATCTTTGGGCACAGGTTTATCCAAAAACCCCCTGATCGAGCGCCGCCCCTGCATGGCCTGTTCCAGTTCCATCCCTGCACCTTCCTAATATTTCTCCTACCCCCATCTAAGCGGCGTTCCGGCGATGGGCCAAGGGTGAAACCGCGTGACGCCGCCACGTCAAACCGTGCAGGCGCCCGTGGCATGGGCGGCAATCATCGGGCGCAGCGCCAGTTTTGCGCGCAATGTGGTGGCCAGTAGATACATTCCGCCAATCTTGCGATGCACAAACAAGGTTTCGGGCGGGGGCACATGTGCCAATTCGCGCTCGGTGCCGATGGCAAGGCCCATATCGCGCAACCGCTCTAACAGATCGGTGGCGCCAAAATCAAAAACGGCCTCTTGGCGCAGGGGGGCAGTGGCCAGATCAAACATCTGCTGAATAAGGGCTTGGTGATGGGCGGCTGTATCGGGGCCCATATACCCCATCCCCAACAGCGCCGCGCGGGTTTGGCCTGCATCGCCCCCCAAGGCCACCCCGGCCAAGGCCTGAAACTGCGCCACAAGCGTGGGCGCAATGGGTTGGGTTGCGCCAAAATCCAACAGCACGATACGGCCCGTTTCGGGGTTATAGCGATAATTGGCCAAGTTCGGGTCGGTCTGCATCAGGCCAAAGACAAACAATTCGCGCAAGACCAGATCAATCAAGGCCGCGGCCACGTGGTTGCGCTGCTCTTGCGGGGCATCGCGCAGATCATCAATGGGCACCCCCGCCACATAGCTCATGGCCAGCACCTGCCCCGTGCTGAATTCCGTGATAAGCCGGGGCACATGAAACCGGGTATCGCCCGCCAACAGGCGACCAAACTGCGCCAGATACTGGGCTTCGCGCAGATAGTCGGCCTCGGCGTGCAATTGGCGTTTGGCCTCGGCGAAAAGCGGGGCCAAATCCATGTCTTTGGGCACCAACCCCGGCAGGCGCAGCAAGGTGGCCATGTTATCGACATCGCTGTCTATGCTTTGGCGCACACCGGGGTATTGCACCTTGATGGCCATCTCGGTGCCATCCAGCCCCACGGCGCGGTGCACCTGCCCAATCGAGGCCGCCGCAAAAGGGCGCACATCAAAGCGCTGAAACCGTGCGCGCCAGCCCGCGCCCCATTCGGCGTTCAACACCATCTGCAGCTGCTTTGGGGGCATGGGCTGGGCATCATCGCGCAGGCTGGCCAAAATCGCCGTCAGCTCGGCGGGCAACACCACCCCGCTGTCCATCGAGATCATCTGCCCCAACTTCAACGCCGCCCCCCGCAGATGCGACAAGCCATCGGCCAAAGCCCGTGTATTCTGCGGTGTCAGCAAAAGCTGCGCCAGATCGGGCCGTTGCCCGCCGGCCAAGGCCACCAGCCCCGCCCCGGCCACCCGGCCCGCAATGCCCGTGGCCATACCGCTGAAGCGCAACAGCCTATGCGCGCGCCCGGTGGGCACCTTTGCGCTGCCTGTCTTGTTGTTCCAACTCATCCGCTGCCCCCTGACCCCGCCCCATAGCTAGGGCGCGCAGGGCAGCTCTAAAGGCCTAAAGCGGGGGAAAAGGTGTAATGCACCTCGGAAAAGCGATCTTTTGCAAAAACATACAAAAACCGCAGGCCCGCAGGCCCGGCCACTGTGGCATGTTCGGCATCGCCCGGCACAAACAGCGCCACGCCCGGCGCCATGCGGTGATCTTGGCCGGCAATCGTGACCACGCCCTCGCCTTCAAGGCCCAGATACACCTCGGGGGCGCTGTGGCGATGGGCCAGCAACCTGTCGCCGGGGCCAAATTCGGCCACGCCCACAACCATGCCCGAGGTGCCCGGCGTTTGATCGGCATCGAAAATAGTGCGCCACCGCACGGTGCCATAGGCCGGGTCGTGCCCCCCCTCTAGCGGCTGTTGATCCCAGTGCACGCACAGCCCCTGCGCAGCCATTAAACCCGCAATCAGTGACAGGTTTGCACCTTCGTCGTGTGAATGAATATCCATGCCTGCAGCCCGCCAAACCAAATTGGCGCCACACAAGCGCGCTTTGCCCGGCGCGTCCGCCAGATTACCGACATCGCAGTGCCCGCGTGCGACCTGCCGCTGCCAGCGGCGCAGCTGCGGCCCTATCTGGCCAAAAAGCCCGCGACGATTTGATTGAATAGATCGGGCCATTCCATATGCACCGCATGGGCGCAGCCCGGCACTACCGCCAATTGGCAGTTGCCAATGCCCTGCCACAGCGCCTGCACCTGTGCCCAAGGATAGGTGCGGTCTTGGTCCCCCCAAATCAGCAAGGTTGGGTGGCAGATCATCGGCAAGGCCGCTTCGCCGTTCCAGCCCTGCATGGCACGCTAGCCAGATGCTGGGCATGCGCACGAAGCGAGTCTAGCGCATCGCGCACCGGCCCAACGATAGACCGCGCAAAAGGCGTCGGCATCATTTGGCTGCCCTGCCGCACAAACAAAGGGTCGTCCAGCGTGGCCCTTAAGCGCGCCAAGGCATGGCTGACCACCGATTGCGTTAACCCCTGCCTGTTTGCTGCCTTGGTGATATTGCCTTCGCGGTAGATCGCGTCGAACACGAAAAACAGGTTCAGATCTACATTTTTTGGATTTGTATTTTTCATCGCTTCGCTGACCCTAGCGCATATGCGCCGCCCCAAAACGCGCCTAATCAGCCCCAAGCCGCGCGTTTAGCCAGCCAAGGCTATCATCGGTGGCGCCTTTTGGCTTGTATTCCGCCCCAATCGGGCGCGCCCATCCCCTTTGCGCAAGGGCATCAAAGATATAGCCATAGTTGATTTCGCCATGATCTGGCGGGCCACGATCTGGAACCGAGGCAAACTGAATATGGCCGATCATGGGCATCAGCGCGTCAAGGCGGGTGACAATATCGCCTTCGGTGCGGCCCACATGATAGCAATCAAACATCAGCTTCACGCCCGGCAACGCAAGCTGGCCCAGCACATCCATTGCTTGGGCGGTGGTTTGCAGGAAATAGCCCGGGGCGTCGTGCCGGTTTAATGGCTCGATCAACAGCGTTATCTGCGCCGGCGCCGCTGCGCGCGCATAGGCCAAGTTTTCCAAAAAGGTTGCTTGCGCATCTGGCCCTTGGGCAAACCCGGCCATCACATGTATGGCCTGCGCCCCAATCGCGCTGGCATATTCTATCGCGGCATCAATCGCGGCGCGGGCCTCGGCCTGACGCCCGGGAAGCGCGGAAAGGCCATTCTCGCCCGGATTTCCCCGGATTGTATTCAGCCCCAGCATCGGCAGCCCAGTGTCACGCAGCGCGGCGTTCACCGCGTCTGCTGGCGTATCATAGGGCCAGTGGCATTCGACCGCGTCAAAGCCCGCAGCCTTGGCGGCGCGAATGGCGTCAGGCAGCGGGCGGTCTGCCCATAGAAAGCCGAGATTGGCAGAAAACTTCATTGGTCCCACTCGACATTGAATTTGGTCACGACCGCCCGCTGCTCGGCTTCTGATAGCATCCGCGGGTTCAGCCCGCGCGTCATCAGCGCAAGCCGGGCGGTATCTTCCAGTTCCTCGATCGCATCGCACGCCGCCTCGACATCGGCGCCAGCCACAACGGGGCCGTGATTGGCCAGCATCACCGCCGATCTCTTGCCCGCAAGGCCGCGCACCGCAGCGCCCATCGCCGGATCGCCGGGCAGGAAAAACGGCAGCAGCTTGACCCGGCCAAGTTTCATGATCGCATAGGGTGTCAGCGGCGGCAGAAAACATTCGGCATCCACATCCGGCATCATCGACAAGGCAACAGAATGGCACGAGTGCAAATGTACCACCGCGCCAACATTGGCGCGTGTTTCATAAAACGCCGTGTGAAGCGGCATCTCTTTGGTCGGTTTGTCGCCGCCAATCAGCCGCCCGCTGGTGTCAAACCGGCTAAGGCGCGCGGGATCAAGCCGGCCAAAGCTGGCCCCGGTCGGCGATACCAATAGCCCACCATCGGGCGTGCGCGCCGAGATATTGCCGGTGCTGCCATGCGTCAAGCCACGCTCATAAAGCGATTTTGCCAACAGGCAGATCTGCTCGCGCAGGGCGTTTTCCGGTGTCATAGGCGCTCCAATGCGTCGCGGAAAAAGGTCTCGGCACCAAAATTGCCAGATTTCAGCGCAAGGGCAAGGTGGTGCCCTTGGCTGTTGCAAAATGTCCAAGGAACGCCGGGGGCAATTTCCTGCCCGATATCAAGGCGCGTCACATCCAGCGCCTGCGTTACTGCGCCCGCGGTTTCACCGCCCGCCACAACGATCCGTCTGGCCCCGGCATCGCGCGCAGCTGTGGCGCAGGCGGCCAAGGCCTGCTCGACAATCTCGCCCGCCCGCGCGCGGCCAAGTTTCTCTTGCGCGTCCCGCACGCTGGCCGGGTCGGCGGTGGCATAGATCAGCGGTGCAGCGGCCAGATCTTGCTGCATCAGCCAGTGCAGCACAGGCCCCGTGCCACGCGTGGCCAGATCCAGCGGATCAAGGCGCAGCCGCGGCGCACCAGTTTCAAGATAGGCCGCCACCTGCGCGTTCGTCATGGCAGAACAGCTGCCCGACAAGATCACCGCTTCGGGCGCCACCGCGGGGGCGCTGGCACGCCCCTGCCCCGCCGCCAGCGTGCCATCGGCCAAGTAAAGCATGGGCAAGGGCATGGCCACGGCGCTGCCCCCGGTCATCAGCGGCATGTGCCGGCAGGCTTTGGCGATCACTGTCAGATCATCGTTGCTGACAGCATCGACCACCACATGCGCCACGCCTGCCTTGTCAAGGTCGGCCAATTCGGCGCGCAGCGCATCGGCGCCCTTGGCCACGGTCAACCTGTCCGCCAAACCCACGGGCCGTGTCACCTGTGGCTGCAGCAGGCTCATCAGGTTCGAATCGCGCATGGGCGTCAGCGGGTGGTCCTTCATCGGGCTTTGCGCCAACAACATGCGCCCCACGAACAAGTGGCCCATAAAAATCGCGCGGCCATTTTCGGGAAATGCCGGGCAATAGATCGTCTGCGACGCCCCCAGATCTGCCATCAGCGCCTCGGCCACTGGGCCGATGTTGCCCTCGGGCGTGCTGTCAAAGGTCGAGCAGTATTTCCAGAAAAACCGCTGCGCCCCGGCGCGCTGCAACCACTCTAACGCCGCCCGGCATTCGGCCACGGCCTGTGCGGCGGGGGCGGTTCGGCATTTCAGCGCAATCACCTCGAACGGGGCCGGGTCTGCGGGCGGCGCGTCTGGGATGCCGATGCGCAGCGACACCGGCACGCCAGAGCGCGCCAGCAAGCCCGCAAGATCGGTGGCGCCAGTGAAATCATCTGCAATACAGCCCAAAACGGTTGTCATCGTTTATCCCTTGTGCAAGTGCACCAAGCCCAGCCTTGCGCGCACCGCCCGGATCAGCGGCAAGCACACCATCACCCCCGCGCATATCACAAGCACCAAGGCAATGGGATGCCCAGTGAAGAAGGCCATAAAACTGCCGTCGGTGATGATTAAGCCCTGCCGCAGGGAAATTTCCAGCGTGGGGCCAAGCACCATGCCAATCACCAATGGCGGCATTGGCATCCCTTGCCGGCGCAAGATGAACCCCAGCACGCCAGCCACCCCCATCACCATCAGGTCAAACGGATTGCCCCGCACGAAATAAACACCCGCCGCGCATAGCAAAACGATCAGAACCAGCATGTAGCCCTCACGCAGGCG
>Ga0181600_10000514_pt1 | contig 29659 bp, 24 predicted proteins | sample 041ome_2_FD_132982 | JGI IMG/M metagenome (GOLD analysis project Ga0181600, IMG submission 132982) | Coastal salt marsh microbial communities from the Groves Creek Marsh, Skidaway Island, Georgia - 041406US metaG (megahit assembly) | ecosystem: Environmental > Aquatic > Marine > Intertidal zone... | reverse complement strand
GGTGAAAGTTGAGATCGCGAGTTGAATGAAGGCGTAGTTGAATCCGGCGATGCCCATCCACCGCAATGCGGGGAGCTTCCAGATCAGTGTCATGGCAACAAAGGTACTGGAATCAAGACGGGCGCCCGGATCGCGACCTTTATCCCATCCGTTGCGCCAGGGTTGTAGGGCAAAAGCGAGGACCAGACACGACGCAGCACCGATGAGCGGGGCGGTCTGCCATCCGAAATTCTCAGCGGCGACAGGGGCAATCGCACCGGCCAATATGCCGCCGATGGGGATCCCGGTCTGTTTGATTGAATAGACGATGTTGCGGCGGTGTGCCGGTGTGATGCGCATCAGAAGTTCTGCGCCAGCCGGATTGGTCATGCCGTAGCCCAAACCCATGAACAGGGAACCGAATGCGATGACGGGGACTGAAGGGACGGCCATCATGATTGCGCCACCGCCACACATGACAAGGCTGATCTGACCCACGCGTCCGGGCCCCCAACGCCGAAGCAGAAAGCCCGATGCTGCGGAGATCAGGGAGGCGCCAGCGTAGATAAGTGCGATCTGGAAACCGATGAATTCCACCGGAACACCGATATCTGCTGCGACAACAGGGGCAGTGGCTGCGAGTGTCAGGCTGGAAAAGGTTGCGATACCCTGGACGGCTGTGACTGACAGCAGAACAAACCAGAGCGGTGTTTCGCGGTCTTTGGTCTGGCTCATGCAGACCCAGTTACGAGTGTCGATGGTGTCCAGGATTTCCGACGCCGGATACGCCGACCGTCTTCGTCCTCTCCGCTGCGAACCACCGGAATAGTAGGGAGTGTAAACTGGGCGTGGGCGTCGAGGACATGTGCCATCACATTGCCGATGGCGGCCTCCCCGTCTGGCATGTGCGCGCCGGCATAGACGCCGCAGTTCCGGCAGATGACGAACTCGGTGATGCCAAGACCAAAGCGATAAAGATGAACCTGATCAGGGTTTTTCAGAATAAATTCCAGATGCCCATCCGGGTCAGACACCGCGCCCGTTGCATGTTTTCGGCAGAACGCGCACTGGCAGGCGCGTGGTGCCATTTGGGCGGGGTCCAGTGCAGTCCGGAACGCGACCCGCAGGTTTCCGCAATGGCAGCCGCCTTCATAAACTTTCATGACGCTTCTCTATTCGGGCTTGTCTTCCGGTCTACCTTTGGAACAAGCCCTGCTATAGTAATCGACGAGATTACATATTGTTTGGCGCGGACGATCTGCGCCTAGGGGAGGAAACACATTATGGCAGACCTGAAAACAGCAACAAAACGCCAGCTTGGCTCGAGCGACCTGAAATGTGCACCCATTGGTTTGGGTTGCATGTCTTTTTCGGGTGTCTATGGCGCTGCGGATGACGATGAAACCGTCGACTTCGTGCGCTATGCCATCGACAAGGGTATCGATTTTCTCGATTCATCCGACATGTATGGCTGGGGTCACAACGAGGATGTTCTCGCCCGCGCACTCAAAGACGGCTACCGCGACAAGGTCGTGCTGGCCACCAAGTTCGGTCAGACCCAGCTCGAAGGCGGCGGTATGGGTGTGAATGGTCGCCCGGAATATGTCATCGAAGCCTGCGAGAAGAGCCTGCAGCGTCTCGGGACTGATGTGATCGATCTCTACTACCAGCATCGTGTCGATCAGGACGTGCCGATCGAGGACACGGTCGGGGCGATGGCCAAACTGGTCGAGCAGGGCAAGGTCAAGGCGATCGGCATTTGTGAAGCCAAGCCGGAGACGATCCGCAAAGCCCACGCCACGCATCCGCTGGCGGCCGTGCAGAGCGAATTCTCACTGATTTACCGGGTCGAGGCCGAGCAGATTTATGAGACAACTGGCGAATTGGGCATCACCTTTGTGGCCTACTCACCTTTGGGTCGCGGCATTCTGACCGACCAGTACGTCAATGCCGAAACCGTTGACGAGAACGATCCGCACTATCGGCATCCGCGTTTCAACAAGGATAACTTCCAGGCAAACCGCGAACTTATTCTGCGCGTAGCGGCCTATGCCGACAAGAAGGGCTGCACGCCTGCACAGCTCGTGCTGGCCTGGCTTATCGGACGTGGCGACGACATTGTTGCGATCCCCGGCACCAAGCGGGCCGAGCGCCTTGATGAGAATGCGGCAGCCCTGGGCGTGGAACTCACGGCAGCTGAGGTCGAAGAAATTTCGGCCATGGTGCCGGTTGGTGCTGCGGCAGGCGAACGCTACCCGGAAGCGCAGATGAAGAAGGTCTTCGTCTAGTCAGACCAAGGCGTCAGGTTTGGCCACGCTCCGCTGATGGCGGGGCGTCGGCCACCCTGCGATAGGCGATCAACGCCAAAACAAGAGCGAAGGCCAGCGCGCCGAACATGGTTCGGTAGGCGATGGCCGGGCTGCGCCCGAGTTCATCTACCGGGAATGCGTCCAGAATAGCGCCGGTTCCCATCTGCATGACGAACACACCACTCCAGGTGAACACATTGATGGCCGTGAATGCCCGTCCCGTATGGGTCTCGGGAAACAGACTGCGGGCATGCGCAAAAATCGGTGAGGCCATGGCCGCAAACAGCGCGAAGGCTGAGAGCAGGATCGTTGCCACGACGACGGACGGGCTGGAATTGATTGCGAGCGCCACCAGCGTACCTGTGTAAAGCAGCATGCCGCCGGTTACGACGCCGCGCCGTGTGTCGAACCAGCGGTCGAGCGGCCCGTACATCAATGCGCTGAAAAGCCAGGCGAGGGACACGATGAAAATCACGTTGCCGCGGGCCACGATATCGAGATCGAAGACATCGTTCAGGTAAGGGCCGATCCAGAGGTTTCGGATTGTCACCAATGCACCAACTGATACGCTGGTTGCAGCCGCAAAAGAATAGATTCGTTTGTCTGCGAGAACCTGCCGCAATCCCAGAACGGTCTGCAGCAGTGTTTCACTCACGGCAGGTGCAGGAGCATCGTCAGGCCGGTCCCTGACCATCAGGAATACGACCACGGCCACGGCGAGGGAAAACAGCCCGACCACAAGCAGGGATTCTCGCCAGCCATAGAGCTCAACAGCGGCTGCGAAGGGGGAGGCAGAGAGCAACATGCCCGCGCCGCCGACCGAGATGGAGATGGCCGTGCCCGTGGCCAGCCGGTCTCGCGGAATCCAGCGGGCCAGAAGCACCATCACGCCCATGAACACCGGAGCCGCTCCGCAGCCGATCAGGAACAGCGCGAGCGCCAGCATGGGGACGTCATGGGCAAACGAAAAGATGATGGCGCCGAGCGCAGCAAGGCTAAACAGACCGGACATGGTGCGCCGTGGCCCGAAGCGGTCCAGCAGCACGCCAACAGGAAGTTGCATCAGAGCCGCGCCCAGAAAGATCGCGGCAGGCAGGCTGGAAAGCTCTCCGGGTGTTAGCCCCAGCTCGGCACGCAGATTGGGCGCAATGACCGCCGGTGCAGATCGCAGGAAATGCGCCAGAATGAAGGTAACGGCCAGAACTGGCACCATGCGAATGATCGCGGTGCGGCGGCTATAAGGCCGCGTGGTTGTCTGATCAGGCGCGTTGGTATCCATATATCGGTCTTTATGTCATCGCGGGCAGACAGTCTAGAATGGTGCGGTTATTAGGGGAGGGGTCAATGGCGGTTCGTGGACAGGAAATTGGGCTTGCGGTGATCGGCTGCGGACCTATCGGGCGCATTCGGGCCGAGCTGGCGCGGGACTATCCCGGGGTAGGCTGGCTCGGGGTTTGTGACATCCATGAAGATTTGGCAACTGAGCTCGCCCGGGATGCATATGCGGACTTTTCCACCACGGATGCGGCCGAGTTGCTCGCCCGTCCGGAGGTGAATGCGGTCATCATCGCGACCCAGGAATCAGCTCATGTGGGGCCGGTGATGCAGGCCCTTGAATACGGTCACCGTTTGTTCATTGAAAAACCGCTCGCGGTTGATGTCCGGGATTCAGAAAAAGTGGCAAAAGCCATTGAGCGTGCTGGAGTGGATGCGGTGATGGGTTACACCCAGCGATTTCGTCGCCGCTTCCTGGCGGTGAAAGAACGCCTCGTTCAAGGACAGATCGGGGATGTGACGGCCGTTTCCGCCCGTGCGATGCTCAACCGCACAATTGCTGAAATGTGCCTGTCGCGGGCAAACCAGCATGACACGACAACGCCGGTCGTGATCAGCGGTACCCATATTCTGGATATGTGCCTCTGGCTGATGGAAGGACGCAGCCCGGTTTCGGTCTACGCTCATTCAACAGACCACATCTTCGGGTCGGCCGGAAGCAAGGATTCGACCTTCGCGATCATCGAAATGGATGATGGTTCCATGCTGTCTCTCAACCACAGCTGGGCCGCGCCCCATGTCTGGCCGGGCGCTGTCTACGGCATGCAGGTCGGGATCATCGGCGACCGTGGCGTGATTGATATTGAGGATATGCATCGCGATCTGGTGCTCGCGAGCGAGATACCTCAGGGGGCTGGCTACAAAAAGGACAATGTCGAGGCGTTTCCGCGGCATGTCGATTTTCTCACCAGTATTCCTTTTGGCGAGAACGCGGTCGGTCAGTTCTGGGGGCCCGTGCGCGAGGAAACAAATTCGTGGTTCCAACGCCTGTATATGGGACAGGAAACCCCTCACACGACCACGCGTGAGGGGCATCTGAACCTGTTGCTTTGTATGGCGATCGATCTGTCGGCCCAACGTGGGGATAAGCTCGTACTGCCCCTGGAAACCGACGATTTCTATCGCTAGGCGCGGGCCTCCCGGATCTCGGCGCGCCGGGCTTCCGTCGCGGCGACATCGGGTTCCAGAGTTTCATCGTCGATTTCGCCCGTGAAGATCACGCCATAGATATCACGTGCCTTCTCGCGGGTTTCCCAGCCTTCAAGGACATCAACGGTCACTCGTTCGAGTTCCCGGTCGAGCGGATCTCCGTAACCGCCGCCCGAAGAATCCCGACCACGGACGCGCTGGCCGGGATCGAGCTTCAGCTGGATCACATTGGGCAATCGTTCGGACTGAACGCCGTCCTCGATCTGCCAGGTCTCGCCCGCCGTGCCGTCATGTCCGCCCACGACACCGCGCGGGGGTGTGTGCTGACCGTCGCAGGAAATGACGGCCATCATTGGCGCATCCGTCGGTCCGTATTCGATCTGCTGCGCAGGTGCGCCACGCCGGCGACCGGCCCCTGATGAATCGGTGACGATACCCAAAGACTCAACTCGGATCGGATGCTTGAGTTCATCGACCTCAACGGAGTCCCGATACATCAGGCCGGCAATGACAGGGATCGCGTAATTCACCCAGCCATCGGCGACCGGGCTTGCCGGTCCGCCATTGGTCGAGAGCATCAGGCGGTTCACATAGGGTTCACCACCACGGCTGGCATCATTGCCCGAAATCACGGCCATGCCTGCGCCGAGCCCGGCACCACCTTCCGACAGACCCATGCCATCACCCAGCTGGGCAAAGGCGGATTGGGTGATGTTCACGAGTCGCTCAGACACATTCGTTGTTGCGACCGAACACGAATGTGGGAAGGTCGGTGCCGCCACCACACTGTCTTCGGCATAGGTAAATTTCAGGCGGCGGAATGCGCCTTCGTTACGCGGCAAATCCTTGTCCAGCGCGTTGAACACTGCGCCGACCACTGCGGATGTGGCAGCTCCGAGGGAGGTGTTCAAGCCAACATCCACAGAGGGTGGATTGTCAGACAGGTCGATGTGAATTTCGGCCTCATCCGGGTCGATATCGACCTTCACAGTCAATTCCAGCCCGTCCGGCAGGACACCGATCAACGGATCGGAGCGCCCCTTGTTGACGAGACTGGCCTTGGGCAGACGCTTGATGTTGTCGACCATGCGGCGTTCGGAATAGTTGAACCATTCCTTGAAGAAGGCTTTGACGGTCTCTTTGCCGTACTTTTCGCAGAAGGCTTCCAGGCGACGTTCGGCGATCCGGGCTGAACCCAGACCGGCGAGATAGTCGCCATACCACTGATCGGGCACCCGGATGCGCGCGCGGCACATCCGCATGATGTCTTCAATGTTCTCGAAGTCCCGCTGGATGCGGACACCCGGGAAGACGAGGGCGCCTTCTTCATAAACGTCTTTGGCCATGACGAAATAGCTCGACGGAATCGAGTTTCCGATATCGGCCATGTGGCACTTGGAAACGGCGGTAAAGAGATGCTCACCCTCGAAGAAGACCGGCACCATGAAGGTGTGATCGGCGGGATGGGTGTTGCCGCCATAGGGGTCGTTGTCGAGATAGGCATCGCCGCGCTTGATGTCATCGCCGTGATACTTGCGCATATTGGCGGTCTGGATATGGCAGCCGAAAATATGCACCGGAAGGCCCTCGGCGGGTGCCAGCAATTGGTCATCCCCCGTGACCAGGCAGCACGAGAAATCTCGTGCCGATGAAATCACGGCCGAACGCGCGGAGCGCAGAAGTGTGTTGGTCATCTCGCGGACGATGCCGTCGAGACGATTGGCCATCACGGAGATCAGGACGGGATCGAGTTTGGTATCGGTATCGGTCATATTCTTTCTCCCTCTCAACTGCAGTCGAGGATGTAGTCGCCCGCGGCGCTCAAACGCGCGGACATGTCGGGATAAACGACGATGGTCGTCGTGGCTTCCTGGATGATCGCGGGGCCCTGCACCTCGTCGCCGGTGGCCAGATTGTCGCCGCGGAACACGGGCGTTGAGACCCGTTCCGTGCCACCAAAGAAGCAGCTTCGTGTCTCGTCCGGGGCCGGGTTCTGGGATATGGTTGTCGCATCGGGGGCCGGCGGTGGACTGAAGGGTTGGATGGATATCCGTCCTTTCCAGTTGACGCATTCGACCGGGCTGCCTTCATCGCGCACCGCGTGAACCCGTTCATGGGTCTGATGAAAACTTTCGGTGATCGCTTCAACGTCGGCAGGGCCGTCGAGGCGTTGTTTGGGCAGGGCTGTATCCAGTTCCCAGACCTGCGCCTTGTAGCGCGCTTCCACGAAGAACTCGATGGTGGTTGCCGCACCGGCCGCTGTTGCGAGACTGTCCTTGAATTCCAGCAATTCGGACTCGATTTCCGCCAGCGCGTTGTTGACGCCTTCAATGTCGAATTCGTTGGAGGCCGTGAAACGACTGCGCGTCGCTTCGAACACGATCGAGGAATATTGCATCCCGCAGGCCGAAAGGGCGGATGCGGTCTTGGGCAGGATCACCGTGTCGCAACCGAGCTCCCGCGCAATCGGCATGATGTTGAACCCGGCAGCGCCGCCACCGGCGACGATCACGCTTTCGCGGGGGTTGAGGCCATCATTCACGGTGATTTCGCCGATCGCCTTGATCATCAACTCGTTGGCGATGACCATGATGGCATGGGCGGTTTCATCGGGAGATTTGCCGATGACTTTTCCGAAATCGCCAATCACCCGTTCGGCGGCTGCACGATCAAGCGAGAGACGGCCGCCGTTGAAATAGTCAGGGTCGATGTAACCCAGGACCAGCGCCGCGTCGGTCACGGTCGGCTCGTTGCCACCATTGCCGTAACAGGCCGGACCAGGGACCGAGCCTGCCGATTGTGGGCCAACGCGAAGCAACCCGCCGGGGTCCTGCCAGGCAATGGAACCGCCACCCGCTCCGATGGAGCGAACGTCGACCGTGGAAGCTCCGATGATATCACCGAGCCACTGCGGACCGAGCCAGCTGTCACGCGAATAGACCAGCTGCCCATCACGGACGAGGCCGACATCAAATGTGGTGCCGCCGGTGTCACAAACGATGACGTCGCCACCCATGTTTTCAACCGCTGAGTAAGCGCGTCCAGCGACAGGCGCCATGGCGGGGCCGGATTTCAGGGTGTTGATCGGGCGTTCGACCAGGGTTTCGACCTCCTGACAACCGCCGACTGATGTGGACACAAGCAAGTCGCCCGAAAACCCTGCTTCAAGCAGGTCGCTTTGCATGCCGCGCAAATGGGCCTGCATCAAAGGCTTGAGAGATGCATCAATTGATGTTGCGGACGCACGCCGGTATTCACGCAGGATCGGTGCAAGCTGATGGGACAGGGTGTAAGGCACACCCGGCATGATTTCCTCGATCAGTTCACCGAGCCGCAGTTCATGGGCATTGTTGGCGATGCACCAGAGCAGCGAGACCGAGACGGCCTCGAACTTCCGCTCTTTCAGGGTTTCGATGACCTGCCGAGCCTTGGCTTCATCCAGTTCCCGGACAACTTCACCGGCACTGCCGATCCGTTCGTCGATTTCGAAAGTGTGACGGCGCGGAATATAGGGTTGGGGATAGTCGTAGCTGTAATCGTGGGGGCCGTGCTTGCCGCCTTCCTTGAGGACGAGAATATCCCGGAAGCCTGTCGTGGTCAGGAAGGCTGTGCGCGCCGTTGCCTTGGTCACCACCGCGTTCGTGGCACGGGTGGTTCCGTAGATCAGGATGTCGGTTTCGGCGAGAAGGTCTCGCGCCGTTTTGCCTGCGGCTTCGGCAACAACCTCCAGCGCAGAAAACATGCCTTCGGAGATGCGCTCCGGCGTCGTTAGTGCCTTGCCGATGTTGAAGTTTCCTTCCTCATCTACAAGAACCATGTCAGTGAAAGTGCCGCCGGTATCGACGGAAATTCGGTAACCCATCTTACAAACTCCATTCCCCAGAAAATACCGCTGCGATGCTTTTTGACCGCTTGTGCGGGACGTAATCCAACCTGTGAAACATGATCATCCAACAGCCAAGGCTCTGGTGCAATGCCCACCTGTGATCAAGGGTCCATTTCGATCCAGCCGGGAAGGGATTCGCAGCGTGTGAGCCATGCACGGATCGCGGGATACTCGTCGAGTGGAAGGTTACCTTCGGGTGCACGCTTCACATAAGGGTAGCAGGCAATGTCCGCCAAAGTGGCGTGTCCGAGCGCCAACCAGTGGCCCGTTTTTGCAAGATGGTTTTCAAGAACATCCAGTGCGGTTTGGCCGTCCTGCAGATAACCTTCGAAGGCTTCGGGTCGCCGGTTATAGATCGTCACGCCCCGTGCCCATTGCAGGCCGAACTGCACTTCGTTCTGGGCAAAGGACATCCACTGCATGATCTCCGCCATTTGCAATGGGTCTGTGGGAAGCCAGGTGTCACCGCCGTATTTTCGCGCGATGTAGACAAGATGTGCGGTCGAATCCCAGAAGGTTTTGCCTTCAATCTCCATGACGGGCACCTGCCCACGCGGATTGAGTTTCAGGAATTCGGCTGATTTGTGGGCGTTGTTCTCCCAATCGATGCGGATGTTTTCGTAGTCGACCCCCAGCATTTCTGCGAGTACGCGAATCTTGAATGAGTTCCCCGACATCTCTGTCATATAGAGTTTCATTATTTGCCTTTTTTGATATGTGTGAGGACAAGACCGTCACGCCGAGGTTTGATAGTCTGGCAGTCGGTTACTTGATGCAATGGAGTTGGGTTGTGGATTACGCAGAACGTGGTTATGGCGATCGCGCCGTGGGTTGGGGGCAACGTCCCGGTGTGGTTGTGGTGGATTTTCAACGCGGTTTCACCGACCCGGATTTTCGGATGGGTGGCGCCCCGATGATTGATGCTGCGGTGAACCGCACCGTCGATGTGATGGCAGCTGCCAAGTCTGCCGGTTTCCCGATTGCCGCTTGCGTGATGGGCTATGACAGTCCTGCCGCAATGCCGCACTGGAAGATTGAACCTCTGCGCGAAGACCTGATTGTCGGACATCCATCGGTCGAACTCGATCCCCGGATCGCAGCCGCCAAGCCCGATCTTGTGGTCATGAAAGGCGGGCCATCGATTTTCTTCAACACGACGGTCGCCCCGTTTCTGATCAAACACGGCGTGGACACGGTCATCGTGACCGGCTGTATCACGTCAGGCTGTGTGCGGGCGTCTGTGATTGATGCCTTTAGTCTCGGGTTTCGGACAATTGTTCCCGAGGATTGTGTCGGCGATCACGAAATCGAACCTCATGAGGCAAACCTTCGTGACGTCGAGCGCCGTTATGCTGACGTGGTTGATGCCGCAACGGTAATTGACACCTTTGAGAGCCTGAGCCGGCGCAATTCTGCAGCGGAATAACCGGTTCTAGTCGTCCAGTTCCCGGAAGGGTGCTTCGCGTTCTTTCAGAAACTCTTTGAGCGGCTTTTCCTTCAGCTTGCGCATCCATTCACGTCCGTGCTCGGACGCATGGAGCGTGGAGATCGTCTCGACATTGTATTGCCAGGAGCTCGTCAAGCCTGCGGTTTCCTGCTGGTGATTGATTGAGGCCTTGGCGAACTTGATGGCTGGACCTGGCATTCGTGCGAGCTTCCGGGCGAGCCTCTCAGCTTCGGGCATCAACTGGTCGGGCGCGACGGCCCGGTTTACCAGATGAATACGTTCGGCTTCACGGCCATCGATCAAATCGCCGGTGTACATGAGCCACCGCACATGCCGGATCGGCGTGGTCCAGGGCATCATCAGGGAGGGTGGTCCCGAGGCGTGGCGCACTTCGGGCTCGCCGAGCATGGCGTCCTCGGCAGCGATGGCCAGATCGCAGCACATGGCGAGCTCAAGTCCACCAGCTAGCGCGTAACCATTGATGGCGGCGATCACCGGCACCTCGGAGTTCCAGATCACGCGCAGTCGTTCGCAATTGGCGGACATGTCCGCGCGCCAGGCTTCGGTGTCCATCTCGAAGTCGTCGCTGTTCAGATCAAAGCCTGTGGTAAAGGCGCGCCCGGCTCCGGTCAGGATGATCGCGCGAATCTCCGGGTCCCGCTGTGCATCTCGAACGGCTTTGTCGAGAGCATCAAGCAGCTCAAGGTCGAGCGCGTTGAGCTTCTCTGGCCGGTTCATGATGAACGTGGCAAAGGCATCGTCCGGGTCGCGTTCAATGCGCAGTACGGGTTCTGCTGTCATGGCTTGGTTTCTTTCGTCTGATCAGGAATCGTGAGGTCTTCGGGGCAAAGAATGTCAGCTGAGGCAGAGTTGGCATAGAGCGCGGCAATTTGTTCGGGGCGGTTTTTCAGGCAGCGCGCCTGCGCCAGATGTCCCTTGTCCGTGATCTCTCCAGTGTTTCGATTGGGTGGACCCTCAGCGAGAATGGCTCTGAAAACCGAGGTTGAGCTGCCCGGCAAGGTGGTGTTGTGGCGGACCAGTCCCTGCAGCATGTGTGCCTTTAGATCATTTAGGGTAACAGTCTCGCAGGCGGCGGTTGTCGGGAAGAGAATGACTGCGATCCTGTCATGACCAGCGCCTGCGATGGCCACATCCTGAAGATATGGCGCGCAAGCGGCGAGAATGGCGTGGCGCAGGGCACCGACCTTTACCCGCGTCCCGGTGGTCAGTTTGAAATCTTCTGCAATCCGACCATCGAAACAGATGCCGCGTTCGGGTGTGCCATCGTGATGCGCGCGTCCGAGATCGCCGGTGTGCAGAAAACCAGCATCGTCCATGTCGAGCGGCGTCAGACCATTTGCATCGATGTAGCCCGGAGAAAGGTTGGGGCCTTGAAACCGGATTTCGAGCGCGTCGCCATCTACGGGTGCGAGTCGTACGGTATGGCCGGGGAGGGGAAGACCAATTTCACTTGTGTGTGTTGCGGGCTCGTGCCCGAGGCACATCGTTGAGGCGGCCTCGGTCGCGCCATACCCCGAGACGACGACCGGGGGCGTGTCGCAACCATGTGGTCCGGCCGCGACCGTTGCGCGTAATCGACGCCAGGTTTTCGCGCCCATTCCCGCACCGGCAAAGAAAATCAGATCGAGACGATCGAGCAGGGCGGTTCGGGTTTCCGGGCTGCGATCGAGGTGGTCGAGCAACAGGTCAATTCCATAGGGCACGTTGATATGGATTGTCGGGCGAATTTCGCGGATGCGGGCGGCCATCGCGTCCATATGTTCGGGATGGGGAGGGCTTTCGATGTGATAGCTCCCGCCGTTCCAGATCATCTTGTAGAAGTTATCGAGCCCCCCGAAGACATGATGCCAGGGTAGCCAGTCTATCAGCACGGGTCGTTTGTGGGTTAGGAACGGCCAGTGCGCGGCGTAAGCGCTCTGGTTCGATGCGATCATGCCCCGTGTGATCGAGACCGCTTTCGGGTCGCCTGTCGAACCGGAGGTGAAGTAAATGGCTGCCGGGTCGGATTGTTTTGCCGGTTCTACCGCAAAAGGGCCGTGATCGGTGTTTCCAAGGACCAGCCCCTCAAGGTTGATCCAGTTCCCTGCACCGTGTTCGAGAGCTTCGGGCGCTGCATCGGAAACTCCAAAGGTCAGTTTCGGGTTCGCGATGGCCAGAAGCCCGGCGAGCCGCGTGCGGCCATAACTCGTCTCCAGCAACATTGGTGACAACGGGACGTGGACAAACCCAGCTTTCAGGCAGGCAATCTTGAGCGCGGCGTGCGCGATGCTGGCACCGGTGATGACCGCAACCGTGTCAGACGGACCTGCGCCCGCATTGCGCAGCTCATGGGCAAGAGCGTCAGAGAGGTGATCGATCTCTCCATAGCTCATGGTCCTGATGGTGTTGTCTTTTCGCTCGCTGACGAATGTGCAGCCGGGGTCTTGCCGGGCCCACTGATGCCAGCGGTCGAGGATGTCGGGCAAGGGATCGGGAAGCGGCGTGTGGTTGTGCAGCAGAATCGAGCCATCTGCCCAATCCTCCCGTTCAATCATCGGTTTTGCGAGACGTTCCTGCGTGCTCACACCGGTTAACCTTTGCTGCTTGTTCACGTCGAAGTGCGTGAGAATGACAGAGGCAGACGCGTGTCTTCAACTATCACGGATACAAGTCACGTCTCGCAATTCGTGTCTTGTCGCGCTAAATCCGATTAAATGACATATCGGGGGAAATACAATGACTGACAATTTGACCGTGATCGACCATCCGCTGGTGCGTCACAAGATTTCGCTTTTGCGCGACAAGGAGACCAAGTCTGTCGTGTTTCGCGCGCTTGTGCGGGAGATTGCGCAGCTCATGACATTTGAGGCTACCCGAGAGTTGCAACTGGTCGATCGGGATATTGAGACGCCAATGGCACCGATGACAGCGCGTGTTCTCGCAAATCCGGGGCCGGTGCTGGTGTCGATCCTGCGCGCGGGAAACGCGATGCTGGATGGCGTGCTGGACCTGATCCCGACTGCGTCGGTCTCGCATATCGGGGTATATCGCGATCATGAGACGCTGGAAGCCGTCGAATACTCATTCAATGGCCCACCCGATATTGCGGACCGTCTGAATATTGTGGTGGACCCGATGCTCGCCACGGCGAATTCGTCCATCGCGGCTTTGTCTCAATTGAAATCCAGAGGTGTCCGAGATATTCGCATGGTCTCAATTCTCGCTGCTCCGGAGGGTCTCGCGGCGTTTGCAGATGCCCATCCTGATGTTCCACTGTTTGTTGGGGCTGTCGATGAGCGCTTGAATGAAAAGGGTTACATCATTCCTGGACTTGGCGATGCCGGGGATCGCGCCTTCGGAACCTGAGATACCGTTATGCGACTTTGGTCGCATGAAATCTGCCGATCTGCTCGGTGGACGAGTCTTGTATAAAACCGTTAGGGTGCCTGCTGTCTTGGAGACAATCCCGTTTCTCGAAACGGAAAAACTATAAGGAGCCGGGTTCTGGGGATCTGGCCCATTGGGAGGAGTACACAAATGAAACGTTTCACCAAGCATATCGCTGGTCTGTCGACGGCTGCGATTGTGGGGGCTGCCGCATTGGCAGGTGCCACATCGGCCAGCGCTGACACAATCAATATCCGCATCGCATCCGGGCATCCGCCGACGGTTGTTTATGCCGGCCTGATGAAGACATTTTTCCAGACTGAGCTGAAGAAAGCCATTGAGGCCAAGACGGACCACACAGTCAATTTCATCGAAGGCTACAGCGGCTCCATCGTGAAAGTGTTCGACACCTTTGAGGGTGTCCAGAACGGTGTCGTTGATATTGGCGGCTTCTGCTACTGCTTCGAAGCTTCCAAGCTGCCGATGCACGCGTTCCAGATCATGCTGCCTTTTGGCACCATGGATCCGGTCCAGAGTGTTGCGGCTGCCGGCGAAATTTATGACCAGTATCCCAGCCTTGGAGAGCGTTTTCAGGGCTTCGACCAGACCCTGCTCGCGATTATCGGCGACGGTGGCTACAACCTTGGCACCAACTTCCCGTGGAAGAAGCTCGAAGATCTCAAGGGTCACAAGATCCTGGGTGCAGGCCTCAACCTGAACTGGATGGAGCAGGCAGGCGTTGGCATCATTCCGGTGACCGATGGTCTTCCGGGCTGGTACCAGAAGATCAAGACCGGTGTTGCCGAGGGCGGCATCATGTTCCCGAGCGCCTGGGGTCCTGTCTTCAAGCTGCATGAGGTCGGCAAGTACTACACGACCATCGGCTTTGGCTCGATCACGTGGCACGGTCTAACCGTGAACAACCGCTTCTGGGAGCGGATGCCAGCTGACGCCAAGCCGATCGTCCAGGAAGTCGCCAAGCGTTTCCAGACCCTGACGGGTTCGGCAAACAAGGTCGGCTACGAAAAGGATATGAAGTGGCTCCGTGAGAACATCACCGTCACCGATCTTCCTGAAGACGTTCGTCTGGGTTGGGCAAAAGGTCTGGCCAGCTGGCCGCAGGCCCATGCTGATGAGCTCGAGGTTAAAGGCTTCCCGGCCAAGAAGATCTTGAACTCCTATCTGGCAGCTGCGGAAAAGCAGGGCTACGTCTGGCCTGTCCGCTACGTCATCAAGTAGCCACAGACTGCGGTCTGTTGGACTGAAGGATGCGCCGGCCGGACACCATCACTGGGTGTTCGGCCGGTCATCCGTCTGACAAACACAAAATCATTTATCGAAACAATCCACCCTCCGAACGTGCTGTTCTGCGCGACTTCGAGAGGAGAGACATATGAACCTCATCTCCTTTAGTGATCGTCTGTCCAAATTCCTCATGGTCCTCGCGGCTGTCTGGGCATTTGGTCTCACTTTCATGATTCTCGCCGATATCATCGGGCGTGGCGTATTCGACTCCCCGATCAACGGCACCGCCGAACTGGTGACCGCGTCTATCGTGATCATCGTGTTCCTGCAGGCCGGATATGCCATTCGAAGTCGCTCCATGTTGCGGGCTGACTTTCTGGTGACGCATCTTCCACCGAAAGTGCAGCGGGTTCTGCTGGCCATCGGCTATCTGCTCGGCGCCGCCTTTTTCCTGATGATCATCACGGGCGGCTGGGATGAAAGCATCCGGTCCTTTACCGAGGGTGAGTATGAGGGTGAAGGTGCGTTGCGCGTGCCGTCATGGCCCGCACGCTGGACCGTTCTGATCGGCAGCGCCATCGCCATGATCAATTATCTTGTGTTGGCGTATATCGACGTCTTCAAACCCGAAATTGCGGCATCCGAACTGGATACGTCCGCGCCGCAGCACTAGCCGCGCGACGAGAAGGATAAGCCACTGTGTTTGAAGTCAATATTGCCATTCTGCTTATTGTTTGCCTGATCGCTCTGGTCGCGATCGGCGTCCATATCGCCGTCGCGCTGGGTATGACCAGCGCGCTGGGTATTTTCCTGGTGACCGGGGCGGATATCTACGCTTTTGAGACCGTCCGGAGGATGTTGGCCGCGACCGCCTATGAGGCGATTCGTGATTATGTGTTTGCCGTGATTCCGCTGTTTTTGCTGATGGGAGAGTTCATCAGCAAGTCGGGAACCGTGACCGACGTTTATCGCGGGCTGAACCGACTGCTACGCAAAATCCCGGGTCGTCTGGCGATTGCCACCGTGCTGGGGAACGCGCTGTTTTCCTTTGTCACGGGTGTGAGTATTGCCTCGGCGGCGACCTTCTCGCGTATTGCCTATCCGGAAATGCGGCGGTTCGGGTATCACCCAGGCTTTGCGTTGGGCTCGGTCGCGGGTTCCAGCTGTCTGGGTATGCTGATCCCACCAAGCGTTCTGATGATCGTCTGGGGCATTCTGACCGAACAATCCATCGGGCAGCTCTTTGCTGCAGGTGTGCTCCCCGGTTTGATGCTGACTGTGATGTTCATCTCCTATGTCCTCGCCGTGGCGATTATTAGTCCGGCGACCGTGGGTGGGGGTGTCGCGAAGGTTCAGGAAATCGAGCGCGCGCAGCAGGACGAGGACGAGGTTTCAACCACACAGTTCTTTATCAGCCTGGCGGGCATTGTGGCCGTCGTTGTCGCCGTTCTTGGTGGTATCTGGTTTGGACTTTTCTCGCCAACCGAGGGCGCGGGTGCCGGCGCTTTCATCGGGCTCGTGCTCGCCTTGATCAAGGGCATGAAGTTCCGTGATTTTGTCGACGCAATTCTGTCAGTCGGACGCACCTCCGCACCGATCCTCCTGCTTCTGGTGGCAGCATCGCTCTATTCGCGCACATTGGCTATGACCGGAATGGCCAATGCCATTGAGGGCCTGTTCATCGGATCCGGGATGGAGCCATGGATGATTATCGCCGTCATGGTGCTGATCTGGTTCGCCCTGGGAATGATCATTGATTCGATCTCGATCATGCTACTGACGGCTGCGATTTTCTCGCCGATTGCCGTGAAGCTCGGGTTTGACCCGATCGCCTTTGCCATCATTGCGATCATCGCGATTGAAGCGGGGCTGTTGACGCCGCCCTTTGGGTTGCTGGTCTATACGGTCAAATCCGCGATCACCGATATCGAACCGGATATGAACGTCATGACCATCTTCAAGAGCTCAACGCCCTATTGGGTGGTCATGCTGATCGCGATGGTTCTGATCGTGATGTATCCGGGAATCGCGAGTTATTTACCCAACGTATTGTTCCCGTCCTAGCAAGACAGATTGAGCCCCCGATCTTTGATCGGGGGCTTAGTCTTTCTGGATGACGCCTCGGCGTAGTTGGTCGCGTTCCATGGATTCGAACAGCGCTTTGAAACAGCCCCTGCCAAATCCTGCATCGCGTTTACGTTGCTATGGTGCCGGATCAGAAGCCATAGAGGTCTGCGCCGTCCTGCGCGCCGATTGCGCGCATGGCGCGCAGTAGGCAAATCTGGTTTGTGCCGTCGGAATGCAGGAAACTCGCGGCGTCTCGCATGTATTTCTCCACCGGGTGCTCATACATGATGCTGGCGCCGCCGAGCACTTCAGCGGATAGCCGGCAGACTTCGAAGGCGACTTCGGATGCGTTGACCTTGGCCAGCAGCCCGTGGACGCGCGCATCGGAATGATGCCGGTCGGCAAGCCACGCCGCCTTCCATATCTGCAGCCGCGAGGCATCGAGCAACATCGCCATGCGCCCGAGCATCAGTGCGACAGCCTGATGTTCGATAATCGGCTTGCCGCCCTGGACCCGGTTCTTTGCGTATTCAAGCGCGTATTCATAAGCGGCGCGTCCGACCCCGAGTACCGTGGCCGCCGCTTCTGCCTTGCTGCCCGGCAGGTATTTGCTCCGCAGTTCCGACAGCATGCCCTCGCCGACCAGCAGATTGGATGCGGGTACCCGGCAATTTTCGAGATGGAAGGTGCCGTTTGTGGCCAGCCGCTGGCTGCTTTTCTCGTGAAAGAAACCGACCCGGAACCCTGGCGTGTCATGGGGGATAACAAAGACTGCACCGCCTTCCGACAGGTTCTTGGTCATGTCGGTGCGCGCGACAATGAAGTAGAGCTTGGCCATCGAGCCGTTCGATATGTAACGCTTGGTACCGTTGACCACATAATCGTCGCCGTCGCGCTCTGCGGACATGTGCAACGCGATTTCGGGTGTGTCGTGATAGCCTTGGTGGTCCGATCCGACATCCTCTTCGGTGATGCCGATCGCCGTTGTGGCTTCCGGATCTGCCACGAAGGGTGGAATGAACCGCTGTTGCTGCTCTTCGGTCATGGCGTCTTTGAACAGATGTGCTGTCTTCCAGCATTGATCCATGATCACCGCAAATCCCAGATCACCAACGCCGAGTTCTTCACCGACGATGCACATCGTCATGATGTCGACTTCCGCACCACCGAATTCCCGGGAGACGCCCAGCGTGCGAAGGCCAAGCTCGTCTGCGGCGCGGATCCAGTCCCAGGGGATGCGTTCGGCGGCGGTGGGAAGGCGATCACGGCGCAGCACATCGGGCCTGATCACCTGTTCGACAAAGTCACGCGCAATATCGCGCCAGCGCAATTGTTCATCCGTCAGCTGAAAATCCATGTTTTCTCCCCTTGTGCACGCTCGCTCTTCGGCGAACCCTGTTGCAGGTGATCACGCTATTTTCCGGGCGGTCGGGAGTCAAAGCAATCCGGCCTTCGGTCAGCCCGCTATTCCTTGAGAGGCTGAATCTGCTGGTCCCCGACCGGATCGTTATGAAAGATGATCGGCGACGAGGATCGGGTTGTTGAGAAGAGCCATTGTCTCAGCCGGCGTCAGCCAATCGCCAAGTGCTGAAACATCCGAAGACCGCTCGGCCTTGGCCCGCGCGAGCGTGCTGTGGACGTCGAATTCGGCCGGCACGTCCTGTCTTGTGGAAAGCTGTACGAGATGCCAGCTGCGCAGCGACGGGTCCCCGGCAAGCAGGCTCAGGGCGGCTCCCGTGTGGCGGGGAAAGCGTGCGAGGTTCTGCTCATAGGCCGCCAGGATTGCAGGCCGTGAACGACGTCGTTCTTCGGGAGTCCGGAAGATCGCCAGTCGCTTCAGAATTCCGCCCAGCGCCACGCTATCGCTCATCCAGGACAGAAATGCCGATAGCATCAGTCCGGATGTGACGGGCAGAAGCCAGAGAAACAGCGCGGGTTTGAGCTCGTAGGAGAGGATTGCCAGGATCAGGCCGAACGCCATGTCCCATCTGTGGCTGCGCAATGCCGCCCCGAATCCGATCCGCCCGTCACCGCGCCGCTGCGGGGCCCAGCCGCTGTCCGCCCCGCTCAGCACGGCGCGTACGAAGTCACTCTGGGCGATCATCATGATCGGCGCGTAGAGCACCGAGAACACGAGTTCGAACGCTAGACTGAGGGTCAGCGCCAGCGGGCCGCCAAACCGGATCAGGCGCGCCGGCCGGATCATGATGGCGAGCCAGCCGAGGAGCTTGGGGGCGAGGACCACACCCATCGACAGAAGAAAAAGCGTGACCGCGCGCTCGCTGTCGAAAACTGGCCATGTCGGGAAGAGCGAAGGAGTTTTGAAATATTCTGGCCGGGTCACCGCAGCCTGGACAGCGATCAGCATGCCGATCACAACCAACGACAGCCAGAGTAACGAACTCAAATAGGCCATGATTCCGGTCAGAAGATGTAGGCGGGTTGGCCAAGTCAGTCCGCGCGCAAACAGGAAGCGGATATGCTGAAGGTTGCCCTGGCACCACCGCCGGTCGCGGATCAGGACGTCGATCAGGGACGGAGGTGCCTGCTCGAAACTTTCCGTCAGGTCGGTGTCGATACGGACTCCCCATCCGGCGCGCTGGAGCAGGGCTGCCTCGATGAAGTCGTGGCTGAGTACATGACCGCCGAACGGGGGCGGCCCCGAGAGTTCGGGCAGGCGCGCCGCCGCGGCGAAGGCGTCGACGCGGATGATGGCGTTGTGGCCCCAGAAATTGCCGCTTCGGCCATGCCAGGCTGCCAGCCCGTTACCGAATATGGGGCCGTAGCATCGGTTTGCGAACTGCTGGAGGCGGGCATAAAGGCTGCGTGCCCCGACAATCGCGGGAAGCGTCTGCAGCAAACCCAGACCGGGATCGCGCGCAAGACGTCGGGCCATCTCGATCATGGTTGCCGGCGCGATCAGGCTGTCGGCGTCCAGCACGAGCATTGCGTCCCAGTCTCCGCCCCAGCGCATGACCCAGTCGGCGATGTTTCCGGCCTTGCGTTCCGTGTTCTGACGCCGGTGTCGATAGTAGACCGGGCAGGATTCCAGACTTTCCTCGACAAGAGCGCGAAAGGTCGCTTCTTCGCCGATCCAGGCGTCCGGCCGGTTTGTGTCGCTGAGGATGAAGATGGCGAAGCGGTCCGGCGCCTGCTCGGAAAGTCCACGGGTCATCGCGGCAAGCGCGGCTGCCACGTTCTGCGGGTCCTCATTGTAGACGGGAGCCAGCAGGGCGGTCCGGATGGACGGCACCTCGTTTTCGACGCGCCGCGCGCGAACAAGGTCGATCCAGAATTGCCGGAGAAAACCGAGAGCGGCCTGGTTCGCTGCGAAGCCGATCCAGGCGAAGTTGACCGTGAAGACAATTAGGAACAACCACTGAAGGGCCGTGATGCCGCCTGCGGCCAGTACGCCGTGCATCTCAAAAGCCCCATAGCCTGTCAGGGCAAGTGTAGCGCCCGACAGCAGCAGACGGTTCAGCCATGTGTCCAGCGCCGACAGCAGGCGCCCGCCCGGACGTGGTTTTGCTCGCGGGCCATGTACGGGCTGCCGTAGCATGTCACGCGGGCATTCGGGCGGCATGGCCCGGCGTGGAGCAATCGTACCGTCCATGTTAGGCTCGGGACCAGCGATAGAGCCATGTTTCACCGACCGGCCCGCTCTCGTCGAACGGCCGGACGCTTAATTCGATCTGCTCGGCCTGTTGGGGGTCGATGGTCACAAAGACCCGAAATCCCCCCGTGGCCGGATTGGGCTGGACGACCTCATCGATCAGCTTCCCTTGGGAAACAGCGACATTCGCCCGGATCGAATCTGCCGACCTGTCTTTGGGCAGGGCATAGTCGATCACATATTGCGGGTGGCCGGTCTGCAGAGCCATGCCATGGGCGCTGCGGATCACGCGCGCCAAGCCGCCGGTGCGGGTCGGCGCGTCGTTCGGCCATGTGAGACGATATGCAAACGGATATGGCGTGTCCGGGACGATGGCGTTCGCGGGACGCCAATACGCCACGATATTATCGTTGATCTCGGAGTCTGACGGTATCTCGACCAGTTGGACATGGCCCGGTCCCCAATCTCCATGGGGTGTGACCCAGGCCGAGGGGCGGGTTTCATACGCGGCTTCGAGGTCCTGAAACTCTTCGTAGCGGCGGTTGCGCTGGACTAGCCCGAAACCACGCGGGTTGGTGTCGAGAAAGGCGCTGATCTGGAGCGTTGCCGGATTTTGCAGCGGTCGCCAGAGGCGCTCCCCGGCGCCGGTATGAATTGCCAGGCCCACCGAATCGTGAACCGCGGGTCGGTAGTCGGGCGCGTCGGGCTCATCGACCGGACCATGCATGAACATCGATGTCAGGGCGCCGAGGCCGACATGGGACAGCGGGGCACGCGCAAAAAGCGTTGCGTCGACATCCATGGTCGTGGGCGCTCCGGGATAGATTCCAAACCGGTAGGCACCTGCAACCCGGGGGCTGTCGAGCAGCGCATGCACGACAATGGCTGTTGCACCTGCGGAGGGGCGCTCGATCCAGAACCGTCGGAAGATCGGAAACTCCTCCCCCGTTGCCTCACCAACATCGATGGCAAGCCCGCGCGCCGAAAGCCCGTAATTCTGGCCGCGCGAAACCCCACGGAAATAGCTGGCCCCCTGAAACAACACGAACTCGTCCTGATAATCGTCCCGGTTCAGGGGGTGGTGCAGCCGAAATCCGGCGAATTGTGCGGCCTGGACCAGCAGGTCCGAGATGCCGAGATCCGGCGTGTCGAAACTGTCCGCCCCGATCCTGACGGGATACGATCTCCCATTCTCGACCACCGAGATATCGACGCCGTTCTCGAACAGGAAGCCCGGCGCAAAGAGTTCGACCGAAAACGCGGTCGGTGTCGAGCCCCAGATCGCCTGGCCCTTCCGGTATCGAATCTGGCGATAGGTATCGTAGTCGAGATTACGCAACGATGGCGGGACCGGCGCCGGTTTCACGAAATCGCGCGCGGCCAGTCCCCGCGCAGCATCGAGCACGAGTTGACGGGTGAACGGCGTGCCGGCGGGCGTTGCAGCTTGCGACCCGTTGTCCGACGCGCCCAGAGCAAGAGTTGGACGTGCTGCGAGCGCGCCGAGCAGGTAGCCCAGCGAGTGGATCATGGAGCGGCGGTTGAACATCGTGTGGTAAACGATCTGAAAGGGCTGACTATTTCACGAGTGGAAAATTGGCAGGCGCGGGAATGAAGTCAGGTCTCGGCAATTGAGGCGGTGAGTCCGCCTGCCAGACATCGCGCTTGGCCACCATATTGTATCCCGGATTGTGGAAATATGATGGCGGTGCTTGAGCGCTACAGGGTCGGGGCAGACCTGCAAAATATGCGTTTCGGGGTTTGCGTCGGACCGCGCCGGCATTTGCGGTCCTGGGTCGCAAAGGGTGCACATCTTTTGTGCATTGAGAAGAACAACGCGCAACGGTATTCCCGGTTTTCCGCATGAACCAGGCTGGCACGTTGATTGCGTTGAAGCAGCCGACGCAAAATGGATGAAATCTGGACAGGAAGAGCCCATGTCGAATGACATACCCATCATTGATATCTCCGAGCTTGTGTCGGGAACGGGTTCGAAGCGGGTGGCCGAAGAAATTGGTGCCGTCTGCCGGGAGGTGGGGTTTTTCTACGTGACGGGTCACGGCATTCCGGCGGCGACGACCGCGCGCCTGTTCTCCGAAGCCCGGCGCTTCTTTTCTGCCCCGGTCGAGATCAAGAATGCGGCCTCGATCACCCAGTCTCCCCACAACCGTGGATATGTGGGTATGGGGGAGGAAATCCTCGATCCCGATATGCCGGCCGACCTCAAGGAAGCTTACAATATCGGCCTCGAGATTCCCGCCGATGACCCGGAGTTGCTTACGGGGGTGCCGTTTCGCGGGGTGAACCTCTGGCCCGACCTGCCGGACTGGCGCGAGAACATGCTCGATTACTACGACCGGTGCTGGGATCTGGGCCTGACCCTGCACAAGGCCTTCGCCATCGACCTTGGTTTGCCCGAGGACTATTTCACGCCCCTATTCGATCGGCCCATGGCGACGCTGCGCCTGTTGCGCTACCCGCCACAGATCGAGGACCCTGAGCCCGGGCAGATTGGTGCCGGGACCCACACCGATTACGGGAATGTCACCATTCTCGCCGTCGATGGCGTTGCGGGGCTTGAGGTAAAGGCGCGCGACGGGACATGGGTGGCGGCTCCCTGTATCGATGATGCCTTTGTCTGCAATATCGGCGATTGCCTGATGCGCTGGTCGAACGATATCTATGTGTCAACGCCGCACCGCGTCACCAATGCCGCCGGGCGCGAACGGTATTCCGCGGCGTTCTTCCTCGACCCCAATCCAGAGGCTGAGGTTGCCTGTTTGTCGACCTGTCAAAGCCCTGATCGGCTACCCCGATATGCGCCAATATCAGGTGCCGACTATCTTAAGTCCCGGCTGGATGCGACATATGTCCATCGTGCCGCCACCGACTAGGATTTCAGCGCGAACACATCTGTGCGATTGCGCTGGCAGACGCCCGTTCAGTCCCCATATTTCAGATAACGAATTTTCGATCAAAGGACAGGTACATGGCGTCTTCAGAGACCAAAACCGCTGAAATCAATCCGGCCATTGCGCATTGGAACGGCCCACTTGGCTTGCCGGAGTTCGCGGCCATCGCGGATCATGATTTTGACGCGGCTTTTGCGGCGGCCCTGCCCGCACATCTGGCGGAGATCGAAGCGATCGCACAGAATTCCGAAGCGCCGACATTCGAGAACACGATTGTGGCGCTCGAATGTGCGGGTGAGCTTCTCGACCGTGCAGCGAGCATTTTTTGGAACCTGTCCGGTGCGAACACCAACGATACAATTCAGGCGCTGGAGCGAAAACTGGCGCCCGAAATGTCGCGACATTCCTCGGCTATCTCCATGAATTCGGCACTGTTTGACCGGATCGATACGCTTTATCAGAATCGTGAAGATCTGGGGCTGGATGGCGAAGCCGCGCGGGTTCTCGAACTCACCTGGAAGTCGTTCGTGCGTTCGGGTGCCAAGCTCAATGGTGACGACCAGACCCGGTTTGCGGCGATCAATGAGCGCCTTGCGACCCTGGGCACGGCGTTTTCACAGAACGTTCTGGCCGATGAAAGTGAATATGCGCTGGTCCTCGAATCCGATGTGGATCTGGCCGGGTTGCCCGATTTTCTGGTGTCCAGTATGGCGGCGGCGGCGGAAGAGCGTGGCCATCCGGGCAAACATGCTGTCACCCTGTCACGTTCGATCATCGAACCTTTCCTGACATTTTCCGAGCGCCGAGATTTGCGGGAGGAAGCCTTCAAGGCGTGGACTGCACGTGGTGAGGGATCGGGTGAACGGGACAACCGGCCGCTTGTCGCTGAAATGGTGAAGCTGCGCGCCGAGAAGGCGGCACTGCTTGGCTATGCCAGCTTTGCCCATTTCAAGCTCGACAACACGATGGCCAAAACCCCGGAGAATGTGCGCGCGCTTCTGGAGACCATGTGGGAAAAGGCCCGCAACCGTGCCGCAGAAGAAGCCGTGGACCTTTCGGAACTGATTGCCGCTGAAGGGCACAATCATGCTGTTGCACCATGGGACTGGCGGTTCTACTCCGAGAAAGTCCGCGCGGCGCGGTTTGATTTCAACGAAGCTGAAATCAAACCCTATGTGCAGTTGGAAAAAATGATCGCCGCCGCCTTTGCGACAGCCGAAAAACTCTTCGGGATCACCATTCGCCAACACGAGGGTGTTGAAGCTTATCATCCGGATGTTCGGGTTTTCGAAGTGCTGAACGCCGATGGCGATCGCATCGCCGTTTTTCTGGGTGACTATTTTGCACGTTCGTCAAAGCGCTCGGGCGCCTGGATGAGTTCGTTCCAGGATCAGCACCGCCTTGCCGGAGAGACTGGTGACCAGGCGCAAATTCCCTTCGTCATCAATGTGATGAATTTCGCAAAGGCAGCTGCGGGCCAGACGGTTCTCATCACCATGGATGATGCGCGAACGTTGTTTCATGAGTTCGGCCATGCCCTGCACGGCATGCTCTCGAATGTGAACTACCCGTCGATCTCGGGCACGTCGGTCAGTCGCGACTTTGTCGAATTGCCTTCACAGCTTTTCGAGCACTGGCTAACGGTACCGTCGATCCTGCAGGAATATGCCGTGCACTATGAAACCGGTGAGCCGATCCCGGATGCCTTGCTGGAGAAGCTGCGGGCGGCTGGCAAGTTCAACAAGGGCTTTACGAATGTGGAGTTCACCTCCTCGGCACTGGTTGATATGGCGTTCCACGCGCTTTCTCCCGAAGAAGCTGCAGATATCGATCCGGAAGCCTTTCAGGCCGGCGTGCTCGCCGATATCGGAATGCCGTCAGAGATCGTGATGCGGCACGCAACCCTGCACTTCTCGCATGTGTTTTCCGGCGATGGTTATTCTGCGGGTTATTATTCCTACATGTGGTCCGGGGTTCTGGATTCCGATGCCTTTCGCGCCTTTGAGGAAACCGGCGATGCGTTTGATCCGGCAACGGCCGAGAAACTTTATCGCCATATCTATTCCTCGGGCGGGTCCATGGACCCGGAGGACGCCTATATCGCCTATCGCGGGAAATTGCCGACACCCGATGCCCTGATGGAAAAGGAAGGGCTCGCCTAGGCGGGAATTGACTCAGGAGCGTCCGCGCGGCACCAACGTAGGTAACAAATCTACGAATTGGGGAGCGCGAGTGATGGGTGAAAAACTGGGAATGATTGGTCTGGGCAAGATGGGCCTCGGCCTGGCGCAACAGATGCTGGCCGATGGCCACACGGTTTGCGGCTACGATATTGATCCGTCCCGGATGCAGATGCTGGCGGATGCTGGCGGGACGCCTGTACCGAATGCACGCGAGGTTGCCCTCAATAGCGACATCACGTTCTCAATTCTGCTCAAGCCCGAACATATCGAGGAAAACCTGTTCGGGCCTGATGGGATCGACAAAGCGAGCAAGACCGGGCTGATCCATGTCGAGATGAGCACCATGCCGCCGTCCTACAGCAAGGACCTCGCGGTGAAACTCGCGACCAGCGGGATCGACATGCTCGATGCGCCGATTTCAGGCTCCACCCCACAGGTCGATGCGCGCACCATTACCTTTATGGTCGGTGGCAGTGATGATGCCTTTGCGCGGGTCCAGCCGATCATCGCGCCGATATCGGCCGACGCCACACACACAGGACCATCCGGCTCTGGCGGTGTCATGAAGGTTGTCACCAATATGTTCGTGAATGCCAGCACGGCCCTGATCGCGGAGATGCTGTTGACCGGCGAGCGTGCCGGATTGTCGCCGGAGGTCATGCGCCATTGCCTGCCCAAAGGCTCGGTGCGTGGGGCGATGCTCGATATGAGCCTGGACCCGTTCTTCAATCGTGATTTTACCGCGCGTGGTGCGGTTGAGATTTTCGTCAAGGATATGGGGATCGCGATTGATCTGGCCAAGGAAAGTGGCCTCGACCTGGAAGTGCTTCCAGCTGCTCGGGCGATGTTCCAGAAGGCAGAGGCCGCGGGTTGGGGCAAGGACGATGCCATCCGGGTGGTTGAAGTCTATGAGGGGAAGGATTGAGGCGGATATGACTTCAAGCTATTCAATCTGCCTGCTGCCGGGCGACGGAATCGGGACCGAAGTCATCGATTGCGGGTGTCGCGTCCTTGATGCACTGACCGCGCAAGGCGGGCCGCAGTTCATCTATGATATTCAACCCGCAGGCTACGATACGTTCCTGGATGTCGGGCATTCATTGCCCTCGGCCACGCTGGAGGCCGCGAAAGCTGCCGATGCCGTGTTGCTCGGTGCCATGGATGTGGCGCAGATACCGCCCCATGGAGGCGATCCTCTCGGTGGTCTGCGAATCGGGCTTGAGGTCAGCGCCAGCATCCGACCGTCTGCGACGATTCCGGGTATCAAGTCTCCGGCGGCCGATATCGATTGCGTGATCGTGCGCGAGGTGACCGAAGGTCTTTACTCGCGTGACGAATATATGGGGGATGACGACGCGGCTTATGCCATTCGGGTGATAACCCGGGAGGCGTCGACCAAGGCCGCCCGTATGGCGTTCGAAGAAGCGCGTATGCGCGAGAAACGTTCCGGCAAACCCGGCTTGGTGACGGCTGTCCACAAGGTTGGGGTCCTGAAGCTGAGTGACGGATTGTTTCTTGAAGCCTGCGCTGATGTTGCCCGGGACTATCCGGACATCGCCTATGAAACCCGCAACGTCGATGCCTGTGCCATGGATATGGTCCGCGAACCCGGTGCCTTTGATGTGATTCTTGCGACCAATGTTTTTGGCGATATTCTGTCCGATGTGGCAGCAGGAATGGCGGCCGGTCTGGGGCTTGCGGCCTCGGCCTGTATTGGCGACCGCTGGGCCTATTTTGAGCCCGTCCACGGCACGGCGCCCGATATTGCGGGACAGGGCGTTGCCAACCCCTGCGCGACGGTCCTGACAGCCGGGATGATGCTCCGCTATCTGGGGGAAGGTTCAAGCGCCGATGCTGTCGAAGCTGCCGTCTATGCGGTACTTGCCGAGGGTCAGGTGCGCACCGGTGATCTCGGCGGGACAGCCACGAGTGCGCAAATGACCGACGCAATCCTTGCGATGCTCAACGCATAGTCTTTCGGCAGGCGCTGGGCCTGTTTAAGATGCACAAAACTGTCCAACGGGGAACAAACGCCATGGATATCACCACCGACGACATTGAAATCTACAAGCACGGCGACAAGCCGATGATCATTCGTCTGATCCGTCCCGAGGGCAATGGCCCGCATCCGGTGATCGTCGATCTGCATGGTGGCGGCTGGGGCAAGGGGCACCCGAGCGAATGTACGGCGCGCGGCGAGGTCTTTGCCCAGAACGGGATCGCTTCGGCCGGGCTGGATTTCCGGCAGTCCGCGGATCGCTACCCGTCTTCGCTCGAAGACATCAACTATGCCGTGCGCTGGCTGAAGGTTCATGCGGACGAACTGAACCTCGATGCCGATCGTGTGGCGCTCAATGGACAGTCGAGCGGGGGCCATCTGGCGATGCTGACGGCCATGCGTCCGGCTGATCCGCGTTACACCACGCTGGAGGTCGAGGGCGCGGGGCGCGATATCGACGCGTCCGTGCGCTGTGTTGGCATGATGTGGCCGGTGATCAACCCCCTGTCACGCTACCGCCGTGTGGTGCGCTTCCTGGAGGCCGGTGATCCCCCGGGCTGGGTGGGTGATCTGCGCGAGCGCCATCACACCTATTGGGTGGACGAAGACACCATGGAAGAAGGCAATCCCATGCTCGCGCTGGAGCGTGGCGAGGAGCTGGTGATTTTACCGTCGATCTGGATGCAGGGTCAGCCTGACCCGGTGCATGATTACCGGGATCCGGACTCACCGCTGGACCTCAATGAACCCGAGCGTTTCGTCGCGAACTACCGCAAGGCCGGGGGCACGATGGAGATCGTGCATGTCGAACAGGCGAACCGTTCCGACCCTGCGCTGCTGGGACCGATGGTGGACTTTTTTAAGGCCAACCTCGCCTAGCAAGCCGTCTATTCAATACCTTCGACAAACCGCAGATCGCGGGTCACGCCGCCATCAAGCGCCACCAGGGCTGCCTGATATTCCGGCCCGTCATGGGTGGCCACCGCTGCTTCGAGGGAATCGAACAGAATGATGGTGGTCCGCTCCAGGATACCGGCTTCATAGGCCTTGGAAGCCGCGCCGCGGGTCAGAAACGTGCCGCCGCCATTGGCGATTGCCGGTCCGGCGAGTTCGATATAGGCGGCAAACTTCTCGGGATCATCAATCGAGTGGTAGGCAGCAACCCAGTATGCTTTGGCCATAATGTTCTCCGGAGTGATACAGTGAAAACAGTTGTTTGTGCCTAGACGGATGCCTCGGCCTTGTCGAGAAACGCCTGCACCGTCGTATTCCATTTTTCAGGATGGCGGCGGTAAGAATAGTGACCACCATCATCGAAAAACTGAAGCTCGGAGCCGGGGATGGCTTCGTTCAGATCCTGGGCGAAATAGTAGGGGATGGTCGCGTCATCCATGGTGCCGATAATCAGTGCTGGCTTGTCGATCTTCCCGATTTCGCTGGTGCGATCATGCGCGAGCATCATATCGAGGCGCGCAGCGAGGATTTCGACAGAGCCAATCGTCTCCAGTGCCCGTTTCTCCAGTTCCATGACCGCATCGAAATTGTGGCGGAATTGATCGGCACCTGAAGTGAACATGCTCGAGACCTTCACATACTCTTCGGGGCCGTAGGATTCCGCGATCCGTTTCCGGGTAAGCGCCACCCGGGTGATGAACTCGTCGGCGGTGACCCAGGTGTTGTTGAAGATGCAGCCGCGCACCCGGTTGGGATGGTCGAGGGCCAGGTTTTGCAGGATGCAGCCGCCCGTCGATGTGCCCACGATATGGGCTTTGTCGATGCCAAGCGTATCCATCAGGGCGATAACGTCGTCGGCGATGGCCTGTGTGGAGTAAGCACCGGGTCCGGTGGGCTTGTCACTTTCGCCCGTGCCGCGATGGTCGAAAGTCACAGCGCGATAACGCTTGGCGAAATGATCCAGCTGGAAGGACCAGGCATCATAGAGACCCACAAGCCCGGGAATAAAAATAAAGGCGTCACCCTCGCCAGCATCGGCGCAGTTCAGGGTGATGTGTCCGATATCGATACGCGCCATGGGGCTAGTCCTTGACAAAAGTGATCGTGCTCGCAATTTCGAGCATGGGTTCTTCGAGCGGCACACGTAGCCCATCGTTGAGGCGGTTCAGTAGTCCCATGGAGGCGGCGACAATCGCG
>Ga0181600_10000491_pt1 | contig 30062 bp, 28 predicted proteins | sample 041ome_2_FD_132982 | JGI IMG/M metagenome (GOLD analysis project Ga0181600, IMG submission 132982) | Coastal salt marsh microbial communities from the Groves Creek Marsh, Skidaway Island, Georgia - 041406US metaG (megahit assembly) | ecosystem: Environmental > Aquatic > Marine > Intertidal zone... | reverse complement strand
GAAAAGGGCGTTAAGAAAGTAATCGAAGTCAAAGTTGGTTACGACGGCATCGTCTTCTCATCGCGTCGCGACAGCGGTAAGTTTGCCCTTAAGCCCGAGCACATCTACCTGGCAACGGCTGCCCAGGTTCCTCAGGGCGGCTTTATGGTGGCCAACCCCTACACCAACTGGAGCCAGATCGATAAGTCGCTTCCTAACCAAATGATCACGCTAGCCATTCCCGCTAGCAACCACGGCACACGTGAGGTTTTTGAAGAGAAGACGCTGATCGACGGCTGCAAAAAGTTTGACTACATTGCCGGTCTTATGAAGTCGGACAAAAAGGGAACCGAGAAAGCTTGTAAGGCTGTTCGTAAGGACGGTCGCGTTATTGAAATTGCAGGCGACTACACCGAAACCCTTGCAAAGCTTAATGCTGATAAAGACGCCGTTGGCGTTTTTGGTCTGAGCTTCTACGAGGCTAACCGTGACAAGCTTCAGGTTGCCACTGTATCGGGTGTGACCCCCACGCTTGAGACCGTTGAGTCGGGCAAGTACCCTGTGTCGCGTCCCTTGTATTTCTACATCAAAGATGCGCACATTGGTGTCATTCCTGGCCTTCAGGAATACGCTAAGTTCTTCCTGTCAGCAGGTGTCTCGGGCATGGGTAGCCCTCTTGAGAAGGCTGGTCTCGTTCCTTTGAATGACAAAGAGCGCAAAGAAGTTCTCGCTGCCATTGAGGGTCGTAAAGGCCTCTAATTAAGGTTGGCGTCTATTGAAGTCGCCTTGCCTCGAAAGGGCGCAGCCGTAAACTCTCGGATGCGCCCTTTTTTAACCTCTAAGAAAAAGCCCTCATGAATAGTGTCCTCGTTGTCATTGTCTTGCTCGCCCTGACGGTGGTGGCCTATCAACTGGGTCTTGCTCGCAGTCGTAAGCTTGAGCGAGCAAGTGTTAAAAGCCTTGTTAGTGGCGCCGCCGACCGACTCCACTCGCGGCCCTCTTACCATGGCTGGCTAGCAGTTCTCCGTGCCGCTGTACCTGCACTTTTTGTTTACATTGCCTGGTCCATTTTTGGCGACCAAATTATTGGAAGCCTGGTTCTTGCGCAAATTCCTGCGGACCAACTCCCTTCAGACCCCTTGCAGCAAAAGGTTCTTCTGCAAAAGCTCAATAACCTTGCTACTGGCTTCGGCATTGTGGGTGACGCCTTGCCTTTTGAGCAAGAAGCAGCGGCTTACATGGCGAAGGTCTCTGCTCAGGGCAATGCGGTTGCGTTTGCAGTCATGGCCGCGTCGGCTGCTCTTGGCTTGTTCTGGTCTTGGAAGAACACCGGGTATCAGACCCGGGCACGAAATGAAGTTGAGCGAGCCATCCAGATCGGCCTAATTATTTGCTCGGCCGTGGCCATTTTTACTACGGTCGGCATCGTTCTTTCAATGCTGGGGGAGGCCATTGAGTTCTTTAAGGTGGTTAATCCCGCTGACTTCTTCTTTGGTACGGTCTGGAATCCCGCCTTTGCCACCTCGGGTGCGGGTTCAACAGACGGCTTCGGAATGCTGCCGTTGTTGGCCGGTACCCTTCTTATCTCTGCCATTGCCATGGCTGTAGCTATTCCCATTGGCCTGATGTCGGCCATCTTTATGGCGGAATATGCCTCGGCTGCAACACGCGCCTGGGCAAAGCCCGTTATTGAAATTCTTGCTGGCATTCCAACTATTGTTTACGGGTTTTTTGCTCTTGTCACGGTCGGCCCCTTTCTTGTTGATCTGGGCAATGTCTTAGGCATTGATATTCGCGCCACTTCGGCCCTTACGGCAGGCCTGGTCATGGGCATCATGATCATTCCCTTTATCTCATCGCTTTCCGACGACATCATTACCCAGGTTCCGCGTGCCATGCGTGATGGTTCGCTCGCTCTGGGCGCAACGAAATCCGAGACCACAGTCAAAGTGGTTCTACCCGCTGCCCTTCCAGGAATTGTTGGGGCCATTCTGCTTGCCGTGAGTCGCGCCATTGGCGAGACTATGATTGTCGTGCTTGCTGCTGGAAACTCTCCGGTGCTTACAGCCAACCCTTTCGAGGCTGTCTCAACAGTCACGGTGTCCATTGTGAACCAGCTTACGGGTGATCAAGACTTCTCCAGTGCCCAGTCGCTGGTTGCCTTTGCTCTGGGCCTCACTCTGTTTGTCATGACCCTTGTTCTAAACGTTGTTGCACTGGTAGTTGTCCGCCGGTATAGGGAGCAGTATGAATAATCCAAGCGCTGCAGCGACTTCGTCGTCGACGTTCAAGGGCTATCGCGCCATTGAACAAAAGGTTAAGGGCTCGCTCAATGGTCGCAAGCGTGCTGAATCAAGGTTCGTAATCTTTGGTATTGGCGCGGTTACTGTTGCCGTCTCTCTTGTTTTTATTCTCTTTGCATCCGTTATCTCCAAGGGGTTCCCAGCGTTTTGGCAGACCCAAATTGAGCTCGACATCTACTTCTCGCCAGAAGTCGTGCAGGTAGAGCCACCGCCGGTCGAGTCCAATTTCGAAAGCCCCGCCGAGTACGTTAATTCACGTCAAAAATGGGTGAATAGTCTTGGCTTTGTAAACTTCAACGCCCTCATGGTGGATGCTGTTGCAAAGCACATTCCTGAGGCCGCTGACAGTCCGCGCAGCGCCATCGCTCTTATTACCTCAGGCGAGCGTTTTGCGTTACGTGATTATGTTGCTGAAGACCCCTCCATTATTGGAAAAACGGTTCGTCTTAGCCTTCTTACCGACGCCAATGTGGACGTCTGGCTCAAGGGCAACATCGACCGCAGCCTGCCCGATGAGCAGCAACAGTTAAGCGCGACCACCCGTCAGTGGGCCGACCAACTCTACGAGAAGGGCGTTATTAAAAACAAGTTCAGCACGGCTCTCTTCATGAACCCCGATTCTCGAAGCTCACTTGCGGCTGCAGGTCTGGCAGGGGCCTTTATGGGCTCGCTCTTCATGATGATTATTGTGATCCTTCTTGCAGTACCCATTGGTGTTGCCTCGGCAATTTACTTGGAAGAATTCGCCCCTAAGAACAAGTGGACCGACCTGATTGAGGTGAACATTAATAACCTGGCGGCGGTTCCATCCATTGTCTTTGGTCTTTTAGGTGCCGCCGTATTTATTCTTTGGTTCAAGCTCCCCTTATCGGCTCCTGTGGTTGGTGGCCTGGTTCTGACGCTTATGACCTTACCTACTGTCATCATCGCAACACGTTCAACTCTTAAGGCCATCCCTCCATCCATTCGCGAAGGCGCCATGGCGGTTGGCGCATCCAAGGTGCAGGCCATTACCGATCACGTCTTACCCCTTGCACTTCCAGGCATTCTTACAGCAACCATTATTGGTGTTGCCCAGGCCTTGGGTGAGACCGCACCTCTGTTACTTATTGGTATGAGCGCCTTTGTGGCTAGCATCCCGTCCACGCCATTCGACCAAGCCACTGCGCTTCCTGTTCAAATTTATCTTTGGCAGGGTAACGAGCTGCGTAACTTCTTCGAGGGCCGCACCTCGGCAGCCATTATGGTGCTGCTTGGCCTTCTTCTTACACTGAATTCCATTGCTGTTGTTCTTCGCAAAAAACTTGAGACAAGGTGGTAATGCATGAGCACTGAGACCCTTACGCCGAATGTTGCCGAAAAGCCCTCGACGCTTCCCTCGAGCATGGACCCCAATAGCTTTGCGTCCAAGTCGGGCGAAGACAAGACCCAGGGCGCTGTGAAAATTCACGCCAAAGATGTCTGTGTCTATTACAGCGAAAACAAGGCGCTTCACGAGGTCTCTCTTGACATCCATACCAACGAAGTTATGGCCTTTATTGGACCTTCTGGCTGCGGAAAGTCCACCTTCCTGCGTTGCATGAATCGTATGAACGACACCGTCGCTGGTGCACGAGTGACCGGCCTTATTGCCGTTGACAAACAAGATATTTACGACCCAAGCCTTGACGTCGTTTTATTGCGTGCACAGGTGGGCATGGTCTTTCAGAAGCCTAACCCCTTCCCAAAGTCCATCTATGAGAACATTGCTTACGGCCCCCGTCTTCATGGGCTCGTGAGCTCATCGGGGGAGCTCGACGAAATTGTAGAGTCCAGCCTTCGTAAGGCGGGTATTTGGGACGAGGTGAAAGATCGACTCGACGCGCCAGGCACAGGCCTTTCGGGCGGTCAGCAGCAACGCCTTTGTATTGCACGTGCCATTGCGGTGAGTCCTGACATCATTCTGATGGACGAGCCTTGCTCGGCGCTTGACCCCATTGCCACCGCGCGTATTGAAGAGCTTATTCACGAGCTTAAGGCAAACTACACTATTGTTATTGTGACCCACAACATGCAGCAGGCCGCACGTGTGGCCGACCGCACAGCGTTTTTTCACCTTGGGCATCTTATTGAAGTCGGGCCAACCGACCAGATCTTTATTAACCCCAAAGAGCAGCGCACCGAAGACTACGTAACTGGCCGTTACGGATAACTTGATTCAGACCACAAGGGGTTAGTCCGCTAAAGCTTCGGTAAATACCTGCCCACCATGCTCCCGCATGGCATGAAACTGAATGTCGGGCCATTTCTCTTGAATTAGGTTGAGCTCGGTGCTGTGGCTTGCCAAAATAGCGGGCGCATTCACAACATCCATGGCCATTCGGTAGTCATTGTGATTCATAAATCGCTTGAGTTCATTGGAGTCATTTGCGGTCACCCAACGGGCAAGGGTGAACTTCGAATGAGTAAGTCGAGCCTGCACACCGTACTCTTCAAGAAGCCGGTGCATCACCACCTCAAACTGCAACTGCCCTACGGCACCCAAAAGCATGGCACCACTACTTAAGGGCCGAAAGACCTGAATAGCGCCTTCCTCCCCAAGCTGCATTAAACCTTGGCGAAGCTGCTTAGCTTTCATGGGGTCCATTACTTCAACCATGCGAAACATCTCGGGCGCGAAAAAAGGCAGGCCTGTGAATTGCAGCGACTCTCCTTCGGTAAGGCTATCGCCCAGTCGCAGAACGCCGTGGTTGGGAATGCCAACGATGTCGCCCGGGTAGGCATCCTCAACCAGGTCACGCCGCTGCGAGAGAAACGAGACAGCGTTCCCCGTGCGTATGTCTTTACCTGTGCGCACAATACGAAGTCGCATACCACGCTCAAACCGGCCCGCACAAATGCGAACAAAGGCAATCCGGTCACGATGCGCCGGGTCCATATTGGCTTGTACTTTAAAGACCACGCCCGAGAACTTGGCCTCCGTGGGGGCAACAGGGCGCTGCAAGGTGGCTCGTGGCCCCGGGCTTGGTGCAAGTTCAACCAAGGCGTCTAGGACTTCACGTACGCCAAAGTTGTTAATGGCAGACCCGAAAAACACGGGTGTCTGCTCGCCGGCTAAAAAAGCGTCGCGGTCAAACCCTGGCATTGCGGTTTGCACGAGTTCAATTTCTTGGCGGGCTTTGGGTAGAACAGCCGCAAACCGTTTCTCAATCTCGGGGTGATCCAGCCCTTCTAAGACCTCAAGATCTTCGGCCCGCGTGTCTTCCCCTGGGCGAAAGACACGCATGGTGTTGGCTCGAAGGTCAAAGACGCCACCAAATTGTTTGCCCATGCCAATGGGCCAAGAAAACGGTGTGGTTTCCATGCCCAGCACGTTTTCAATTTCCTCAATCAAGTCAAGTGGTTCCCGTACCTCGCGGTCGAGCTTGTTAATGAAGGTAATCACTGGGGTCTGCCTGGCTCGGCAAACTTCCAGCAGTCGCAGGGTTTGCGACTCCACCCCGTTGCCACCGTCAATCACCATCAATGCAGCGTCCACTGCGGTGAGCACGCGGTAGGTGTCTTCTGAAAAGTCTTGGTGGCCCGGGGTATCGAGCAGGTTAATCACGCAGTCCCGGTACTCCATCTGCATAACCGAACTGGCCACCGAGATGCCCCGTTGCTTTTCAATAGCCATCCAGTCCGACGTGGCATGCCTGCTTGATTTGCGCGCCTTCACAGTGCCAGCAATATGAATGGCACCGGCATAAAGCAGCAACTTCTCGGTCAGCGTGGTTTTTCCCGCATCGGGGTGGGAAATAATGGCAAAGGTGCGGCGGCGACTGGCTTCTTGTTCAATACCCATGCGGCATTAAACACCATTTTCAGCGGGTAACTTAGTAAGGGCTAATGCTTCGCTGCAGACCCCTGGGCCTTGCGGTTGGCATCTAAGCCACCTTTGGCCTTCCATTCCTCAAAGCCACCCTGCAGAATTTTTACGTTCTCGTAGCCCGCTACGCGAAGGGCAAAGCCAGCCTGAGCCGACAGGCTACCGGTGTTGCAGTAAATAAGGACCATCCTGTCTTTGGGAATTTTCTCGCTCTGTTCAAGCACCTTGCGCCATTCGATGTTCACTGCGCCTGGAATATGCCCCTTTGAAAACTGACCCGCGTCTCGGGCATCAATCACCATAATATTTTTGTACTCGTCTCGCGGAATTTGTTCGGCAAAAATAACACCGCCACCGTAGTCAATAAACTCAAGGTAGCCCGCCATCTCGTCAATGGCAACGGCCTTGTTGTCAGCATGGGCGGGGAGGCCACCCGCCAGCAACGACACACTTACCGCAAGAACGCCTAAAGCCTTCATAAACAACTCCCCTTCGGACGGTCATTGACCTAATGTTTGCCGACTTTTTACCACGAAAAAGGCATGGATCTAAAACCGGATAAATAATTTAGAAAGGGGAGGCGAGTTGCGCGTGCTTACCTCGTAATTAATAACTTGATCTTTTAAGTGCCTGCGTTTTGATGCAGGGCTTGTACGTCGCGCTGCAAGGACTCCCTGTCGAGCGTCTCGAGGGGGAGGTTGACCATAAGCTCAATACGCCGGCGAAGCCCAGCAAAAATATCATTAAAGACGCGCTTTTGAAGGTCAAGGTCTGTCACTGCCACCGGGTCAGGAAAGCCCCAGTGGGCGCGAATGGGCTGACCAGGCCATACAGGGCACACTTCGCCTGCCGCCTTGTCGCAGACGGTGATCACAAAATCTAGTTTCGGTGCATCGACCCCAGCAAACTCGTCCCAGTTCTTCGAGCGAAAGCCCGTGGTGTCCATACCTAAACTTGCTACCTTCTCAAGTGCCATTGGATGCACAAAACCCAAGGGCTGACTGCCTGCCGAGTAGGCAATGAATCGTCCCTTACTTACCTGGCGACAAATCGCCTCAGCCATGATTGACCTTGCCGAGTTGCCCGTGCATAGAAATAGAATGTTGAATGTTCTTGACATCGTTCTTCCCTTATCGACATTGCCCTTAAAGGCAGGATTCACTGCGCAATTAAAAATTACTTTCCCGTCGCAGAGATTACATTAGTTTGATAGTTTTAGAAATATCAAATAAAAATGACAATTTCATGACATTTAATGGTTCGAAGACATGCTTATGCCGGTCCTGAGGATTCCTTTAATTACTGCGCTCGCTAGTTTTCGCTTGTATGGCTTTTACACACAATAGTTCTATAAACTTAGAATCATGAAAAATACAGATGCAGTTCAGGTTTTGCTCGCTCTGGGTCAGGAGACCCGGCTGAACCTTTTTAGGCTTGTTGTGCAAAAGGGCCAACAGGGCCTGACGCCGGGTCAGATGGTTGAGGCCCTTGGGGTTCCTAGTCCAACGCTCAGCTTTCACCTTAAAGAGCTTGTCGCTGCTGGGCTCCTGAAGGTCGAGCGCCAGAGCCGCAATCTTATTTATTCCCCCAGCGCCGATCGCATCGAGGCGCTCTCCGATTTTCTTCTTGAAAACTGCTGTGGTGGACTGCCATGCAGCCCAGGCACATTAGGTAAGAAGTCGAAGAAGCTCAAAAAGAAGACCGCCTGCAGCTAGTTCTTGTCTGGCTGCTTTCGTTAACGCAATGGGTACCTTCGAGCGATTTCTCTCTGTCTGGGTTTTTCTTGCCATCCTATTGGGCGTGGGCCTCGGCCTGCTAGTGCCCGAAGCCTTTGAGCAGCTGGCGAGGCTCGAGTTCGCTCATGTAAACCTGGTGGTTGGCCTGCTTATCTGGCTCATGATCTACCCTATGATGGTCCAGATTGACTGGTCCTCTGTAAGGCAGGTAGGGCGTCAGCCCGCAGGCCTTGGCCTGACGCTGATTGTGAATTGGGTAGTCAAGCCCTTCACTATGGCTGCCTTGGCCATCTTCTTTTTCAAGTGGGTCTTTGCCGATCTCGTCTCGGCAGATCAGGCCGATCAATACATTGCCGGGATGATTCTTCTTGGTGTGGCGCCTTGTACTGCCATGGTGTTCGTTTGGAGCCAATTGGTTAAGGGAGATGCTGCTTACACCCTTGTGCAGGTCTCGGTCAACGACCTCATTATGGTGGTCGCCTTTGCACCTATTGCAGCGTTCTTATTGGGCGTTACTAACCTTACCGTGTCGTGGGAAACGCTTCTGGTTTCGGTGGTCTTCTACGTCGTGTTGCCTTTACTTGCAGGCGTTTACACCCGAAGTCGTCTCGCTTCAAACCCTCAGGCGCTTGCCGCCCTTATGGCACGGCTCAAGCCTCTTTCAATGCTTGGTCTGGTGGCAACGGTGACTATACTTTTCGGCTTTCAGGCCGAAACCATGCTGGCCAATCCACTGCCCATGGTGCTTATTGCTATTCCGCTCCTTCTGCAAAGCTACGGCGTGTTTGCGGTGGCCTGGATTATGGCCAAGCGCCTGAAGCTTCAACATGCCGTTGCGGGCCCAGCATGCCTTATTGGAACGTCCAACTTTTTTGAACTTGCAGTGGCAGTCGCCATTTCCTTGTTTGGCTTGAATTCCGGTGCGGCCTTGGCAACGGTGGTTGGCGTACTGGTTGAGGTGCCCGTCATGCTTTCCCTGGTTCACTGGGTGAACCACCGACGGCAGGCTACAGAAACCGCTTAAGTTCCGCGAGCTCGTCCGGAAACATTTCGCCAAGCTCAATGGCCTGCAGTACTCCCTGTCGGTCAATCACAAACAACTGAGGCAGCCCCTTTCGCGATTTGTAAATAGCATGCCAGGTGGCATCGGCAAGCCCCGCGCCAAACTTGTAGCCATGGTCCTTCATGTACTTCTCTGCATCGGCCTTTTTCTTATCAATCGTTACCGTAACAACTTCAAGGCCTTTGGACTCATGCTCTTTAAAAAAAGCATCAAGCAGTGGGTTTTGTTTCATGCAAAAAGGGCATCGGCTATGCCAGAACTCCAAAATCACAACCTTTCCCCGGTGATCATCAAGCTTCCAGGGTCGACCGTTGAGAAGCTCAAGCTTGGGCAGTTGTACAGCCCTGCCAAGTTCGAGCGTCCATGCCGAAGAGGGTGGGGAGCTTTTTGGTAAGCCTCCTGCGGCCTGAGCAAAGGCGGCCTGCCCTCTGAAAAAATCACCTGTTGTTGCAAGCAAACTCCAAAAACCAGCATGGCGTAAAAGGCTTCGACGGGTTGTATCGGGCGCCTGGGTGAGCTGGGCGCGGAGCTGCTGATTGCATTGGTTTTCGAGGTTTTTCATGGAAGAAGTATTGCGTTTTTGCCTTGGAACAGGCAAGTCTCTATAGTCGGGGCTTGGGCGTCCGTAGCTCAGCTGGATAGAGCACCTGGCTTCGAACCAGGGGGTCGTGGGTTCAAGTCCTGCCGGGCGCGCCATTTCAGCGCATTTACGCAAACATATAGATGCTGCGACACAAAATTGTCACATAAATCCCATCTAAATTGCTATAAATCAATAACTTAAGTTTTAATTTTGGTGGGCTTGTGCAATCGTTACATTGCGGCGCACAATAAGTTGTGCGAGTACCTCTTTTGGGTCGCTCGTCGAACCGAATCAATTAACACCGAGTCTTTCTATGAATGCACCTTCACCCTCGCCATCCGCCCTGCAGGGCAAACGCGGACTTGTTATGGGCCTGGCCAACGACAAAAGCATCGCCGCGGCCGTGCTCCATAAACTCCATGGCCAAGGGGCAAAGCTTGTCACCCAGTGTCTTAACGAAAAGGCACTTGGCTATGCCCTACCCGTCGCCGAGCCCTTGGGCATTCCCGTGGTTCAGTGCGATGTCACCCAAGACGGTGCCCTTGAAAAGCTAGTTGCTGAATCACTCGAGCATCTCGGTGGCTTTGACTTTGTGGTGCACTCCATTGCATGGGCACCTCTGGCCGACCTGCATGGTCGCGTGGTCGACAGCTCCCGTGAGGGTTTTGCACAAGCGGTCACCGTCTCGTGCCATTCGTTTGCGGAACTCGCGAAGCTCTGTTTACCGCATTTCAGCCCCACCGGAAGCCTTGTCACCATGACTTACCACGGGGCGGACGAGGTCGTCCCGAACTATGGCCTCATGGGTCCTGTGAAGGCCGCTCTTGAGTCGCTCGTTCGCTATATGGCGGCCGAACTTGGCCCTCAAGGAGTAAGGGTTCATGCGGTCTCACCCGGCCCGGTGCCTACACGGGCGGCTTCGGGTATCGATCAGTTTGACAAGCTTATGGAAGACGTCGTGCAACGTGCACCACTGCGGCGCCTCGTGACCAAGGAAGAGATTGCGGCACTTACCGCTTTTCTTTGTAGCAGCGACTCCTCGGGTATGACGGGTCAAACCATTTACGTGGACGGCGGTTATTTCATGATGGCTTAAGGGTCACGGGCTCAGCTTCCGCATCGTGTCTTGTCACCGTTTGTACAAGGTCACTATTTATGACTGAATTTGAACTCTTTATATCCTCCGCCGCGCCGCTTGATCCGGTGGCCTGTGGTGTCGTTCATCCCTGCGATGAAGTCAGTCTTATGGGCGCCATCGAGTCGATGCAGGCCGGCATGATCGAGCCTGTGCTTATCGGCCCGGAGTCACGCATTCTTGCGGAAGCCGAGAAGGCAAGCTTGTCGCTCAAGGGCGCACGAATCATTAATGCCGACCACAGTCATCATGCGGCTGAGATTGCAGCAGAGCTCGCAGAAAAGGGAGAGGTTGAGGGCCTTATGAAAGGAAGCCTTCATACCGACGAACTGATGCATGCCATTCTGGCCAGGTCCGGTCTGCGCACAAAGCGCCGTATGAGCCACATCTCACGCTTTAATGTGCCTGCTTATAAAAAGCCTTTGTTTATTACCGACCCTGCGCTTAACATTCGCCCCGATCTTGCTCAAAAGGCCGACATCGTTCAAAACGCAATTTGCTTATTACAAATTTTAGGCGTTGAGCGACCCAAGGTTGCCATTCTCTCCGCAGTGGAAACCATCAACCCCTCGCTTGTCTCAACGCTCGATGCGGCAGCCCTTTGCAAGATGGCCGACCGCGGTCAAATTGTTGGGGGAGAACTAGACGGCCCCTTGGCCTTCGACAATGCTATCTCCATGGAGGCTGCACGCGTGAAGGGAATCAAATCCAACGTGGCCGGTCAGCCCGATGTTTTGGTGGTGCCCGATCTCGAGAGCGGCAACATGCTCATTAAGCAGTTGGAGTACCTAGCCGGTGCGGCAGGCGCAGGCATTGTGCTTGGCGCACGTGTACCCGTAGCCCTTACAAGTCGGGCAGATCCAGCTGCCTCGCGCGTAGCGTCAGCCGCACTTATGAAACTCGTGGCCTATGCCTACCGAAAAAAGCGACCCTAATTTAAGTCGTTATGTTTTGAGCCTGAACATTGGCTCATCAAGCCTTAAGTTTGCGCTTTATGCGCTAAGCCCAAGCTGGCAATCAACGCGTCAAGTGGGCTGGGCCATTCACCACGATGCGATCTTGAAGGGCAATGAGGCTCTTCAGCCTAGCGACGATTCGTTGGATAGGGTTTTGGCGGACCTGGCTCGAAAGGTGAAAGCGGCCATCAAGGATGAGGGCAATCTTGTTGCTGTGGCCCATCGCATTGTTCACGGAGGACGACTGTTTTCGGGCCCAGCCGTTTTATCAACTGAAGATATCAAGGCGCTTGATGCACTGGGTTCACTTGCCCCACTGCATCAGCCCTTTAATCTTCGTGGCGTTCGCGCATGCGAAAAGGCGTTCCCTGGAGTCATAACCGTTGGCTGCTTCGATACTGCCTTTCACTTCACCATGCCCGAGGACGAGCGTCGTTTTGCGCTGCCTCCGTCCTATTTTGAACAAGGTATAGGCCGATACGGATTTCACGGCTTGTCTTACGACTACGTGGCGCGTCGTATGCAGGAGGCTAGCCCGAAGGCTAAGGGCCGCGTGCTCATGGCGCATCTAGGCAATGGCGCGAGCCTTTGCGCGGCTGTGAATGGCCGGAGCATTGCCAGCTCCATGGGCTTTTCAGCCGTCGATGGCCTGGTCATGGGAACTCGATGCGGTGCTATCGACCCTGGCGTTCTGCTCTACCTGTTGCAACAAGGCCAAACCCCCGAGGCTATTGAGACGCTCCTTTACAAAGAATCGGGGCTCTTGGGTTTATCTGGAGAATCGTCCGATATGCGCAGTCTGCTTGGCTCGAGCAGGCCCGAGAGCCAAATGGCGGTTCAGGTCTTCTTGCATCGACTGGTGCGTGAAATGGGCGGGCTCGTTGCCTTGCTTCAGGGCTTGGATGTCCTTGTCTTTACGGGTGGCATTGGAGAAAACCAGCCGGTTATTAGGCAAGAGGCCTGTGACCAGCTGGCTTACCTTGGCCTGCTTATTGACCCCCTTGCAAATGAACAAGCCTCTCGGGTGGTTGGTAAGGGCCATCCACTTGCTATTCATGCTGCTGACAGCTCGGCTGAAATCTGGGTTCTTGCCACCGATGAGGGTCGGGTGGCCGCAGAGCAGGCGGTTGGGCTATACTCTGCCTCTCTCGGGGTGTAGCGCAGCCTGGTAGCGCATCTGCTTTGGGAGCAGAGGGTCGGGAGTTCGAATCTCTCCACCCCGACCACAGACATAAGGCTGTGATACCGTGGGATTTGGCCAGGCCCCCATCTGCCGGTAGCTCAGTTGGATAGAGCAACAGCCTTCTAAGCTGTGGGTCGGGGGTTCAATTCCCTCCCGGCAGGCCATACGTGGTGACCGTAGCTCAGTTGGTAGAGTCCCAGATTGTGATTCTGGTCGTCGTGGGTTCGAGTCCCATCGGTCACCCCATTTCTTTTCTTTTTTCTCTGTCCCTAAGGTTTTTTGCCCGCTCTGCCTTGGGTTATTGGCTGGCCCGGTAAAGCCACATATTTATGTTAGCCTCCGTTGGGTTTTGTAATATTCCCTAAAGGATTTAACAACAATGAAGTGGGCAGGTTTCAACAGGTTTCTCGCCGTCGCATTTTTTACGGTGCTCCCAATGCATGCAGTGGCCGATGAAGATGCCATGATGCTCAAGCAGGGTGGTCAACGCCTTACCATCACGCAAGATGTGATGCGCACTTCGGTTGCTTATGACCCTTCCACGGGTACCCGCATAAGTTTTGCCAATTTCGAGGCTAGTCAATTGGGATTGTCTGGCCTTATTCAAGATGCAGGGTCCTCGCGTTTTGACCGTCGCAGAACAGTCATCACATATGACCGTGGCCTCACTGCGGACTTTGCCATTGGAATTCGAGCCGTCTGGATGGACCTTGCCATCCATCGTCAACCCTCGCAGGAGTTTCAGGCCCTTCCCTTGCCCTTTGATGTGCCAACTCGATCAAGTGTAGAAGCTTGGGGTGACACGCTTTTTGGTTTCAAATGGAGGTTCCTTGGTGAATCCAATCGAGACACATACCGAGCCGCGCTCTTTGGAGGAGTACGAGCGCCTACGGGTCGTCTGGCCGATGTTCAAGACCCTTCGCAACTGAGCACGGGAGGTGGCCAGTGGGATCTTGGTCTTTGGCCTACTTTTGATTGGCAGGTCAGGCCCAATGGCTACGTCAATGTAACGGGCTATTTTGAATACGCCTTGCCAGGCCGTCGCGATCAGTTGGTGACGCGCGATACCTCAGGCGCTTCCCTTGCTTCCCCGGTCGTTAGGAGGCAGTCGTTTAAGCCTGGTGACCTTGCGGTTTTAGCCCTTGCGTATATTCACAAACCCTCCACCGAGTCGGTGGACTGGGAGTTTCGCCTCGGCTATTGGTGGGGCTGGCAGGACAATTTAAAGGCGCAGTCTTTAACAGGGCAGGGCGGTGATGCCCACTACGCAGGGCCACGCGTATCGCGACCTAACACCAGTTGGCAGGAGACCTGGTTGGCGTTTTCGTTCTTGAAGATGAATGGCGCGTGAACCCCTGTTCTAGTAGGCCTCTAACCCCACATGGGTTCTTAAGGCGTTGGGCAGTAGTGAGTCGTTAAGCGTCGCGCACCAAAGGAATAAAAGTCTTATCGCCTTGTTGTTTGCGCTCGAACTTTAGAAATGAAAAGTAGCCGCAGGTCTTGCCACTGGGGTACTCGCGACAGACCTCGGGTCTGCCCTCGTATATGGTGCAACGACGTTCTTCGGTATTGAAGAACCCGCAAATACTTCCATAAATTACATCTTTTTGGTGTTTTAAAATGCGTTCGTCAACCGCCTCAACAGGGTCGTCGCTTTTGAACCGGTAACGGCGTGTGTGTCTGGCCTGAGCCTTTTTTGTGGATAGGCCAAGATGTTTGGCGAGTCTTTTAATATCGTCATCGGTCACTACAATGCGTGGGTAGCTACAACAATAGCCAGGGCACTGGCCGCAGTCGTAGTTCACTTTCGCGGCGGCTACTTGTTTCTTTTTTGACGACGAAGACATGGTTTGATTGTATAGTCCTTTCCCATGGCACTTAGCTCACACGAACTTAAACAAGCGGTTGCGAAGGCTGCCGTACAAGAGCTCCCCCCCAATGCACTCTTGGGTGTTGGAACAGGGTCCACGGTGGATTGTTTTATCGATGCCCTGGCTGAGGCCGGGCTTTCCATTCAAGCAGCGGTTTCAAGTTCTGTGCGCAGCGAGCAGCGGCTACGCGACCATGGCATTGAAGTCTTAAGCCTCAACGACGTTGAGCAGCCTCTTGATGTCTATGTGGATGGAGCCGATGAGATTGACGGCACAGGCTGCATGATTAAAGGCGGCGGCGCAGCGCTTACACGCGAAAAAATTGTTGCCAGTGCCTCGAAGGCTTTTCTTTGCATCGTGGATGAGTCAAAGCAGGTGAAAACGCTAGGCCGCTTTCCCTTGCCCATTGAGGTTATTGAAATGGCTATTCGCCCCGTAAGCCGCGCCTTGCTTGCAATGGGGGGGCAGCCTAAGGTTCGAGAGGGTGTCCTTACCGACAACGGTCATTGCATTCTCGATGTTCATGGCCTTTCAATCGCCGACCCCTTGGAATGGGATGATCGTCTTAACGCCATACCAGGCATTGTTGCCCACGGCGTTTTTGCTCGGCAAAAGGCTGCGAAGGTCTTAGTTTCAACCCAGCAAGGGGTTCAGGTCGTTTCCTTTATTTGACACAAAATTGCAATCTTATTGTCATATCTAAGACCACTTCCTTCTGTACCCTTAGTAATCACCTATTTATTGCCAAATTCTTTTCTCTTCTGAAGGGCATCCCACGTCATGAACCGTCACACCTCCAGCCAGTTTGACCAAGAACTCGAAGAAATTCGCACCAAAATTCTGCGAATGGGCGGGCAGGTCGAGCAAATGATTAAAGGCGCCCTTGTAGGTTTCGCAACGGTCAACCGCGATCAACTCAATGGTGTTCTCGCCCTTGAGAAGGAAGTTAACGATGCGGAAATGGAGATTGATGAAATCTGCAACAAGGTCATTGCCAAGCGCCAGCCCACTGCTTCCGATCTTCGTTTCCTGGTAGCTTGTTTAAAGATGATTCGCGACCTAGAGCGCGCCGGGGACGAGGCTGAAAAGATGGCCCGTATGGCGCTGCATTTCTACGAAGGCTCGCCGCTGCCCTTTCCTCGTATCGACTTCACGGCCATGTCGACCCACGTCACTTCCATGTTGCATCAGTCACTTGATGCCTTTGCACGCGAAGACGAATCGACTCTTACGAATGTCATCAAAGAAGACAAAGTGGTGGACGAGCATTTTCGCAACCACATTCGTCTTCTTATCTCGTATGTACTTGAAGACGCGCGAACGATTTCTCGTTCCATCGATATGCTTTTCTTCGCAAAGGCCATGGAGCGCATTGGCGATCACTCCAAAAACATGGCTGAGCATGTGGTCTACATGGTGCGTGGCCGAGATATTCGGCACACCGAGCCCGAGGCTCTTGATATCTCGAAAGACTAAGCCCCTGGAGGGGGTGTAAAGCCGGAGGCCATTTCGGCGCCATCCCCGAAAAAATGGGCTTCCAGTTGTTGCAGCAAGTATTTACGGGCTCTGGCGTCGGACAAATTAAGGCGGTACTCGTTCACGAGCATGGTCTGGTGCTTAAGCCAGTCGGCCCAGGCTTCTTTCGAGACTTGAAGATAAATCTTCTTACCCAACTCGCCTGGAACCGGCGGGAAGTCAAGGCCCTCGGCTTCTTTCTTAAGTTTGATGCATTGAATTGTTCTAGCCATAAGCTTCAGTATGCCATGGGGAGTAATGGGTAAGCTTTCCCTATCTGTAGCGCCTTTCGATTCAGAAAGTCTTCCCGCTCATGACTTGAATTTGTTGCATTGCGTCATTAGCATTGTCATAGTCAAAATTTAACCCCGCTCGCTTTGTATGTCGTATTTTTTATAAGGACCCCTGAACCATGAATTCCAACATGACCCCCGACCAGTTAATGAACTCTGTTAAAGAGACCCAAACCGCAATGGTGGAGATGGTTGCCAAGACCATTGAGTGCATGGAAAAGCATCTCGACCTGAATTTGAAGGCGGCTCGCGCAAACCTGGCCGACGCCACTGAGGCCTCAAGCCAGCTTATGAGCGTGAAGGACGTTCCAGAATTCTATGCAACGGTTCAGTCTGCTTCCCAGCCTGCGCTTGGCAAGGCAACCAGCTACACCCGCAATGTTTACAACATCAATGCCGAGACAGCCGCTGAGTTTGCCAAAATGGTTGAGGTTCGCATGGCAGAAGTCAACAAAGCAATGTCAGCAAGCATTAACGAAATGTCCAAGACCGCACCCGCAGGTTCTGAGGGCATGGTGGCCATGGTGAAGTCTGCCTTCGCAGCATCCAACTCCGCCTTCGACGCTATTAACAAGGCGGCCAAGCAGGTCGTTGAAATGGTAGAAACTAATGTGGATGCCGCAGCCAAGGCTGGCGAGGCTGCCACTTCTGCTGCGCCTAAAACGACTGGCCGACGCACGAAGGCCTCGAACTAGTCTTCCCTCTCTGCATGGCAGACCCCTCAGTTTTGGGTCTGCCATGTGAAAGCCAGGTAAGCGTTAGGTAAGCGTTAGGCAGCCCGCAGGCGGGCAGCTTGACCCGCAAGGCTAGCCAACTCCTTGTAGCGGTCGGCCGCACAGCTTGCCGCAAAGGCCAAGGGCTTGACCCGTGGCTCAACGTTACAGACGCCGCGAATGTAACCAATGGCCTGCTGCACCACGCAGTTGGAGCCATTTTCGGGGTTCGGCGAGATATCGAGATGAACCTCAACCGGCCGCTCCGCCAAAACGGGCGCAAGCTTCAGGTAAAGGTCGGCAACCTTGTAAACCTCGTTCATAAGCCGCATTTGTGGCCTATCAACCCGCTGGTCATAATCACGCTCACGGGTGGTTTCTCCAAACAGCTTACAGCCGTGCTTACCATCAATGTGAACCACCACAACCAGGGTGTAATCGGCGTACCAGACATTGCCCTGCGAGAGTCTGCAAGAGTCAGCGCCGATGTAAATTTTAGAAGCAGGGGACTGCGCAGCAATGTAGCGCTCGAGTTGCTTGAGGTCGATGGCCATCGTCCAAATCTCCCTTTTTATTTTTTGCCTAGACGGCTGTTTGCGTTAAATCAAACTTTCTTAATCTTAGTCCTTCTTTATGACGAAATTGTCACCCGCTGCTCACGAATATATGGTTTACTGCATATTAAGGGTTTACCCCCGTATTGTTGTCTCCTTGCAGACCCAGTTCTGCTTCCAGCCCCTGCACCTTTGCTAGGGCTTTTTTTTGTCTAAGGTAGGGATGGACAAACATTATTCAACTATGGCGCGGGGTTAAGGCCTTCGAGTCAACATTCATCCTTCAAACTGAAAAGGTGACTACAGAGCTACGAGTCTATTGCCAGGCGGGTGCCCGATATACTCATGTCGATGGGTGGCACGATGGCCGCCTCAAAATTCGTCTTAAGGCGCAGCCTGTCGAAGGCAAGGCTAACAAAGCTTTGGTGGAATGGCTCTCAAGTAGGCTCGATCTTCCAACCAGTCAGCTGCGCATTAGTGCGGGCGCGAAGAGCCGGTTTAAAACTATACAAATCGAAGGAGCCGCGGCAGAGGAAGTGCTAGGAAGGCTCTCAGCCTTGGCAAGCCGTGAGGCATAGTCGGATGCTTGCCGCGCGCCTGTGAATTGTTCGCTCATGCATCGTTCGCGGACTCATCGTTTGGGCATCTGAAAGCCCTTGCAGGGGTCCTCCCGTTCGGCTGCCGGTGTTATCCATACATAGTCGTAAACCGCCAAGGCGGGGTCGTTACGAACACCCGCGGCCGCGTTCATTGAAGGCTTGTCTACCGACAAGTCGGCTTCAACAAAGCCCACGGTAACGACCTTAACCGGCCTCTGAAAGGCGGGTAAAAGGCTGGGAATCCCAAAGTCTTTGCGAACATGGCCATTACCGGCAATCACAATCGCAGGCGTGTAGTCAGTGGCTGTCACCAAAAGCGCGAGGTCGGTGGCGCGTTGAACCAAGCGCATGGGCTCAAGCATGGCCTCTGGAAGCTGACCGCAGTGACCATCCACGAGCGCCTTGTTCAAGGCTTGAAGTGAGGGCTCTTCCAAAGGGGCCTTACTCAGTAATCCTTGCAGCTTTTCTGGAAGCGTGGACTCTCCCTTTTTAAAAAGCTGCATCGATTGACCGCGCACTAGGTTGCCTCCATACAAAGCCATGCCTTGGGACAGGGCTGTACGAAAAACAGGCTCGTGCAAAGGCCAGGCCCAGGCTTTGTCTTGAAAGCCCGCCTCGCGCAACTGCTCAAGGAGTGGCTGACCGGGCTGTTTACCCTCAGGCATAACAAAACCACCCATGGGCAGTTGTTCAACAACGAGGCGATAGGGCGGCTGGTTATTGCGGGCTTGGCCAAGCGCTTGAATAAGTCTCGCCCGGGCCTGATGGTGGTGGCTGTTATCGTGCAACTCGCCAAGCAAAACAATAGGGTAAGGGGCAAGCCGGCCTGCTAAGGCTTCGAGGCTCAGGGCCTGCCCACTACTTAGTTCAATAATTTCAGCGGGTCGCTTCGACGCTTCAGATTCGCCAGCCTTCAAGTCACTTTCCGTGTTGCCTGCATTGCCCGCGTTCAGCGAACTACAAGCAACTAGGCAACTTAGGCCCGATACAAGAAGTAAGCTGCGAAGAACTCTACCTAAGGTCATAGTCTTAATGCCCTTTTTAAAGTGCGTCTCACCTGGGCTGCGTCGTGAAAGGCAGCCCGCTTGACAAGAGGGAGCTTCATTAGAACACTACGGGCTAGCGAATTGAGCATGCAGGAGAGATCCCCCGTTTTTGGGTGACGCCGAAGGTGTAATACGCCCCGTAAACTCTCAGGCAAAAGGACTGCAGGCTCATTGCTCTCTGGAGAGAGGCGCGCCGAGATGCTTCAAGCATCTGGGTGTTCCCGCCGAAGGTTAATGTCTCAGGCGCCAAGGACAGAGGGGGCATCAGGTCATAACTAACCTTGTCCTTTTCTCGTGGAGCCTCGCATGAACTTTCCTTCCAATCTGCATTACACCGCTAGCCATGAGTGGGCCCGCGTCGAGCCCGACGGCCAGATCACCATTGGCATCACAGCCCTTGCGCAAGATTCCCTTGGCGAGCTTGTCTACGTTGAACTTCCCGCCCTTGGTCGGCCGTTTCAGAGCGGTGAGGCGGCGGCTGTTGTCGAGTCCACCAAAGCCGCAAGCGACGTCTATTGCCCGGTTGCAGGTGAGGTCACCGCGGTGAACGAGGCGCTGTCACAGAACCCGCAGACCGTTAACGAATCCCCTTACGAGCAAGGCTGGCTCTATCGAATCAAGCCAAGCCAAGAGGCCGCTGCGGCCGTAGCCGCACTATTGAATGCCGAGGCCTACAAGGCCCAGGCTGAGTCCAACCCTTCTTAATTCGAACGAAAGGATCTCAGCCATGCGTTTAAACGAACCCATCGACTCTCTTGAGGGTCTTCTTGCCGAGGACGAGTTTCACCAGCGTCATCTCGGCCCCGATGCAGCCGAGCAGCAGGTCATGCTTGCGGCCCTTGGTCTGTCCTCCCTTGAGGCTCTTATTGACCAGACCGTGCCAGAGTCCATTCGTCTTCGTCGCCCTTTGAGTCTGCCCGCGCCCACTACCGAGCAACAGGCGCTCAAGGGCCTCAAAGCCCTTGCAGAGAAAAATCAGGTGTACCGCAGCTACATTGGTGCGGGCTACTACGGCTGCATCACGCCCGAACCCATTAAGCGCAGCCTCTTGGAGAACCCGGGCTGGTACACCGCCTACACCCCCTATCAGGCAGAAGTTGCCCAGGGCCGGCTCGAGGCGCTTATGAACTTCCAGCAACTGGTCATCGACCTAACAGGTCTGCCCATGGCAAATGCCTCTTTGCTCGATGAGGCCACGGCGGCTGCCGAGGCCATGGGCATGTTTTTGCGTCTACGCAAAGATGCAAGTGCCAATGTCTATCTGGTTGATGAGGCGGTTCATCCTCAAGTTGTTGCGGTGATTAAAAGCCGAGCCCAGTGGATGGGCGTGCAGGTGAAGCTGGTGGATCTACTTAGCAAAGACGCCCAGTCAGGATGCGACCTTCAGCAGGTCTTTGGCGCCCACGTGCAAATTCCCAACACCCAAGGAGGTCTTGCTGACTGCACAGTGCTTGCCGAGCGGCTACATGCCCAGGCAGCCCGTCTATCGGTGGGCTGCGATCTGCTTGGCCTCATGCTGACCAAGCCGCCAGGCGACATGGGTGCTGATGTGGCCTTGGGTAATGCCCAGCGTTTTGGGGTTCCCATGGGTTTTGGCGGCCCGCATGCTGCGTTTTTTGCCGTGAAGGCCGACTTGGTTCGTGCCGCCCCGGGACGCATTATTGGTGTCTCGGTGGATGCAGCTGGCAAGCCCGCCTACCGCATGTCCTTGCAAACTCGTGAGCAGCATATTCGCCGCGACAAAGCCACCAGTAACATTTGTACGGCTCAGGCGCTGCTTGCCAACATGGCAAGCTTCTATGCGGTCTATCACGGGCCCGAGGGGCTTCGACGAATTGCCACGCGTGTAAATGCCTTCACGCGCATGCTTGCACAAGAGCTTTCTAAGGCGGGCCTCACGCCCACCTTCGAGAACTACTTCGATACCTTGCACATCTCCATCAACTCCCCCGAGAAGGCGCAGGCTATTCTCAGTCGGGCCAAGGCCCAACAGATTAATCTTCGATCTTTTACGAATAACAGCCAGATAGTCACCGGGCTTGGTGTCTCGATTGATGAAACCGTAGGCCTGCACGACCTAGCCGATCTGGTTGATGTCTTTACCGGCCAGCGCCCAGAAGCAAGCAGCCTGCAGGGCCAGACGCTCTCCAAGCTGCCTGCATCCATTCCCGCCTCGCTCCTGCGCACAGGGCCTGTGCTTTCTCACCCTGTGTTCCATCGCTATCGCAGCGAAACAGAGTTTGTTCGCTACATGAAGCGGCTTGAAAATCGCGATATTTCCTTGGTCCACTCCATGATTCCCTTGGGCTCATGCACCATGAAGCTCAATGCCTCCTCCGAAATGGCTCCGGTCAGCTGGCCTGAGTTTGCAAGCTTGCATCCTTTTGTTCCCGAGGACCAGTCCCGGGGTTACAAGGCCATGCTTACTGAACTGCGCGACTGGCTGGTTGAAATTACGGGCTTTGCCGAAGTCAGTTTTCAGCCCAACTCGGGCGCGCAAGGCGAGTACGCCGGCATCATGGCCATACGCCGTTATCAACAGGCGCAGGGCCAGGGGCATCGCAATGTCTGTCTCATTCCTTCATCGGCACATGGCACCAACCCTGCAACTGCTCAAATGATGGGTCTCTCCATTGTGGTGGTGGGCTGCGATGCCCATGGCAACATCGACCTTGCGGACCTACAGGCAAAAATTTCGCAGCATTCCGAGAGTCTGTGTGCCCTTATGGTCACCTACCCATCCACCCACGGCGTCTTCGAGGCAAGCATTGAGGCCATCTGTGCCCAGGTGCACGCAGCCGGTGGTCAGGTATACATGGATGGCGCAAACCTTAATGCCCAGGCGGGTCTTACGCAGCCCGCCCTTATTGGTGCTGATGTCTGCCACATGAACCTGCATAAAACCTTCTGCATCCCCCACGGTGGCGGAGGCCCGGGCATGGGTCCTATCGCAGTGGCCAAACACCTCGCTCCTTATCTCAACGACCATCCGTACGACATGTCAGACAAGGCAAACAGCGTTTCGGCGGCACCCTATGGAAGTGCCCTGATTGCCACGATTTCGTACATGTACATTCGAATGATGGGAGCCTCGGGCATTCAACGGGCCACCGAGCTGGCTATTTTGAATGCCAACTACATTGCCCATCGTCTTCAGCCTGTATTCCCCATTTTGTACAGGGGCGAGAAGGCAAGGGTGGCGCACGAGTGCATTCTCGATCTGCGAAGCTTGAAAGCCGAGCTTGGCATTACAGCAGAAGACGTCGCAAAGCGTCTTATGGATTATGGCTTTCACGCCCCTACGCTCTCGTTTCCCGTAACCGACACTCTGATGGTGGAGCCCACCGAGTCCGAAGGTCTCGAAGAGCTGAATCGGTTCTGTGACGCCATGATTGCGATTGCAGGTGAAATTCAAGCGGTGCGCTCGGGGCAGTTCGATTGTCTCGACAATCCTTTGAAGAATGCGCCACACACCGCGGTAGAAATTGCAGCAGACACGTGGACGCATGGCTACAGTCGAGAGCAGGCCGCCTTCCCCCTGCCATGGGTGAAGGCATCCAAGTTTTGGCCTAGCGTGAAGCGCATTGATAATGCGGCGGGCGACCGTAACCTAGTCTGTACCTGTCCGCCGGTGGAGGCCTATGTCTAACTCCTCAAGCGCGCCTCAGCCCCAGTCGTCTGCCATGCAATCCCTTCAGTCCATTGCGCTCGAGGCCCTGCATCAGGCCCATGGCGCCAAGTTTGGCCCCTTTGCCGGCTTTACCATGCCCATTCAGTATGGGCTCGGGCTTAAGGCCGAGCATCTTCACACGAGGCAAAAGGCAGGTCTCTTCGATGTCTCGCACATGGGTCAGCTGCGCATCACTGCGCGTAATGGCGATGGACCAACACTGCGTAGGGGGCTTGAGGCCGCGTTACCCGTTGACTTTGAGGGCTGGCCCTCGGGCCAGCAGCGCTACAGTCTTTTACTTAATGACCAAGGCGGCATTGAAGACGACCTCATGTTGGTCTGGCGTCCCGGGCCTCAGCCCGAGGTACGCATGGTGGTGAATGCGGGCAATCGGCAGGCCGACCTCGCAAGGCTTCAAGACCTCGCCCCCGAGCTTCATTTTGAATGGGTTGATGCTGCGCTTCTCGCTCTTCAGGGCCCTGATGCCGAAGCCGTCTTGTGTCAACTTGACCCACGTGCTGCGGCGCCAAGGTTTATGGAATCCATCGAACTCAACCTGGATGGCGCTGTTTGTTTTGCCACGCGCAGTGGTTACACCGGCGAGGATGGTTATGAAATTTCCGTTCCGTCTATGGCGGCCGATCGAGTGGCTCGTAAGCTTCTTGCCGATAACCGCGTTGCGCTCGCTGGCTTAGGTGCCCGCGACACGCTTAGGCTTGAGGCAGGCCTACCCTTGCATGGTCAAGACATTGCACCTTCGGTCACGCCCGTTGAGGCAGGTCTTTTATTCGGTATTGCACCCTCTCGACGTCCAGGTGGCCCTAAGGCAGGAGGCTATCCAGGCGCCCAAGTCATTGAGCGGCAGATGGCTATCGGCCCAGCGCGTCGACTCCTAGCCTTTACCTCGCAGGCACCGGTACCTATTCGTGCGCACAACATCTTGCTGCTTAACGACGAGACGGTTGTGGGTGAGGTCACCAGTGGCACAGTCTCGCCAAGCCTTGGCCTGCCCATTCTCATGGCCAGTGTTCAGGTGTCTGCTTTAAATGCTGCGCTCTTTGCGCAGGTGCGTCAGCAAAAAATTCCACTCACCCAGTCCAAGCTGCCTTTTGTGCCAAAGCGCTATAAGCGCTAGAGGGCAACTTAAGGCCCTGGTCGCTCGCCGAAGGACTTAACGTGCGTTGGCTGAAGTGGCCCTTTGCCTCCCTCCTTACCATTGTTGTGGTTTACCAGGCTTACCTGTTCATGTCGGTGGCCTGGTTGGCAAGCAATAACCCTGCGACCACAGCATTCATCACGGCAGAAAAAGATCGCCTAACCCTTCAGAAATCCACCAAGTCCATTCAACAGTCCTGGGTGAGTTACAACAGCATCTCCTCGCATCTGAAACGAGCTGTTCTGGCAGCAGAAGACTCTGGCTTTGCCGAGCATGACGGCGTGGAGTGGGAGGCCATCGAAAAGGCCGCGCTCGAGAATCTAAAGAAGGGAAAGATCAAACGCGGAGGCTCCACCATCACCATGCAGCTTGCCAAAAACCTCTTTCTCTCCCCCGATAAAAGTCTGCTTCGCAAGGGCCAAGAGCTTGTCATTACCTTCATGCTCGAGGCCGTTCTTGAAAAACGTCGCATTCTCGAGCTTTATTTAAATGTTGCGGAGTGGGGTGAGGGTGTCTTCGGAATCGAAGCCGCCGCTCGACACTACTACGGGGTGAGCGCTCGGCAGCTCAACATAGAGCAATCCGCCTGGCTGGCATCGATTCTTCCTGCGCCAAAACGGTTCGATAAGAATCGGGGCAGTGCCTTTATTCGAAGCAAGGCCGAAGTAATTCAGGCAAGAATGCCCCAGGTTTCGCTTCCATAAGAGGCTTAGTCTGACCTTGCCGAGATCGTCGTTTTATGCCAGTTCTTGGGCCCTTTCACGGCGAGGCGCCTGTTGAAAGGGTTAGACTTAAGGATTTAGGCCAATAGAATTCCGGAACCTACGGAATTCACAAGGAGATTTCAACTTGTTGAAATTCAATTTTAATGCGCGCCAGGCACGACGGTTACGCGACTTTATTTCATTGGGCGTTGGCGCTGTTCTGGTTGCAATTGCCATTTTTCTATTCTCGGCAGGGGCAAACTGGGGCACGGATGTCTCCTCTGAAATTTATAAAAACTACCCCCTTGCCTTACTGGTGATCATGCCGGTTGGCTTTGGCCTGCTTCGGTACTTAACTGTGAAGTACGCCCCTTTTGCAGCTGGCAGTGGTGTTCCGCAAACCATGGCGGTCTTGCGCATGTACGATGTTCGCGCGCAACTCAAAGGCATTCTTTCCCCGGTTCAAGCGCTTATTAAAGGTGTTTTTGTCTGCCTGGCCTTGGCCTGTGGCGCAACCGTCGGGCGCGAGGGCCCTTCCATTCAAATCGGTGCCGCCATCATGTCCTATTGGGCTTTTCGTGTGGTGGGGCGTGTTCGCGTTTCAGCAAAAACCATTGTGATTGCTGGTGGGGCCTCGGGCCTTGCAGCGGCATTCAATGCACCGCTTGCCGGAATTTTGTTTGCCCTCGAAGAGCTCTCCAGGGGGAAAGAGGCAAGGTCCAGTTGGTTTTTGGTCCTCATGATTCTTACCGCGGGCTTTGCCTCCCTCTCCATTTTCGGCAGCTACAACTTTTTTCCCATCGAGAATCCGTCGGACGTTGTTCCATCCATTGGCCTAATGCTGGCCCTGGCCATTGGCTGCGGTCTGCTTGCCGGGTTCATGGCCTGGCTTATGGTGAAAGGCATTCCAGTCATTCTTCCTAAAACCAAAACGGCAGCAGGGGCGGGCGCTGTTGCCGCGGGCATTGGCTTTGTGCTGGCGCTCTTTGCTTTGGCAACCGATGGCTACTCGATGGGCGAGGGTTATCACACAGCCTCTGAGCTTCTTAATGAATCTGACCAGTACTCCGACTTTCTTGGCTTTGGCTTTTTTAAGTATGTAGCCATGACCCTAAGCTTTTCCTCTGGCATTCCCGGAGGTATTTTCTTGCCATCGCTCTCCATTGGTGCGGGCATGGGCCATGACTTTGCTCTCTTGTTCAACAACGCGGAAGCCCGGCAGTTTCTCGTTATTGTTGGTATGGCCGCCTTTTTGTCCGGAGTGATTCAGGCACCTATCACCACGGCTGTTCTTCTGGTGGAAATGACGGGTAACCAAAGCGCTTTTCTTTACATCCTGTTGGTTGCTTTTACGGGGGCCTATTCCTCTCGAATTATTTTCTACCCAAGCCTCTACGAGGTATTGATTTCAAAAATACTCCACGCGGAACCACCGAAATCCTAGTTTCTTAGTGCTGACTCAAAGCCCACCCCGGGCTGGTCTTTTGGGGTGGGACATCCCCACCTTGGGCTTTTTGTAGAACTCGTTCAGAATACGAGGCGCAAAGACCACTCTACAAAAAGGGGAAGCGAATGTCAGTTGGCCATCGCCTTCGTCACGAACTGAATTGCCCAGACACTGTTCTGGGCCGTCGCTATATGGTGCTCATGCTGGCTACCATTGTCTGGTCGATTTTCTTCATGTTCCTTACGGCCGAGTACCCGGGGTTTGCCCCCGAGGGCAGCACCACTTTGTTTGTTATCGAGGGTTTCATATTCCTCGTTTTCTCGGTTGACTTTGTCTTACGGCTCATTTCACTCGATACCCGTGACGGCCGGGCCATGCTTCTTTTGGTGGCCGATGCCCTTGCCATTCTTCCCTCAGCCATTGTGGTGTTCGTGCACCTAGGCTTAATGGAACCCCAGCATGTGGAGGTACTTGCCCTATTAAGGCTTTTTAGGCTGCTTCGGGTTGTAAAACTTCTTCGGGTAAGCAACCTTCTCAGCGATATTTTTGGCATCTCTGTTTTTAGCTTGGTCTTCGGAACCATGGCCGCCCACCTTGGTATTCGCGTTTTGTTTCTAACGGTCGGCCAGTCAATCGGGGAGAGCATTTATGCTTTTCTCGATCGCCCCACCTTGCTTCTAGCGGTCACTGCCGTGGGCTCCGTCTTTGGTATTGCCCTCGCCATTACCTTCGGCATCGTAAAGCGTAAGCAAATTGATGTCTCCGAGTTGCATCGCACCTCCATGGACGCAGTCGAAACCTTCGAGCAAGACTTCAAAACGGTTTTTGCCGATGCGGTGCCTCAAGAAAAACGCGAGGCCTTGTTTAACAATTATCGGCGTGACATGAGCCTGTTTGTAAACGCCGGCCTCCCTTACGAAGAGTTCAAGCAGAAGACCAAAGACTTTCTCTACGAGATACGCGAGGTGGTGAAGGGACGGGCCAGCATGGACGTCCCCTACCATGCGGTCTTGGTGCAGCGACTATCCTCATTCCTTACGAAGACGCAGATCAATTTCAATCCCGTGTTTTACGGATGGCTCAAGCTTTTGGGAAATCTCTACTTTGTTCTCGTTATGGTGGCAGCCCCGGGCCTCACTGGACTTATGGTCCAGATGCTCGTCATCTTCGTGTTCCAGGGCTTGGCCGTCATCATTGAAGACATGGACCATACGGTAGACAGCCATGCAACGATCTTTAACGCAAAGATTCTCCGAATTTAGTTAATGGGCACTTACCTTTCTGAAGGCTATTGTTGCGGGCGAGCCCCGAAACCCATAAGGGTTTTCATGAACTTTCTGAGGCAGGCATGGTCGTGCGGTTGCGGTTTTAGCAACCCTCGTGTAATGTCTGCTGAAAATTTCTAGATGTAGTGTCTATTTGGTTGATTTTTAGGGGGGTATATGCCGCGTCACGTCCGCTACGGTGACTATGTTCAGGCCATCACGGTCGATTCCGAACAAATTAGTTACTCCAAACTTATGCCGCAGCCTGAGTACGATTCTCAGGGCCGCGAGATTCCCCAGAAGCCTAACAAGCTCAAGATGTCGGGAATCGATGTCTACCGCCTTCTTCAGCCTTACCTCCAAACCCGCTTCATGGAGCAGGTGAATGCGGTGGTCCCCCTTGCGGCCTACCTTGCCCTCTTCCAAATTTTAGTTCTGGGTGTCACCATCCAAGAGGCGGGTGTTCTCGGGCTTGGCCTGCTGGCCGTGATGGTGGGTCTGATGATCTTCCTGGAAGGCCTCAAGCTAGGCCTCATGCCTTTTGGGCAAATTATTGGTAGCAAGCTGCCACTTAAGTTACCACTCATAGGCGTGTTATTCATCGCCTTTTTGCTGGGTGTGGGGGTTACCTTCGCCGAGCCCGCCATTGGAGCTCTGCAGGTTGCTGGTCAAATCGTTGACCCCAAGGTTGCTCCTTACCTGTACACCTTGCTTAACGACCGGGTGGATGCCACGGTTTTAGTGGTGGGTGCCGGTGTTGGGGTGGCTGCTGTTATTGGAACGCTTCGGTTCCTTTACAACTGGAGCCTTAAGCCTCTTATTTACATGAGCCTGGTTCCCGTTTTTGCTCTTACCGCTTTCTGTTTTTTCAACTCCGATCTTCGCACCATGATTGGCCTGGCCTGGGATACAGGTGCCGTTACTACCGGCCCGGTGACGGTGCCCCTGGTTCTTGCTTTGGGTATTGGTGTGGCAACAGCCGGTGGTGCAGGTGAGAGCAAGCTTCAGGGTTTCGGAATTGTTACCCTGGCCTCGCTCTTTCCCATTATTGGGGTCTGTCTGCTCGCTATTTACTACCAGGTTACGGTACCTGTCGATGTCATTCTTGCCGAAGCTGCTGCCAAGCAGGCCGCTGCTGCTGCAGCAGCATCCGGTGCCGTCGACTGGTGGACAGTCTCGCCTTGGGCCGAAGTGGTGGGTGGTGTTCGCGCCATCGTTCCCTTGGTTATATTTCTGATGGTTGTTCTTTTCCTGGTTCTGCGTGAGAAGCTGCCCAATGCCTTTATTATTGTTTACGGCATCTTCTTGTCAGTGGTCGGAATGTGTGTGTTTAGTGTTGGCCTGACCTACGGTCTTTCAAAGCTGGGTGACGGGGCAGGTAGCCTTGTGCCAGGCCTCTTTACTGCCATTGACGCCATGCCGAATGCGCCTCTGTATGCCGCCGGTGCGGGTATCTTCATCGCTGCGCTCTTTGCGTGGGTGTTGGGCTTTGGTGCAACCCTGGCAGAGCCTGCACTAAACGCACTTGGCTTAACCGTTCAAAACCTAACTAACGGCTCCTTCAAGAAGTCTATGCTCATGTACTCGGTCTCCTTCGGTGTGGCCTTGGGCATTATGTTGGGCATCGTTAAGCTTATTTTTGGCTTCAACATCCTCTGGATCCTTATTCCTGGTTATGTCGCAGGGGTCACCCTCACCTACCTTTCCACGGAAGAGTTTGTGAACGTGGGGTGGGACAGTGCAGGAGTTACCACGGGCCCTGTGACGGTTCCTCTGGTTCTAGCCATGGGTCTTGGTTTTGGTAAGGCAGTGGGTGCGGTTGAGGGTTTCGGAATTCTTGCCTCAGCCTCCATCTGTCCAATCGTTTCAGTTTTGGCGCTCGGTGTTTTCGTTCAGTGGAAGGTCAAGCGCGAGAACGCGCGAATCGCTGAAGAAACCGCAGCCGCTTAATTCCGGTCAACCTCGATTTAAGAAAAGGGAGTTTTACAACATGGCAAAGCGCAAGCTCATTAGTCTGGGGGACGTCACTCTCATCACCTGTGTGGTTGAGAAGGGCCTGGCCGATACCATTAACCAATCCCTGCTTGATGCAGGCATCCAGGGCGCTACCGTGCACCAGGGCGTTGGCTCAGGTGTTCGCGAGCGTATGGGTCTTTTAGGTGTTGCCGTGGAGGTCGAGCGCGAGATCGTTAGTGTCATGGTCTCAAACGACCAGATGAGCCGCATCTTCGAGCGTATGTACCTCGCGGGCCGTCTCGACACCCCAGGTAAAGGCTATATCTACGCAACACCTCTTACTCAGGCTGCCACCTACATTCCGCCGCATCTTCTTGATGCTCAGCAGAATCGTGCACGAGGCATGGGGGTCTAATTATGAATACCCCATCGCATCAAGTCCCCAATCTCGATTACACCAGGCTTATTACCTGCGTGCTGTATGAAGG
>Ga0181600_10000483_pt1 | contig 30408 bp, 20 predicted proteins | sample 041ome_2_FD_132982 | JGI IMG/M metagenome (GOLD analysis project Ga0181600, IMG submission 132982) | Coastal salt marsh microbial communities from the Groves Creek Marsh, Skidaway Island, Georgia - 041406US metaG (megahit assembly) | ecosystem: Environmental > Aquatic > Marine > Intertidal zone... | reverse complement strand
GCGCGCGCGTCGTGCGACAAGTTGTTCGTTGATTGAGACGCAGATTAAGATGACCAACGAAACTTTGTCTCTTCGTTATCGTCAACGCCGGCGACGCTCGACGCGCGCGTCTGGCGTCGTCGTCCTCGCGACGATGCTGCTGATGGGTTTACGTTTCGTCGTCGTCGCGCGCGCGGCGCGTTTATCACCGATGCGAAGAAGAGCGGGGCGTTCGTTATCGTCTTCTTCGGCTTCGCTTCGGCACTTGCACGGAAGCGTCGTGGACGGCGGAGCGCTCACGACGACGTTCGCGCTCGGTGGGAACCAACACTTTGATCTGATCGTCGATACGGGGAGTAGAAACACGTATCTACCGTGTAAGGATTGCGGGGCGTCGTGTGGGGCGCACTCGCACGAGGCGTACGATTACGACGCTTCGAGCGCGTTTGAGCGCGTTTCGTGCGGGGCAGCGTGCGACGCCGTCGGTGGGCACTGCATGAGCGGTGCGTGTGGGTTTCACGTGAGTTACAGCGAAGGAAGCTCGGTGAGTGGGTACATGGTGCGGGATGAGGTCGATTTCGGGGGCTCGATCGGGGAGAAGCGGGTGGCGTTTGGATGTACAAAGCGCGAGACAAATTTGATTTTTAACCAGGTGGAGGACGGTTTGATGGGATTTGGAATCGGTAGTGAGACGATTCACGCGCAGTTGGCGAGCGATGGGACGATTGAGAATGCGTTTGGGTTTTGCATAGAAGGTTACGGGGAAGACGGTGGGGTGTTGACGCTGGGGAAGTTTCGATTGAGCGATTACCAGGCGTTTGTGGCCGCTCCGGTGAGCCCCACGCCGTTGACGTCGCACGGTAGTTTTTACACCGCCGCGACGTCGTCGTGGAGTTTAGGTGGGCAGGGAGTCACAGCGTCACAAAATATCACCACGCTTCTGGATTCTGGGACGACTTTTACGTACTTGCCGTGGCCGATGTATCGAGATTTCGAAAGCCAAGTGAAAGCGGCGGCTACGGCGGCGAGCATGCAAACCGTGCGGGGCGAGTACGATTCGGATATATGCTTTAAGAGGCCAGGTTTCGACAATCGCAGCGCGGTATTCGGCGCGTTCCCGTCGTTGAGGATAGAGTACGCGCCAAACGTGTCGGTGGATCTTACGTCTGAGGGTTATCTCTTCGCCCTTGAGAGTGACTCGTCGGCGGTTTGTTTAGGCGTCTTCAGTGACTCAGCGCCGCGCATTCTTTTGGGTCAAATCACCATGCGAGACACGCTCATCGAATTCGACGTCGATCAAGGTCAAATATTAATGGCAACAGCGAATTGTACCGCGTTCAGAGAGTCTGTCGTCGATGAATGGCCGGATCACAATCACACGCGGGTGGACAATCGCGGCGCCGCTGATAAGGATGGAGGCGTTCTCGTAAATTTCATGCTCACGCTCATGATGATTGTCGGTGCCGGTTTCGTAGTCATCCTCATCGCGCGCGTCAAGAGCGGTAAGTGGCGCATGCCGTGGTCGCGAAACGAGTCACCCTGGCATCGATTGGAGAACGATTACGATGGTTTCGACGCAGAGATCGAAATGAGCGACGTGCCGTAGCCGAACGCGTTTGTTTGTTTATTTGTTCATTTGTAAAAAAAGAATGCCTTGTACGTATCAAAGCGTGATGCATCCCATTACCAGCGGTGATTCGAGCGTAAACCGCGCCAGTTTGTTCGCATATGCCCGGCGCTGTCGCTATATCGCGTCTTTGTCGCGTCACTCGGCATGCCCCACTCTCGAATCGGCGCGATGTAAGGCGACCACGCGAGTCTCCAAAGAAATCGCGGATGCCGAAGCAAATTAGAGAGCTCGTAATTTTCCTTTTCTGGCAGATAGATGTATTTCGCTAGAATCGCGAGGTACTTGATGCGGAAATACTCTGCCAAATGTTCGTGGCGGCCGACGGATGGCGATGAGAGCTCGCACATTGTCTCGAGCGACGGCAGAGGAAACGCTCCAGAATGCGCGAGCGCGAGAAGCATCGCTTGCGATTCCGCGAGCTGCCAGTGCGTTCCGAACGGAAGAACGAACAAGACGTAACCAACGCGCGGTTCGTGCGGTAAGATGCAATGCTCAAAGAGCCCTCTCGCGGTGGGTTTCAGATTTTCAGGCATAAAGTCGTATCGCTGTTGGAATCCAGTCGCAAAGATGATGGCGTCAAATTTAGCCGACGATCCATCTACAAAGAAGACGGTTGCGCCTCGCACTCGATCGATGCCCGGGGCGCGTTTGATCTTTTGAAGAGCGATCGCGGAAAGTAAATCACCGGAATCCGTCACGCCGGGAGGATCGACGCGATGAACGAATGGATACCAATCGACAAAAGTGTGAAAGAGCACGCCGAGCCACGCCGGAGTATACAGAGCGATGCGATTCATGAGCGTCGCGCATCCGCTGACGATGCCTCGGCTTATGATCCATCTTTCGGTGCGAACAATCAGTGTCACAGACCGAGCGATACCGGCGAGTTCCTGGGCAATGTCTGATCCGCTCGCGGAACCCAAGCCGACGATTAACACGCGTTGGTCCGCAAACGGAATCGGCGTCTTGTACTCCACCGAATGACACACCCTGCCCGGAAAACTATCCAGTCCATCGACTTCCGGAAGTTTCTTCTCCGTGAGTTGCCCGCTAGCGACCCAAACGAAATCAAACTCCTCGACGCGTCTCCATCCTTCCTGCGCCGAACTCTCCACGGTGACGAGGAATTTCCCCGTCTCTTCATCCTTCTCAACGTGCGTCACTTCGGCGCGCAACTCAACGTGATCTCGCAGACCGAACGCATCCGCGTACCCGTGCAGGTACTCCAGCGTGCGTCGCCACCCGAGATACATCGGCCAAGACTTTGGCGCTGGGTAACTCGTAAAGGAATTGGCGAGCTTTGTGACGTTTTGCAAGACGGAATTGAAAACCTTGCTCGACGAACTCCCGTACGCCCACACCCCGCCGAGCGTCTCAGATTTCTCGTACCCCACGACGTCGAAACCGTACTCGAGCGCCCATCGCACGCACGTCAACCCGCTCGCCCCACCTCCACCGACGACGCACACCCTTCGTTTCCCCGTCCTCCCGCTCGCGTCGTCTTCCAATCCCAACGGATCCGCCCCGCGCGTTCGCCTTCGCCCCTCGCCCGCTTCGGCGCCCTTTCGCAACACCCGCGTCCAATTCAACCACGCCATGACGACCGCGCTCGGGAGACACCCGACGAGCATCCACGCCGCGCCGACGCCGCACTCCACCGCCGCTCGCGACGCCGCCGCGACGCACCGCGCGCAGAGCGTCTTCACGAACCACGTCCATCCGAAAACCATCGCCATCGCGAGCGTCACCGTCGAGCGCGCGTCCATCCCGCGTCGCTCGATCTCGCGCCTCGCCGTTCGCATCGTCGTCGTCGTCCTCGTCTTCGTCTTCGTCGTCTTCGTCGTCGTCGTCGTCGTCGTTCGCGCGCGCGCGAGTGCGGTCTCGACAACCATGTGACGGTTCAGTTCACACGCCGTTTGGTGCGGCGTTGACGAAGGGAGGATCTTTTCATCACACTGTATACACATACGTACCATGTATGTACACGGATGCGTATGGATGCGTGCGCGCCCGAAGACGCGCCACATCCGAGCGGCCGAGTTCGAACGCGATCGAGGGACGGGGCGGGAGACCGACCGAGGGAGAACGCCCCGGGGAGCGCGGGGGAGAACGGGGACGACCGAACGCGGGTCGGTCGTCGCGTCGACGGCGAACGGAGGGAGGACGGAGGGAGGAACGGTTTGGTTTTCAAACTGAAAGATTTTTCAATCGATCGATCGATCGATCGAACGAACGGTCGATAGACGACGCCGACGCCGACGATGACGGGGTTTCGACGGGCGCTGGAAACGCGATACGCGCCGACGGTGATCGTGCTCACCGAACGCGAGGATGAGGAAGAGCTCGCGCGGACGGGCGCGCCGAGACTGGTGGACGCGTTTCGAGCGCACGCGGAAGTGGGCGGGATCGATCGAGCGACGAGGACCGACGCCGAGAATCCGCAGCGGGTCGTTCGCGTTCGATCGATCGCGACGAGGTTTGCGAGCGTTGAGGGGGCGACGATGCCGAGCGCGGCGGACGCGAGGGAAGCGGCGAGACGTTTGGTTGAAGACGCGTGTTTCGGGACGAGGGAGGCGGTTGAAGCGGTGAGACGCGCGAGGACCGAAGCGGACGAGTGCGAGAGACGAGCGAGAGAAGAAGCGTCCACTTCGAGACGATTCGAGGATTTCTTCGACGCCAACGATCGGTCGTTGTGGTTTAACGACGTGGAGATGGTTGATCATCCGCTCGGGGCGGTGTTGTGCGTGAACGCGCGAGAGAATTACGAGGAAATATTGGCAACGTTTGAAGAGCAGAAGAAACGGTTGCTTCGAATGCCGGTGTTCGCGCGCGGAGCGGCGGATCCGGCGACGTGTTTCGGCAAGGTGATCGTGTGGAACGCGAAAAACGAACGGGGTATCACGCGTGAAAAGGCGGAGGAGGTGTTGAAGCGCGTGCAGCAGACTGGGGCGTGGGATTGCGAGCTGTTGACGGTGAACCAAGACTCCACCGGTTCGGGCCAAGCGACGTCGTGGAGAGAGAACAGAGAGGTAGTTCTCGCCAGCGCGGTCGAGATTGCGAGTCCCGCCGAGGAAGAGGAGGGCAAGTACATGAGTGTGGATGACGTCGCGTGCGTTCGAAACTACGTTCGAACCTTTACGACGAAGACGTTGTTGCCGCACATTGAGCAGAAGCTCTTTGCGCTCTCGACGCAAATTTACAACACTAGGAAAGGCATTCGGAACCAATTTAAAACTTTTTGGGGAAGAAGCACGGCAACGGCGGTGCAATCCAGCGGGGAGTACACGCACGCGTCTCCCGAGTCACAGATTCGCCTCGCGGCTGATTTAGCGATGATGTGCCGAGATTACGAAAGCGCGCTGGCCAATTACAAGCTCGTGCACAACGATTACAAGTCGCAGAACGCGTGGAAGGCTTTGGCGTGCACCTATGAATCCATGGCGCACGCGCATCTATTGTCGAAAGCTCCGTCGTCTAACCATCTCAAGTCGGATATCGACCAAGCGTACGAAAACGCGTTATCGACGCTCGCCAAGTACGAAGCGTCCGGTAGCGGAGACCTCCATAAGCAGGTGTGCTTGATGCTGAAAACTCGAGCCGCCGTTGGGCACGCGCAAGCGCTGAATGCAATCGGAGCCCATCGCGACGCAAACCTACCGCTCGTTCGAGCATCGGCGATGGATGACTCCGATATTAGAGCGGCACTGTTGCTCGAACACGCAGCTTTTAGTTTCATTCAGTGTACGCCGCCGATGCATAGAAAGTTTGCTTCGTACATGATTTTAGCGGGTGCGCGATATGTGCGGGCGGGTGCTATCGCGGGGGCGACGCGATGTTACGCGTATGCGCTTCCAATCATGAAGGGCAAGTCTTGGGGCGCCGCGGAGGAGCATTTGCATTCGACTCTCGGACGTCTCATGTCTCGTGCCGGGGAGAAGAAGACCGCCATGGAATTTTTTAGAGACGCCGTGAGGTGCGAACATTTGCCGAAAGACGCTCAGCTCGTTCGCTTGGAGGAATTTGAAAAGGCGGTTGAAGCGTACGCAAGCGATAGACAGGCTGCGACGGACGAAAATCACGCGGATGAGCTTGCGTGTCCACTTCCAGATGTCAACGCGCAAAAAGTTCACGTGACCTTTGCCGATGATCGGGTATCAATCGATACAATAGAAAACACCGAACACGGCGAGTACGCGTGGTCGACGATTGAAAGCGGCGGGGTCATCCCGCAGTCATTGTTACAGCAGCAATCGTCGTCAAATTGGCTCCAAGGAGGTAAAAAAGCCGAAGTCGCGCAGAGCGCCGTGTGCGCCGCTGGTGAAGATTTGAAGGTGGATGTCGAGTTGATGAATCCGCTAAAGTTTCCGCTCGAGGTTCACGATCTGCACCTATTGTGGCATTTTACCGCTCCGACGGGAGAAAAATCGACGAACGACACGGCAACGGATGCTAAAGCCCTCATCACAGTCAAGTCGGAGAGCCAGACGCTCGCTCCGGGAATGACGAGTACGATTCGGTTGGTGATTACCCCATCCACAGCGGGATTACTGCACGTTCTCGGCGTCGCCTGGTCCATCGGCTCGAAGAAGATACTGAAAGGTAGAAAGTACTTTGACGTGAATGCGCCTCGAACGCGACGTGGATCCAACGGCGAATGGCTGAGAGATGTTCCCAAGCACAGGCGATTGGTGTTCAACGTGGTGGAAACAGTCCCGAGATGCGAAGCATTTCTCGAAAAAATTCCCACATCCACGATGAACGGGGCTCTTCATCGTGTCGAACTCGTCATATGCAATGTGACGCAACCGATGGCGAAATGGATTCGAGTTCGTTTACCGAAGTCACTACTTCGCCCCGTCGACGAGTCGCACGTTCCAGTCGACGAACCCGCGATTAAGAGAAATTCGAGCTCCGAGGCGCTAAACAAAGCCTTCCGCGGCGACTCGGCGCACGGCGCGATGGAAGATGATATCGTTGATCGCGATGGGGTCGTCTACGCGCTCCCTGAGTGGGAAACGCTTTCCTCAGGATCATCGATACGATGGCCATTATGGCTTCATCCGAGTGCTGAGGGCAAGATGGACGTGTGCGTGTGCGTGTGTTATCAACCAGAGCCTCCCGCGCCGAAACTGCTGCAGTATCGCACCGTGCGAGTATGCGAGACGGTCCTCGTTCGACCCTCCATGCAGGTGACGGCGCACACGGTGCCATCGCCCGACCATCCATTGGCGAGAGTGATCAGACTGTCGGTGGCGAGCGCGTACGATCAGAAACACACATTCAACATTGGAAACGTACAACTCGGATCGAGTAAGCAGAGCGTCAAGTATGTTTTGAGCGCACTGATGAAGGAACGAAGCGCGCCTCGCCTCGTTTGTCCGGGTCAAGTTGTCGAGACGCTCATCAAGTGCACTCCGACTGAAGACGCGGACGCGAACGAATCACTTAATTTCGTCGGCGCCATCAGTCCCGCGCATGCGAAATCGTTGTTCGCTTTTCACAACGCTTGCAAAAAGACGCTCAAACGTGCGCTCAGGGAGCGTAACGAGGCGATGAATGATGGGTTAATGGTGACGTGGTCTACGGAGGATGGCACTGTCGTCGGAGCGCAGCACGTGCGCGACGTGGTGGAATTGGATCGATGCGGCGACACGGCGCGAACGCCCACGTCTCTGAGAAACCAAGTGTCCTGGACAATCAACCACCCGAGCGAAATCAAGCTCCGAGACGGAGACACTCCGGCGGGGATGACATTTTTCCCTCTCACTCTCAGCGCTCGCAACGAATCCCAAGAGGCGTTGAATATTACGTTTTCCGCCGACGCCTCCTCCTCGGCGCCGTCAAACGTCGAAGGCGGCGGATGGGCCCTCGAGCACGACAAAAACGCCTGGCAAAACCGAGAAACACCGATGCACGACGCGCGTCGACGACCGATCCCTCTGCCCCCGGGAAAACCAATCCTCTGGGTAGGTCCCGTCAAGCGCTCGGCCATCGCTGTAGCTCCCGGCGCCGTCGTCCATTTCCCACTCACTGCCGCCTGTTTCGCAGAGGGAGATCACGTTCTCGATGGATATACAATATCCTGGACCGAAACCACACCCTGGACAACCGCAACGAACCACCCATCATCGTCATCATCCTCGACGACGACATCGGCTCCTCCTTCAAGGCATCCGTCGCATCAAATCTTCCGCGACCCATCGTCACCGAAACCCGCGAAAACGATCGTCGCCCATCCTCACCAAGCCAAAAACGCCCCATTCATCGTCACCGTCGCGTGACGCGCCATTACCGTGTAATATCGATTCAAATCAATCGCAGATGAAACTTTACAACCAAACGCCGCGCTCGCTGCAACCACAAAAACCAAAAGTGGCGGCGGCACGAACCGCACTCCGCGCGCGTCGTCTCTCGCCCCACCATGGGTAAGATTCAGCGCCAAAAGATGCCGAAACAAGGCCACCGCGGTCGTCTCGGTCTATCTGGTCTCTCCGCCCCGCGGGCGAAGAGTCGTAAGACGGAACGCGCGCCCATCGTTCGACGACGCGATGCCGACTATGCCAAGTTTGAAGCGCTGAAGAAGAGCGTGGAGGAACTCTCGACGCTCGAACGCGATGGATTCGTTGGCATGAGCGGGGCGGAGGCGAAAGCAAAGGCGAAAGAGCTCAAGATTTTGCGGGGGAAGTTGGCGGTGAAGGAGGCGAAGCACGGGGGTGGGGAGAAGTGAGACTGGCGGCGAGGACGTCCGCGAGAGAGCGTTTCGCGAATTTGTAAAGCTAAAATAATGATAGTGTGATTTCAACCGAGCGCGTGTTCGACCGGGCTAACCTCGGACGATCGATCTATTCTAACATTTTCTCTCTCCCTTCTCTCCTCTTCTCTCTCTCTCTCTCTCTCCCTGAGCGACCTCGCTCGCGACCGCAACCCAAACGTGGCGTCTATGATGATGGTTTACAAAAAGTAACCCGGCAGCGTTGCCCGGGGAGCCATCATGGTGGAATTTTCCGTCGTCTCCGTAAAATACTTGACCTCTCGATCGAGGTTTTCGTCAAAGGCTAAAATGGACGCGACGTTGCCGCAGCGGTAGCAATAATTTGGAGCGCTCCAAACCGTAACCAAGTTTTTATCTGGGAACATGTACTTCAATCCCTCCTGCACCAACTGATGCGCTCTACAAATTAAATTCAACCCGTTTATCTCGTTGAACTCATCCGTCACTTTACGACCAAATAACCATCCCGCTCCGCGCGGGCTCACCGCCCACGTCTCAATATCCTCTGGATCGCTCCACACCAAGTCGCAAAACGGTCCTTCGTGCGGAATCTCACACAACCGATCAATCGTTCGCACTTGATCAATCGTTCTAATATCCGGCGACAACCCTCCGTGCACGCACAGCACTTTCCCATCAATCACAGCCGCGAGTCCGAGGTAATCAAAGACGTCGGTGCACCACCTCCACGCGTTGGCGCTTCCATACTTTCTCTGACACTCGTCGTAAAACCCATACACCTGCGTAATCTGTCGGCTCTCGTGGTTCCCGCGAAGCAAAGTCACGTGCGCGGGGTATCTCGCCTTGAGAAGCATCAACAACGTGAACGTTTCCAGGCTGTTATACCCACGATCGACAAAGTCTCCCATGAAGATGTAATTCGTATCCGGCGTCTCCCCTCCAGTTTCCAACAGCTTCATTAAATCGTGAAACTGTCCGTGAATATCCCCGCACACCGTCACCGGGCTGTGCACGCTCTGCACGTTGGATTCTTCGACGAGGAGTTCCTTCACGCGTCCACACAGCGCTTTGAGTTCGTTTTCATCGAGGGGTTCACACCGGCGGATCTTTTCCAACCACGCATCGAGATCCATCATATAGGGAACTCTTTGGGTGGCTTTGCGGCGGTTCAGTCGTTTGTTTTGATTCGCTACGACGGTTCCGTGCGACGGTTGAAATGCGGTGCACACGCGCGAGCGCAAATACGCGCGTTGGTTCCGCGGGTGCGCGCGTCGACGGGGTGTGACGACGCCGACGAAGACGCTCGGACAGATCGAGGTTTTTCCGCATTATGTATAATAGTCATTTTAAGACGATGTATGTATGTTTGTGTCGTTACATTGTGTCTCGCGTACGTACATTACAACAACAAGCGCCCTCGCGAACGATGCCATCCCTCGCTCGTGGGCGCGGTTTAGCGCACGACGGCGGTGAGCACGGTGAGGTACTCGCCGAATGCGTAGGCCGGATCGATGGGTTGATCCCCCGAGGCGCCGCGGATGGAGAGGATGGTGGCGGATTTGCCGGCGGCGCGGGCGGCGTTTTCGACGACGGGCGTCAAGAGTCTCTCCTGAGTGACGGCTCCGGAACACGAACAGGTGATGAGGATGCCCCCAGGGCGGAGAAGCGTCATCGCGCGCTTGTTCAGGCCGACGTATTTGGGGAGAGCCTTTTTGAGGGCTTGCTTGTTGGGGGCGAACTTGGGCGGGTCAAGAACGATGACGTCGTACGAACCGGCGCCGCCGGCATCGATGGCGTCCTGCATAAAGTCAAACGCGTCGGCGCGGACGAATTCGATCTTATCCTGGACAGAGTTGAGCTCGGCGTTCCGTTTCGCGACGGTGAGCGCGGCTTCGGAGCTGTCGACGGCGGTGACGCTCTCGGCGCCGCCGAGCGCGGCGTTGAGCGAAAAGCCACCCGTGTAGCAGCACACGTCCAAAACCTTCTTCCCCTTGGATAACTCTCGAACGGCGAATCGATTATCGCGCTGATCGACGTAAAAGCCCGTTTTGTGTCCACCCGCCATGTCGACGGCGTATTCGATGCCGTTTTCGCGCACGCGAACTTCGCCCGGCACGTCTCCCGCCGATTCGCCCGACGCCGCGCGGTAATACTCCACCAACTCACCATCCCACGGTATCCCCTCCGCCTCGTACATCTTCTCGTCCCGTCTCCAAACTACCTCGGTCTTATCTCCCAAAACCTTTGCAAAGCTCTTCAAGATGACGTCCCGCCAAATCTCGACCCACGCCGCGGTGGACGAAGCCACCACCACGTCGCCGTACACGTCGGCGTTCAATCCACTAAACCGATCCCCTTCCGAATTCAACAACCGATAACACGTCGTCGAGTCGTTCCCAACCAATCCCATCGCCGCGCGTAACTCGTACGCCTCCCGAATCCTCCTCTCGATCGTTTCCTCCGCGCTCTCTCGCGGCTCCCACGCCTGCGTCAAAATCCGCACGCTGTAAGAACTCGTATCGTTATAAAACCCCAAAGCGATCGGCGCCAGCGCGTGATCCGTCACGCACACGTAATCCCCACTCTTCACCTCTCCTTCGATTCGTTCGATCGCTCCGGCGTACACGATCGGGTTCCCATCCAAAAACATGTTCGCTTTCCCTCTTCCCACGACGACGCGCGCTTTTTCCGTCGCCGCCTCGATCGTCGCCTCCAACGCCGCGCGTTGCGCGTCGTCAAAGTTTCTCCGCTGTCGCGGCACCGACGCCGCGTCTCCGGAGTTCGGTCTACGCCCGCCTCCGCGGCCTCGTCCGCGTCCACCGGACGACGACGACGACGACGTCGACCGTCCGCCCTGTCGCGCCGCCACGGCGACGACGCCTCTTCGCGGGCGCAACAGCGTCTTCGTCGCCGTCGCCAGGCGACCGAACCGCGCGGCTGCGACGAACATTTTAGGCAGAGACGCGTCGATGAGATATCGGGTCGGAAGGCGCGCGGTCGAGTGAAGCGAGCGGCGTCAGAATGATTGATTGATGATGTTATAAAGCGGTAAAAGTGACTTGTTGTAAATTACAAAGCTGCCGCGCGCGTCTGTCGACGATCGGGTCGACCGACCGACGACGACGGGATGCGCATCGCGTACACAAACGTAATCTTAAAAGACATTCGTCGTTTTCCATGAAACGAACGGACGCGAGCGGTGTTGGTACGACGCTCGCGCCCGGCAATCAACGCGTCGAGTATTTTTCGCTCACGCGGAAGCCGAGTCGGCGCCCGAGGCGTTTTCGCGTAAAATTTCCTCGAGCGTCGGTTCGAGCGTTCCGATGCAGTTGTCCTTGTTCATAATCTTGTCGAGACCGAACAAACCGATGCGGAAAGTGTTGTTTCCGGCCGGTTCGTTGATCATGAACGGAACGCCGGCGGCGATTTGGAATCCCTTCTCCTTAAACTTGCCAAACATGTTGGGATTGTCCGTGTAAGAGACGACGACGCCCGGCGCCTCGTAACCCTTGGCGGCGACGGATTTCAACCCTTTACCCGCCATCATCTTGCGGGTTTCCATGCCGAGATCCCACGCCATTTGTTTCACCTTTTCAAAGCCAACCTTTTCCGTTTGTTTCGCCGCGCTTTCAAAGAGCATCAGCGCGTCGGTGGGCATGGTGGTGTAATACGCAAAGCCCCCCGCGAGGTAGGCATCCATGACTTCGAGCCACTTGCGCATGTTGATCACCATGGACGTCGACACGGAGTTTCTCGTCGCGTGCACGCCGCGTTCACCGAGCATGATGACGGAGGCGCACGCCGGGCCGGTCCAACCCTTTTGCGGGGCGCTCAAAATGGCATCCACCCCGGTTTCCTTCATGTCCACCCACACGGTGCCGCTCGCGATGCAGTCGAGGACGAACAACCCCCCGTGTTGATGCACGGCGTCGGCGACACCCTTGATGTACTCATCCGGTAAGATGATCCCCGTCGACGTTTCCACGTGCGGCGCGAACACCACCGCGGGCTTTTCTTTACGAATCATGTCCACGACCTCCGCGAGCGGCGGCGGCGCAAAGGCGGGTTGCGCCTCGTCGTCCACCGCCCGTCCCCGCATGACGATCGTTTCGCTCGGAATTTGCGTCTGCTCAAAGATATCCGTCCACCGGTACGAAAAATACCCGTTTCGAATCACGAGCGCCTTTTTCCCCGAGCACCACTGCCGCGCGACGGCTTCCATTCCGTACGTTCCGCTTCCCGGCATGATTACCACGCCGCTCGCGTTGTACGCCCGCTTCATCATCCCGTCAATGTTCTTCATCGTCTCGCAAAACACCGGGCTCATGTGGTTCACCGCCCGGTCCGTGTACACGACGGAGTATTCCTTCAGTCCACCGTTTCGCTCGAGCGAGAGCGGTCGATCGTGGAACGGGACGCCGTCGAAATCCCCGAGGTGGTGGCGCCCCTCGGGGCCCCCTGTTTTGGCGGCATTCGCGCGCGACGTCGACGAAGAGACCCATCGTCTCTTCGTCTCTCGCCCCGTCGGCGTCGTCGTCGCGGCGTCACCGATCGTCGACGCCGTCATCACCGTCGCGCCGCGCAGCTCGATCGCCGCAACCGTCCGGCGAAGCGCCGTCGTCGTCGTCCGTCGAAGCATCGTGTTCGTTCGTTCGTTCGTTCGTTCGTTCGTCGACGTGTGATGACGTCCCCCGTTTCGCGATGACGATATCCGTTCCGTTGGTCCGATCGTTTCATCGTTAGTACAAGTACCGTATCGTTGTTTTACACTTAGTTAGCGTTCTGTTGGTTTTTTATATGGGAGACTGAGAGACTGAGAGAGGCAGAGAGAGAACGTCATCGCATAGAACGTCATCGCGACGTTTCGGATCGGGTGTCCCGGTGTGGGTAAAGTGTCCCGGTGTGGGTGTGTCCCGGTGTGGGTAAAGTGTCCCGATGTGGGTGTGTCCCGATGTGCGCTCCATATGTACTATATGGGTAAACAGTAATGATGATGAAAACAAAACAGAGGGAAAAAATAAACGACGAACAGGGGGGACGGAGGGGGGGGGCGCGAACGTTCGGACGGACGGACGGACGGACGGACGGGTCGAGTCGAACCGAGTGGAGTGGAGTCCGAGTGGAGCCGAGCCGAGTCGGGTTGATTCATTTGATTGACTTCGAACGGGGTACTATTAGTGTAGTACGGGGTTTGTAATCGTATCTTAATGGGTGAAACGACCGTCGTTCGTGTATCGGTGCCGACGGACGGATGGATGAATGATGGATGGATGACACCGGGACACCGGGACACCGGGACACGTCGGCACAGCGTCGCGCGAATCTCCTCGCACCGGGGGTCGGGCGGCGCGAACGTCGAAGGGACCCGGAACCGGGGGTTTGAGTTCGTTTCGGTTCGCGCGTCCGTCGGTCGGTCGGGGAAAAACGAACGCGATGACGCCGACGCTGGCGCCGGTGCTGGCGCGTCCCAGCGGCGCGTTCGATGGGACGGGGACGCGCGGACGGCGGCGAGCGGTGGGACGGGACGCCCGGACGACGAAACCGCCGAACTCGCGCGGTGGGGCCCCGGTGTGCACCCGCGGGTCGACGGTGCGAAGGCGGTTTCTGGGATCTGGGACGTACGACTCGTTCGACGACGCGGACCCGCGAGGGGAGGGCGGGGACTCGTTGGACGACGACGACCCGACGCGCCGGGCGTTCGACGCGGCGGAGTGGAACGCGATGTCGTTGGCGAGGCGGACGAAGGACGTGCTGAAAGCGACGGATTCGTCGGGGATTTGGACGGTGGGGACGACGGCGTTGGTGTTCGTCATCGCCGGGTTTGAGTCGTTGGAAGCCGAGGCGGTGAGCAAAGGGGTGGCGTTGGAAGCGGTGCTTCCGGCGTTGGTGCCCAAGGCTTTGGCGCCGGCTTTGGAGGATGGGGCGATTGAGAACGCGGAGCAGTGCTTGCAGGCGATATTTTTGTTCGAATACGTCGTGCGAGCGTGGAGCGAGGAGTTCAAGTTGAGGTATTTGCGGTCGCCGGTGGCGTTGATTGATTTTTTATCCTTGTTGCCGACGTTTGGTTTCATTCTGAGTCTCGTCGGTATCGGTGGCGCGGGACAAGCGGCGACGGAGACGTTCCGACCGTTGCGATTGTTTCGCGTGCTCAGATTGCTTCGCGTGCTCGATCTCGAGGGTGCACAGGTGGACGATGGGAAGGACGCCGCGGCGAAGACGGCGCGCCGACAAAAGACGCAAAACGAAAAAGTCATCGCCGTCGCGGTGGAGTTTTTGTGCGTGTTTTTAATCAGCGGAGAGTTGTTTTACGATTTGGAGGTGGATAAAAATCCAAACATTTCCGACGTCGGTGACGCGATTTACTGGAGTTTCCTCACGCTCACTGGCATTGGGCAGCCGTTTGAGGCGGCGACGGCGGAGGGACGAGTCGCCACGGTGGTTTCCATTCTCACCGCGCTCGTCGTCGTCCCGCTTCAGCTCGCGGTCCTCGTCTCCGCGCAGACAGAGGCTCAGAATCAAAGCGGTACTGGAGGCGCTATACCGAAGATTCCTCCGACATCAGCGGCGAAAATCGGCTTGGCTGCGCCCGTGATGATTCCGGATACGCCTCCAGAGACGGATGAGCAATTCGCGAGCATGACGTCTGACGTCGGAAAAGACTTTTGGCTCGGAACCATGGATGAGGATTCTCAGTGGTTGAGGATTCGCGAGCGCGAGGAGCTCAGAGAGGCGAGGAAAAAGATTCGATCCATGGAGTTTACGATTAGCGGCCTTCGCGAGGAGAACAGAAAACTTCGGGAAACGCTTCGCGAGGTGGACGCAAACGTACAACTCGAGCTCGAGGTTGAGGAGGACATCGCCTTTTGAGTGAGAAAAAGAAGACGACATAGATAGGTTTACAACGTAGGATATTCATTGCTTTAGGACATTTTTTTTCTGTCTCGCGCGCGGGTCGTCGACGTTCGACGTTCGGCCTTCGACGCGACTTTGTATTGATAAATCATGACGCAAATTTGATTATTAAAACACAACAATTATTCGTCGTCTGAATCGGCAAACTTGATCGAGTTCACTGCGGTATCGTTGATGGCACCCCCGAAATAACTCTTCTTACGCTTGTTCTTCTCGTGCTGGAATCTGGCGCCGCGCACTTGTCCGAGGACTTGTTGCGCCTTGGCGCCGTACCCAGAGTCGCCAAAAGTACCCTCATAAGACATATCCCAGGATCCCTGTTTACCCAGCCATTCCGAGCTATTAACTCTGCGCATCGCGAGAAAAGAAGTAGGATCATTCATCGTCAGTAAGTTTTCTCTAATCATTTTCGGGTCGCATGTTTTCGTGCTAATGATCGAGCAAAGCTCGCGCCGCCAGTTCAGGCTCTCACCTTTGGAAAGGCACACCCGGCTGCTTGTCGTCACCGCCCTTTGGCGGCGCGCTCTTGCTACCCGTCGCGTCGTCCTTGGCGGGTTTCGGGGGCTGAGGCGTCTTGCTTACCTTTTCGTCGCTAGAGCTGGAGGAGGAGGAGGAAGAGGAAGAAGAAGAAGAGGAGGAGGAGGAGGAGCCGCCGCTCTTGTCGCTCGACGAGCTCGAAGAGCTGGAAGACGAAGAGGCGTCATCCTTGGTTTCTTCCTTCTTCTCAGACTCAGATTCGGAAGAAGAGCTGGAAGATGACGAGCTGGAAGATGAGGAAGCGTCATCCTTGGTCTCTTCTTCCTTCTTCTCGGATTCAGAAGAGGAGGACGAAGAGGAGGACGAAGAGCTGCTCGAGGAAGAGTCAGCCTTCTTCTCTTCCGACTTGTCAGACTTGGAATCGGAAGAGCTGCTGCTGGAAGAGGAGCTGGAAGAGGAAGAGGCATCATCCTTGGCCTCTTCTTCCTTCTTTTCTTCAGATTCGGAAGAAGAGGAGCTAGAAGAGCTGCTCGAGCTGCTCGAGGACGAAGACGCGTCGTCCTTCTTTGCCGCTTCTTCCTCCTTCTTCTCGGATTCAGAAGAGCTGCTGCTGCTGCTCGAGGACGAAGAAGAACTAGAAGAAGAAGAGTCCTTCTTCGCCGGTTCTTCCTCCTTCTTCTCAGAGCTAGAAGACGAGGAAGACGATGACGAAGAAGAGCTGCTCGACGAGCTCTTTTCCTTTTCGGCGCTCTTGTCAGACTCGCTGTCGCTCGACGAAGCACTCTTGCTCTTGCTCTTGCTCTTGCTCTTTGAGGAAGACGAAGAAGACGACGAGGAAGACGACGAGGACGAATCATCCTTCTTTGCCGGTTCTTCCTCCTTCTTTTCCGATTCAGAAGAGCTGCTGCTGCTCGACGAGCTGCTGCTGCTGCTGCTCGAAGAACCACCCTTATCGCTCTTCGAGTCGCTATCGCTCGACGACGAGTCGTTATCGCTCGACGACGAATCACTATCGCTCGCCGGTTTCGCCTTTTTCGCATCCGCTCCCTTCTCACCGCTCGCCGCGTCCTCTCGCTTGCGCTTTTCCCCGCGTTCTTCCCAAGCCTCCACGAGCGCCGCCGCCGCGCTCTCCTCGTGTTCGATCCCCGATTCTTCGCACGCCGTCACCAATTCCCGGTGCGCCTTGAGCTTACGCTCCGCGCGCATCGCCGTGAGCGTCTTCTGCAACCCACACGCTTTCAAGTACTGTTCCACCGGCGTCAAGAGCGCGCCGAGTCGCGCGTCGTCCAGCGTCTCGCTCGATGGCGGCGCCATGTCCTCTTGTCCGTTCGGTTTCCCTCTTCCCTCTTCCCTCGCGTCGGATCGAACGATCGCTCGGTTCTATTCGATTCGTCGTCGATCAATCGATCCGACGCACGCGCGATTCGTCGTCGCGAATCGTCCCTCGGTGAATCCGGCTCCGGCTCCGGCTCCGCGTCGCGATGTGTCGCCCGTCGCGGTCGGTGCGTTTCTTCGACGCGCCGCCGCCATCGTGCGCGAGCGGGACACCCCGAGCCGAGTCGAGCCGAGTGAAAAATCGTCCCGCTCGATCGGGGTGTCCCGCTCGCGCACGATGGTGTGTGTGTAAACAGTATTGTGTCCCGCACAGACGAAAAAAACGACGCAGCCGTCCCCGTCCCGTCCCGCGGGGAAGAAAAGCGGCGTGGTCGCGTCCCGCTCGATCGATCGTGATTTTCAACCGTGCGTGTATGTATACACATACACACACATAGCGTTCGTGTGCGTGGTAGTACGGGGACGGGGATAGAAAAAAGCGCCCGGGACGACTGAAAAAGCGCGCGAACCGACCCGAGCGATCGCACCTCGGCGGCTGCGCGGCGTCCGTCGACACACCGCGACCGACGCCCGAGCGCGCGCGAAGGGAACCGAACGAACCATGGCGGCCGCGGGATACGAATTGCGAGGCATCTACGGCACGGAGCCGTACTGGCCGGAAAAGAAATTGAAAATTTGCGTCACGGGCGCGGGCGGTTTCATCGGCTCGCACCTCGCCAAGCGATTGAAAGAGGAGGGCCATCACGTCGTGGCGTGCGACTGGAAGAGAAACGAACACATGGAGGTGCGGGGGAGATTTAGATTGGATTCGACGCGCGGGCGACGACGACGACGACGACGGCGACGGATGGGTGATCGCGCTTTTGCGCGTGAATTGTTTTCGGCGGTTCGATTCCGTCGAAACGCGCCGGTGGACGTCGCGAACGGGCGAACGGCGGCGTGTTATTCCATCGGGGAATGGGTGACGTCGTTCGCGTGCGGAACCCGGAAAAAGTAACCTCTCGGGCGGGTTTTCGCGTCGCGCGACGCGCGCGAGCGGCGTGAAAACGCGCGGGAGCGGTGGGGAAAATGTTTCGCACGTCACTAACCTTGGTTTTGAACGCTTCGACGCGCGCGTAGGAGTCCATGTTTTGCGATGAGTTTATTCTCGCCGATTTGCGCTTGTTTGAGAACTGCAAAAAGGTTCTCGAAGGTTGCGACCACTGCTTCAACTTGGCGGCGGACATGGGCGGTATGGGTTTCATTCAGTCCAACCACTCTGTCATCTTTTACAACAACGTCATGATTTCCTTCAACATGATGGAGGCCATGCGCGTGTGCGGGGTGACGAGATGCTTTTACGCGTCTTCGGCGTGCATCTACCCGGAGGGCACGCAGTTGTCGACGGAGATGCAAGACGGTCTCAAGGAAGCCAGCGCTTGGCCGGCTCAACCGCAAGACGCGTACGGTTTGGAAAAGCTTGCCTCTGAAGAGGTTTACAAGCACTACCAATCCGATTTCGCTATCCAGACTCGCATCGGCCGTTTCCACAACATTTACGGTCCGTACGGCACCTGGAAGGGTGGCCGCGAAAAGGCGCCGGCGGCTTTCTGCCGCAAGGCTGCCACCGCGGTCGACGAAGTCGAAATGTGGGGTGACGGTAAGCAAACCCGATCCTTCACCTACATTGATGACTGCGTCGAAGGTATTCTTCGCCTCACCAAGAGCGATTTCGCCGAACCGGTGAACATTGGCTCTGACGAAATGGTTTCCATGAACGAGATGCAGCAAATGGCTCTCGGTTTCGCCGGTAAGGATTTGCCAATCAAGCACATTCCGGGTCCGGAAGGCGTGCGAGGCCGCAACTCCAACAATGACTTGATCAAGGAGAAGCTCGGCTGGGCTCCGTCTGTCAAGCTCGCCGATGGTTTGAAGGTGACTTTTGAGTGGATTCAGTCTAAGATTGCCGAGGAAGCAAGCAAGGGTGTCGACACCGCCGCCGCGTTCGGCAAGTCGACCATTTGCGCCACGCAAGCGCCGACCGAACTCGGTGCGCTTCGTGCGGCCGATGGCGATGAGAAGCTCTAAAGTGATAATGCGACAAGATGGGCGTGGTTTTTGCTGGAGGATTGGCGCTCGTGAGGGCGGAAGTACGTACTGTACTGGTATAGATGAACACATAAGATTGATTACGTAATTAAACACCAACATTGATTGACAAAATCATCAAACACATCACTCGCACGCACTTCCACGCGCGCTTCGTAAAAAGAAGAACATTGTACAGTAATACTAAGCGTCGTTAAAACAACACTGGGAAAAGCGCGGTCTGGCCGTTACCGTAAGACTTTTGCACACCCTGTTGAACGACGGCGCGACATACCGGACACGTCTTTGCCCCGCTCGAACCACTCGAAGGTTGTCGATCGAACCATTCGCCGATGCAATCTTCGCAAAAGATGTGCGAACAGCGAAGTTTTGTTGCGTCGACGCAGTCCTCCTGACAAATGGCGCAGACGTTGCCCGCCTCCATGAGCTCCTCGCGCGTGGCGCTCTCGCCGTGCGCGGGCGAGCGTTTCCCCCAAGAGAACCATACGGATGTCGCTTGCGCGAAATCAATCCCGCGATGGGCGACGAGTCGGACTTTGGCGAAACAGTACGCTCCGGTGACGAAGGAGGCGACGACGCCCGGAAGTTCGCGATGAAAGTACCCCAACCAAACCGGTGCCGGGATGAGGCTTCGACACGCAAGACTCGCGTACTCAATCGCTGAAAGCACCGCCGCGCGTCGTCGGTACAGCCTAGCCGCGGGAAGCTTCACCGCCGGTTTCGACGTTGACGGCCGACGCATCGCCGCTTGCAACGCCGACAGCGGCAACGCCACCACGGCGAGCTTGGCGAGTATGAAGACATACTTGACGCACAAATCTAAAACCAAAACGTCCCACACGCACTGCAAGAAACCACCATCACTAGAAACACCACCGTCGCCAACGCTGTCGTTCACGGCGAAAACTCTCCGCGCGCGCGAGCCCGTCGGCGACAACAAAAAAATCCCCAAGATGTGCGCGCACAACACGCCCGACATGGCCGCAACGTCGTGCGACCGCCGTTCCTCCCTCGCGCTCACGCTCGCCACCAACCGCGCGTTCACCCTCGTCAGCACGTACATCAACCACGTCACCATGGCTAACATGCCCAAATGTTTCCAGACGAACACGAGCAGGAAGAGCGCGACCATCGGGGTTCCTCGCTCCGCGCTCGACAACAACCCCGCCAGTCGACTATTGTGTTGTTCCAACGACACCGCCGACGTGGATTCGTTCGCACCACCAGAAACACCACCGACGGAACCACCCGAACCGCCGACATCGGCATTCATCGCGACCGAACCACCCGAACCGCCGCCGTCGGCGCTCTCCGAAGAATCCAGTCCTCGGCGTCGTCTCGCCGCGTTCGCCGCATCCCTGATCGCCGCTTCGATCGCCGCATCCGTCGTCGACGAGCTCCGTCCACCGCTCATCGCGCTCCCTCGCGTCGTTCCCTCGCGCGCATCACCCGTCGGTCCGACGAGCGCGCGTAACGTCGTCGCGATGAACGAATCATCATCAGACTCGCGCTGAGTCATCAACGCGTGTCGACGTCCCGCGTCGTCGTCGCCGACGTCCCCGACGCGCATCGCGGTCGGTGACCCCGGGGGCGACATCGACGCGTCGACGTCCCCGCGAACCCCGCGTTCGATGTCCATACCGCGCGCGGGGTGGGGCGGTGTGACGTCGTCTCGTCTCGATCGATCGAACAAAAAGTCAACCAACTCTGGTGCGCCGCGCGCGCGCGCTTCACTCACCGACGCGTCGACGATCGACGACGGGCGCGACGGCGTTGGATAAGAGTCGAAGCGAAACGCGAACGACGGTTCGTTCGCCTCTTCGTTTCCATCGTCGAATCGCGTTCGGGGGCTCGATACCCGTCGTTCGTTGACCATTACCACTCTGCGTGACGATTGACGTCGCGAGTTCATGGCGACGACGACGACGACGGGACGCGCGACGGGTGGACGCGACGGGGAGGACGCGAGACGGTGCGTGTGATGACGACGACGACGACGGGATCGATTCTGACGTCGTCGCGTCGGATGGACGCGATGTACGCCCGACTTGAATCGACGGTTGACTTTTGGATTGAACGACGACTGAAAGAACGACGACTGAAAGAACGACGACGACGACGACGACTGACGGATGCGACCGCCGATACCGCACAGATACCTCCGCGCGTATGGTTTGATGCGGTACCGCGATGCGCTGAAACACCTCGACGCGGGTGAGGTGAGAGAACTCCGAGGAGAGGATTTGAGCGCGTTGGGCGTGCGAGACGTCGCGGACAAGGCGAAACTCGCGCGGATGATTAAAGAGATGCGTCGGGATGCGAATCGAAGACGTGAATCGACGACGACGACGACGACGACGACGACGACGATGGCAACGTCGTCGGTGGTTTTACAAAGTGTCGTCGATGATGGGCAGACGTCGCGCGAAGATCAACGCGTCGGGTCTTCGTCTCCGTCGTCGTCGTCGTCAGACGAAGAAGGCGAAGCGATTGGCGACGCCGACCCGCCGCCGATCGCCTTTGCCTCGACATCCAAAATTCGCGTCTCGGTTCGGAAACGGCCTCTGAACGCCAAGGAAAAATCTCGCGGCGAAAGGGACATTTGCCAAACCGCCGCGTCGTCGAGCGAAGAAGAGAATGTCGGCGGTGGATTGACGGTGTGGGAGCACAAGACAAAGGTTGACTTGACGCGATTTGTGGAGAAGCACGCGTTCGCGTTCGATAACGTCTTTGACGAATCAGCGTCGAACGACGAAGTGTACGCCAACGAAGTGAAACCACTGGTTGATTTCGTGATCGGGCGACGCGGGAACGCGACGTGTTTCGCGTACGGGCAGACGGGAAGTGGGAAGACGTACACGATGCAGCCATTGCCGGGGCGAGCGGCGCGCGACATTTTAACCTTTGCGGCGTCGGCGGGCGATAGCGGTCGAGGCGACGCGTCGCCCGCGTTACAGCTTTGGGTGAGCGCGTTTGAGATTTACGGTGGACGCGTGTTTGATTTGTTGAATGGACGAAGAAAACTGCGGGTGTTGGAGGATTCAAAGTCTCAGATTTGTGTCGTCGGATTGCAAGAGTACCGCGTGGACGCGAGCGAGACGTTTGATCGGCTCGTTGAGCACAGCACCAAAGCTCGATGCGTCGGAAGCACGGGTGCCAACGCCGAGTCTTCGCGTTCGCATGCGATATTGCAGCTCGTGTTGAAACGACCGTGTCGACGTGCGTCGTCAGCGTCGTTCGCGGTGTCCCCGGATGACCAGCCGTCGGCGGAGGCGATTGGAAAGCTTTCATTTATTGATTTGGCCGGAAGCGAGCGAGGCGCCGACACGACGGATAACGATCGACAGACGCGGATAGAGGGGGCAGAGATCAACAAATCATTGCTCGCGCTGAAAGAATGCATTAGGGCGCTGGATAGCGGGGCGTCTCACGTGCCGTTTCGAGGGTCGAAACTCACGGAAGTGCTGCGCGATTCGTTCCTCGGCGATTCGCGCACGGTGATGATTGCAAACATTTCGCCCGCGGAAGGATCTTGCGAGCACACGCTCAACACGTTGCGATACGCCGATCGAGTGAAAGAATTAACGCGAGAGGGCTCGGGTGACGCGCCGACGAACAGCGGTGCGAGCGGGACTTCCGTCGTATCGAATGGAAGCCGAATCATCGCGGGGAGCGTCGCGAGTAAGGATCCAAAGACGACGGCGTTCGAGCCTCGCGTCTCTCCGTCGTCGACGCTGCGAGCGCCGAGAGGGGCGAGACACTCAAGTAGCGCGCATGAAATCAGTCGCACGCGACATAAACTCTCTCGCGGACGCGAATCTACGCCCAACGTACACTCGGATGATTCACTGATGAAACCGTTGAAATCGTATTCGGCGCGCGAGAGAGAAGACATGACACCAGAGGAGGCGGTGCGCGCACACGACGAGCTCATCGATGTGATTTTGTGTGAAGAAGATGGAATCATCGCCGCGCATCGCGCGCACATCGAGCGGTCGATGGAGGTGGTTAAGCAAGAAATGGAATTCCTCGCGCGCGTCGAGCAACCCGGTTCGGCGGTCGACGCGTACGTGGACGGACTCGATGCCATCCTGGCGGAGAGGGCACAGGATGTCGCACACCTGCGCGATCGCGTCAATAAATTTCGCTGTCTTTTGCAGCGAGAGGAGGCGCTTTCGGCGCGCGTGCTCTCGACGCAGACGGCGTCGACTTGAGAATCGATACAAATTCAAACTATACATTAATCGTTACAATCCCAGAGGCCAATCGTTTTCGCTATCCCGCGATAAATCTCGACATTGTGACGTATTCCGATCGCGCGCGTTCACAGAGCGGCAGCTGAAACTCGCTCGCGGCCCAGACCGAGTCATCGGGAATCCAGCCCTTGAGCATGTCTCCTTCGTCCTCGCCGAGCGCAGGCCGAGCTACAGTTGGGTACCGATCGTAGCCGCCGTCGATGCTTCTTCCGTCATACATGAGAGGAGAGATGCCGCCCTTCAAACCGACTCGCATGTTGATACGCGCCGGCTGAAGGGTGTAATCGATCCACTGTTCGAGCGCCGGCGAAGGACCACCTCCTTTGTTTCTCGCCGTGGCGCTCGGCACCGCCCACACATCGCTCCACAGCGTCGTCCCAGACTTTGGTACGACGAGCCCTATGAGCGTTGATCTGCGCGCGATGGAGAAAATCTCCTCCGACGGACCGACCGCGACGGCGCAATCGCCGCACGCGAGCGCTTGTAAATACTGCAAATCGTCGAAAATCTTTACGTTTTGTCTCAAAAAGCGCACTCGATCGCTCACTCGCCCGTCCACGCCTCCTAAATCTGAAGAATTCACAGACATTCCCTCCGCCTTGAGCGCGGCGCTCAGAACGAGACGCGGCGCGTTAGGCAGCCCGATGAGACCTCTCAGCCGCGGATCGAATAAATCCTCCCAATCTCTCGGCGGTCTCACTCCCTTTGGCAATTTATCCTTTCTGTACGCTATCGTCGCGCAACCAAACCGATACGGCGCACCGTAAATTAACCCGCTCGAACTCTGCTCACCCGTCCTCGGATCTCTTCTCACCACCGCGCGCCATATCGGCGGCAACGCGTTGAACCACCGAGAGCTCTCCGCGTTCGGTATCGGCCGAATCAACCCGTTCACGATGGCGGGAGCCAACCACTCGTCTCCCAGCGTAACCGCGTCCGCTCCCTTCGTCCTCTTCCCATCCTTCACCAGGTTTGAGTACACGTCCGCCACATTCGGCGCCGTGCTCAGAGAAAACTTAACCTTGGACCCTTGCGTCTTGGAAAACTCGCTCGAGGCGGAGCTCGGAAAACTCTGTCGCAGCGCCACGACTTTGAGCGGAGCGTCAAACGCGTACGCCGTTCGTCTCTTCCCCTCGTACGATATCTCCGTCGTCGCGCGCGCCGGCGCGTCTGGTAGATAAAAAGACGCGAGTCCACTCGCCACCGTCGCCGCGCGAAGCACATCGCGTCGCGTCGTCGTCGCATCATCGTCTTCTTTGTCCTCGTCCTCGTTGTATCGTTGCTCTGCAAACCGATGATGATTACTCGCCCGAACGATCCCATGGCGTCGTCGTCTCGACGCCCCGGACGCGCGATTCGTCGCCGATGACGTCGGCACGCTCGCCCTCGCGCGTTGCACCACCGTTGACATGTCCGTTCGCCTTCCCGAACGCCGCGCACTGGCGCGATGGCGCTACAGGGTTTGCGCTTTTGTGGTAATCACTCGATCGCGCGCGCGTCACTTCAAGTCGCCGCACCCGCGTCGTCAACGAACGCGAGCACGCCAACAAGAAAGGGTTCAGCGGTCGCATCATGCACTCCGTCGCGCCCAACCGCGTCGGCGTCGATTCTCACGCGCGCGTGAAGAAGCATAATCACGCCCAATCGCTGCGCCGATGCGCAAAGACTGCTGCCGCGACGCCGATGCGTCGTCGATGCGTCGTTCAATCGTCGTCCGCGGCGGTGAACTCGCTCGGGGGTGTTTTTGAAACCCTTCGTTTCCTCGAACCGAAGGATTGCGTGACGGTGCGCGAGGAGTTTGGAACGCCGACGTACGTGTACGACCAGGCGACGCTCAAGGCGCAAGCCGCGGCGGCCAAGGCGTTCCCGAACGCGTACGGGTTGACGGTGCGGTACGCGATGAAGGCGTCGCCAAACGCGGCGATTTTGAAGACGTTCAAGGCGGCTGGATTGAACATTGACGCGAGCAGCGGGTACGAGTGCGAGCGGGCGATGCGCGCCGGGTTTGCGGGCGAAGAGATTTCCTTGTCGACGCAAGAGCTTCCGAACTTCTTCCCGGATTTGGTGAACAAGGGCGTGAAGATCAACGCGTGCTCTTTAGATCAGTTGGAACGATTCGGTGCGGCGTTCCCGGGCGGGGAAGTTGGTGTTCGGTTCAATCCGGGTCTCGGAAGCGGCGGCACGGGTAAGACAAACGTGGGGGGCCCGAGCTCGAGTTTCGGCATCTGGTTTGAACACTTGCCCAAGGTGAAGGAGATCGTGGAAAAATACAAGTTGAAGGTGGTTCGCATTCACACGCACATTGGTAGCGGTAGCGACCCGGCGGTGTGGCAAAAAGTGAGCGGTATGTCTTTGGATTTGTGCCGTGAGTTCACCGGCGTGGAGACGCTCAACTTGGGCGGCGGTTACAAGGTTGGCCGCATGTCTTACGAAAAGTCCACCGACCTTCAAGTCGTCGGCGCGCCGGTGAAAGAGGCGTTCGAGGCGTTCGCTGCTGAGACGGGTCGCAAGTTGAAGCTTGAGATTGAACCGGGTACGTTTTTGTTGGCCAACTCGTGCGCCGTCGTCACCACGGTGCAAGACAAGGTCACCACCGGCACGGCAGAGGGTCACACCTTTTTGAAGCTCGACATGGGTATGACGGAAGTCTTGCGTCCGAGCCTTTACGGCTCTCAGCACCCGCTCGTCTCCGTCAACGCCGCCGGTGCGCTTCCGGAGACCCAAGCCGAATACGTCGTCGTCGGCCACTGCTGCGAATCTGGCGATTTGCTCACCCCAGCCCCGGATGAACCGGAAACCATCTCCGAGCGCGCCATCGGCGAAGTCTCCATCGGCGATTTCATCGTCATCGAGGGTTCCGGTGCCTACTGCGCCGGCATGAGCTCCAAAAACTACAACTCTTTCCCGGAAGCTCCAGAAGTCATGAAGCTCGAAGACGGTTCCTTTGCCCTCATCCGCCGCAAGCAAACCCTCGACCAAATCCTCGCCAACGAAGTAGACTTCACCGCGTAAGTCACACGCGGCGTTCGGCTTTTTTAATCATCAAATACTTAACACCATAATCGTCGAGTGATCATGAGATGCGCGACGGAACTGTTTCTGCTTGAGCCTTTGTGGGTTCGTTCATGAGTTACAACGCGCAGAACCACACTCGTCGACGCCGACGTCCACCCGAACGTCGTTCGAACGCTCAAAAAGCGCGTCGACATCCATCATGTCGCTCTCACTCACGCGCCCGTCGGCGTCCACCGTCCGTCTCTGTGCGTCGAGACCCACTCGACGCACTCGAGCCACGTCATCCAGTCGCATCGTCCGCGTGCGCGCCGCCGACGCCAGCTACGCCGACATCGAGACTGCGCTCGACGCCGTGCGACGTTTACCACCGAGTGAGCGTCCCGAAGCGCTCGAACGCGCGACCTCCACCGTTCGCTCGTCGCTCTCGTCGCTCAAAACCACCGGCAACGCCAACGTGTGGGACTCTTATCCAGAGCTGATGCGCCGAAACGTCTTTCCGAACGAACTGCGACAGCTCGGAGTGCAAAACCCGGAATCAATCGGACGTCCGAGCGATGCGAACGATTTCAACTTCATCGTCGGCGTGACGATGAGCACGTCTTTGCTCGCGACGGTGGTTGGGGTGACGCTTCCGGGGGACTGGGGCGCGTTTGGTTCATATTTAATCGGTGGCATCGCTTTGGCGGTGCTCGCGGTTGGATCTACGGCGCCCGGATTGTTGCGCGTTGCGATCGATCGGTTCGCGCGGGTGAACCCGGAGTACCGCAGACGGATCGCGAGACACGAAGCGGGGCACTTTTTGGTTGGGTACGCGTTGGGCGTTCCGGTTGGTTCGTACGACTTGGGCATCGACCAGTCGCACGTGAACTTTATGGAGAGCAAATTGGAGAGGAAGATTTTTCAAGGGGCGAGATTGACCGAGGCGGAGGCGTTGCCGTTGGCGGTGGTGTCCATGGCGGGCGTCGCCGCGGAAGCTTTAGAGTTTGAAGAGGTGATGGGACAGACTGCGGATTTGTTTGACTTGCAAAGAATGTTGAATAGGATTGAACCCAAAATGTCTGATGCGTCGCAGCAGCAACTGACGCGATGGGCCGTGTGGCAGGCGGCATCAATTTTGAAAAAGCACGCCGGGGCTTTCGACGCGTTGACGGAAAAGATGGAGCGAGGCGAGTCGGTGGTGGAGTGTCTCAAGGCGATTGAAAACGCGCGCTAGAGCGAGCGTGTACAGTAGTTTCTTACCAAATATTTGCTATTCTCATCAATGAATTGAATGTTTCTACACTACTTTGCGCTACAATTTCGTCGCGCCCCTCTGCTTTTCCTTCTCTTTTTTCAAATCGGCGCGACTTTGCGTGATGACGGCGAGGGCGAGACCTACGAAAGCACCCTTGATCATGACGTCGCTTTCGCTTCTAACAAAGCGAACGACGTCACGACCCGTTCGAGCCGCCGCCGATAGAGCTCGAGTCACGAAAGTGGGCCCCGCCGAGTGCACCGAGGCTCGCACGTTTCGCGGCTGCTTGCGCTTCCATTCGTCGCTCTGCGGCGCGAGCCTGCGTTAGTAAACATTGTCGATTTATTTGATGAGTCCCATGTTCGAGCTGCGAGGTGCGAGTGAATCAACAATGTTCGCGAGAGAAAAATATATTCGCGCGGCGCGTACACTTACCATTTGTTCTCGACGATCTTTGGCGTCCTTGTCAACCTTTTCCAGCAGAGCGGCGGATTTGCTACCGCCTTCATCGCGTTCGTTCGCCGGCTGCGTCTTGGCCAACAACGCCGCCGCCGCGGATTGCTTCTTCTTCCGTTCCTTTTGCGCCTTTTTACGCTCCTTCTCCTTCGCCTTTCGCGCAGCTTCGTACTCAGCTTCCTTAGCCGCGTGCTTGGCCTCAAGCTCCTCCGTGAGAGCACTCGGCACTTGCGCTTCAGAGATCCAGTCCCATGCGTCTGGCGCTCGAGCCATGGCGCGTCGAAACGCGTCGCGCGTAACCTTGTCTTTACTCACGACGTACGCAACTTTCCCTCTGTACACCACAGTCGGGTCCGCGTGCTCATCGTTGAGCAGAGCGAGAACGCGATCCGCGTCGCCCGCTCGAGCGGCAGCGTGAAGTTCTGGCTCGGGCGCTTCCGGTTCCGCTTCCTCCGTAGGCGTCGGTTCCTCCACGACAGCCTTGGGCTTGGCGGCAATTATAAACTTGGTATCGACGAGATTGGTTAATTCTTCATCAAACTCCAACGTCGGAGCACGTTCTTCGACAACGTTGAGGTTCACGGCGGCTAAACGCCCCGCGACGCGTCGCGTCTCGTTGAACGTAGGCTTTTGCGTCATAAACGGTACGCGTCTGATTCGCGGGTCTTTTCGATCCAAAATGGGATTCTTCGCGTTGAAGAGCGTCTTCGCATCCACTTTACTGACGCTGATGAATATCCGACTCGCATCCTGTGAAGTGATGAAAACGTGGCCGCGCGCGTCAGACAACAAAAATCATAACGAAGAAAACGCGACAATTGTAAACAAAAGAAACATCGACGCGACGATCCGTCAGCTCTCATAACTGAACCCTCATAGACGGCCTTCGCGCGGCGTCACTCGCGCGGCGTCACTCGCGCCGACGTGAACGGATCAAACGATGCCCGTGCGTTACAGAACCCGGCACACCTACGGGCGACACGCATCGCTCGCGGATCGAAAGTACCGATCGACGCGAACGCGCGCGCGCCCTACGGCGTAAAGGTTCTGCTTCGCGTGAACGCCGTCGTCACCCGCCGACGCGACCGATACCGCGGTCGCTCGCCACAGCCACTCGGACGACGCGTACGCCGTCCGTCTCAGGATGTCAGTTTTCATCACCCGGATCCATGTCGATGACGACGAATTCCAAACTCTAAACAAAAAGAAAAAAGAAAGAGGCGCGCACCTTGACCGCGTCCTTCCAGTCCTCCGCCAACGCCTTACGCATATCCTGTTCCAGCGCCAACTCCCCCTGACGCCGAATCGAACTCCCCGCCGACTTTATATTCTTCCCACCGGCATCCTTCGTCACCTGCCTACCCCCAGCTTTCGCCCGCACGACGTACCTCGACGACGTCGTGTGCGCCACCGCGCTCGCCTTTGGCGCGTCGCCGCTCCCGTCGAACCCCCTAACATCAAACACGCTCGCCGCAAAGTGCCCACCGCGCGCGAGCACCACCACCCACGGTTTATCTTTCGCCGCGACTAACCTCCCGAACGCCTCGGCGACGTCCGCTTCGCTCTCTACGCGCTCGTCCTCGGCGAAGAGCGCGCAGCGCCACACGCCTCGCGCGACCCCATCCGCGCCTCGCACGACGCACTGCGCCCCTTCACCCGCGCCCGTGAGCGCCACCAACGCCGACGTCGACGTTCCGGCATCCAATTCATCGTCCTCGTCGCTTCCGGACGTCCCTTCCTCCTCCTCCTCGTCCTCCTCGTCGTCGTCATCACTCGTCGCGTCCTCCTCATCCGAGTCCCTCGCTCGAGGATTCATCGGCACTCGCGTCGCCCCGCGCGTCGAACCACCCTCCGCGATCGTCACCGATCGCGCCGGCGCGCGTCCGGTCGCCGTTCGCGCCGCCGCGGGGGCGTTAAACACCGACATCGGCGCGTCCGTCCGTCCGTCCGTCCGGGTCTGTGGACGCGCGCGGGAGGGAAAATCCTCAAAAAAGCGAAAAGTAAAGTCCATCGTGTAGGAACCGTTTTTAATTTTGGTAACGGCGGCGTTCACTGGGATTCCATTCTCGAGTCATGACCCGTCGATCAGTGGGTATGTTTTGTTTCGAGCGTTACGACAGCCGTTTTCGTCGTTGTTGCTCGTCGTCTTCGTTGTTATCGTCGTCGGACGGCGCGATTGATCGACGCGCGCGTTGGAGTGGTCATTCGCGCGTGAGGGATCGGCGTGGTGAAGTCATTCGCGTCGCCCGCGGTGCGTCTCGTCGTTCGTGTGTGTGTGTTTTGTTTTGTTTCT
>Ga0181600_10000481_pt1 | contig 30423 bp, 17 predicted proteins | sample 041ome_2_FD_132982 | JGI IMG/M metagenome (GOLD analysis project Ga0181600, IMG submission 132982) | Coastal salt marsh microbial communities from the Groves Creek Marsh, Skidaway Island, Georgia - 041406US metaG (megahit assembly) | ecosystem: Environmental > Aquatic > Marine > Intertidal zone... | reverse complement strand
GGTTCTCGAACACACTTTGAAACCGCCGGAAGGTCCAAAACCAGAATGGAGAGTCGTGATGAAAAAAATGAGCGAAGCTTCGTGCAAAAGGTACCGATCGGTTGTGTTTGAAAACCCTGATTTTGTTCCGTACTTTGCGCAAAGCACACCAAGCACGGAATTGGGAAGTTTGAACATCGGCTCGCGCCCGAGTAAGCGGAAACCGAACGCTGGAGTTACAGCTTTGCGAGCGATTCCGTGGATCTTTGCCTGGACCCAAAGTCGCTTCCAACTTCCAGTCTGGCTCGGTATGTCTGCCGCATTCGCCGAGATCAAAGCGCAGGAAGGCGAACTGAGCACGCTTAGAGAAATGCACAAGAAATGGCCATTTTTTAAAGTGACGATGGATTTAGTCGAGATGGTTTTAGCCAAAGCTGATTTGAACGTCGTTGAATATTACGAGAAGACCTTGGTGGATGAACGCTTGAGAAATACGTTAGGTAAAGAATTGAGAAACGAGTTGATGACGACGATCGACCACGTTTTGGAAATTGCCGATCGAAGAGAGTTGTTGGTTAACCCAGAGTCAAAGATTGAAGTCGACGGCCAACAGTGTCCGGCGCAACATCAGCAGTTGAAGAATAAGTTGCAAATGCGATCGATCTACATCACGCCTCTGAACGTGATTCAAAGCGCTTACTTGAAGAAACAGCGCGAAATCGAAGAGATGGAAGCCAGCAACGACAGTTCTTTCGATGAATTGAAGTACGATCCAGCGTTGCCGTGGGCGCAAGATATGATGAAGCTGCATCCGAGTGCAAATGCGTACAAATCGGCGGTGAACGATACGCTCATCATCACCATCAAAGGTATCGCGAGTGGTTTGCAAAACACCGGTTAGGAGGAAAGGAGATGTATATATCATCATCACAATGATAATAATAATAATACTAACACATAAGAGTATACATGTATATAAACATACACTGTATATAAATGTTTGTAAAAGACAAAAAGAAAAGGAGAAGGAAACATAAACGTTTATACTGATGAGGATTTTGTTTTGATCTGTGATCTGTTTTCGCGGCTCAACAGACTTTAATAAAAAATTATACTACGAATCCTGCGCTTCTAAGTTTTGATTCTACTATCGCGTCGTCTTTGTACGCCCACACAGAAACGATGACCATTGCACACCCCAGTAATATTGGGCCATTTAAAGGTTCAAAGAACAAAATGTGACCCATAACCGTCGTTAATACCAACGCAGCGCACACGGCGACCGTCTTCGTTACTGAGGAGGAATATAAAACAGACAAGGCGACTAATATGCCACCAAGCGCGTGCAACGCTGCTATGACTACAACGAGAAAGGTCCATCCTTGAAAGAGATTTCCTTTCGTCTCGTACACAGATATTGGCGTGTATATCAGAATCGAGCACAACGCCAGCTGAATATTTCTATCCCAAACGTCGAGTTCCGTGGAAGAAGAAAACGACGATATCTTCGCCGAAGACGCCGAAGACGGTGACTCCACGTCTAATTTCTTACCTAAATTCTCTTCCTCGTCTTCTTTTGCCCTATTCTTCAAGACTTTCTCGAAATATACCGACCCGAACCCGCTCAGCATCGTTTGCAAGAGCGCCAGAAACACACCGAAGGCGTAGGACAAATCAAACAAATCGCTAATGTGTTCGTACCAATTTTGATGGACGCGTTTGTGAATCACCGGATTGTTCGGCGACGATTCCCAGGAAATCAAAGTCACCCCTAAAACTAATTGCGTCAACGTTCTCCACACTCGGTTTGATATTCTCGAATCGAGCAAAATTTGCGCGAATATCGCCGTCGCTAATACTTTCAAATTTGAAATCGCCGTGAACACCGACGCGTCCACGCGTTGCAACGACGGGTACGAAATCAAATTTACCACTAAATATACAAACGCCGGCACCAGCATTGGCGTCGCCGTTTTCACCACCCTCTTGAAAACGTGCGTTTTCAGTCCCTTTAAGCTCCTAACGTCCATTTTTCGATATTTCATGAAGATTGAAAACGCGAGTTTCATAAACTCGTTCGCGCACAAGACAACGTTCTTTGAAAAATCCAACTGTAAAATTCCAACCGCGTATCTTCTGGCGAGCATGGAAAAGGTGTTTTCCAAGGTTAATGCGACCAAGAAGAGAGCGGCTAACTGCTTGTTGTTGTTGTTATTATTATTATTATTACTCTTTTGAGCGGTGGTATTCTCGTCTTTCATCGTACGCACTCGCATCGTCATCGGAATTGATCGCACGCGCGCGCGCTGTTGGTTGCGAGAAGAAGAAGAAGAACGTAGTGTAAATCCGCGTCTGTGTTTCTGAAGAGATTTCAAAAGTTGTCAACTACGTACACAGGAGAAGGACGAAAAGTGCGGGAAAAAAATACTACTACGACGACATGGGTACGTACGCGGCGCTAAAACTACAACTAAGCTCTAAAAAAATATGGCAGGTGCGTTTGTTTGTTTTCGCTCGTTCACGACGCGAGACTCTCCAAGACATTGACGACTTCGTCTTCAATCGCTCTGAGGTACTCGCAAATTTCGCTCTGTTTGCGAAATTCGTGCAACTCTTTGAGCTCTTTGACGGAAACTTTCGCGTCGTCGCCGCCTCGGACGAGTCTTCGCTTGTCGTCTGGTATGGACGCCAGAAAGTGTAAGAGCACTTTACGATTTCTTGCATCGGCATCGTTATCTTCACCATCGTCGTTCTCGCCGTTGTTTTTTTTATACGCCCTCAACTTCTCACCCACGGAATGGAACAAAGAGGCGACTTTAATCTGCAAATCCAGAAAGCCTCGCAAACGAGTGAACTCTTCTTTGGAAGAAATGCTCGTCGTGTAGTAATATCGATTGACTTCTCCGAGTTTTCGCAAGGAAATCACCGGCGTCGCGTACGTGTCTTCTAAAAATTTTAGAGACTGTTTACACACCGGTTTCTCGATGAAATCCCAGCTGTACAAGACGTCGCGCGGTATGATTCGAGTGTCGCCGGAGAAGCACTTTTCACACACGACGGTTTGTAAATACGAACACATTCGCTGCTGCATTTTCGCCTTTTCTATTCGGTTACCACACAAACACGTCGTGGAAAGTGACGATGCCATTCGTTTCGTGTTTGTGGCGGTATCTAAAAGTATCGTCTCGATCGAAAGACCTCTTCTAAGCGTCGTCGTCGACGACGACGACGACGACGACGACGACGAAGCGCGTTGTTCTTCGGCGGAGGATAACAAGATGTTTGACATGTCGTCGATCAACTCTTCGTCCACATTCGCTGAAATCAACGTCGACGAGAGCGCGTTGAACGAGTGCAACATCGCGTCTTTTCCTATATTTACGGTCGTTTTGGTCAAATAAACGCTCGCGTTTGTCGTGACTTGTACTCCCGAAACGACCGTATCTCCCAGAAACTGCGCTCCCGTCGAGACACCTCTCCCGAGAGAGGTTATGCCGTTGTGTATTCCATCGAACAGAGCGGCGGTAGGTCTAAGTCTCGTCGTTTGCGTCGTTTTATCTTCTTGGAGGATGTTATTGTTGTTGTTTTTGTCGTCGAAACCTGGACCATTACCGTTACTACCAGTCGTCGTGCGACCACCAGTCTTCTTCTCTTCTTCGAATAAGCAGACGACATCTTCGTCGAACTCGTCCATGTCTTCATCTTCATCGATCAATCCTCCTCCTATTTTTTCTCCTCTTTCTTCTTCTTCTTCTTCTTGTCGTCGTCGCACGCCGTAGAACTCATCCAAGGCATCTATTATGTGCGTCTTCGTTTTCATCTATTTTTTATCTCTCTCTCTCTGTCTCTCTCTCTTTCACACAGACACAGACACAGACACAGACACACAAAGAGAGACCAAAAACGCGCGCTGAGTTATGTATATTTTCTTTTATCGCGAGTGTTCACACCGACACCACCGTTCATCTTACGAGTCGCGTCGGCACCGTACAGTTTGAGCGCGGGAAACGAGAGTTTTTTTATTTAAAAATCTATTATCCAAAAAAAATGATTCCTGGGAGGATCGAACTCCCGACCTTCCGATTAGAAGTCGGACGCATTATCCACTTTGCTAAGGAACCATGAGACTATTGGGTTCAGTAGTTTATATATAAATTGCAAAATATAATTTAGGGCTTTTAGTTTTTAGTTTAAGGGATCCCCTGACACTTTTTTTCCTCTTCCTCAACATTCACAACTTCTTCGTCAAAAAAAAACGTCTCCACGTCATAATAGTAAATAATAATAACCACATCGATATCGTCGACGTCCATGATGATGCTTATAAATGGTGGAAGAACAATCGCACCACCACTACTGTCATCATCTTCGGTAATAAAAAAAGTTTCGAGAAAGTCATCATCACCGCTTTTCTATAGTAATAAAACGACGACGACGATGTTGAAGATGCAAACAGTTAAGAGAAGAAACAACAACAAGCGTTACAACAACCTTTCTTCTTCTTCTTCTTCTTCTTCAAGAACCACCATCATCACCGCCGCCGCCGGCAGCAGTAACAACAGAAACACAATCAAAGCGTCTTCTTCAGCAAATGAAAATACGACGAAATCAATAAAAAAACCGCGTTTACCCGCGATGGACTCGATGCGATTCTTTCTGATTGGATACATCGCCATTGGTCACTTCATCGCGTGCGCGACGAAAGATCCGCTGTTGTTAAAACTATTATCGCAAGTTAACGTCGTGGTTGGTGCTTTCTTTGTCCTCTCCGGGTACGTCGCCGCGTACACCGCGACGGAGTTGAACGAGTACGAACACACGGAGAAGAGATTTTTACCGACGAAAGTAGCGTACACGATTCAAAGAGTCATGGGGTATTATCCTCTGTATTTTGCGACGCAAATCCTGTTCTTGCCGGTGTTTTTGATCGCCGACGTCACATACAACGGGTGGGCCAAATCTGCCTTGCACGCCGCTTTGACTTTTTCGCTCTCGCAATCGTGGTTCCCGTCACACGCCGAGTTGTGGAACGCGCCGACGTGGTTTCTCAGCGCGTTGACGTTTGCGTTCGTGGTTTTACCGTACGCGTTGCCTTCTATCGCGAAATTAAAACGCAAGGCATTACAGAGATTGTTCGTGAAGTTGATTTTGTTGACGTGTTTGGTGAAGTTTGCGTATTGCTACGACGTCTCTGGGTTTGGGTTTTTTGAGGGCACCATGCCGCCGAAAACGCACCCGTCGTGGTTATTTTGGAACTCGGTGAGATTTTCTCCGCTGTTTTCGACGATTGACGTACTGATTGGCGCGGTTTCTGCTCGATTGGTCATGATTGACGGCCTCGAGAAGGTGAATAAAAAATCTATTCTTCAGAAACCGCTCATTCCATTACTCTTAATGATTGGTTTGATCGTCGGGAGAGGATACTCGATCGTTTCTATGTCCGATGCGATTGCGAGATGCATTTTCGTGCCCTTATTCGCGTGGTTTACCATGAATATTCATCGCGAAACAGTCAGTGATAGTCCTCCGGCGAGCCAGTTTTCGGTCTCGAGCGTGTTGTCCTGGAAACCGTTGACGTACTTGGGGGCAATTTCCTTCCCCATATACATCTTACACGGACCAATCGGTCAGATATTCTACAAAAGAGTCGTAGCGAATAAATTATTTGGTTTCGTCTTTACGTCTAAACCAGAATTTTTCCCGGTCTGGATTGGAATAGTTCTCGTTAGCGCGGCGATCGTAAACGAAGTTTTCTTGAAGAATAAAAAGGTGCAAGAGCTGTCGAAGAAAGTCTCGAATTCGCTGGTAGCGTTATCAGTCTCGGATTGATTACGACTATATATACCGCCGCGGTGGTATCATAGTACGTAAAATGCGACTATTATATACTACTAAAAGAGAAACAATAATAAGAATAATATTAAAGTTGTCATCATTACTGTCATCATTATCATGTATCAACAAAGTATATGTTATTACACGACACACAAAATCAAAACATCGACGCCGACGACGCGCTCTTCTTTTTTATTTACTCTAGAGTATAAATTCGGTTTCAGGTCCTAGTGACCCCCCCGGAACGCACACGTTTATATGGTTTCATCATCTCGCTTTAAGAGAGAGAATCACCCCAGACGTTCAAAATATACTAATTTATTATCCTACTACGTATATATGCGCTTAAGCATTTATCCCTTCTTGTTATCATTACCACTCCTCTTTTTATTCGTCTCCTTCGTCCCCACCTTCGGCGATGTTGAAGTATCTCAACTCGTAGACGTTTCTATCCTTGTTCGAGGCAATCACTCTCAACCAGTCTCTGACGTTGTGCTTCTTCAAGTACTTCTTCGTGAGGTATTTCAAGTACCTCTTGCTCATGGCGGACTCGGAGGAGACGGTGACGGAGTTCTTGTCCGAGGACACGGAGACGGCGTCGCCTAAAGCGCCCGCTTTGCCGCCAACTTTGATTCTTTCCGTGAGAAATTGCTCGAACGAGGCAATGTCCATGATGGCATCGTCAACCTGTGCGTCGTCGTGAAACGGAAAGCATGAAATATGCGGGATGAGAAATGAGCGCGCAAAGGTCAGTGTTAGCTTCGCATCATCCCGAAAGCGAGGGAAGACGAATCCGCGAAATCATCCTGTTTTCTCTCCGCGCGAGAGGGAAAACAAAGAGGGCTTCAGAAAAATAAAAAAGCGAAAGAAGCCAGGAGGGTCCGGATTCCGACGCCAAAACGATGCGCGCGAAAGAGTCATCGCGTACCGGTCGGGTGCAATCGACGACGAACGATTGGACTTTCTTAGATCCTTTCTTTGCTGCTGGGGCCATGTTTGATTATTATTTATGTATGTATGTACGTGCGGATGCGCGTGTTTTGTTTTATGAAGCGTAAAGCTCTCACAGCAGCTCGATTTTTTTTTTTTTTGGTCTTTTTCTTCCGAAATCTCATCACACGCGCGAAAGAAGAAAACTTCAACCAACAGCAAACCGACATCGTCATAAAAAAAATAAACATAAACCATAAACCGCGACCGAGGAAGAGAGAGAGAGAGAGATGATATTCAACTTGGAAGGTTTGACGGTGTACTTCCCGTACGAGTACTTGTACCCGGTGCGCTCTTCTTTCGTCAGGGATTCTTCTTTCTTTCCTTTCTCGCGACGTTTTTTTTTTACTCTTTCCGGTCGTTCGTCTTTCTTTTTCTTCTTCGTTCTTCGGTAAAATTTCGTTTATTACTCACGCAATAACATGCACATATAGGAACAATACGAATACATGATTGAACTGAAACACGCGTTGGATGCAAAAGGTCACGGGGCGTTGGAGATGCCCACCGGGACTGGGAAAACCATCACGTTGCTCTCGTTGATTACCAGTTATCAGTTGCAATACCCAAACTCGTGCGGGAAACTGATTTACTGCACTCGAACGGTGCCGGAGATGGAGAAAGTTCTCGCAGAGTTGAAGGTTTTGCAGAAATATCGCGAGGAGCACGTGGAGAAAGGAAAGGAGAAAGACACGCACATTTTAGCGCTAGGATTATCGTCGAGGAAGAATCTGTGCGTGAATCCGAAAGTTGCCGAGGAAGGATCGAGAGAGAGCGTGGACGCGAGGTGTAGAAACTTAACCGCCAGTTGGGTGCGCGATAAAGCGAAAGAGGAAAACGAAGAAGGCGGACAGAAAATAAAAACGGTTTTAGAAAAGAACGAGATTAGAAATAGCAAACTGTGCGAGTTTTACGAAGATTTAGAAGCGGTTGGTGAAAGCGCGGAGGTGCCGGATGGCGTGTATACGTTGCAAGAATTGAAAGAGTTTGGACGGGAGAAGAAATGGTGTCCGTATTTTCTCGCTCGGCAAACGTTACAGAAAGCGAACGTGGTGGTGTATAACTATCAATACCTGTTGGACCCGAAAGTTGCTGGATTAGTTTCGAGAGAATTCGAGGATAACGCGATTGTCGTTTTCGACGAGGCGCATAACATCGATAACGTTTGCATCGAAGCTTTGTCGGTGAACTTGCGTTCGCAGACATTGGACGCTGCGCAGAGAAACATCACGACGTTGAACACGCGCATAGCAGAAGTGAAGCAAACGGATAGACAGCGGCTACAAGATGAGTACGAGCGATTGGTGTCTGGTTTAGCGAACCAAGGCGCGATTTCAAGGCAAAGAGGTGAAGATTTAATGGCAAATCCAGTCATTTCCGAAGACGTCGTGCAAGAAGTCATTCCGGGTAACATTCGACGAGCAGAACATTTCGTGGCCATAATGCGCCGGTTTGTCGAGTTTTTACGGCACGAATTGCGCGCGCCATCGGTGGTGCAAACTGCACCGAGGATGTTCATACAGAAATCCGAAGCTGGCGGTGGAGTCGACGCGAGAACTTTAAAATTCTGTTACGATCGTTTGACGTCGCTGTTGAAAACTTTAGAGATTGTGGACACCGAAGAGTTTGGCGCGTTGTCTAGCGTCGCCGATTTTGCAACTCTAATCGGGACGTACGATCAAGGCTTCACCATCATCATGGAACCGTATGATGAGAGGTACCCGCACATTCCCGATCCAGTTTTACAGCTCGCGTGTTTGGACGCGTCTTTAGCGGTAAAGCCAGTTTTCGAGAAGTATCAATCCGTGTTCATCACGAGCGGGACGTTATCGCCGATTGATTTATACCCGCGGTTGTTAAAATTTCGACCAAACGTCATGAAGTCGCTCATGATGACGTTGACTCGCAAGTGTTTGTGTCCCATGGTCATCACCCGAGGCGCCGATCAACAGCACATTTCCTCGAAGTTTGACATGAGAGAAGATCCAAACGTCATTCAAAATTACGGGAAAGTTTTAGTGGGATTAGCGCAAAGCATCCCGGATGGTATCGTCGCATTTTTCGTCTCGTATTCGTACATGGAAAACATCATCTCCAAATGGCACGATACTGGAATTTTGCGAGAGATTATGCAACACAAGTTGATTTTCATGGAGACGCAAGACGTCGTCGAAACGACCTTGGCTCTGGATAATTACCGCAGAGCGTGTAACGCCGGTCGAGGTGCCGTTTTTCTCTCCGTCGCGAGAGGTAAAGTTGCCGAAGGTATCGATTTCGATCGACACTACGGTCGCGCGGTAGTCATGTACGGCGTCCCGTACCAATACACGTTGTCTCGAATTTTACGAGCGAGATTGGAGTACTTGAGAGAGACTTTGCAAATTAAAGAGCAAGATTTTCTCACGTTTGATGCCATTCGACAAGCGTCGCAGTGCATCGGTCGAGTCATTCGTTCCAAAGCCGATTACGGGTTGATGGTCTTTGCGGATAAACGGTACAATTCGCACGATAAAAGATCCAAGTTACCGAAATGGATATCCAATCACATGACCGAAGAGCTCTTAAATTTGAGCACGGACATGGCGTTGACGGTGTCTCGAGCGTTTATGCGACACATGTCCCAACCGTTCTCGGCTGGAGAAACCGGGAAAACGCTATTTGATCAGCAAAAAGTGGACGAAATCGCCCGACGAATGGGGTATCCGGGAGGCTCCGCGGTAAATTTAGCTCCGCCGAAAAGAATCGGCGTTTAGAAGAATAGATTTATAGATGTAGATTTCATCATAGATATACATAGATACTATCCGCGCATATCGTCCACATCTCTGCCATCTCGATCCGAAGACGAGGAGGATGGAGAAGAAACGCTCAACTCGTATTCGGCTAATTTTGATGACTCTGCTACTCGCGTCAACTTTTCAATCGCTTCCTCGCTCGTTTCGCTTTGGAATAAAATCTCCGCGATGTCAACGTGCGCCTGCTCCGATACGCACCGCAAAAGGCGTTCGAGCGGTTCTAAATCTTCAATCGTCCCTTCGTTCTCTAAGGCTATATCTAATCGCGTCTGTAATAAAGGGTTCAATTTTGCTTTTTCTCTGTACACGGCTTCGTCCAATGGACGATATCTGCAAAAGAAACCGATGTGCCACGGCATAAATAAATCAAATCTCTTCTTCCCGATCGCATCGGCGCCGAAATATTCTTTCATGTACGTCGTCAATTTGAAATATACGAGCTCTACCCTTTCTTTCGCGGTGTATTCAATCGATGTGTTCGTATAAAATTCCTGGAATATCCACGGTTTTATCAAAGCGCCTCGTCCCGTCATCGCGCCGTCGACTCCAGACAGCGCCATTTTATCTCGCGCTTCGTACCAGGTTAATATGTCCCCGTTCCCTATGATTGGAATCTTACTTCGGCTTTTAATCTCGCCAATCAAATTCCAGTTCGCGCTTTTCGTATACCGTTGCTCTTTAGTCCGTCCGTGGACGATCAATACGCTCGCGCCGGCGTTTTCAATCTCTTCCGCTAACTTCAACGCCGGCTTGTCGTCTTCCACTCCGAGCCTTATTTTCACCGACAACGGTAAAGGCGATCCGCTCGCCAATCCTTCCACCAGTCTCGCCAGCTTTGCTGGTTTCCTCAACAATCTCGCACCTAACCCTCTTTTCGTGACCTCGTGGGTTGGACACCCGCAATTCAAATCTACAAAATCTGCGTTGAACTCGTACGCCATCCTCGCGGACCGGACGCCTTCGTCGATGATATTCGTCGCGATTTGAGCGCCAAAAATCTCCTCCGAGTCGTGTCTGCGCAGGTGCGTCTTCTCCACCGGACTCCCTCGATTCAAAAATCTCGCGTACGACATCTCGGACACGAGCACTTTCGCATTAAACGCTGCGCATAGACGTCGAAAGGGCAAGTTGCCTCCTTTCGTTAAAGGCGCCAACCACAAGTGATTTTTCACCTTCTCTCGCAGACTTGTTTTTTCTTCCTCGGTGACGAGTTTATAGTCGTCCACTTCTTCTCGCTTCTTGCGAAAGTTTCGTCCGTCAAAGTGCGGCGGCGACGGCGTTGGTTTATTCTTCTTCTTTTCCTCCTCTTCTTCTTCTTCTTCTACCATCGCTACTTCCTTCTCTTCTTCTCCTCCTCCAAAAGCTTCGGCGGCGGCAGAGCGAGCGATGTTCGTTGTTCTAACTGTCCCAAGAGTAGCACCGACATTTCTTCGTTCCGAAAAAGGTAATAGGACGCGTGTTTTAGCGCCCACAACGCTTTTCTTCATTCTCAACGAAGAAGAAGAAGAAGAAGAAGAAGAAGAAGAAGAAGAAATAGCAGACGCGTTCCGGGAAAGCGTCGAGGAGTAATAGTAGCGGCAGCGGAGAGAGGTGGTGGTGGAAGAAGAGGAGGAAGAGGAGGAGGAGCGTTGCAGGGGCAGTAAAAAGCGCATATTCGGGGGACGACACGCGAGAAGGAGAGACAAAAAAATGAAAAAAAGTCGGTCAGTTCGGTCGCGAAACAACAACAACAACAACAACAACAACAACAACACCAACGAACTTTCTCCGCTTGAGCGTTGAGTGAGAACAACACACACGGAATAAAAAATCTTTCTCGATCACAGACAGAGACGTCAGAAAAAAAAGCACAAACGAGAAATGTCTTCGTCTAGCGATGGTGGTCCAGGAGGACGCGTTCTTCCGTACGCGTCGTTGGAGCTCGAGAGACAAACGGAGGAGGCCATATTGACCGCCTCTTCTTCGTCTTCTTCTTCGATGATCAACGATGGTGTTGGTATTGGTGGTCGATCATCGAACGCGTACGCTTCTTCTCCCACGATGAGCGTCAGTCATCAACAACCTAAAAAGGAATACATCATTAAAAGCGCCGGGAAAAGGTTGTTGTCTCGCGTCTTTTCGAGAAAAAACAACAACAACAACACGGCCAACACGAACAACGACATCAGAATAGAAGAAGAAGAAGAAACGGTGGACGAACACGAACTGCTCTCGTCATCGACGACGACAAAGAGAACTCCCGCGAGAGGGAGCATATGGTCCCCACGGAGAGACAGCGGCACGCCCGTTTTGAAAGTGAAATCCAGATTGATGAGTCATCAACTGCGAGACGAAGAAGAAGAAGAAGAAGAAGAAGAGATGAACACAGAACGAGGCGAAGACGTGATCACGCAGTTTGTAGGAGACGAGGAACACGCGATGATAAATACTAACAACAACAGAGGAGCAGAAACGAGTAGTAGCGGTGTAGGAAACATCAACGTGAATGGTAGAAATAGCGCGAACGGTAGCGGTGACGAGAACGCGACATCGATGACGATGGTCGCGACGACGAAGAGAAACATCTTTGCTCGATTCTTTGGCGCGTGTTTTGGAGGCAAAGACGCGTCGTCATCGTTCAGTAACATAGACGGAAACACGAAGCAACAGCGAAACATACGGGAAGACGCGAAAGCGCCGCTCAGAAAGGAAGAGAAAGCACCGACGGTTGCCGGATGCGTTCCAGTTCCGTGTCTAAAACCACAGTTCTCCAACGTCGTCGGCGAAGGATTTACTTTACACACGGGCGCGTACTTTCTCCCTGCACCGGAAACGTACAGAGACGCGAAAAGCGGCAACGCGACGAGCAAGCCATGCTTAGTTCTCGATTTAGACGAGACCTTAGTCCACTCGTCGTTTCGACCGGTGCCGAATCCGGATTATATAATCCCGGTTGAAATCGACGGCAAAATTACCGACGTGTACGTGTTGAAACGACCGTGGGTGGATTTATTCTTAGTCGAGATGGCGGAGAAGTACGAGTTGGTCGTATTTACCGCCTCTTTAGCGAAATACGCGAATCCTTTGATGGATAAACTGGACGTCCACGGTGTCGTTCAACACCGATTGTTTCGAGATGCGTGTTACCCGTTCCAAGGGAACTACGTCAAAGACTTGACCTGTTTAGGCCGCGACTTGCGCAAAACCATCATCATCGATAACTCCCCCTACTCCTACATGTTCCATCCACAAAATGCTTTACCTGTGTCCTCGTTCATCGACGACCCAGCGGACGACGCGCTGTTTGACATGCTTCCCCATTTATACGAACTCGCGGAGAGCGAAGATGTGACGGTGACGCTGTACGAAAACGAAGCGTACATGCCTCGCGATCGATTTTACCCCACGCGCTTCGATAAACCACCGCGCTTAGATAGGTTAGGCAATAAAATCTAGCATTGAAAAAAGTGTATTCGTATCATGTAACAAGAACAACAAACAAAACGAATCGGTTTTATATATTATTACACATTCCCTCGAGCGCGCAAAAAAAGGGTGCGCGATAAACATAAAACTCTCTCTCTTTTTTTGTCGTCAAAATCTCAAAAAAGGTCGAAAATCTCTTTGCGCCGCAGAAAAGAAACGCTCCACTGCTCATCAAACGTCGCCTCCACTCTTTGGTCTTTCTGTTCCGCCTTCGTCGCGTTATCTTTTCTTCGTTCTTCCCTTCGCGACTGAAAGAGAAAGTCAGAGCGCACGCGCGCGAGAGAGAGAGAAGTGAAAAAGAAAACGAGTTTGGATATATAATTCACTTTTCACGACGACGAGAAGAAGAGGAACAAGTCAAGAAGAAGTCAAGAAGGAAAACGAGGAGTTTTGAACGTTGAGTGCGGCCATCGCTCTTTGCGGAGTTAACGATTGTTTGATTGATTGGTGCGAAAATGACGACGCCTGGTGATGATGGTAGCATACTATTGGCTGCCAAGGACGCTCGTAAAGAAGAAACTGTCGTCGTCCAAGCAAAAGAGGAAGTCGAAAAGACTCCCTTCGCGTCGACGCAACAATATCAACATCAACAAAAAATCGACCCAACAGTAGCGGCTGAAATTCCAGAAGACGTCTTGAGAGCAGCTCTAGGGGAGGATCCTTCCTCGGCAGGCAGACGACGCACTTCTCGCGTGACTAAAGCGAGAGTAATTATGATTGATGGGCAACCGGTGTTGCGCTCGAATAACTACGGTTTAACCGAAGGCGAACCGAGCGTGTTTTCGAGCGAGTTGGGAGGACGAGATGAAAGTCCGGCAACGAGCGAAGGAGGAGGTAGGGAAATGCGCCCAGGACGCACGTCGTACGTGTTTGAACAAAAGAAACCGAGGAAACCATACACGAGGACGAAACCAAGGGCACCAAAAGTTTTAACAGCCGACGAAGAAGCGACGGCGGTGAACAAGAAGGATATTCAAAAAGACATCGAGTTGGCGATTTCGAAAAGAGCCAAGTACTTGCATCAACAAATGTCGCATTTGAAGCCGTTCATGGAAGAGAAGGCGGTGCAAGCGTTAGAGGAGAGAGCGGAAAAATTTGAACCGAGCGATAAGCTGTTGATGCCAGTCGAGAATCAACCGGCGTCGATTACGGCAGTGTTGAGAGAATATCAGCTCGAAGGTTTGCGTTGGGCGGTGCGAATGTTCGATCAAGGTTGTTCGTGTATCTTGGCGGACGAGATGGGCTTAGGTAAAACCTTACAATCGATTTCGTTTCTCGCGTGTATCAAAGAAATGCGTGGGGTGAAAGGACCGCACTTGATCGTCTGTCCACTCTCGGTGCTAAGTTCGTGGATGGACGAACTCGCCAAATGGTGTCCGAAATTAAGAGTCGTGCGATTACACAGTACGGATGAAAACGAACGTCAAAGACTACGAAAAGAAGTCGTTATCAACACAGAAATATATGACGTCGCTCTGACCACGTATGAAATGGCGTGTAATCCGTCGTTTGCGCTCGCTTTAACGCAAAAAGTGTACTGGAGATGCGTCATCTTAGATGAAGGGCACAAGGTGAAGAACGAAGAGACGACAGCGCATCAGATTTTGAAGCGCATTCATCGACAGCACACCGTTCTTTTGACTGGTACGCCGGTGCAGAATAATTTACACGAGTTATACGCGCTCCTATCCTTTCTTCACCCAGACGTGTTTACTTCCTCGGAGCCGTTCGACCGTGCTTTTAATTTGAACACTAAGGAGCATAAAGTCGACGAAAAATTACTGGAGAAGGCGCACTATTTGATGCGCCCTTTCGTTTTGAGAAGAGTCAAAGGCGAAGTAGAAGTTTCGTTGCCACCAAAAGTAGAAACGAAAATCATGTGCCCTTTATCCGCGGCGCAAACATTTTGGTACAGGCGGTTGCTCATGCGTGAGTCGAGCGCGTTACAATCTCTCGAAGCGGCGGCTTCAGAGAAGGACAGAAAGCTTGCCGGAGTCACCGGCGAAGGTGCGAAGGAAAAAACTAGTAACAGTGGCGGCGATTGGCGCAAATTGAACTCACTATTGATGCAACTGCGGAAATGTTGCAATCACCCATACTTATTTTCGCCTGATATTCAAGACGAAGGCGTCACTTTAGAAGATATGATTGAAGCCTCGGGAAAGCTGTCTGTATTAGATCGAATTTTGACGAAGTTGAAAGAAAATGGTCATCGAGTGGTCATTTTTTCGCAATTTACATCTATGTTGGATATATTGGCGGATTTTTTGCATTTGCGCGGTCATCAATACGCTAGACTCGATGGTTCTACAAATCGCGTGCAGAGGTCTATAGATATTGCGGCATTTAACCGTCCAAATTCCCCTTTGTTTGCATTTCTTTTGAGTACTCGTGCGGGTGGTTTGGGCGTAAACTTGCAAACGGCGGATACGTGCGTCATGTTTGATAGCGATTGGAACCCTCAGGTAGATATGCAAGCGATGGCGAGAGTCCATCGCATCGGTCAGAAGAAACCGGTGCACATATATAGATTAGTTACTGCTGGCACCGTAGAGGAACGAATGACCCAACGTGCAGAGAAAAAACTATTTTTAGAACAAATGGTATCCAGAGGCTCAACCGCCGCCGCAGAGTCTATGGAAGCGCTTGACAAAAACGATTTGTACGCGATGTTGCGTTTTGGAGTCGACGCCGTTTTCTCCAAAGATTCTGGCGATCCCCCGACGGACGAAGAGTTAACCGCGCTCATGGACCGAAGCGAGGAGGGCGAACGAAAAAGAAAAGAATTACAAACGCTCAAAGAAGATACGCAGTTTACGGCGACTGACTTTGTTGAAGGTAAAGCTGAGGAGACGCCCATCTCAACATTCATGATGCCGGCAAAGATTGCCGAATCCGTCGGCGATCCATCTTTGGTGCAGGTGAAAAAGAACACGTCTTTGAAAGAGATCGCAAAGGAATTTCAAAACAACATACTTTCCGGTAAGCGCAATCGAAAGACGACGACTATGCAAGTCGACGGCGGTCATGGTCTCGGTATGGTCACCGTTTTGAAATCAAACAATTATGATTTACAATCAGGCGAACCTTCCGTAAATGCGAAAGAGTCGAGGTTAACTCAAGCGCAATTACAAGGCGGAAAACGTTCCCGTGGTCAAGTCGCTGGGAGAGATTACGGCCATTCCTACACGTGTCAAGGATGCTGGGACGGTGGTCAAATCGTATGTTGCGACTTGTGCCCAGTTTCCGTACATCCCGAGTGCATCGGATACACTATGGAAGAAATTGGACGCACGGCGAGATGGTCGTGCCCGCACCATTCATGCCACGAGTGCGGCCGCAAGTCTGCAGCCGTCGGCGGTTTATTGTTTAGATGCGAGTGTTGCACTCGCGCCTATTGTGAAGACCATTTACCTCAAGGTGCTGAGATCATAGGAAAATGCAAACGATTTGAAGCGTTGGGACAAATACACCCGGCGCAGGCATGCTTTATTCGATGCGACGCGGATTGTCAAAAGTTTGGTGAAGAACACGAGGAAGTGAAAAAGTACGACGCCGGTGGCGAAGGCGGTGTAAATGCGCCCGGATGGAAAATGAGTAAGAAAGTAGCCATCACGGACGTATGGATCGAAGATCGCGATACAGAGCTCGAATTGCCTTTAGTAAATGGGACCGTGAAAGCGCTGGCGTACGCCACGTTTACGGATCTCGTTCACTTCTTGTTGCGAACAGAAGGTCCAAAAAAGAACCAAAAGAAAGGAAAGAAAAAGAAACCGGAAGACGCAGAAACTGATATTACTAATGACACGACTATAGAAGAGGGAGAAGAGGAGGATGAAGCTCCCGAGGCTGGCGAGGATGCCGTGATTAGGGGCGCTGTTGCATATTACACGAAAATGAATGAAAGCGTCGAAGAAATCGCCAGAGAGCGGGGACTGGACGCGCGTGATATTGTGGCCTGGAACAAAGCGGAATATCCAAGCATTTCACGAAAGTCACAACTTTTAGAACGCACAAAACTTTGGATGCAACCACCGCCACCATCAAAGACTTTAGAAAAATTGTCCGAGAAAGAGCAGGCGCAGCGCTTACTCGAACAGCGCAAAGCCGCCGAAGCAGCTGCGGCTGCTGGCTTAAAAGTAAAGAGGAAGAATGAAAATGCAAACGTGCAAGATGCAAACATCAACCCGAAAGATCCGTGCGTGTTTGGGCGACCTCTCAAACTTTTACGACAAAAAGATCTTGATCCCGCCGAACGTGATAAAATCATGGCCGAAATGTTTCGACGCGTTCGTCCTCACCTAGAAAGAAACAAAGAAATGGCGAAAGCGCGCGAACGCGAAAACGCGGAGTTGGCTAAGATTGAGCAAGAAAAGGAACGATTCCGCACGAATGAACGCAATCGTCGCTTAGAAAGGCGCGAAACTGGAGCGCCTGTCTCTGGATACGATCTTTTGAGATCCGGATTAGCTTTTGGAGCCGAAGGCACTATAAACAGAAGAGGAGCGCCTCTTCCCGTAGTTTTACCACACAAAGGTCGAATAGACGAAGAAAAGGTAGCGAATATTAGAAATGCCATCTTAAGAACACTCAGCGAACGCAGAAGAAGAATGAGTGCCGCCGCGACGAAGACGACGAAAAAGAAAGGAGATGAGGAAGAAGATGCATACATAACTTCTACTGAAATGAAAGTTTTGATGGCAAGAGCTTCTCGTGCGCACGATGCCGCTGCTTTAGATCACGCTCGAGCGATGTGGACCCACGACGAATTCGGGGACGCCCTTGGATACAATTTGGCGATTGTGACTTTAGAACGCGATGGATATATAGAATCGAAATTACACGCAAAATGGCCGGAAATTCTCGATTTATGCTCTTTACGTTTACGAAAGGATGCCCAAATACCGGAAGCACTCAGCGGCGAATGTTCAATCGAAGCTGTTGATGAAGTTGAAGCGACAGATGGCAGCCAGGAAGATGAGAAGAGAACGGGGGAAGCAAAAAAAAGTCTTGTCATGGAGAAAGTCCCAGTCAAAGTCCAGTGCGGAGGAATGGAAGGATTTATGCGTCCAGGAGCTCGACGAGGCGAGGAAAACGTCATGATTTACAAGAAAGATGAGAAAGGAAAGGTTACTTCTGAGGAACAACTCGTCACCGCTCTCGAATTTGAGCGCTTAGGTGGACGCGGCAACGCGCGAAAATGGCGTTCATCTATTCGTATACACAGCGGTCACCCGATTGAGGAACTCGAAGCTGATGAATCGAAGAGAGGTGTGCCTATCGGTAAATGGTTGCGTGACGAAGGTGGCACGTGGCGTTCAAACGTAGTTGGACGACCTGTTGAAATCTGGTCCGACGCTTTGCAAGCATATAAATTTTGCGAGTTTGTGGGGTACAAAGCTGATTCTGGCGAACACGAAATTCGCTACGAAGACGGCACTCGGCAATGGTTGTTCATGTGTCTGAATAAATTTCGATTTCCAGATGGTCTTCCGGTGAAGTTACCGTATGAAAGTATCCCATCGGCACGCAGTCGTTCTCGAGCCAACGCTAATAAGGATGCATCCGGAGGAGGAAGAGGTGGACAACGAGGCATCGGCGGTGCATGGGCCTCAGATGGAATCGATATGAACGCGCGAGGTACTCTAAACGGAGAAGAGGCTTTGGAATCCGGGTACAGAGTGTACTATTGCGCTTCAGGTGATACCATTGATGGAGTTGCTGCTGCCATCGGTGTGAACGCGAACGAGTTGTACTCGTGGAACGCGCCTTTTTACGAAGAAGGAGAATTGCCGCAATCTGGGCCGTTGAAAGAAAAGACTCGATTGTTCGAACAAATCCCACCCCATAAAGACGAAGTGCTTGCCGGAGCGGTCGCATTTGACAGCGTCAAACATTTTCTTGTCAAAGCTGCTGCTTTAGAGACGGAGGCTGACGATTCGGTTGAAAATGAAGAGGTCTGCGAGCAACACAAGCTTAGTCCTAAACCGGGATCAAAGCGTAAGAGCCCAGATGAAGAAAACGATATCGATGAAAATGGGAATGGCAACGAACAAGAAGACGAAGAAGCGAAACAAGGGCGCCAAAAGAAAAATGCGAGAATAAAAAAGCGTGATTTTGTCGCCGAGGCGACGCAAGCCGCTGTGGATCTGGAAGCTGAGTTGGATGCGCAATGCGTCGTTCGAAATGTTGCCATTCCTTTCGAGTACAAGGGTAAGTGTGGTTCCTTGTGCGATGGTGGACGAAGTGTGTATGCGAAAATGAGCGATGAAAAGTTCAGAACGCTCAAAGAGCAACGCGATCGCGCCGTCTCGGAGCAGGAAGAAGCGTACTTGAAAGCGAAGCAAGAGTACGCGTTGGCAGAAGAGACGTTCCAGGCGCAAAGTAAAGCATACGCCGAACAGCAAGAAGAAATTCAAGCGGAGAAAAAAACGAAAACCGCGGCAAAGATAAAAAAGGAGCTCGAGGCTGAAGCAGAGCCATCGTTGAAAACGGAGCAAGAAAATGCCAGTGAAGATGTTACTGTCACTACTACTCCGACGACGACAACGGCGACGACCGCCATGGATATCGACGAAGAGATCAAAACAGAGGAAATCAAGACAACAAAACGCGCGCTGATTAGAAAGCCAAAACCTCCGCAGCCTCCCGAACAACCGAGACCAATCGCAGAGTTGGATTCGTATGAGATTATTCCTGTCGAAGAGTTTGTCAACGACGATCCGAAATGGCTCGAAACTGCCAAGCGCGCAGGGTCTCAAATAGATATCAGAGATATTCTGAGATCGAAAGGAGCGAGTATCGGCGACGAAGCCGTCGGGAAATTCATTGAAATTCTCGTTCCGGCGCGCGGATTATGGCGACAAGCTACGGTGACTGCGTTCGACAATTTCACCGGAGAACACGAAGTAACTTTCAAATATCCGATGCCGCGCAAAAATCCAATCCTTTTTCCTCCATCCTCTTCAGACGACAACGACGAGAAGGCGAAAAGAGAGGAAAATTTGACGCAGCGTCTCTTTTTACCTCTATCAACAGTAAGATACTTACCATCCATCTGGGAACCTTACGAAGGGATTCCAGAACCACCTCTTGAAGATGGTGGGATGGTCTTTGCTTTACCTCCAATCCCGGTTGCTGTCGGTGGCATGCGAGGTATCTTGTTACCGCAAGGACGCCGCGGCGAGGAACTTATTCGATATGCGGCACTTCGTCGAGATTCTGGTGACGCAAAGTGTAGAATATCCGAATACACGTGTCCGGCTACGGAATTTGAGCGCTTGGGCGGTAAAGGATCTGCGAAAAAGTGGCGTCAGTCGTTGCGTTTAGTTGGAAAACACACAGTGTCGCAAGAAACGATTGGAAAATGGCTCAAGACTATTGGTGCTCAAACCGGCGAGGATTCCGTCGGAAGATTGGTTGAAGTTTTTTGGCCTGTCCAGGATACCTTCTTCAATGCCGTCATTGAATCGTTCCGCCCGGATACAGGTGAGCACGAGCTTTTATACGACGACGGAAGCAGAGAAACCGTACAGTTAAGCATGCAAACCGTTCGATGGGGCGGTAAGGAAAGAGTTCCGGTTAATCCTCCCAAACCTGGATCGAACAAAGGCGGCAAAGGCTCGAAGAAAGCGAAAACGAGCAACAGCACGCCGCTAAATTCTGGTAAAAAGGCGACGAAAATAATCGTCAAACAAACGTGGGTCCAGTGCGACGATTGCGCCAAATGGAGACGCGTTCCTGAAAAGTCAATCGCCAATCTCGGCGACGATGATAAATGGGTCTGTAAAATGTCCGTGGATTTGACGTACAACAAGTGTTCGGCGAAGCAAGAAATGACTGATGAACAAATTGCGAAAGAATTTGAAACGTTGTGACAATGACGCCTGCAATGATAGCGAAGATGAACGAAGCGGTCGACCGCGACTCCGAGGCGGAACGATAGTTATTTATTTCTTTTAATATGAAAAATTCTTTTTGTCTCTTTTCTTCTAATACAACATGTTCTTTTAACTTTCTTAAAACGATAACACGGACCCCGACAACAAAGTCGTCGACCGTATTATTACTGTTATGATTATTATGTGCCCATCGCTCTCGCTTTTCTTCTCTCGCCTCTCCCAACCGCGGTGTAACCTTTTTGAATGTTCGATACCGATCTAGACGCTCCGCACGATTGACACCTACAATAACTCAATCTGGTCGTCGCTTCTTTCACTAATTGCGTGTCTGAACTCTTACACATGTTGCAAATGACGTAATCGATGAAGTAGTGTCTCAAAACACCCTCGAATACTTTAGGCAAAAACCTCCCTTTGATGATCAACCTTTGCTGACCGTCTAAAGTCCCAGTCGTCCCGAGTTCTGCCATCATGTACTGCGTCACGTGCTCGTGCGGTCTGTGCATCGCGTTGCAAATCTCCATCAAGTTTGCAAACACGGTCTTTTTCGTCCCTTCTCTCGCAATTTGCGGCGGTTTAATAATCGTTTTCGTCTTCTCCGACAGCGCCGGGTTTTTCTCTTTGAGAATACCAAAGACGCGACCGAGGAGTTCGTCGTAGTGATAGTCTCGATCCGACCCATCCCAAGGGAGACCTAACCCGGATTGGACGCCACCACCACCGGACGAGGTCGTCGCGTTCTCGTCATCGTTCTCCCCTTCTTCGTCGTCAGAGAGCGCGAGCTTCTTCTTCTTCTTGGACTTTTTCTTCTTGCCAAACTCTTCGACTGTATTTTGTTATTTTCAAATGTTTTTGTTTGTTTGGGAGGAAGGAAGGACGAAAAAGAGAGAGAGAGAGAGTGAGTGAGATAAAATTTGCTCTCAACGACAAGGGCAAAGAGAGAGAGAGAGAAAGAAAGAAAGAATAGAGAGAAGCGCGCGCATCCATCCATCCATCCATCGAGAAACGATGAAGAAGACGAACGAAACCAGCGCTCTTTCTTTGAGCGATGGCATCGAAACGACGACGACTTCTCTCGTTGCTTTCAAAAGCGCGCGCGTAAACGAAAAAAAAATGAGAGTGGGGCTTCTCGAAAAATGAACGCGGTAGAAAAAACTTCATCATCATCATCAACGCGCGCGAGAGAGAGAGAGAGAGAAAGAACACAAACGAAGGAACGCACGATCCAAATCTTCTATTTTCTCCGCGGTCGCCGCGACGCCGTCGTCGTTTCCGTCGGCGGCATCCTCCTCGAAGGCGTCGAAATCAACCTTCTTGGATTTTTTCTTCTTCTTTTTTAAGTCAAACTCCTGTTCGCCGTCCGACATTTTTCTTCGCTCCCGTGTGTCGGATTTTTTTTGTGAGGAAACTGCGTATACGAAAAAAGAATTTACGCAGAGAAGCAGAAAGCGAGAATGGTGCGTGGACTTGCGTGTCAGTGTGTGGGGTGTGTGATTACATTACGAGAGAATTTTTAAACCATCACATCACAAAAATGTTTTGTGTGAGTTTGATTGAACCTGCTCGTTATTCGTTTTAACTGCTCAATCACAACGCCACGGCGAGATCGGTCTGTGCTTCACGCACGTCGAGACAGGACCATCGACGTCGGTATCGCACTCGTAGATTTCGTTGAAAGCGTCCGCGCCGAGAAAGATGTCGTTTTGTTCGGAAGTCGCCGCCGGGCCCATCCACGCGCTGCCGATGTCGTCGTTGAAGTGAGCAGCGTTTAGAAACATCTCGCTCATCTGCGTAACTTCTTCAACGTCCCATGTCTTTAAACCGGTTCCTTTGAATTTCGTGGCGTTCAAAAACATTCGAAACATGAATTTAACGTTTGAAGTGTCCCATTTAGAAATATCTTGGTTAAACGAGCGCGCGTTGCGGAACATTTTCTCCATGCTTGTCACGTGGTTGGTTTCCCAATATCCAATGTTTTCGTTGAATTCAACGACTCCGTCGAACATCCGATCCATTCTCGTAACGCTGGAAACGTCCCAATATTTGAGACCTTTGCCTTTAAAACTGGGCAGAAAACGGAACATATATCGAGTATCTGTTGCATTTCCCATATCCCAATGACTCAAATCTGCGTCAAAGAGTGATAGCGACTGTTCTGTGACTACTCCGTTGCAGAAGCTTAAAAGATCGCTCGCATCAAAAGCTCTCCCAAAATCTTGAACGCGCGAGACGTCCCACTGCAGAAGGACTCCATACTCACTCTCGCGAGCAAACTCGGTGCAGATACCATGAATTGGTTCTTCGCTCAAGCAATCGCAAATTGCAGTTTTAAGTTCGGTGTTACTATTTGGGAAAACTTTATTACCAAGAGCATTAAAAAAGTAGGGTTCCTTCAATTCGCACGTGTCCGGCGGGCCGCTTGTCGATGTTTCGCACACCCACTTGTTGTTAAACGCGAGGGCTCCCGAAAACATGTTTGCAAACGTGATGGAGGAATGCGGCCAGTCTAGGTCCCATTTACTCACGTCACCGGCAAACTTGATCGCATCTTTGAACATGCCGGAGAAATCAACAACGTTGCGAACATCCCATTTTGAAATGTCTTGATTGAATGAGACGGCGCGTCGAAACATGTCCTGCATATTGGTCACACTTGACGTATTCCAATGGCCAATCGGTTTGTTGAACTTACTCGCCCCTTCAAACAAGCCTCGCATATTAAGGACATGAGAAACATCCCATAAAGCTAAATTTGAGTTGAATTCTTCGCATTCGGAAAACATATCAAACATTTGTTCATTTCGAGGCGTTTTCCAGAGAGAAATATCGGCTTTGAATTTCGCGCATCGAAAGAACATGGATCCCATGTTAACGGCATTCTCCACGTTCCAGAACGATATCGCTTCCACGAAAGATGCGCAGCCATTGAACATTTCCTGAAAATTTTCAGCGCGAGAAACGGTCCAAAACTTTAAACCAGTCCCCATAAAAGCAGATTGATCAAAGAACGTATTAACAAAATTCAACACGTTCGACGTGTTCCACAGGCTCAAGTCAGGATTGAATTTTTCTGTCACTTCCGGTGGTAGCAATGGTGAGCACAGAAACGGAACGTGAACGGGTGTGTTCGTCAGCCGATCTCTTGAAAATGCAAAGGACATATCCGTTATCTCAGACGTATCCCAATGCGATAAAACACCGTAAATGTCGCCATCAGAATTTCGCTCCGTGTAGCCTACTTCGAGGCAATCACCTTTCACCGGATCTTCTCTCAAACATTCGCAAATGAGATCAAAAAAATCCTGCTGTGGCACTGGTATCTTTTTGCCATACTTATTCAAAGGCGGCGGGCTCGGAGGAGGCGGGCTCGGAGGAGGCAGGGGACTCGGAGGAGGTGACGGCATCTCTTCCCAGCTCCGAACGGACACCGCATGCGTGCAAATAAGCACCAGTGTCGCGCAGAACAGCGTTCGAAGACGCACCATCCGTAACGTCATGGTATCAAATGGTTTCCTTTCGTGCTCGTGGTCGGTTCGTAATTAACGCTCGGTGTTAATCCGAATATTTTCTGAAGCTTTCAAACTTTTTTTTTTATTTTTTCGTCAGTTACTTTTTTTCGCCTCTCACCTCGAAGTCTTCCGCAAGTATACGCATACGTACTTTCAAATCGCAGAAACTTTTTGTTTTTAACATTTTCAGATAAAAAGAGCAGTTCGTCGCTCTCTTCTACATCGCGTAATTTGTAAATCATTTCACACAATCGGAATCCCAGGCGAATTTCTTCCTCGTTTTCACGGAATCCCAAATTTGCAACGCGTGTGACAAGTACTTTGAATTGAAGAAGTCCTTCTCGAGCGTTTTGTAATTTTCTAATATCCGTTCCTCCGAGGACGCTTTCACGACCACCGCACCGCACACGGTTTTATTGTTGCCTCTGTTTGTTCGTCCTCCTCGCAATAAACTCCACGCTAAGAGAATTTGGGACGGTTTCCACGCCTGGTCGTCGACAATATCAGTCCCCTCTTCTCTGTCTCTGTCTCCTCCTTCTGCTACTCCTCCTTCTTTCTCTCGCATCGAAACGAATGCCTCATCCAACAAGGGCGCGCCACCACCGCCAAACGGCGAATATTTCACCACCGTGATACCGTTTTTTTCGCAAAAATCAATCAACTCTTCCTGCGGCCACATCGGATGCACTTCGATTTGGTTCACGCTCGGCTTGATCTCGCAATAGGACAACAGTTCCTCCAAATGTCCCACGTGATAGTTCGAAACGCCAATCGCGCGAACTTTACCTTCTTTCAAGCACTTTTCTAATCCTCTGTACGCGTCTTTCCTTCTCTTTTTGTGTATTTCCGAATCTGGCGACACTTTTGATACCCCCGGCCAATGTAACATGAGTAAATCAATGGAGCTCAGTTTAAGGCGTCCTAAAATTTTGTCCACCGCTTGTTCGACCAACAGTTGCGAATGCATCTCCGCCGGCGCGATTTTACTCGCCAGAAACGGCATCTTCTTCTTCTTCTTTTTGTTCTGTCCGTTCTCGTTCTCGTTCTCGTTCTCGTGCTTCATCATCCATTCTTCTAAAACCTCGCCGATTTCGTTTTCGTTTTTATAAATCGACGCCGTATCGATGTGCTCGTAACCAACTTCCAACGCTTTTCGGAGAGCGCGCCGACAGTCTTCGCCTTTCAATTTATACGTGCCGAACGCCAAGCGAGGCATGAAGACGTTCGGAGAAATCTCTATGATCATCTTATCATCGTCGTTCATGTCTGTCTAGGTTTGTATTAAGAACGTGTACGCGACGAATATCATAATGTTTACTATTTTTGCGTGGTAAAAATGGAGAAAGTGTACGCAATCGCGGTCAGTTTTGGGAAAAATGTACGCAATCGTGGTTTAACTCCAACACCACAGAGGAATTGTTCGCAATCGCGGTCGGTTTTGCTTTTTTTGTTCGCAATCGCGGTATTTGTCCAACACCATAACACCCTAAATACGAGAAAAATATCTTGGCCTTTTGACCAAGTTTGCAGGAATCATTTAGGTCAAATCGAGAACGCTGCGCGCGTCCCCGCTTGAAACTCGTGTTTCTATCTCTTGATCTTGTGTTATTCGTGAGAGAAGAGCATCTGCACGATGTTTTCGTCGTCTTCGTCGTTTTCGGCGCCGTCGCGCTCGTCGTTTTTTCGGCGTAATTGGTTTTACGTGACCTTTACGATGCTCTTCTTTTCCGTACGTTTAAGCGACCTCCCACTCGGCGCAAACGCGCAAACAACTACTTCAACGTGGAACGCGATTCGACACACGCCCGGAGAGAACGACTGGAGAGGTTGCGACATTTCCAGAGATGGTTCAGTCATGGCAGCAGCAATTTACAGAGGCGGAATTTGGGTGTCGAAAAACGCCGGAGAACGGTGGACGCAAACGAATTCGCGCTCAACTATTCTCTGGACAACAATCAAAATTGCAGATTCCGATCCCGACGTAATGATTGCTATGGCCGCTCGATCACACATTTACAAAACTTCGGACGGTGGTCAATCCTGGTTCAACATTACCGAAGGCGGTGGTGGCTCGAGCTCTGCGATGCGCCAACCGAGCGACGGGCGCTTGCCGTGGTGGACAGAGATTGCCATGTCCAATGACGGCAAGTACTTGCTGGCGACCGCTTTCAATGAGCGAACGTGGGTGTCGAACGACTACGGTGCTACGTGGTCGGCCGCAAAGTTATCAACGACTGGAGCGGACGTGGGTACCGGCTCATGGGTCGGCTGCGATATTTCTGCAGACGGACGATATCAAATATTCGTAGGCGCGCCAAACTATCTTCACGTCTCTAACGACTACGGTGCGACGTTCACACCTACTACAGGGAATACTGCTGGCTTTACGGATTATTGGCAAACCGCACGAGTTAGTGATAGCGGTCAATATATGATGGCAATCGTCGAGAATTTGGGCTATATTCACGTTTCTAATGATTACGGCGTGACGTGGACTCGGATCTCAACGCCAACGGGAATCAACACGCAAAATTATCGATACTGTGATGTTTCCGGCGACGGATCAGTTATGATGGCTTCAATCGGAGACGGATACCTCGTTCGTAGTGAAGATTACGGCGTAACTTGGTCGTATCTGGATGGAGCCACAGATCCTGGATCTCGAGAGTGGACAAACATCGCGATATCTGGAGATGGGAAAAACATTTTGGCGATATCATCAGGAAGTCACCTCTACTACGGACAATTCAAGTGCGTCTCCGGAACGTACGGAACTTATCCTAGTTGCCAATCTTGTCCAGAAGCCACCTGCTCGTTTGGAGGCGACGGAACGGACGTGAGCAGTTGCTCTGCGAGTTTATGCACTCAAATTTCTGTGCTCGACACGGACGTCTTGGTCAGAGACTCGACCGAAATTTCGATGACCTTACCACAAGCAGTTGCCACTGGGAGCACGTTAAGAGTGGAGCTGTACTCTCTCCCCCCAGCGGAGTGCGCGACGTGCCTTATCGAGTTCATAAATTCTTCCGAGGATTCAAATTCGCAGCTAGAATCCGATACAGCGGCACCGCACTATTTGATTTTCAACGAAGGGGAACTCGAGAAGAGATTCAAAGTCCGTCTCACGTCGAGTTATTTGTCGTCTTTTTATCTAGTCACAGATAACTACAGCACCTTGCCGAACGCCTTTCCGATTTTCGCGCCGAGAATTATTCAAGCACGAAAGAAGAAAATCTTCACTCCCGTTATTAACAATGGGAAACCTATCAATCAAATGCGTACGTATTCGTTTAACGTCGTCGTAGAAGCGCCACCATCGGCGACTTTGATTGCGAGCGGAGAAAGTTTCAATATTGACATTATCTCGTCGGCGTTGATTTTTCAGCAATCCACGGGCTCTTTCGATTTGATGCTATCGTCTTTGACGAGTGGAGCGACAGAGAGCGCGTTAAGAGTGTATGGCGTGGAAACTGGTACGCAAACGTATCGAATCCAAGTGCCATCGAGCACACTTTTCTTTTCAGAATACGAATACGAACAACTCGCTACGGCTCCTACAATATCTCAAGAAGTTGTCTGCGGCGACAACAACGTCCCAGAGTTGGAGAACGTATTCAGCGGTACACCGACGAAGAAATGCACGAAATGTCCGACAGGAACGACCGCGCGAGAATCGGCAACGAGTCTTTTAGATTGTCTGTGCCCAGAGCAAACAGTGGATATCCGAATGGATGGCATTTTGCCGGAAAACTACCAAGTCACCTTGGATACATACCCGTGCGTTGATAGCGCGGTGTATTGCGAAGACCGAAAATTGGACGAAAATGAAGGCACGTTCCAGCAGTGCGTGGATTTCGAAGACGGCAAACCCGTCGGTATCGGTAAGAACTATTACAAGTTTGATTTCGTAAACTGGCAGTTGACATTATCGGCGGAATATCTTTCGAGCACAACTGCTGATGGCTCGGTTCGTATTACCGATAAAGAGCTCCCGCATCTTTCTCCGCAGCATCCTGTCTTGTCTTGTGAAATTGCGGATACGTGCTCGTACAATGCGACTGGGTTGGGAAGTAGCGGGTGTCAATCCGGATCCGAAGGACCATTATGCTCTGTTTGTACGGATGATTTTTATTGGCACCAAGACGACGAGAAGTGTGTGAAATGCACGTCCAATCCAGATGGCTACTTCTCTGCAGAATTCTTAGCTGTCGTCATCTGTGGCTTGGCTGTTTTCCTTGCGGCGGCGTTTCTACTCGTTCCGATCAAAGATAAATTGGATGAGATCGATATATTTCGCAACAAAGTGAGAGCAGAGTACAGATTGAGGTTTGATTTGTTCCAAAAGGATGTTTCAAGCGGTAAGAAGCAGGTACAATTCCAAGCCGAAGAGCTCACCCTAAAACAACGCTTGGAGCAAGGGCCTCAACTCCCCAATCAGTTTCGCTATAAGTTCGGATTGAAACTGTATGAACTCGCCGAAGATATTGCACCAAAGTTCAAACTCATGGTTGGATTCGTGCAAATCCTTATGCTTTGGCCTTCGACTTTATATTTCATCAAATGGCCTAAGAGTTTACAGGCGTTCGTCTCGGCATTTAAAGTTCTTGCGTTGGACTTTGAAATACTTCCGATCGATTGCGTCGTTAAAAGAGACTATTACTCTAATTTCTGGGCGGGGACGATATCGCCGTTTGTCCTCGCTTTCATTGTTTTTGGATTCTTTGGCAGCGCAGCACTCTTTTTACGCTCCAAAGGAAGGCGTGACTCTGCTTGGCGATACCTAACATACGGTGTGAAGACTATGGTCATCATCATATTTATCATTTATCCGTCCGTATCGTCGCTAATTTTGGAATACTTTCCTTGCCGAAATATCGGTGGCGGCATACAATATCTCCGCTACAGCATAGAAACTGAGTGCCATACGACTCGCTACGACGATTTTGAGCCAGTAGTTTTCTTTTTTCTCTGTTTGTACGTCATTGGAATACCTGTGTTATTTTTGGCGTGCATGGCTTCACAGGAATATCACAAGCACTTCCGATTCCTCTTGAAGGATTACAAACCAAAATACTGGTTCTTTGAGATTTTGGATATGATACGAAAACTCATCATTGGCGTCGCGATCATCTTCATGGGTGACCCTGAATCAGATTTACAGCTTTATATCATCGTATTCGTTTCGATTGGATTTCTGCTCATCCTCGCGCTGACAAAACCATTCAAACGCGACGACGATAACGTCGTCGCTCAAGTGATTCAAATGGATTTAGGCTTTATCGCTTTGATTGCGATTGCCATAAAAAGTGACTCCGAATCTCTGGGAAGTGAGACAGTTGTCAACGGTTTAGTCGCTTTCGCGATTTCCATAGTCGTTGCGACGTGTATACTCACGGCTGCCTGGATGGCATTCTTGAGAGGCAACTCTCGAGCAGATTTCACTCGATACGACCGCGACATGTCTGGCGACCTGGACCGTGAAGAGTTGAAACTCTTATTAAAGCATCTCGGCAAATCTCACAGCGACGAGATCGTCAATCTCGTCTTCAGTAAGTTTGACAGAAACGCGCACGAGTCACTCGATTTTGAGGAGTTTATCGAAGCTGGGCCATTCATCCATAAACTTCCTTCGAATAAGAAAAATAGAAGGAAAGGCGGCGGAGACTCCAACGCGGAAGAGGACGAAAAAGCCATCATAAAGCAGTTGTCCATGTCGGAAAATTGAAATGAAATGTCTACATAATATGTGTATATGCGAATGCGCCGAACCAATTCCCGTTAAAAAAGGAATCATAATTCGGGCATGTGGGAGAGCTAATCGGTTCCGGATTAATCCAATGTTATAAAAAATAAAACTACGATCATATGGATCAACTTCTAAACGCATTGCTTGCGCATAGTTTTGTAATGCTTCTGCATATTCACCTTCTGCTTGTGCAGACATCCCAT